>JAABUR0100001047.1_pt1 | contig 52606 bp, 46 predicted proteins | sample 5560091 | NCBI WGS metagenome assembly JAABUR01 (sample SAMN10711879, study PRJNA513375) | rock metagenome | isolation source: Antarctica rocks | place: Antarctica: Victoria Land, University Valley sud | reverse complement strand
CGCGGACGAGCTCGCCGACGGGGTCAGGGAGCGCGGCGATGTCGCGCAGCACCTGGGCGACCTCGGCGACCCGGTGCCGGTCGAGCGTCAGCCGGTCGAGCAGCCCGTCGGCCATGCCTTGCTGCCGCCCCCGGGCGAGGTCCTGCGCGTTGGCCTCGATGACCTGCGCAGCCGCGGCGTCGATGGCGTCGGCGAGCAGGCGCAGCGTCTCGTCCTTGGCGGCGCGCGAGAGCAGGGCCAGACGACGGGACGCGACCCGGGCGTTGCCCGCGAGCTGCGCGACCTGCGCGACGGCGGCGGGGGCGGGGGCGATCTCAACGGTCATGCACCAAGGATAGGTCCCGTGCCGAGGCGGGGAGGGCCGTCCGCCAGGTTGAGGCCCGTCCGCCGGGGTCGAGGGGTCAGTTGTGGCTGCCAAGGATGCTGTTTCACGACCAGACCTGACCCCTCATCCCGCCAGGCGGGGCCCTTCCCAAGCGATCCGCTCCCCGGACGGGTCCGCAGGCTCGCGGGGCGACCGGTCAGAGCAGGACGAGGTCGTCGCGGTGGATGACCTCCCGCTCGTACTGCGGACCCAGCTCTCGCGCCAGGTCGCGGGTGGAGCGTCCGAGCAGCCCCGGCAGCTCGACCGAGGAGTAGTTGACGAGGCCGCGTGCGACGACCGAGCCGTCGGACCGGCACACGTCCACCGGGTCGCCGTCGCTGAAGACCCCGTCGACGCCGGTGACGCCCGCCGGCAGGAGGGACTTGCGCCGCTGCACGACGGCTGCAACCGCGCCGTCGTCGAGCAGCAGCCGCCCACGCGGCGCGGTGGCATGGGCGAGCCAAAGCAGCCGCGACGCGCGCCGCGAGCCGGTCGGGGTGAACACCGTGCCCACGTCCTCCCCCGCCAGGGCCTGCGCGGCGAGCTCGGCGGAGGTGAGGACCGTGGTGATGCCGGCGGCGTTGGCGATAGCGGCGGCCTCGACCTTGGTCACCATGCCCCCCGTGCCGAGCCGGGACCCGGTCCGCTTGATGTCGACCCCCTCGAGGTCGACCGGGCCGCGCACCAGCGGGATGCGGCGGGCACCGTGCCGGGACGGCGGCCCGTCGTAGAGCGCGTCGACGTCCGAGAGCAGCACGAGGGCGTCGGCGTGCACGAGGTGGGCCACGAGCGCGGCGAGCCGGTCGTTGTCCCCGAACCGGATCTCGTGCGTCGCGACCGTGTCGTTCTCGTTGACGACCGGCACGATCCCCAGCTCGAGGAGCCGGTCGAGGGTGCGTCGGGCGTTGGCATAGTGCGAGCGCCTGGTGACGTCGTCGGCGGTCAGCAGTACCTGGCCGACGACGAGCCCGTGGACGGCGAAGGCGACCTGGTATGCCGCGACGAGGGCGCCCTGCCCGACGCTCGCGGCCGCCTGCTGCGTCGCGAGGTCCCGTGGGCGCGTGGCGAGCCCCAAGGGGGTGAGTCCGGCGGCGATGGCGCCCGAGGACACCAGCACCACCGAGTCGCCTGACAGACGGCGAGCCGCGATGACGTCGACGAGCGAGCCCAGCAGGGCGCGGTCCAGACCCCCGCCGGCGCCGGTGAGCGACGACGAGCCCACCTTGACGACGACCCGCCGGGCGTGGGCGAGGGCGGACCGGGGGGACACCCCGAGCAGTCTAGTGAGCGCCGGTGGGGTGCCCGTCCCCGCCGGCCAGGTGTTGGGGCAACCATCCAAGGCTGGCCAGGGGTGGGGCAACCACCCGCCGCCGGCCAGGTGTGGGGGGAACCATCCGCCGCCGCGCAGGTGTGGGGCAACCATCCAACGCTGGCCAGGTGTGGGGCGAACCGGCCGCCGCCGGGCCGCCCGGGATCCCGGCCACCAGAGCCGGTCAGTCGGCGTGGCGCGCGTCCGCCGCGTCCTGCGCCGCCGTAGCCCAGTGCCCGGCCCGGCGTTCCGCGTCGAGCTCGGCCTGGGTCCTGGCCCGGGCCGTGTACCGCTCCTGGTAGGCCTCCCGCTTCTGGTCGCGGGTCGGGCGGTCTGACTCCCCGAGGCGCAGGTCGGTCCCGCGCGGCCCCGCGAGCAGCTCGGCGCCGGCCGTCATCGTCGGCTCCCAGTCGAACACGACGGCGTTGTCAGCCGCGCCGATGAGGACGGTGTCCCCCGCGACGGCGCCGGCTTTGAACAGCCGTTCCTCGACGCCCAGCCGTCCGAGCCGGTCAGCGAGGTAGCCCACGGCTTCGTCGTTGGAGAAGTCGGTCTGGCGCACCCACCTCGTCGGGCGTTCCCCGACGATGCGGTAGACGACACCGTCGGACGTGTTCTCCCTGCGGACCTCGAAGCCGGCGTCGTCAACGGCCCGGGGGCGCAGCACCACCCGGGGCGGCACGATCGACGCGACGAGCGCACGCGCCTGCTCGACGTGCCGGGCGAGCGCGAAGGTCAGCTCCCGCAGCCCGGTGCGGGCGACGGCCGAGACGATGAACACCTCGAGGCCGCGCGCCTCGAGGTCCGGCTTGACGAGCTCGGCCAGCTCCCGGGCCTCGGGGACGTCCGCCTTGTTGAGGACGACGACCCGGGTGCGGTCGGCCAGCGGCCGCCCACCGAGGTCGGCGTCCGGGACGTAGAGCGCGAGCTCCTTCTCGATGACATCGAGGTCGGTCACCGGGTCGCGTCCCTGCTCCAGGGTCGCGCAGTCGACGACGTGGACGAGCACCGAGCAGCGCTCGACGTGGCGGAGGAACTCGAGCCCGAGCCCCTTGCCCTCGTGGGCTCCGGGGATGAGCCCCGGCACGTCCGCGATGGTGAACCGGGCATCCCCCGCGGTGACGACGCCGAGGTTGGGCACCAGGGTCGTGAACGGGTAGTCCGCGATCTTCGGCCGGGCGGCCGAGACGACGGAGACGAGCGAGGACTTGCCCGCCGAGGGGAACCCGATGAGGGCCACGTCGGCCAGCGTCTTGAGCTCGAGCACGACGTCGAGGTCCTCGCCCGGTTCGCCGAGCAGCGCGAAACCGGGAGCCTTGCGTCGTGCTGACGCCAGGGCCCGGTTGCCGAGCCCCCCGCGGCCACCGCGGGCAACCACGTGCTCGGTGCCGTGCCAAACGAGGTCGACGATGATCCGCCCGGACGGGTCCTTGACGACGGTGCCCGCGGGAACGAGAAGGACGAGGTCGTCCCCGTCGGCGCCGTTGCGCTCGTCGCCGGCCCCGGGCCGGCCGTTGGTCGCCCTGCGGTGCGGATGGCGGTGGTAGTCGAGCAGGGTCGTCGCCTGCGTGTCGACTCGCACGATGACGGAGCCGCCCCGGCCGCCGTTCCCCCCGTCGGGCCCCCCGAGCGGCTTGAACTTCTCCCGGCGCACCGAGGCGACGCCGTGCCCGCCGTCACCTGCGGCGACGTGGAGCACGGCCCGGTCCACGAAGGTCGTCGCCATGTTCACTCCCGTCATCATCTCTCACGGTACGCCGCACGGACGCCGCCCGCGTGCCGCGCGAGGAGGGCGAGGAGGGCGAGGACTCCGGCATACCGGCATCCCCGTGCCCGCGTGGTGGGCCGCCCGGGACGCCAAGGGGCGGGCCGGTGTGGCCCGCCCCTCGTCCACGCACCCGGGTCAGCGAGCCGGCGCGACCTCGGCGGCGACCTGCTCGATGTTGACCGTCTTGCGGCCGCGCTTGGCGCCGAACTTGACGGCGCCTGCGACGAGGGCGAAGAGCGTGTCGTCGCTGCCGCGGCCGACCCCGTCGCCGGGGTGGAAGTGTGTGCCGCGCTGACGCACGATGATCTCGCCCGCGTTGACGAGCTGGCCGCCGAAGCGCTTGACGCCCAGCCGTTGCGAGTTCGAGTCGCGACCGTTGCGTGTCGAGGACGCACCCTTCTTGTGTGCCATCTCAGTGCCTGCCTTTGCCTGTCGTGGAGTCGGTCGTGAAGAGCCTGCCGTGGCGAGCGTGGGCGCGCTCAGGCCTCGATGGCCGTGACCTTGACCTGGGTGAGGTGCTGACGATGACCCTGGCGCTTGCGGTAGCCCGTCTTGTTCTTGAACTTGAGGATCGTGATCTTCGGGCCCTTGGCGGCCTTGACCACCTCAGCCCGGACCGAGACCTTGGCGAGCTCGTCGGCGTCGCTCGTCACGCTGGCCCCGTCGACGAGCAGCAGCGGCACCAGGTCGATGCTGTCGCCGGGCGCCCCGCTCACCTTGTCGATGATGAGGACGTCGCCGACCGACACCTTCTCCTGGCGGCCGCCAGCGCGGACAATCGCGTACACGTCGAGCTCACTCTCAGTTGCATCGAGGGCCGGACGCCGTTCCAGCACCGTGCCCGGAGGGGGCGAACCGCCGGTGGCAGGCGTACCGAGGACCAAGATTACCGGCTCCGGGGCCGCTGGACCAAACTCATTCGACCTCGACGGCGCGCGGCGGCCCGGCCGGGGCGACGACCCGGCCCCGCCGGCGCCCGCCGCGACGGGTCGGCACCGCGCTCTGGTGCGACTCGTCCGGGGTATGCCGGTCCGTCGCGTCCCGCTCGTCGGCCGGGGGGTCGAGGGGCGCGCCGGTCGCCCGCTCGGTCCCGTCAGGGGTCCGCTCGGTCCCGTCGTGCGCCTGCTCGGTCCCGTCGAGCGCCTGCTCGGTCCCGTCGAGCGCCTGCTCGGCGGCGTCCTGCGCCTGCTGGGGACCGTCGAGCGCCTGCTCGGTCCCGTCGTGCGCCTGCTCGGCGGCCGACCGATCGGGGGTGACGGACACTGGCCCCGACACCTGGGTCGGCTCGGTTGCGGGAACCGCATCGGTCGCCGCGGCGCCGGGCGGGTCCTCGGTCTGGACGACGAGGGCCGTGGCCTGACCGGGGACCTCGACGGCAGGGGGGGCCGTCATCGCGCTCTTCAGGGCGGCCGCGTGCGCAGCCGCGGCGATCTGGGCAGCAGTCGGCCCGGTCGGCGCCGGAAGGTGCTGTGCGCCGTCGCGACGGGTCCCGTTCTGGCCACTCCCGCTCTGGCCACTGTTCTGGCCACTGTTCGCCCCGCTGCCACCCTGCTCACCGGTGCCGCGGCTGCGTCGACCCCGCTGGCCGCGGGCGCCGCCGCCGGCCGCACCGGTGTCGCCGTCCGCGCTGCCGGCGTCCACCGGGTCGGCGTGCACGATGATCCCGCGTCCGCCGCAGTGCTCGCACGTCTCGGAGAAGACCTCGATCAGCCCTGAGCCGACCCGCTTGCGGGTCATCTGCACCAGACCGAGCGAGGTCACCTCTGCCACCTGGTGCTTGGTGCGGTCCCGGCCGAGGCACTCCAGTAGCCGCCGGACGACCAGGTCGCGGTTGGACTCGAGGACCATGTCGATGAAGTCGATGACGATGATGCCCCCGATGTCACGCAGCCGGAGCTGGCGCACGATCTCCTCGGCGGCCTCGATGTTGTTCTTGGTGACGGTCTGCTCAAGGTTGCCCCCGGAGCCGACGAACTTGCCGGTGTTGACGTCGACCACCGTCATCGCCTCGGTTCGGTCGATGACGAGGGAGCCACCGGAGGGCAGCCAGACCTTCCGGTCCATGGCCTTGGCGATCTGCTCGTCCACGCGGTAGTGGCTGAACAGGTCGTCCTCGCGCGTCCACCTGCTCACCCGCGGGGCGAGGTCCGGGGCGACCGAGCTGACGTACTCGTTGACCTCGTCCCAAGCCTGCTCGCCGGCGACGACCAGCGAGGCGAAGTCCTCGTTGAAGATGTCACGGATGACGCGCACCGTCAGGTCGGGTTCCCCGTGCAGCAGCACCGGGCTCCCGGCGGCGCTGCCCTTGCCCTTCGAGGTTGCCTTGTCCGCCTTGGCCCTGATGTCCTCCCAGGTCTGGGTCAGCCGCTCGACGTCCGCCCGGAGCTCCTCCTCGGAGGCCCCCTCGGCGGCCGTGCGAACGATGACCCCGGCGCTCTCAGGGACGACCTCGCGCAGGATCCTCTTCAGCCGCGCCCGCTCCGTGTCCGGCAGCTTGCGCGAGATCCCCGTCATCGAGCTGTCCGGGACGTAGACGAGGTACCGGCCGGGCAGGGAGACCTGCGAGGTGAGCCGCGCCCCCTTGTGCCCCATCGGGTCCTTGGTGACCTGCACGAGGACGCTCTCCCCCGAGGAGAGGGCGTGCTCGATGCGCCTGGGCTGGTTCGCCTCGAGGCCCGCGGCGTCCCAGTTGACCTCACCCGCGTACAGGACCGCATTGCGGCCCTTGCCGATGTCGACGAAGGCGGCCTCCATCGACGGCAGGACGTTCTGCACGCGGCCCAGGTAGATGTTGCCTGCCATCGACACGTTGGTCTCGCGGGAGATGTAGTGCTCGACCAGCACGTCGTCCTCGAGCACCCCGATCTGGGTGCGGTCGTCCTTGTTGCGCACGACCATGACGCGCTCGACGCTCTCGCGCCGGGCGAGGAACTCCGCCTCGGTGATGACCGTGCGGCGGCGACCGGCCTCCCGGCCCTCGCGACGGCGCTGCTTCTTGGCCTCGAGGCGCGTTGAGCCTTTCAGGCTGGTGACCTCGTCGCGGTCCCGGCGAGCCTCGCGCACCCTGGTGACCACACCGGGCGCGTCCTCGCCATCTCCTGAGGAGGCGCGCCGACGACGGCGCGTCCGGCGGCGGGTGCCCTCGTCGTTGTGGTCCTCGGTGAGATCGGTGGAGCCGGCCGGGACGTCGCTGTTCTCGTCGCTCTCGGACTGCGGCAGCCGCTCCTCAGCGTCCTCGGCGCCGCTGTCACTCTCGGCGCCACGACCGCGGCGGCCCTTGCCACCCCGGCGCCGGCGGCGGCGCTGACCGTCCGAGCCGTCGTCACTGTCGGCGTCGGCCTGGGGGCCGGACTCGGCGTCCGGCCCGGCGGCCGGGCCGGTCTCGATCTCTGGGCCCCGGTCGGAGTCCTGGGCCGGCCGAGGGGCCTGCGGTCCGTCGTCCTTGCCCCGCCGAGGGGCCCGCGGTCCGTCGTCCTCGCCCCGCTCGATGTCGACGTCGCTGCCCGGTGCCGCCGCGAACGGGGCGGCGGCGGGAGCACTGGCCCGCCGGCGCGGCCGGGCGGTCGGCTCGGGGGCCTGGAAGAGCAGCCCGAAACGGGGAGCCACCGCTGCCGAATCCCCGTCGGCGGCGCCCTGGACGGCAGCGTCCTGTGCGGCCGCGGGCTGGGCGGCGGTGTCCCGGCCGGGGGGGTCCGCGGCGGGGGCGCCGGCCGCCGGGGCGTCGCCGACCCCCGTGTCCACCTTCTTGCGGCTGGCCCGCTTGCGGGGGGCCTTGGGGACGCTCTGTTCGACCTCGGGACCGGGTGGGGACGCCGGGATCGCGTCAACGTCGTGGTCGGTGACCGCCCCGGCCGCCCGGTCCCCGGCGGCAGCCGGCTCGGGAGCGGCAGTCTTCTTGGTGGCACGCCGTGGGGCGCGCTTCGTGGCCTTCTTCTCCGAGGCGGCGTCCCCGGCTGTGGCGGTCCCGGTCTGCGGCTCGTTGCCGGTCCCGCTGGTGGCTTGGTCTTCGTTGGAGGCCATCAGGCTTCCTCTCCGTCGCCCAAGCGGCGAGGACCCACACCCTGGGCCGTGGCCCGTCATCTCCGCATGAGCGGCACGCGTCGTCCCCACCGCGGTCGCGGTGGGACGGAAGTCGTCGTGCTGCACCTGGTCGGCTCGCGCTCTGCGCGCGGCACCGGCTCAGGTGCCGACGGCCTCCTCATCGGCGGCGAGTGGGTCAGCCACGGCCGCGGTTGCTCCCCGCAACGGACCTTGGGCGAGCCGAGTCACCAGCGGCGGCGTCGGCGCTTCCAGATCGGCGACTACGTGAAGCGCGGTGAGAATGTCGTCGGGGCGTACGGCGGGTGTGGTGTGCCGCACGACCACTCGGAGTATCGCACACTCACCTCCGTATCCCGTCCAGGCCCCGGGTCCGTCCCCTCCAGCCGGCGCCACGACGAGGGACAGGACGGCCCCGCGCACGTCGAACGTCCGGGGACCGGTCTTCATCATCCGGGTGACCTCGACGTGACCCTGTTCGAGGAACCGGCTCGCTGCCTGCGCCAGCGTCTCGGCCGGCACGTCACGGAAGGCGATGACCCAGTCGCTCGCCTGGAGCCGGTCCGCCAGCGCCCCGGGGGCCGCCTCGACGACCTCCAGGACGTCGAGACCCGGCGGCAGGGCGGCGTCGAGGGCCGTCCGCACCGCGTACGGGTCGACCCTCTCGGTCACCGACATCTCGAAGTACTCCGCCTCGCTCGCCGTCCCGGTCGGTGCCGCGTTGGCGTAGGAGATCCGTGGGTGCGGGTGGAAGCCCGCGCTGAACGCCATCGGCACGTCCGCCCGCCGCAGCGCCCGCTCCAGCGCCCGCTGGAAGTCCCGCGTGGAGGAGAAGCGAAGCCGTCCCCGCTTGGCATAGCGCACCCGCAGCTTCTGGACCGCCGGCAGGGGTGCCGGCCCCTCGGGCACCCGCCGTGGTGACATGCGCCGCAGACTACCGCCGGGCGAGCACCCGGGTACCGCCCCGCGAGCACCCGGGTACGCCGGCCCGCGAGCACCAGGTATGCAGGTCCGGCGAGCACGTCGGAGGGCACCGGGCTCGCGGGACCGCGGCCGGTCTCAGCCCGCGGGGTTCGCGCTCCGAGCGGCGACCTCCGCGTCCTCGATCTCCCGCGCCTGCTGCGGGGTGGGCGCGGTCCCCCCGAGCCGGGCCGGCAGGAACCTCAGGTCGTCCCCGGTCATCGGCTCGTAGGCCGCCTGCGCCGCGTGCAGCATCTGCGTCATGACGGCATGGACACGGGCGCTCGCAGCCTCGACGTTCTCCCCGCGGGCGATGGTGATCGGCTCGCCCACGCTGAGCGTGATGGGCACCCTGGTCCGGCCGAGCCGCTTCGGGTGCCCCTTGGTCCAGACCCGCTGCGACCCCCAGATGACCACCGGCAGGACCGGCACCCCGGCGTCCCGCGCCATCCTGATGGCCCCGCTCTTGAACTCCTTGAGCTCGAACGAGCGCGAGATCGTCGCCTCCGGGAAGACCCCGACGATCTCGCCGCCCTTGAGCGCGGTGATCGCGGCCCGGTAGGACGCGGCGCCCGCCCCACGGTCGACCGGGATGTGCTTCATCCCCCGCATCAGCGGGCCGCTGACCAGGTGCCGGAACACCGAGTCCTTTGCCATGAAGCGGACCAGGCGCTTCGCCGGGACCGCCGCCAGCCCGGCATACGTGAAGTCGAAGTAGCCGGTGTGGTTGATGACCATCACCGCCCCCCCGCTGCGGGGGACGTGCTCCGCGCCGGTGATGGTGAACTTCAGGCCCTGCAACGCGAACAGGCCGCGGGCGGCCGCCACCACGGACGAGTAGACCGGTTCCATGCCGACAACCTACGGCCACGTCACCCGCACCACCACAGTCTGGGAGGATCGGAGCATGACCCCCGTCCACCCCGCTGCCCGGACCGCGGCCGTCCCGGAGAAGCCCTCCGTCGACGGTCTCGAGGAGAAGTGGTCCCGGGTCTGGGCCGAGGAGGGGACCTACCGCTTCGACCGCGCGCGGGCGATGTCCGGGGGGCGGGAGGGCATCTGGAGCATCGACACCCCGCCGCCGACCGCCAGCGGGTCGCTGCACATCGGCCACGTCTTCGGCTACGGGCAGGCCGACTGCCTCGCGCGCTACAAGCGGATGGCGGGGTTCGAGGTGTTCTACCCGATCGGCTGGGACGACAACGGCCTGCCGACCGAGCGCCGCGTGCAGAACTACTACGGCGTTCGCGGCGACGCGACGCTGCCCTACGCCGCGGACTTCGTCCCCCCGCAGCTGGGTGACACCGGCACCGGCAAGAGTGTCCTGGCCGCCGACCAGCAGCCCGTCAGCCGGCGCAACTTCATCGAGCTGTGCGAGGTCCTCACCGTCGAGGACGAGCGGACGTTCGAGGAGACCTTCCGCCGGCTCGGGCTCTCGGTGGACTGGGACATCACCTACCGCACCATCGACGACCGCTCCCGGGCCGTCGCCCAGCAGGCGTTCCTGCGCAACCTCGCCCGGGGCGAGGCGTACCAGGCGGAGGCGCCGGGGCTGTGGGACGTCACCTTCCAGACCGCCGTCGCGCAGGCCGAGCTCGAGGCCCGCGACTACCCCGGGGCCTTCCACCGGGTGCGCTTCCACGGCCTCGGCGACAGCGCCGTGTACGTCGAGACGACGCGGCCCGAGCTGATCCCCGCCTGCGTCGCCCTCATCGCCCACCCCGACGACGAGCGGTATGCCGCACTGCTCGGGACCACGGTCACCTCGCCGCTGTTCGGCGTGCAGGTCCCGGTGCTCGCGCACCCGCTCGTCGAGATGGACAAGGGCGCCGGCATCGCCATGTGCTGCACGTTCGGGGACCTCGCCGACGTGCAGTGGTGGCGTGAGCTGCAGCTGCCCACGCGCTCGGTCATCACCCGCGACGGGCGGATCCAGGCCGAGACCCCGGAGTGGGTCACCACCGGGCAGGGCCGGGCCGTCTTCGCGCAGATGGCGACGAGGACGGTCTTCTCGGCCCGGGCTGCCGTCGTCGCGGCCCTCGCCGACGCCGGCGACCTCGACGGGGACCCGAAGCCCACCCAGCGCAAGGCGAACTTCTACGAGAGGGGCGACCGGCCGCTGGAGATCGTCACCTCCCGGCAGTGGTACATCCGCAACGGGGGCCGGGACGCCGCCCTACGGCGGCGGCTCATCGCCCGGGGCGAGGAGCTGCGGTTCCACCCGGCCTTCATGCGCTCGCGCTACGAGAACTGGGTCGGGGGGCTCAACGGCGACTGGCTGGTCAGCCGGCAGCGCTTCTTCGGGGTGCCGATCCCGGTGTGGTACCCGGTCGACGATCACGGCGCCGTCGACCACGAGCACCCGATCGTCCCGGACGAGGCGGCGCTGCCGGTCGACCCGGTGGCCGAGGCGCCCCCCGGCTTCGAGGACTCCCAGCGCGGCCAGCCCGGGGGCTTCACCGGCGACCCCGACATCATGGACACCTGGGCGACGTCCTCGCTGTCACCCCAGATCGCCGCCGGGTGGCGCGACGACCCCGAGCTGTTCGCGGCGGTATTCCCGATGGACCACCGCCCGCAGGGACACGACATCATCCGCACCTGGCTGTTCGCGACGGTCGTCCGCGCCCACCTCGAGCACGACTCGCTCCCCTGGGCGAACGCGACGATCAACGGCTGGATCCTCGACCCGGACCGCAAGAAGATGAGCAAGTCCAAGGGCAACGCCACCACCCCGATCGGCATGCTCGTCGAGCACGGCACCGACGCGGTCCGCTACTGGGCCGCCTCGGCCCGCCTCGGGACGGACGCGGCCCTGGACACCGCGCAGATGAAGGTCGGCCGTCGCCTTGCCATCAAGGTGCTCAACGCCAGCAGGTTCGCGCTGTCCTTCGGCGAGGTCTCCGCCGTCGCGGAGGCCGGGGGGGCCGCGGAGGTCGCGGAGGTCGCCGCCGTCGCGGAGGTCGCCGCCGTCGCGGAGGTCGTCGCGGACGCCCCGGACGCCGGCGAGCCTCCCGGCGTCGCGGACAGGATCCCGGGTGCGCTGCGCGCGGCGGTGAGCGAGCCGCTCGACCGGGCCATGCTGGCGACCCTCGCCGACGTCGTCGACGAGGCCACCGCAGCCTTCGAGGCCATGGACTACACCCGGGCCCTGGAGGTGACTGAGACCTTCTTCTGGACCTTCTGCGACGACTACCTCGAGCTCGTCAAGGACCGCGCGTACGGCGGCCGGCACGGTGAGGTCAGCCAGGCGGCCGCCGACTCGGCTCGCGCCGCGCTGCGCATCGCCCTCGAGGTCCTCCTCCGGCTGCTGGCCCCCGTCGTCGTCTTCGCGACGGAGGAGGTGTGGTCCTGGTTCCAGGAGGGGTCGATCCACCGCGCCCCGTGGCCCGTGGCTCGGGAGCTGAGATCCGTTGCGGGAGAAGCGGAGCCGGAACTGCTCACCTGGGTCGGCCAGGCACTGTCGGCCGTGCGCAAGGTCAAGTCCGAGGCGAAGGTGGGGATGCGCGCCGAGGTCGCGTCGATCGTGCTCGCCGGGCCGGCAGCCGCGCTCGCGCAGGTGCGCGCGGCCGAGCACGACCTCAGGGCAGCCGGGCGGATCAGCGTGCTCGACTACGCGCACGCCGACGCGCTCGAGGTCCGCGACGCGGTGCTGCTGCCCCCGGCGCAGTCCCCGCCATGACCCTGACGGTCCCGCGACCCTTCGCCACGTTCGTCGTTGCGGGACTCGCTGTCACCCTGACCCTGCTCGTGCTCGCCACCTCGTCGGGGCCGGTGGACTTCGTCTCGCGGCCCGGCCCGGCACCCGGACCAGGCCCGACAGCGTCCAACCGTCCCGCGACGGCGGTCACCATCGCTCCCCAGACCCGGTCCACGGACTTGCCGCCGTCCCTGACCGGCATCGAGCTTCCCCCACTGGTCGCCCTGCTCGTCCAGCTGGTGCTCTACGCCGTCGTCGTCATGGTGTTGCTCATTCTCCTCCGAGCGGCGTGGCGGGCCGCCCCTCGCTGGCGGGTGAGGCACGAGGAACAGCCCGCGTTCGACCCGCTGCCCCGGGTCCCTGACGGGCTGACCGAGTCGACGCCGTCGCGGATGGCGCTCCTCGCCGAGGGCGACGCCCGCAACGCCATCGTCGCGTGCTGGTTGAGCCTCGAGGACGCGGCCGGGGCCGTGGGTCTCCCCCGCCGGGCGGCCGAGACGGCCAGCGAGTACACCACCCGGGTGCTGTCGAGGTGGGCGGTCGACCGCCCGTCGCTGGACGGTCTCTGCCAGCTCTACCGGGAGGCGCGGTTCTCCCGGCACGCGTTCACCGAAGCCCACCGCTCCGCTGCCGTCGACAGGTTGCGGCGCCTGCACCTCGATCTCGAGCTCGTTGCCGCCGCGCAGGCGGCGGAGCGGGCGGAGGCTGGCACCCCCGCCGCACCCGACACCGCGCGGCGCGGCGCGGCGGGGACTGACGGGCGACCCCGGTGACTACGTCTGCGGAGGCTTCCCACCGCTCACCGTGGCCACGGCGGGTGCCTGGCACGCTGGCGGCCTGGGCCGCCACGGTCCTCGTCCTCGGGGCGCTGGGGCTCAGTCCCTCGGTGCCCCTCCTCGGCGCCACGGTCCTCGCCGGCGCCAGCCTCGTCTTCTGCCTTCTCGACACCGTCGCCCACCCCTCGTCCGGCCGCTGGCCGCCCCGGGTCGTCTCGTCAACCGGCCTGGGCAGGGGGGCGGACCACGAGGTCGCGTCCCTCGCGAGACGGCTCGCCGGCGCCCCGGAGACCCCCGAGGCGGCCGCCGCCGTCGCCCGCGACCTGCACGCGCTGCTGTGCCGGGTCGCCTCCGACCGGGTGCTCGCGCGGCACGGCTTCGTCGTCGCCGAGGACCACGACCGCGCCCGGGAGGTCCTGCCGCCCGATGTCCTCGCACTGCTCACCGGCCCACCGCGCGCCGAGCAGCTGACCGACCCCGCTGCACTCGACCACCTCCTGGACAGGATCGAGTCGCTGTGAGCATGCCGCTGCCGCAGGTGTCCCAGCTGAGCGGCGCCATCCTCGACGAGGTGGAGCGTGCCGTCATCGGCAAACGGGAGGCGCTGACCCTGGTGCTCAGCGCGGTCCTCGCCGGCGGGCACGTGCTGCTCGAGGACTTCCCCGGTCTGGGCAAGACGCTGGCGGCGCGCTCGTTCGCGCAGACCCTCGGGCTGGCCTTCAAGCGGGCCCAGTTCACGCCCGACCTGTTGCCGGGCGACCTCACCGGGTCATTCATCTACGACCAGAGGGAGCGGGAGTTCAGCTTCCGGCCGGGACCCGTCTTCACCGGGATGCTGCTTGCCGACGAGATCAACCGGACCCCGCCGAAGACCCAGTCAGCACTGCTCGAGGCGATGCAGGAGAAGCAGGTCACCGTCGAGGGCCAGACCTTCCTGCTGGAGCAGCCGTTCCACGTCCTCGCCACAGCGAACCCCGTCGAGTACGAGGGCACCTACCCGTTGCCCGAGGCGCAGCTCGACCGCTTCCTCATGCGTGTCTCCTTCGGCTACCCCTCCGCGCCCGACGAGTGGGACGTGCTGCGCCGCCGGATGGAGCGCCAGCGTGAGGAGGTCGAGCTCAACCCGGTGACCGACGCCGCGGGGTTGCTCGCGATGCAGGCGGCCATCGAGGCGACGACCGTCGACGCGAGCGTGGGCAGGTACTGCGTCGCGCTCGCGGCGGAGAGCCGCCGACACCCCCACGTGCTCATGGGCGCCTCGCCGCGCGGGTCGCTGGCCCTCATGCTGTGCGCCCGCGCGTATGCCGTGGTGCAGCGTCGTGACTACGTCACCCCCGAGGACGTCAAGGCGGTGGCGGTGCCCGTGCTCGCGCACCGGGTCACCGTCAAGCCGGAGCTGTGGATGAGCAGCGTCTCCGGCGCGTCGGTCGTCACCTCCATCCTGTCCACCGTTGCGACGCCGTCCGCCCGGGAGCGACGGGAGCGATGGGAGTGAGCGAGGTCCGCCCGGGAGCGACGGGAGCGGGCGTCGTCCGTAGCTCCATCCGGATGCCGCAGTGGTCGAGCACCTCGACGCACCATCGGGCCGTGGCCCTCGGCGCTGCCGGCGCCCTGTGCGCGGTGCTGCTGCGACGCGCGGACCTGCTCGTGCTGGCCACGCCGTTGCTCGTCGTCGCCACCTGGGCCTGGCTGAGCCGGCCACGCGCCGTGCCGATCCTCGCGACCCGGGTGTCCCACGACACCCTCGGCGAGGGCGAGGCGGGCGTGTGGGACTCGGCCATCACGATGCCCCCCGGCGCGGAGGACGCGATCCTCGCGCTGGCCCCGGTCCTCTTCGTCAGCCACGACCCTCCCGACGGCGCCACGGCGGTCGCCGTCGAGGAGGGGGCGCCGGAGGGTCCGCTGCACGCCTGCGTGGCGTACCGCAGCACCCGGTGGGGGGTCCGGACGGTTGGGCCCGCGAGGTGCAGCGTGACGTCGTCGTGGTCGGCCTACCGCACCGGTCCGGTGCCGGTCGGTGAGCTCACCTTGACGACGCTGCCCGCACCGGCGGCCTTCGACCCCGTGGCTCCGGTGCCGCACCCCGAGGGTCTCGTCGGCATGCACCGGTCGAGCCGGCTGGGCACCGGGAGCGAGTTCAGCAGCATCCGCGCGTTCCACGCGGGCGACCGGCTCCGCCGCATCCACTGGCCGGTGTCCCTGCGGACCGGGTCGCTGCACGTGTCGTCGACCTACGCCGACGAGGATGCCGAGGTCGTCCTGCTCGTGGACGCCTTCAGCGACCTCGGCCCCCGGGAGGGCGTCGACGGGCGACCGACGAGCCTGGACGTGACGGTCCGGGCCGCTGGGGCGATGGCGGAGCACTACCTGCGGATCGGGGACCGGGTCAGCATGCGGGTGGCGGGCGCGGAGGGCGTGCCGCGGCTGCGCACGGGCTCCGGAAGCGCCCACCTGCGCCGGGTCCTGGGGACCCTCGCGCTCATCCGGCCCGCCACCGAGCGCCGCGACGACGGGCGGCACGCGACGGCCGGACTGAGGGGCGGATCGCTCGTCATCATCTTGTCGCCGCTGATCGACCCCTCCATGGTCGGGATCGTCTGTGCCGTCGCCGCCCGCGGGATGACGACGGTCGTCGTCGACACGATGCCGGACCACCTGTGGGAGAGCGGCTCGCAGCAACCCACCGCGCTCGCATGGCGGATCCGGAAGCTGTTGCGGGAGCATGAGGTCCGCCAGCTTCGCAGGACAGGCGTCCCGGTGGTGGCGTGGCGCGGCCCGGCCAGCATGGACCAGGTGCTGCGCGACGTCTCCCGCCGCGCCGCTGCGCCCAGGATGGTCCGGCGATGACTACGCGGGGAGCGAAGACGCCCGGACAGCGCACTGTGCGTCGCACCTACACCCTGGGTCGCTCCGAGGAGCTCGGCCGGGACCAGGTTGCCCTCGGTCTCGTCGTCGTCCTCACGCCGGCCGCCTTCATCGGCTGTGCGGTCCTCGCCGGCGCCGGCATCTCAGCCTGGCTGCTCGTCCTGGTCCCGTCCGCCGTGCTGCTCGTGCGGGAGGCGGATGCGGTGTGGCCGCTGGTCGCCTGGACCGGACTGGGCGTCCTGTGGGTGGTGCAGGTACCGGGTGTCTTCTCGTGGTGGGCCGTTCCCGCTGCGGTCTGCGTCTTGTTGTCCCACGTGGCCACCGGGCTGCTCGCAGCGGCGCCACCGGCGCTGGAGGTGTCACGGCATACCTATCGGCGTTGTGCCCGCCGGGTCGCGGTGGTGAGCGGTGTCACCCTGGCGGTGGCGGTCGCTTCGCAGCTTGTGGTTCGGCTGGCGCTTGCCGGTCACGTCGCGGTGACCGTGCTCGCACTTGCGGCGCTGGCCGGGTGGCTCTGGCTCGGACGCCTGGCGCCCTGAGACGGCCGTGGCTCGGGCACTCTCCCAGTGGCCAGTCGGCCCAGTACCGGAGGCGTCAGGCGGACTGCTTGCGCTGCGGGCGCTTGGCCCGGGCGGGGGCCTCCCGGCGGACGATCGTCGGGTTGACGTTGTCGAGGACGACCTCACGGGAGATGACCACGCGGGCGATGTCGTCCTCGCTCGGCACGTCGAACATGACCGGCAGGAGGACCTCCTCCATGATGGCGCGCAGCCCGCGGGCGCCGATGCCACGCAGCAGCGCCTGCTCGGCCACCGCGTCGATGGCATCGTCGGTGAACTCGAGCTCCACCCCGTCGATCTCGAACATCTTCTGGTACTGCTTGACCAGCGCGTTGCGCGGCTCGGTGAGGATCTGCACGAGGGCGTCACGGTCGAGCGGGCTCACCGTGGTGATGACCGGCAGGCGGCCGATGAACTCGGGGATGAGCCCGAACTTCATCAGGTCCTCGGGCATGACGTCGGCGTACGACTCGCCGAGGTCCTTGGCGGTGTGCAGCTGCGAGCCGAAGCCGAGGCCCTTCTGGCCGGACCTGGACTCGATGAGCTTCTCGAGGCCCGCGAACGCGCCGCCGACGATGAAGAGCACGTTGGTCGTGTCGATCTGGATGAACTCCTGGTGCGGGTGCTTGCGCCCGCCCTGGGGTGGCACGCTCGCGGTCGTGCCCTCGAGGATCTTCAGCAGCGCCTGCTGCACCCCCTCGCCGGACACGTCGCGGGTGATCGACGGGTTCTCGCTCTTGCGGGCGATCTTGTCGACCTCGTCGATGTAGATGATGCCGGTCTCGGCCTTCTTGACGTCGAAGTCGGCCGCCTGTATCAGCTTGAGCAGGATGTTCTCGACGTCCTCGCCGACGTACCCGGCCTCCGTCAGCGCCGTCGCGTCGGCGATCGCGAACGGCACGTTGAGCATCCGCGCCAGCGTCTGCGCCAGGTAGGTCTTGCCGCACCCGGTCGGTCCGATGAGCAGGATGTTCGACTTCGCGATGTCGACGCTCTCCATGTCCTTCTTGGGAGCCGACTCACCGGCCTGGATCCGCTTGTAGTGGTTGTAGACGGCAACGGCGAGCGCCCGCTTGGCGACGTCCTGGCCGACGACGTAGGTCTGCAGGAAGTCGAAGATCTCCCGCGGCTTGGGCAGCTCGTCGAGGCCGAGCTCGGCCGACTCGGCCAGCTCCTCCTCGATGATCTCGTTGCACAGGTCGATGCACTCGTCGCAGATGTAGACGCCCGGACCGGCGATGAGCTTCTTGACCTGCTTCTGGGACTTGCCGCAGAACGAGCACTTCAGCAGGTCGCCGCCGTCTCCGATACGTGCCACGTCGTGCCTCCCTGACCTGCGTTGCGAGAATGCGCTGACTGGATCCGCTGCCCGGCCGAGGCTACCTGTCCGGCATCGCCTTCGCTCCCTATTACACGCGAGCCCGCCCCGCGAGTCGCCCCTTGTCCGCTCAGGGCGGACAAACGCCGGACCTCGGTATGCCGGGTGCTCACCTCGGGCGCGCGGTGCTCACTTCTGCAGGGAGGCCTTGCGAGAGAGCAGGACCTCGTCGATGAGCCCGTAGTCCTTGGCGGTGGCGGCCGAGAGGATCTTGTCGCGCTCGATGTCCTCGTTGACCTGTGCGGGGGTCCGGCCGGAGTGGCTGGCGAGCGTCTCCTCGAGCCAGGTGCGCATCCGCAGCACCTCGTTGGCCTGGATCTCGATGTCGGACGCCTGCCCGAAGTCGCCGCTGGCCAGCGCCGGCTGGTGGATGAGGATGCGCGCGTTCGGCAGGGCGAACCGCTTGCCGGGCGCGCCCGCGGCCAGGAGGACGGCGGCCGCGGACGCGGCCTGGCCCACGACGAAGGTCTGCACGTCGGGGCGGATGTACTGCATCGTGTCGTAGATCGCCGTCATGGCCGTGAAGGAGCCGCCGGGGCTGTTGATGTACATGAGGATGTCCCGGTCCGGGTCCTGCGACTCGAGGACGATCAGCTGGGCCATGATGTCGTCCGCCGACGCGTCGTCCACCTGCACGCCGAGGAAGATGATCCGGTCCTCGAACATCTTGGTGTAGGGGTCGAGGCGCTTCATGCCGTAGGAGGTGCGCTCCTCGAACTGGGGCAGGATGTAGCGGCCGACCGGTGACGGGACGTGCCGGCGACCACCGGCGGACACGACCGGGGACAGGTGCTCGTTGACAGTCATTGCTTCTCCAATGGTGCGTCTGGGTCGGTTCACTTGTCGCCGGTCACGGGGTTGTCCTCCGGCGTGCCGGGCTTGCCCCCGGCCTGCTCGGCCCGGCTGTACACGTGGTCGACGAACCCGTACGCCTTGGCCTCCGCGGCGGTGAACCAGCGGTCGCGGTCGGAGTCCTTCTCGATCTGGTCGAGCGTCTGACCGGTGTGCTCGGCGATCAGCTCCGCCATCTGCTTCTTGATGTGCAGCATCTGCTCGGCCTGGATCTTGATGTCGCTGGCGGTCCCGCCGATGCCACCGGACGGCTGGTGCATCATCACCCGGGCGTGCGGGGTCGCGTAGCGCTTGCCCGCGGTGCCCGCGCTCAGCAGGAACTGCCCCATCGACGCGGCCATGCCCATCGCCACCGTCGCGACGTCGTTCGGCACCCACTTCATCGTGTCGAAGATGGCCATGCCGGCTGTCACCGAGCCGCCCGGGGAGTTGATGTAGAGCCAGATGTCCTTCTCCGCGTCCTCCGCGGCCAGCAGGAGCATCTGGGCGCAGATCGCGTTCGCGTTGTCGTCGCGCACGTCAGAGCCAAGGAAGATGATCCGCTCCTTGAGCAGGCGGTTGTAGATGTGATCGTCGAGCCCGCCACCGGGCATGCCCTCGGCGCCGACGATCTCGCTGCTGTGGCTCACCATGTCTCCATCCTTGAAGGGTCCGCTCGCGACCCGAGCTCGGTCCGGTCGCGCGCACACTGACCCTAACGTCCGGGGTGGATGCGCCAATCCCCGATCCCGGCCCTGTTCGCCGTCAGCGCACACGCGCCTGCGGCGTGATCCGCTGCCAGCCGCCGGGCCGGCCGTGCGGGGCGGGAGGTCAGACCTTCTCCTCGATCCCGTCCTTCACCGCGTCGTCGCCGGCGGCCTCGCCGGCGTCGGTCACTGCGACATCGTCGTCGCCGGGGACGGCGTCCCCGGCGTTGATCCGCTCGAGGTCGACCTCCTCGCCCGCACTGTCGACGACGGTGGCACTACCCAGGACGTGGGCCAGGGCCTTGCGACGGGCGACCTCAGCGACCATCGCCGGCACCTGCCCCTGCTGGTCGATGCTCTGGGCGAATGTGTTGGGGTCCATGCCGATCTGCTGGGCGGACATCATGATGTACTCGATGATCTCCGGCTGCTCCACCCTTATCTGCTCGTTCTCGACGATGGCGTCGAGGAGGAACTGGACCTTGAGCGCCCGGCGGGCGTTGGCGGCGATCTCGGCGCGGTGCTCGTCGTCCTCGAGCCGGTTCTCGCCCTCGAGGTGGGAGTTGACCTCGGCATCGACGATGCCGTCCGGGACCGGGATCGTCACGGTGTCCAACAGGTGGTCGAGGATCTTGTCCCTGGCCTGGACGCCCTGGGCGAACCTCTTGGCAGTCTCCGCCTGGCTGCTGACGTCCTGCCTCAGCTCCTCGAGCGTGTCGTACTCCGATGCCAGCTGGGCGAAGTCGTCGTCCAGCGCCGGCAGCTCCCGCTCCTTGACGGACTGGACCGTGACCGTGCAGTCGGCGGTGCTGCCCTGGTGCTCGCCGCCGGCGAGCGGGGCCGTGAAGGTCCGTGTCTCGTCGGCCACCATGCCCACGAGCACCTCGTCAAGGCCCTCGATCATGTTCTTGGTGCCCACCTCGTAGGAGACTCCGTTGACGGAGTCGATCTCCTCGCCGTCGATCGCGGCGGACAGGTCGAGCGAGACGAAGTCACCGTCCTGCGCCGCGCGTTCCACGCCGACGAGGGTGCCGAAGCGCTCCCGCAGGGTCGTCAGGCGCTCGTCGACGTCCTCGTCGGTGACCGTGACCTCGTCCACCTGGACCTGCAGCCCCTCGAAGTCGGGCAGGGCGATCTCCGGCCGGACGTCGACCTCCACGGTGAACTTCAGCTCCTGGCCCTCCTCGGCCGGCACCTCGGTCACGTCGATCGCGGGCTGTCCGAGGGGCCGGACGCTGTTCTCGTCGAGCGCCTGTCCGTAGAACTTCGGCAGCGCCTCGTTGACCGCCTCCTGCACGACGGCCCCGCGACCCACCCGCTGGTCGATGATGCGGGCCGGCACCTTGCCGCGCCGGAAGCCGGGCACCTGGATCTGCTGGCTGATGGTCCGGTATGCCGCGTCGAGGCTCGGCTTGAGCTCCTCGAAGGGGACCTCGACGGTCATCTTGACCCGGGTCGGGTTGAGGGTCTCGACGGCACTCTTCACTGCGGCTGCTCCAGGTGTGGTGGGGATGTAAGGTGGCGGAACGCCGCACCACCACGACCTCAGGGCGAGCGGCCGACCGCGCCGAGAGCCAATGCTAGCCGTTGACCGCCGTTGGGCCCAACGCGGTCGCGGCTGCTGGCGGGACCGCCCCCGCCGCCGCGCTCGTCGTGGGCGCAGTACGGCGGGACCAGCCTCTCCTCACCGATCATCGCGGCCCCCGCCGGTCCTCCGACGGGGCCCGCTCGTGTCGGGGTAGCCGGATTCGAACCGACGGCCTTCCGCTCCCAAAGCGGACGCGCTACCAAGCTGCGCCATACCCCGTCGCTGCGCACCCGGCATACCGGCCATTGCGGGTTTCCGGATTGCTGATCGCGCGACCGCGGCCATTAGGCTATCGCCCCGTGACCGGCAAGCAGTCGGGTCGCGCGCGGGTGTAGCTCAATGGTAGAGCCCCAGTCTTCCAAACTGGCTACGCGAGTTCGATTCTCGTCACCCGCTCCACATAATCCAGGTCAGACGAGGGTTCTCCAGCGCCCGAGATGCCTCGTCGAGCGTGCGATGTGCGCTCGACCCTTATGAGCTCGACGACAGTTGGCCGACGGTGCATCCATCTCTAGCTGCGTGCCGTGATCAGCGCATGCCGGTTGTACCGATGACCCGACCGCTGTGTGGCTTCGCTGTCGACGTGACCCCCCTCCTGAGCGTCAGGGACCCAGGCTGCGGCCATGTAAGCGGGCCGTTCAGCTGCCGGGGCCGCCCGACCGAGGCGGCGTCCTCTTCGGATGCCCGGCACCCGACGGCGCAGGCAACTCCACTCCGATCAGCTTCTGGAGCATCTCCTGCAGCAGCCGGTGACGTTCCTGACCCAGCACGGAGCTGATGCCTTCCTCAAGGCCGTCGATGATGGCAACCCCGGCAGCGACGCACGCGCTTCCTCTCGCAGTGAGGACGATGAGCTTCGCTCGGCGGTCGGTCGGATCCGGCTGACGCTCGACGTAGTCGAGCTCCTCTAGCTCGTCGACGAGCTCGCCCATGGCCTGAGGCGTCATGTTCGCCCCTCGTGCCAGCTCCGTGAGACGGGAGCCCTCGACCTTGATCTGCGCGAAGACTGCCGAGTGCGAGGGCTTCTGCGGGAAGCCGGCCCCGACGACGCCGTGCGAGATCTGGAACCCCAGCTTGCTGTACGCCTGCCCCAGCAGCGCCACCGTGTTGACGGGCCACACGGGACGCTCTTGCGCAGACACTCGACAAGTCCTAAGGTAGCCGGAACATCAAGCCACCTTAACATAGCACCGGCTAGGTCGTCAGGGGCTCGGGCGGCGGCATGAAGCACGAACCGCAGTGGGCCCGCAACCTGCGGGCCGCGGACAAGGCCAGATCGGACGAACGCAACCCGCCCAAGGAGGGCCACGATGTCGACGACGACACTCACGCCGGGCTCGACCACGGGGGCGGTGCGCGGCCCCGGGGTGTGGTGCCTCGCCGCCGGGATCATCGGCGGCGTCCAGCCAGCCTTGTTGCTGGCTTGGCCGGACCAGGTATACGCGGCCGCAGACTCCAATCACGCAGCACTGGTGCAGAACCTGTACGGACCACCGGTGCTGCTCATAGGCATCAGTCTCGTCGTCGCCGGAACGACGCAGCTCCGGCAGGACGCATCGGCCTTCGCCGGCGCTCGCTGGCTCCCCGCCGCGATCCTTGCTCTTGGCATCTACGTTTTCTTCCCGCTCACCCCCGCGATCACGGGATCCTTCACCGCCGGTCGCCTCGGTATCGGTGGGTGGATGCTCCTCTTCGCCGTCTTCGGTTACGGGTTGACCCAGCTCGAGGAGGTGCGTCCGTCCGATGTCCGGCGCCCGTGAGAACGCCGAGGCACCCTGTCGCGGGTACGTGGGAAGCGAACGACTCGCGTGGTCCGGCCGCGACTGGCGGATGCCGGTATGGCTCTGGGTCGGCCTGGCGACGATGTTCTTCAGCGTGCTGCACATCATCATCGACTTCGGCGTCGGCCTGTTCGACCTGCACGGGACGCTGAGTCTGACCGAGGCGACAACGCTTGTCGGCATTGCGCTCATCCAGCTCTGGTGGGCGATTTCCTTCATGGCGGGCGCTCGTGGCAACGGCAGCGGAGTCGCCAGCGTCGGGATCCTCGGCGCCGGCTGGGCAGCGCTGACCAACGGCTTCCCGATCGTCTACTGCCCGCCCGTGTGCGAAGAGGCGCGGCCGCTGACCGACGTCGGCCATGTTGGCAGCATCGTGTTCGGCATCCTGCTCGCGGCGGTCGCCATCTGGTCGCTGTGGCGCGCTCGGGTGCGCCCCGGTTGGTTTATGCCAGCCGTTGCGGCAGCCTTGGCGGTCGGGACTGTCGTGTCGCTGGCGAACACACCGATCACATAGGCGCGTCGAGAGCGGCACGGACCCGGCATGTCCCGCAAGTGCCTTCGACTCGCCGAAGCGCAGCCGACGGGCCCGATCCCATCCCTCTCAAGCCATGAGCGTCCGGCCCCCGAACAGCGGCTATCGCCGGGTAATCCTGTGGAGACGCCTTCGTGAACTCGACGACCGCGTGCTTCGCGGCAACCGATCCGCAGCGCGGGATTCTGATCTGCGCTTGGGCGGGCGCGAGTGACCGCCCTGCGATCGCTGGAAATGAATGTCGGCTTCGGCGCCGGCTACATCGCTGAGGCAGGGGTGCCCTTCCTTCGACGCCATAGGTAGCGCTGCTGCTGGCCGTCCGGCCGGCACCGGTCGGGCCGTAGGTGCCGTTAGCCGCCCGTCGAGCTTCTGGTCGGCGTCGGGTGTGTTGCGCCCGCGCGGTTGAATCACGCATGGCTTCGGACCTCCTCGCAAAGTGCTTCGCCGCGAACGAGCCAGCCACGCTGGTTGCCTTCTGGTCTGAGTTGCTCGGCTGGGAGCCAGGTAGCGATGACACGTTGCTGCCGACGGACGACACCGGGTTCCGCATCCGGTTCGTCCGCACGTGGGCGCCAAAGATCGAGTTGCTGCGTGGTCACTTCCACCTGACGAGCGCCTCCGTCGAGGATCAGCAGCGCACCGTGAGCAGGGCTCTCGCGTTGGGGGGCCGACACTTCGATGTGGGGCAGCGTCCCGAGGGCTCGCATGTGGTGCTCGCCGATCCCGAGGACAACGAGTTCTGCGTGATCGAGCCGGAGAACCGGTTCCTTGCCGATTGCGGCCTGGTCGGAGCACTGGCCTGGGACGGAACGCAGGCGGCGCCTTCGGGGAGAGACGGGCGGGCGAAGGTGGCATCATCGCCATCATGGCCACAGTGAACGAGGACACGATCGCCTACCCGGCGCCCGGGTCGCGGCCCACGCGCAGTGCGAAGGAGCACGTCGCGCCACACGTCGTGGTGCTCTTCGGGGCGACCGGGGACCTCGCCCGGCGCAAGCTGCTCCCGGGCCTGACCCACCTGTCCCTGTCAGCGCTGGCTCCGGACATCCAGATCGTGGGGACCTCGCTCGAGGACCTCGACGACGGGTCCTTCCGTGCGTTCGCCCGGACCGCGGTGGACGAGTTCAGCTCCGAGGAGCTGAGCGACGAGCAGTGGGAGCGCTTCGCGAGCAAGCTGCACTACGTTCCGCAGGGCGCAGGGCCGGCAGCGCTGGCCGAGGCGGTTGCGACCGCCGAGCAGCAGCTGGGCGACCAGGTCCTGCGGCTGCACTACCTGAGCGTCCCGCCGAAGGCGGCGCTGACGGTGATCAACATGCTGCGGTCCGCAGACCTCGTCGGGCGGTCGCGGGTGGTCATGGAGAAGCCCTTCGGCACCGACCTCGACAGTGCCGTCGCGCTCAACGTCCAGCTCCACGAGACGTTCTCCGAGGAGCAGATCTTCCGCATCGACCACTTCCTGGGCAAGGAGCCGGCGCAGAACATCCTCGCGTTCCGGTTCGCCAACGGGCTCTTCGAGCCGATCTGGAACCGCAACTTCATCGACCACGTGCAGATCGACATCCCGGAGACCCTGGGCCTGGACGATCGGGCCGACTTCTACGAGTCGACCGGTGCCTACAAGGACATGGTGGTCACGCACCTGATGCAGGTGATGGCCTTCATCGCCATCGAACCACCGACGGCACTGGAGCCCCGAGCGATCAGCGAGGAGAAGAACAAGGTCTTCCGGTCGCTCCTGCCGATCGAGCCGCGCCAGGTCGTCAGGGGCCAGTACGAGGGGTACCGCGGCTCGCACGGGGTGGCCCCCGACTCGGACACCGAGACCTTCATCGCGCTCAAGTGCGGGATCGACAACTGGCGCTGGGCCGGCGTGCCGTTCTACCTGCGGACGGGCAAGCGGATGGCCGAGGGACAGCGGATCGTCTCGATCGCCTTCCGCGAGGCCCCCAAGAGCATGTTCCCACCCGGGTCCGGCGTGGGCTCGCAGGGCCCGGACCACCTGACGTTCGACCTCGCGGACGCCTCCAGGGTGTCCCTGTCGTTCTACGGCAAGCGGCCGGGCGCCGGCATGCGCCTGGACAAGCTGAGTATGCAGTTCGCCACCTGGGAGACGGACCGCGCGGCTGACGTCCTCGAGGCCTACGAGCGGCTGATCCTCGACTCGATGCGCGGCGACCACACGCTGTTCACCACCGCCGAGGGCATCGAGAGCCTCTGGGAGCGGTCCGCCCCCCTGCTGGAGGACCCGCCCCCCGTCAAGACCTACGCGCAGGGCACCTGGGGGCCGAACGCCATCCACCAGCTCGTGGCGCCGCACGCCTGGAGACTGCCGTTCGAACGGGTCTGGCGCGAGCGCAGGTAAGAGCCGGCCGGGGACGAGGGAACGGGATCCGGTCGGAAGGTCGCACAGATTCGCCCCCCACCCGCCCCGGGCCCCCGATCCGGTCGGAGGGTCGCACAGATTCGCCGCCCCAGCCGGCACCGGGACCCCGATCCGGTCGGAAGGTCGCACAGATTCGCCGCCCACCCGGCCCGGCCCCGCCGATCCGGTCGGAAGGTCGCACAGACCTGCCCGCGGCCAGGACCTGCCCGCACTACGTTGTTCTGGTGGCATCCGCCGGAGTGGAGATCACCGACCTGCTCTGGGCGTTCGACGGCGCGGGCGACCGGCAGGACGTGGCGCGTGACGAGGTGGCGGGTCGGCTGGCCCGGCTCGGTCAGCGCCGAGCGGCGCGGATCGTGCGACGGCTGCCGGCAACCGGCGGCGTGCTCGACGCGGCGGCCGTCGACGCGCTGGCCCTGCGGGTGCACTGCGAGCTGCTGCGCCTTGCTGAGGAGCTCCTGCTCGGGCGACGGGTGGCAGACCACATCGGACCGGTCGTGCAACGGCTGCGACGGGAACGGCCCACGGAGCCGGTGCGCGTGGTCGACATCGGCTGCGGCCTCGGGTATGTGGTGCGCTGGCTCGCGCAGTCGGGGGCACTCGGCCCGGGAGTCGAGCTGTTCGGCGTCGACCTCAATCCCGTCCTCGCGGCGGCGGCGCGTGAGCTTGCAGCAGCCGAGGCACTCGATTGCGAGTTCGTCCACGGCGACGCGTTCGATCCCGGGACCGCGATCCAGCACGGTCCCCGGACCGTCGTCATCTCCAGCGGCCTGATGCACCATCTCCCCGCGCCCGAGCTTCCGGCTTTATTCGCCGCGCAGGAGCGCCTCGGGGTGGCTGCGTTCGCGCACTGGGACATCGTCCCCTCGCGGTGGTCGACGCTCGGCGCCTGGGTCTTCCACCGAGCCCGCATGCGGGAACCCGTGTCACGTCATGACGGGGTCCTCTCCGCCCGGCGGGCCCACCCAGCGCCGGTGCTGATGGCCGCTGCGGCTGCAGGAGCGCCCGGGTACCTCGCCCGGGTGGTCGAGCGGACCGGACTCATCGAGCACCGTCGTTCCGACCGCCTCGCCGCGCGACGAGGCGCTGCGCTGGTCGCCGCCATGCTGGTTCCCGTGGTGCTCGCCTGCCTCGTCGACCTCGCCGCGCACCCGTCGCGGCTGACGGTCTATGCCCGGACCGGTGTCGCGATGCTCCAGGTGTACGGGCCGTATGCCGCGCTGGTTCTGCTCGCCCTACTGTTCTACACGCTGCTGGGCTGGCGGCAGCGCTACCTCGCAGCCGCCGCCATCCTCGGTCCCTTCACCCTCATCCGCCCCGCCGTCGTCGTCGCGGGCGGCGCCTTCGGAGTCCACACGAGTCGGGACCCATTGGCGGCCGTCCTCGTCGGGCTCGCCGTGGTCGCGGTCCTGGCCGTGGAGCCGGTCGCTGACCGAGTCTGGTACTGCGCCGCACGGACCGCAGGTCCACCCACGCGCGTGAAACGCCCCGTCCGACGTCGGCACCCGGTGCCGCCTGACGTCGCCCGGCGGCGACGATGAGGACTGGTCGCCCGGCGGCCACTGCTAGGGGGCCGGCACCCGGCACCCCGGCACCACGGCATACCCCGGCGTTCAGCGAAAGGGCGGACTGGCGTTCGGCGGAGGTGCGAGCGGACGGTCAGGCGGGCTTGAGCGGTTGCTCGGGCCTCCCGCTGTGCCGGCCCCCGGAGTCACGACTGCGCCTCCGGGCAAGCAGGAACCAGAGGAGGAGAAGGAGCAGGAGCAGACCGGCGCCGACGATGATCGGGACCCACGGGATGGTACTGGCCGGGGCCGGCGGGGCGGCCACCGGGGCTACCGGGGCCACCGCTGTGGCAGGGGCCGGCGCCGCCGCGGGAGCAGAAGGGCGGGGGAAGGTGATGGTGGCCTCCGCGGTGCGGGACAGCAGCCCGCTACTGAGCTTGATCACGGCGTGCCAGGGGCCGTCCGGCACGCTGGCGTCGAGCGGGATGACCACGCTCCCGGTTTCGCGGACCGCCAGCGTCGTGCCGAGCTGGGCGGGGAAGGGACCGGCGTTGAGCCCCCCGGGACCGCCGGACAGGGCCAGGGTGCCGTTCATGTCGAGGGCCCGCCCGCCGGTGTTGTGCACCTGCGCCCTGACGACCGGCGCCCCGGCCGCGTTCCGCTCGGCCGTGAGGGTGTCGACCGCGAAGTCCGAGGCCGGCTCGCCGCCGGGTCCGACCGACAGGTAGACCCGGATGCCGACCCGGTTGACCGCCGTGATGTTGTCGGTGGCTGCCGGTGCGGAGCTCACCTGGGCCCACACGACGGCGTACTGCTCGCCGGGGGCCGCGTCCTTGGGGACCCGGATGACGACGGTGACCGGTTGCTTCGCTCCGGGCGCGAGCGGCACCGTGCCGCGGTCCACCGAGGTCCACGTGGAGAGCTCGTTGGGGGTGTTGCCGTCCGCCCCGGTGAAGACACCGCCGACGATGCTGGCAGCGGCGGGGTAGACGGAGACGTCGGCCGGCTTCGAGGTGGTGTTGGACACCTCGATGCGCCGCTGGATGGTGGCGCCCGGAGCCACGTGGTCGATGACGTAGGCCAGCGCCCAGGGGTCGTTGCGCCGGTCCGTCGGCGCGTCGAGCAGCCGCACCCCGATGCTCTCGGGGGGCTTGGGCGTGTCCGCGGACGCGGCGGTAGCCGGGGTGAGAACCCCGGCTGCCGCGAGCGCTGCTACGAGAATCCGTCGCATTGCTGGTTTCGTCAGGACACCGAGTGGGTGACCGTGGCGCCGTAGGTACCGGCCAGCGCGTCGGCAGGGATCGTCACCGTCAGGGTCGGGCTCCAAGTGGCGCTGTTGTTGCCGACCACGGCCATGGCGGTGTATGCCGTGTTTGCGGTCGCGCCGAACGCGCCTGGGGTGCCAGGGGTGAAGACAGCAGTGCCAGAGGAGGTGACGGTCACGCCGGCCGAGTAGTTGACCTGGCCCTTGACGATCGTCTTGGTGCCGCTGATGAAGTCGGTGGAGGCGGCGGTCGCGCCCCAGCCGATGACACCGGCGCGGGTATCCGTGACGGCGACGTTGCCCAGTTCTGCGCTGACAGAGCTGCTCCCCGGGCTGCCGGTTCCGAGGGCCTTGGAGACAGGGGCGGTGATCGCCAGGCCGCCGCCGCTGACGACGAAGGTGGTTGTCGTGTCAGCGGCCGAGGCCGTGGTTGCGGTGCCAACGGCCAGCGCGAGGCTGGCGGCGGCGGCTGCGACGATGGGAAGGGGTCTCATGGTCTGTGTCCTGTCGTCCGAGGTGGCCCCAGCGTCTGGACGACAGCGTTCGTGGCCGGGACCCGAGCGCCATACCGAGGCAATGTCTTTGCTCCGGCTTTGCCTACGCTATAGAGTTCGGCGGATTGATATATACCGTTTTGGGAGTATTAGCGGTAAATTACCCGTTCGGGCGGGGTCATCATCCGAAGGGATGAGCCGGCAACGGGAACCCGGCTGGCGCTGGCGGCGGCGCAGCGACGGGCAGACAGCCCGCCAAGAGCCGGATGGTGCGGGTGCGAAGGTCAGGACACCGAGTAGGTGATCGTCCCGCTGTAGTTCCCCGCGATGGCGCCGTCCGGTGGGGTGACTGTCACGGTGGGATTCCAGGTCGCGGAGTTGTTGCCGCCGGTAGCCGTCGCACTGTAGGCCGTGCGCGGCGCCGCGAGACTCCCCGGCGTGCCGGGCGTCACGGTGGCAGTACCGGTGGTCGTCGCAAGGCCCGGCGTGTAGCTCACCGCAGCCTTGCCGATCACCGGGGCAGCGGGAGTGGTGGTGTTGATGAAGTCCGACGAGGACACGCTCGCCGTCCAGGAGCCTCCAATCAGGCCCCGGGCGTCGTTGACGGTGACCGAACCCAGCGACGCACCGATCCTCTTGCCGGCGGCACCGGACCCGAGCGACTTCGAGGTGGGGGCACTGATGGTCAGCAGGCCAGGGGTGATGGCGAAGGTCGTCGTCGTGTCAGCCGCGCTGGCGGGGACTGCTGTCCCGACACACAGAGCGGTGGCCGCCGCCACGGCGGCCGCCACGGGGAGGTGGCGCACGATATGTCCTCGGACTCGGTGGGCAGCCGGGCGGGCTGCCCCGGGGCAAGGACGAGGTAGGTCGCCGTGCCCACACCGGGCGGACGCTCCTGCGTTCTTGCCTGGCTGAAGTCTACTATGTCCAGTAAGACCATTTTGCGGGTTTGCCGAATCTGACGCCCGCAGGAGTGGCCGAACGGAGGACCCAGCCCCGGGGGCCTCTGTGCCCGTGTCGGGCGACGGCCGCCTGGCAGGGCCGTCCCGCCCGGCGGCCGCCCGGCACTCAGGGCCGCTCGGCACGAATCTCGATGACCTCGCGGCTGCTCGCCAGCGCCCTTGCCTCGAAGCCCCCGCACGGGCGCCAGCACGGGCGCCCCGCCCGAACCGGCACCAGAGCGCCGTGCGCCCGCACCTGCGCGATGGCGTATGCCGCGTAGCCCGTGTGGTCGGTCGCGAGCAGCAGGTGCCCGCCCGGCTTCAGCCGGCTGGTGAGCAGCTCCAGCAGGCGGCCGGAGACGAGCCGCCGCTTCGCGTGCCGCGCCTTCGGCCACGGGTCGGGGAAGAACAGGTGCGCTGCGTCGAGCGTCGCCGCTCCAACCCGCTCCTCGAGGAACGCCATCGCGTCGGCGAGCTCGATGCGCAGGTTGGGCACCCCCGACGCGGCGGGCCCGGCGCCCGTGGCAGCCCTCGCCGGCCGCGCTCCCGCCGTCGAGGCCGCCGTGGAGACCGCCGTCGAGGCCATCGTCGAGGCCACCATTGAGGCCACCGCTGACCGTCCGAGTGCACCAGGCGCCTCCCCGGCCGCAGGGCTCCCCGCCGCGCCAGACGCCTCCGCGGCCGCGAGCAGGCGCGCTATCCCTGGCGTGTGGGTGTCGACGGCGACGACGTCATGGGTGGGATGGGACACGGCATACGCGATGGCCGCCTCGCCGTGACCGCACCCGATGTCGACCACGAGCGGGACCTGCCGGCCGAAGGCCGCCGCCGGGCGCAGCGGTCCGGGCGGCAGGGACCACAGCGGTCCGAGGATCGCGAGCCGCTCGCGCGTCAGCGGCGAGACCCGCCGGCGGGCAGCATAGGTACGGACCCGGGGATGCTCGGCCACCGGACCACGCTACCGGGCTGCGGTCCAGACACCCCGTGCGACGCCGAGCGAGCCGACACCGTGCGCCCGACACCGTGCGCCCGACATCACCCTCCGGTCGAGGGGCCCTCGCGCCAGATCATGACGACCGCGCGGTCGTCCGTCTCCCCCCCCCCGGCCGTGGCGCACAGCCGGGCCGCCCCACCGCCGAAGCCGTGCGGCACGAGGCGCTCCGCGGTGCCGAGCATCCGGTCCAGCCCGTTGGTGAGGTCGCGGTGGCGGGTCTCGATCACCCCGTCGGTGTAGAGCACCAGGGCGTCGCCTCGCTGGAGCCGTCCCGTGCTGCGGGGGAAGCAGGCGCCCTCGATGACGCCGAGGAGGGGTCCACCGCTGGTGTCGAGCAGGGACCACCGGCCGGAGCCAGCGGCGAACTGGACGCCCGCAGGGTGCCCCGCACGCCCGATGGTGAAGTCACCGGTCACCAGGTCGAGCGAGACGTGGATCGCCGTCGCGAATCCCTCCCCCCACCGCTGCCGCAGCAGGTAGGAGTTGGCAGCCTTGAGGAACCGCTCCGGCTCGAGCTCGCCGAGGAGCCCCCCGACCGCGCCGGACAACAACAGTGCCCGGGTGCCGGCCTGGGCGCCCTTGCCCGACACGTCGACCAGGGCAACCTCCAGGCACCGCCCGTCAGGGGAGCTGTTCGCGACGACGAAGTCGCCCGAGAACGCGTCGCCGTAGGCCGACTCGACCGCGGTCTCCGCATGCCAGCTCGGTGGGAGCTCGGGCAGCTCGCCGAGGGCCCGGAGCCGGTCGCGCAGGTCGACGAGCATGGTCTCCCCGCGGCTGCCCTGGACCCCCAGCCGCGCCCGCGACTGGGACATCGCGACCATCAGCATCATGATCAGGGCAAGGGCGACCAGGGCCACGAGGGCCCCGGTGCGTTCCTCGTAGCCCCCATCACTGCGGGCCGCCGTGACGACGATCTCGAGCAGGTAGGTCGCGTAGATGGCCTTGACCCAGCCCGGCGTCAGGAAGATCCCGGCAAGCACGATGAGCGGCGCGTAGACGCTCCATGCCGTGAGGTTCGGCCAGAGGTTCATGAGGATGGCGGCGGCAACGCCGAGCAGCACCAGGGCCGGCCGACTCGCGATCGCGGCCCACCGGGCGCGCTCGAGATTGCCGAAAGCCTCCCGCCCGGACGCCCCTGCCCCCGTCCGGCGAGATCGTCCCGTGAGGATGTTCGTGTTCCCCGCCATTTCGTGAACCCTAGGGCCGGGCTCGCGCGGCCGCCGGGCTCTTTACCAAAGCCTGACGAACGGACGCCTTATCGTGATCAGCCCCTCGCGCTCGGCCCGCCGTGATCAGCCCGGCCCGGGCAGCACGCCGTGGCTCTCGTACCGACTGACCATATCGAGGCGGCGCACGTGCCGGGCCTCTTCGCTGAAGTCGGTGGCGAGGAAGGTGTCAACGATCTCCTTCGCCTCCTCCGTCGCCGTGAACCGGGCACCGATCGAGACGACCTGCGCGTTGTTGTGCAGCCTCGCGAGCGCAGCGAGCTCCGGCGTCGAGGCGAGCGCGGCCCGGATCCCGGCGACCTTGTTCGCCGCGATCTGCTCCCCGTTCCCGGAGCCGCCGAGGACGACGCCGCGCGACTGCGGGTCAGCCGCCACTGCCTCTGCCGTGCGCAGGACCGCCACCGGGTAGTCGTCCTCGGGGTCGAGGTGGTGCGGACCGTGGTCGGTCACCTCGTGGCCACCCTGGCGCAGGTGCTCGACGAGGGCACCGAGCAGCTCGTATGCCGCGTGGTCACCACCGATGTGGACGCGCATGTGGGGCGCCCCTCAGCCGAAGATCGGGCCGAGGGTGCGGGAGCGCTTGAGCTCGTAGAACCCGGGCGTGCCCGCGACGAGGACGCACCCGTCCCACAGCTTCCCGGCGGCGGCTCCTCGCGGGGCGGGCGTGACGACCGGTCCGAAGAAGGCGACGTCGTTGACGGAGATCACCGGGGTGCCGACGTCGGTGCCGACGAGGGAGACCCCCTCCTTGTGGCTGCGACGGAGTGCGGCGTCGTACTTCTTCTGGTGGGCGGCCTTGGCCAGCTCGGGCGGGAGCCCGCACTCCTCGAGCGACTCCGTCACGACCTGGTCGTAGTCCTTCATGCCACCGGGGTGGATCCGGGTGCCCATCGCGTCGTAGAGCGGCTTGACGACCTTGTCCCCGTGCACCTGCGCGGCGGCGATGACGACCCGCACCGGGCCCCACGAGCGGTCCATCAGCTCCCCGTAGTCCTCGCCCAGGTCCCGCTTCTCGTTGAGGACCGCCAGGCTCATCACCGACCACGTGAGCGAGATGTCCCGCACCTTCTCGACCTCCATGAGCCAGCGGGAGGTCATCCAGGCCCACGGGCAGGCCGGGTCGAACCACATCCGGACGGCGTTCTTCTTCGCAGCACTCATGCCGCCATCTTCGCACCCACCTCGGGGCGTGGGAGGATGGCCCCCAAGCCCCCAGACCAGCAGGAGACTCGTCGTGCCCGGAATGAACCTCCGCGCCGAAGCAGCGGCCCGAGCGGAGCTGGTCACCGTCAGCAGCTACGACATCGCCCTGGACCTCACCACCGGGCCCACCACCTTCCGGACGTCCAGCACGGTCCGCTTCGACGCCGCGGACCCCGGCAGCGCGACCTTCATCGACTTCGTCGGCGACTCGGTCCAGTCGATCACCCTCAACGGCAGGTCACTCGACCCGGGCGAGCACGTCGCCGACCACCGCATCGCGCTGCCGGGCCTGGCTGCCCACAACGAGCTGGTCGTCGTCGCTACCGGCTGCTACATGAACACCGGCGAGGGCCTGCACCGGTTCGTCGACCCGGCCGACGACGAGGTCTACCTCTACACCCAGTTCGAGGTCGCGGACTCGCGGCGCGTGTATGCCGTGTTCGAGCAGCCGGACCTCAAGGCCACCTTCGCGTTCACCGTCACCGCCCCCGCGGAGTGGCGGCTGGTGTCCAACTCCCCCACCCCGGAGCCCGCCACCGGAGGCGAGGTGGACGGCATACCGGTCTCGACGTGGAGCTTCCCGCCGACGCCACGCCTGCCCTCCTACGTCACGGCGCTCGTCGCCGGCCCCTACGACGTGGTGCGCGACGAGGTGCACGCACGCGACCGGGTCGTCCCGCTCGCGATCTACAGCCGTAGGTCGCTGACGAAGTTCGTCGACCACGAGGCGATCTTCGACTGCACCAAGCGCGGCTTCGCCTTCTTCGAGAACGAGTTCGGGTTGGCGTACCCCTTCGAGAAGTACGACCAGGTCTTCGCCCCCGAGTACAACTCCGGCGCAATGGAGAACGCCGGCTGCGTGACGATCGCCGAGGTCTACGTGTTTCGGAGCAAGGTGAACGACGCCCTCGTCGAGCGCCGCGCGCTGACGATCCTCCACGAGCTCGCCCACATGTGGTTCGGGGACCTCGTGACGATGAGGTGGTGGAACGACCTGTGGCTCAACGAGTCCTTCGCGGAGTGGGCCGCATCGGTCTGCCAGTCGGAGGCGACCGAGTGGGACCATGCCTGGACCACGTTCGCGAGCCACGAGAAGACGTGGGCCTACCAGCAGGACCAGCTGCCATCCACCCATCCCGTGGTCGCGCCGATCAACGACCTCGAGGACGTCGAGGTCAACTTCGATGGCATCACCTACGCCAAGGGTGGCTCGATACTCAAGCAGCTGGTCGCCTACGTCGGGCGCGAGGCGTTCGTCGAGGGCCTGCGGGCGTACTTCGCGAAGCACGCCTGGGGCAACACGACACTGGCCGACCTGCTCGACGAGCTCGAGGCCAGCTCGGGGCGGGACCTCGCCGGCTGGTCCGGGAAGTGGCTGGAGACCGCGGGGGTCAACACGCTCGAGGTCGAGCTGACCACTGATGCCGACGACACGATCGCGTCGGCGGCGGTGCTCCAGAGTGCGACCGGGACCTATCCCACATTGCGGCCGCACCGCGTCGCCATCGGGCTCTACGAGCTGCAGGGTGGCCGCCTGGTGCGCACAGCTCTCCACGAGCTCGACGTCGACGGCGCCCGCACCGAGCTGCCCGAGCTGGTCGGCCGGCGCCGACCCGACCTCGTCCTGCCGAACGACGAGGACCTCGGCTACGCGCGGATACGGCTCGACGAACGGTCCCGCGCGACCGTGCTGGCCCACCCGGGCGCGTTCACCGACAGCCTCCCCCGGGTGCTGGTCACCGGCGCGCTGTGGGAGCTGGTCAGCGACGGTGAGCTCGCGGCACGCGACCTCGTGGGCTTCCTTCTCGCGTGCATCCCGGACGAGCGCAACTCGACGGCGCTGCGCACCATCCTGCAGACGACCAGGCAGATCTCCTCGATGCTGATGGCGGCGATCACCCGGTTCACGGCCCCCGAGCACCGCACCGAGACGGTCACCAAGGTTGCCGGAGTCCTGCGGGCGCTGGCCGAGGCGGCCGAGCCGGGCAGCGACGCCCAGTTCCAGCTCGTCTCCGCGTTCGCCACCGTTGCGCAGTCCCCACGCGACGTGGCCCGGGTCAGGGGCGCCTTCAACGCCAGCGAGCCGTACGACGGGCTCACCATGGACCAGGATCTGCGCTGGGCCCTGCTGACCACGCTGTCCGCGGCGGCCGACGCCGACGAGGCCGAGATCGAGGCCGAGCTGTCCCTCGACCGCACCGCCACCGGGCGCGAGCAGGCCTTCCTTGCCCGGGCCGCGCGACCGACCCCCGAGGCCAAGGCCGAGGCGTGGCGCCTGGCCATCGAGGAGGGCGAGCAGCCGAACTCCGTCATCGAGGCGCTCGGGCGTGGCTTCAACAGGGCCAACGACCCGCAGGGCCTACTCGGTGGCTACATCGGCCGGTACCACGACATGCTGCTGCCCGTCTGGCAGTCCCGCTCGGCGGCGATCCGCGAGCGGGTCGTCACCTACTTCTACCCGCTGGGCCTCGCCGGTCCGGAGCTGCTCGCCGCCACCCAGGGCTGGCTCGCCGCGAACCCGTCCGCGCCGGCCGGGCTGCGCCGGCTGGTGGGCGAGAACCTCGCCAAGGTCCAGGTCGCGGTGCGCGCCCAGGCATGCGACGCGGCCGGCGGCTGAGCGCTGCCGAGGACCGGGACAACCGACCGGTGGCGCGGGTCGGCCCGAAGCCCGGTGGCTCGCGGACCGGCCGCCGGAGCGGCTCGCTCCCGGCCCCGGCATACCGCCCGGCCCACCGCTCCCTGCATACCCACGGAAGGATGATGTCCATGCCCTCCCTCGCGTCCGTCGGCCCGCACCTGCCCGAGCTGGGCATCGGTGACGTCTGGGAGAAGGTGGTCGGCGCGCCGCTGATGATCGTCGCGACGATCCTCGTCGCGCTGGTCCTGCGGTGGCTGGCCCACCGCCTCATCACCCGGGTGGTCCGGAACGCCACCGAGCGCAACGAGGCCCGGCTCGCGCAGCTGCCCGGCCGAGCGGGGCGCGCCATCGCGCAGGCAGCGGGGCTCGCGCACGCGCGACACGCCCAACGGACCGCGACGATGGGCGCCGTCCTGCGCAGCGTCGTCACCTTCGCCGTGTTCGGCGTCGCGCTGCTGACGATCATGGCCATCGTCGGCCTCCCCCTCGGTCCGCTCCTCGCCTCGGCCGGGGTGGGCGGTGTCGCGCTCGGCTTCGGCGCGCAGAGTCTGGTCAAGGACTTCCTCTCGGGGATCTTCATGATCGTCGAGGACCAGTACGGCGTCGGAGACATCATCGACACCGGCGCCGTGACGGGGACCGTGGAGGACGTCAACCTGCGGGTGACCCGGGTCCGGGACGGCAGCGGGGTGATCTGGTACGTCCGCAACGGGGAGATCGTCCGCATCGGCAACAGATCGCAGGGCTGGTCGACGGCGACGGTCGACGTCCCGGTGGCCTACGCCGAGAACCTGGACCGGGTCATCGCCGTCATGCGGGAGGTGCTCGCGCAGATGGACCAGAACGAGCCGTGGGCCGCGAAGCTGCTCGAGGAGCCGACGGTCGCCGGCGTCGAGTCGATCACCGGCGGGTTCGTCACCCTGCAGGTGAGTGCCAGATGCGCGCCCAACGCGAGCGCCGAGGTCCAGCGGGAGATCCGCGAGCGGATCAAGGGTGCCTTCGACAGGAGCGGGATCGCGATCGCCGGCGGGGCCTCGGTCGGGCCGGCCGGCGGGGCCTCGGTCGGGTCGGTCGGCGCCGCCTCGATGGTCTCGACGGCGTCGTCGGAGACGCCGGCCGACGGCGCGAATCCCCCTCGCTCCGACGCGGGGTAGGCCGGGCGGGGAGACGCGCCCGCGCAGGCGCCGGGATTGCATGGCCGGCCCCGGCGCTCACTCCCGGCCGGGCTACGAGGACGGCCACCGCTCAGCGACGCCGGGTGACCGCGCTGGTACCGGCACGGCTTGCCGGAGGTGCTGGCACGGCATACCGCCTGGCAGGGCCTCAGCCTGGACCGAAGCGGATGATCTGCCGGACTGCCAGCCCGTCGGCGAGCTGGTCCATGCCGGCGTTGACGTCCTCCAGCGCGAGGTGGCCGGTGATGAGCTCCTCGACCGGCAGGCGTCCCGCCCGCCAGAGGCCGACGAAGGTCGGGATGTCCCGCGAGGGGACGGCCGAACCGAGGTAGCTGCCGATGATCGAGCGGCCCGTCGCGACGAGCGCCAGCGGGGAGATCGACGCCATCGCTGTCGGCGGCGGCAGCCCGACGGTGACCGTCCGCCCGCCGGGACCGGTGAGCTCGACCGCGAGCTCGAAGGCCGGCACCGCACCGGCGGCCTCGATGACGACCGCCGCCGTGAGCCCGGACTCCCTGGCCTGCTCGGGCGTCAGTGCCTGATGGGCGCCGAGCTCGCGGACCCGGGTCAGCTTCTCGGGTACGGCGTCGACAGCGACGACCTCGACGTCGTCGTGGGACAGTGCCGTGAGCACGGCGGCCATGCCGACCCCGCCGAGGCCGACGACCACGAGCCGCTGACCCGGCGCGGGGCGGCCGGCGTTGATGACGGCACCCCCGCCGGTGAGGACGGCGCAACCGAGGAGGGCGGCGACATCCGGCGGGACGTCGGCGGCCACGGGGACCACGGAGGTGCGGTTGACGACCGCATACGTGGCGAAGCCCGAGACCCCGAGATGGTGCTTGACCACCTCCGGTCCACGATGGAGGCGAGAGCCGCCCCCGAGCAGGGTCCCGTCATTGTTAGCCGCGCTGCCGACCGTGCAGGGGGTCAGGCCGCCCGTCGCACACGCCGCGCACTCGCCGCAGCGCGGCAGGAACGTCATGACGACCCGATCACCCCGCGCGACATCCGCGACACCGGGCCCGACCTGCTCGACGATGCCGGCCGCCTCGTGCCCGAGCAGCATGGGGACGGGACGCACCCGGTTCCCGTCGACGACGGACAGGTCAGAGTGGCACAGCCCGGCGGCCTCGATCCGCACCAGGAGCTCGCCCACGTCCGGTGGGTCAAGCTCGAGCTCACAGACCCGGATGGGTCGGGAGTGGGCGTAGGGGCGAACGCCCCCGACCTGCTCGAGCACGGCGCCCTGGATCTTCATCGGTGGTCCCTTCGGCTCGGGCGGTCGGTGCTGCCGGATGCGCGGCCAACGCGGGCATCAATGCCCCGAGCCTCTCGCACCGCGGGCCGCCCGGCGAGTGCAGGTGCACCGAGACGGTATGCCGGGGGCTGCCGTGGTGCGCACCCGGCATACCGGGGGCTGCCGTGGTGCGAGGATGAAGGGGTGACGTTCTACGACGAAGTCGGCGGGCACCCGACGTTCGCCAGGCTGGTGCACGAGTTCTACCGCGGGGTGGCGGGCGACCCCGATCTTCGGGCGCTCTACCCGGACGAGCAGCTCGGGTCCGCGGAGGAGCGGCTGCGCGGGTTCCTCGAGCAGTACTGGGGCGGTCCGACGACCTACTCGCAGGAGCGCGGGCATCCACGTCTGCGGATGCGGCACGCTCCGTTCGTCATCACCCCGGCCCAGCGGGACCGGTGGCTCACGCACATGATGGCTGCCGTTGACTCACTCGCCCTTGACCCGGCCCATGATCTCGTGCTGCGCGACTACCTCGAGCGCGCCGCCCATTCGCTGGTCAACGCCTTCGAGGACCCGGCCAGGACGGGGACCGGCTAGGGCCTGCGCCACGCCCGCGGCCGGGGGGGCCGGGGCCGGCGGATCTGTGCGATTTTCCGACCACATCCGCGGCCAGCGCGCCGGCGCCGGCGGATCTGTGCGACCTCCCGACCACATCCGCGGCCAACCGGCCGGCGGGCTGGCGCCGGGCCAATCTGTGCGACCTTCCGACCACATCCGCGGCCAGCGCGCCGGCGCCGGCGGATCTGTGCGACCTTCCGACCACATCCGCGGCCAACCGGCCGGCGCGGGCGGATCTGTGCGACCTTCCGACCACATCCGCGCCGCTCAGGCGGCTCGCCCAGACGTCGGGTGCCCCGGGAAGTGACGAGACCAGTCAGGCCTGAGCTCGCGGCGGACGGGGAACCCGAGCTCATGGAGGACGGCGACGATACGGCTCAAGGTCTGCGCCGGGGTGACGTAGATGTCCTTCGCACGGACCACGAGAAGTCGCCAGCCGCCCCGGTCCAGTGCCTCGCGGCGCTCGATGTCCGAACCCCACTGCTGGTCCGACTCGGCGTGCTGGCGGCCGTCATACTCGATCGCGAGCCTTATCGCGGGGTAGCTGAGGTCGAAGCGCATGACGACATCCCCGGAGTCGTTGCGGATCGTGTGGTTGACGGTTGGCTCGGGCAGCCCCGCGAGCACGATGAGCACGCGTAGCCGGGTCTCCATCGGCGAGTCGACCCCGTCCCGGACGAGCGCGGCAGCCCGCCGGGCCAGCCTGGCACCGTGACCGCGCCAGTCCCTCGCAGCGGCGACAAGGGCGGCAGGGGCCACGCGCCTGGCCCTGACCAACGAGTCGCCCACCGCCACCAGCTCGACGAGGGGAAGCACGGCGGCCAGTTCCAGGAAGACCTGGGTCGGGCTGGACACCGGTATGCCGGCGCGCTGGGTCACCGTAGCCACACCGTTCCTGCGGTGCGTGCGGATCCCTCGCCGCCGGGTGAGGGATCCGGGTACGGTCAGGTGGGTGTCCGGGTCATGGGGGACGTAGGCACCCCACAGCTCGGCCGCCGTGTGGTGTGAGACATGGCTACCCTCGCGGTTGACCAGCAGCGCCGCTTCGGCCCGGACTGCGGAAGTGACGACGACGGCCGACGCGATGTAGACGTCGTAGAACAGTCGACGGAAGTCCGGTCCGTTGAGCGCGCCGTCCCTGATCCCGGAAGCGAGGGCTCGCGACCGCCGGAGCGGTCGGCCTGTAGTCACTGTGGAACGGTTCACGCCCATCATGCTGACCGAGAGCAAGGGGGTCGCGCTGCGGCTGTCCCCAGGGCCACTGATCGGTCGGCGCGGATCCGGTCGAAAGGTCGCCCACATCCGCGCCCCGCGCACAACCGGACACGGATCCGGTCGAAAGGTCGCCCACATCCGCGCCCCGGCGGACGGTCTGGGCCCCAGCTGACTCGCGCGCCGACAGGTGAAGCGGTGGCAGTTGGGTGCCGGTGCCGTTTGGCCCGGCGCCGGGGCATGGGGAAGAGTTCCCCCGTGACCTCGAGCCCATCTCCGCCGACGACCCCCGTCCCGTCGACGACCCCCACCCCGTCGACCGCCCCGACCCCGTCGGCCGCCCCCGCCGGCCGGCATGCAGGACGCCCGGCCTGGGAACCGGCGTCGGCTATGGCGCACGCGGCGGACGCGGCCTGGTGGCGGCACGCCGTGATCTACCAGATCTATCCCCGGTCGTGGGCTGACGGGAACGGGGACGGGATGGGCGACCTGCCCGGGGTCACGGCTCGACTGCAGTACCTGCGCGACCTCGGCGTCGACGCGGTGTGGTTCTCGCCGCTGTGCACCTCCCCGCAGGTGGACGCGGGATACGACGTGGCCGACTACCGGGACATCGACCCCCGGTTCGGGACGCTGGCCGACGCGGACAGGATGCTCGCCACCGCCCATGACCTGGGGCTCAAGGTCATCGTCGACCTCGTGCCGAACCACTCCTCTGACGAGCACGCCTGGTTCAGGGCCGCCCTCGCCGCCGGTCCCGGTAGCAGGGAGCGTGCCCGCTACCTCTTCCGGGACGGACGTGGGCGCAACGGCGACGAGCCGCCGAACAACTGGAACTCGGTGTTCGGCGGAGTCGGCTGGACCCGGGTCAGCGAGGCTGACGGCGAGCCCGGCCAGTGGTACCTCCACCTCTTCGACACCAGGCAACCCGACTTCAACTGGGCCAACCCGGAGGTGCGGGCTGAGTTCGAGTCGATCCTGCGCTTCTGGCTGGACCGCGGCGTGGACGGCTTCCGGGTCGACGTCGCCCACGGCCTCGTCAAGCAGGCGGGGCTGCCGGACTGGGACGGGGAGCAGAGGGTCCTCGGCGGCTTGTCGGGCGCGATCCACGTCGACGAGCCCGACAGGCCCGACGCGCGGGCCGGGGCGCCCGACGCGCGGGCCCACGCGCCCGACGGGCGGGCCGTGGCGCCCGACGGGCCCGACGCGCCCGCCGTGCTCGACGCGCCCGACGCGCTCGACGCGCGGGCCGACGAGACCGGCGACAACCCCCGCCCGCCGATGTGGGACCAGGAGGGGGTGCACGAGATTTACCAGGGGTGGCGCGCGGTGCTGGACTCCTACGGCGTACCCGAGCGCATCCTCTGCGCCGAGGCGTGGGTCGAGCCGGCGACGCGAGCAGCCCGCTACGTCCGCGGCGACGAGATGCACCAGGCGTTCAACTTCGACTTCCTCGAGTGTCCATGGCGCGCGGACAGCCTGCGCCGGGTGGTCGGGTCCTCGCTGGCCGCAGCGGACTCCGTCGGCGCCCCGAGCACCTGGGTCCTGTCCAACCACGACGTCGTGCGGCACGCCTCCGCACTCGGGCTCCCCCAGGGACCGCGCCGACCCCGGGGGATCGGCAGGCACGACCGGCGGCCAGACCGGGAGCTCGGGCTGCGGCGGGCCCGGGCTGCGACGACGCTGATGCTGGCGCTGCCCGGCGCGGCCTACCTCTACCAGGGCGAGGAGCTCGGCCTGCCTGACGCGACGGACATCCCGGACCGCTCCCGCCAGGACCCCGCCTTCTCCCGCAGCGGGGGGGCCGAGGTCGGCCGCGACGGCTGCCGCGTCCCCATGCCGTGGGAGAGCGACCGGCCGTCCTTCGGCTTCGGGCCCAGCGAGCGCAGCTGGCTGCCCCAGCCCGCGATCTACGGAGAGTATGCCGTGGACCGCCAGAGCGGGGTCCCCGGCTCCACCCTGGAGCTCTACCGCGCCCTGCTCGCGCTCCGGCGCGCCGAGCGGCTCGGCGACGGCTCGCTGCGCTGGCTCGAGGACCGCAGCGGCGTGGCCCGCGACGTGGTCGCCTTCGTCAACGAGCGCCCCGGCGGCAACCGGCTCCTGGTCCTCGCCAACCTCGGCAACGAACCGGTAGCGCTCCCCGACGGCGCCTCCGTCGTCGTCGCGTCGGCGGACCTCGACCCCCAGGGGCTCGTCCCGACCGACACCGCGGTGTGGGCCTGCTGGTAGCCCGGACGTCCCGGTCGCCAGGGCCAAGGTCGAGCTCGTGCAGACGCAACACGGCATACCGGTGTGGTCAAGTCCGGCGTGGCTCGGCGCGGCGACCGTTTGGGCCGACGAAACCCTTGCCGCACAAGGGATCCGACGCACCGGCCGGGTCACGCAGCCCCACCTGCGCGCCTGGGCCACAGCTCTGGTCATGCCGACGACGCAGGGCCGCGTCTGTCTCAAGGCCACCGGCCCGGGCACCCGCTTCGAGGTCCCGCTGTATACCGTGCTGCACCGCCTCGTGCCGACGCGCACAGTCGAGCCGCTCGGGATCGACATGGGGCGCGGCTGGGTGCTGCTGCGTGACGGGGGCGCGGTCCTGGGCACCACCGAGGGCTCCGAGGGCGTGACCTATGCACTGCCGGGCATCGTGGGCCAGTACGCGCAGCTGCAGCTCGAGCTGACCGGGCACGTCGACGCGGTCCTGGGCACCGGCATACCGGACCACTCGCCGCAGCGGCTGCCCGAGCGGCTCGACGAGGCCCTGGACGCGGGCGCCCGCTACGCGGCCACCGCGGAGGAGGCCCGGATGCTCCGGCGGGTCCGCGAGCAGGCGCCCCAGGTCGCCGCGACGGCGGAGTACCTTTCTGCCAGCGACGTCCGGCCCACGTTGCAGCACGACGACCTGCACCCGTGGAACGTCTTCGTCACCGAACCGGGAGAGCGGGCCCGCTTCTTCGACTGGGGCGACAGCGTCGTGGCGCATCCGTTCGCCACCATGCTCAACCTGACCCGGATGGTCCGCGAGATGCTGGGGACCGGCGCGGACGACCCGCGGATCACCCGGATCCGGGACGCCTACCTCGAGCCGTTCGGCGGCCCGCCTGCGTCGCGGGTGGGCGAGCTGGAGTCGGCCTGCCGCGTGGGCGGCATCAGCCGGGCCTTGGCGTGGACGCGGGTCCTGGACGCGCTCGGGCCGGCCGGGGCCGCTGAGTACCGCATCGCCCCGCTGCGCTGGCTGTCGTACCTGCTGGTGCGCGACCCCTACGGGGGGCCGGGCTGGGGGCAGGGCTGGGAAGCGTCGAGCGCCTCCCCCTGACCGGCCCCGAGGCCACGAGACACCTCGTCGGGATGGGTGTGCCGTTCCTCGTAGCGCTGCCGCAGCGCGACGGGGATGCGACCGCGCCCGGACACGGTGAGGCCCTCGCCGGCCGCCCACGCCCGGATCTCGGCGGGCGTCGGCGGTGCCGGTCCCGGCGTGCTCGCGGGGGTGCGGACCTCGTCGAAACCTCCCGGCGCGGCGTGCGCCGACAGCTCGGCGAGGGCAGCGCCGAGAAAGCGGTAGGTCCACTCCTCGGCCAGCGCCCTGGTCTCCGCGAACATCACCGTGACGCCGGGGAACCGCGCCTGCGCCTCGGCCAGCGCCTCGGCCACCGTGCCGCCCTGGGCGTGGACGAGCTTGAAGACCATGCTGTAGCGGTCCTCCACGACCAACGCCGCCCTGGGCAAGGTGGCGAGCTCGGCCATCGCGTAGGTCAGCCGGCCCGAGAGCAGGCTGGAGGCGAGGTCGGACAGGGACTTGCGTTCGACGGCCGCGACAACCGCGCCGTCCAGGTCGACGGCGTAGTCCCCGGCGGGCAGGCGCCGTCGGACGGTGCTGGCCTGCTGGTGGGTGAACGCGTAGGGGTACTTCTCGCCCGTGTCGACGACCACCTCGAGGACCTGCCCCGCAGCGCGCCGGGTCGGCAGCGCGACGTTCGGGCGAGCCTGCTTGGCGGTCCGGGGCGACTGCCAGAAGATCACCTCACGCCCGCGGGCCTGCGTGACGACCAGCTGCGAGCGGTTCTCCCTGCTCCGGTCGAGGATCAGGTCGATCGCCGGTCCGCGCCGGCTGCAGACGCGGACCGGGACCCGTTCCAGCACCTCGACGTCCGGGGGCCAACCGTCAGCGCGGTGACAGTAGACCTTGCTGGTGCGCGGCCAGGGCTGCTTCGCCTTGAGCACCAAGCCCTCCGGGCCCCAGGGGACCCGGATCAGGAACGGCAGGGAGCTTGCCGGGTCCGGGTTGCGCGCGACGAGGAACTCCATGCTCATGTGCCGCTCCGGCGCGCAGCCCGCTCGGCCCGCTCGGCCCGCTCGGCAGGTCGGCCACGCTCGGCCCGCTCGGCCCGGACCGCGTCCGGGATCCCGCCCTGCCAGTCCACCGGGGTCCACGCCTGGCCGGCGACCCACTCGCTGCCGCACCCGGCGCACGCGAACAGCCGCTCGCCGCCGAGGGTCCCGCCGCTCGCGGACCACGCGCACTCGGAACGGCAGCCCGCGACGCGCAGTCGCCGGTCCGGGACGTCGGAGTCGCTCACCTGCTCATCATCCCAGCCACGCCGTCATATCCAGCCGACGACCAGCGCCAGGTGACAGGCTGGGCCGGTGCGAGCCGCCGAGCACCCGTACTTCGACCGGCCACCGCTGGCCCTCGCCCACCGGGGCGGCGCGGCGTACGCCCCGAACACCGGCATCGAGAACACCGTCCGTGCCTTCCGCAACGCCGTCGACCTCGGCTACCGCTACCTCGAGACGGACGTGCACGCGACCAGCGACGGGCATCTCGTCGCGTTCCACGACGAGCGTCTCGACCGGGTGAGCGACGGTCATGGCCGGATCGCCCACCTTCCGTGGTCCGAGGTCCAGCAGGCGCGGATCGGCGCCGGCGGCGGGGAGCCCGTCCCCGAGCTCGCCGAGCTCCTCGAGACCTTCCCCGCCGCCCGGTTCAACATCGACATCAAGGCAGCAGGAGCGGTCGCCCCCCTCGCCGCGGCGATCGAGCGGCACCGGGCGCAGGACCGGGTCTGCGTCGGCTCGTTCTCGGACCGCCGGCTGGCCGCCTTCCGTCGTCTCGCGGGCCCACGGGTCGCCACTGCCGCCGGACCGCTCGGCACCGCCGCCCTGCGCCTCGGGCCGGGCTGGCTGACCAGATGGCTGTGCACGCCCGCGCAGGTCCTGCAGGTCCCGCCGAGCCATCCCGCCGGCGGCCGGGCCATCCGGCTCGTCACCCCGGCGCTGCTCGGCACGGCCCACCGCCTCGGCAAGCAGGTGCACGCGTGGACCGTTGACGAGGCCGAGGAGATGCACCGGCTGCTCGACCTCGGGGTCGACGGGATCGTCAGCGACCGCATCGACACGCTGCGCGACGTCCTCATCGTCCGGGGCGACTGGCACGGTGCCCCCGCGTAGCCGCAAAGTGCCGCATCACGCCTGTCGCACCACACCGGTCGCACCACACGCCTGTCGCACCACAGCGGCAGCACAGCGGCAGCATCCTCAACACAGCGGTAGCATCGGACCAGTGACCACCCGGGACTCGGCAGCGCCGCGAGCCGCGGCAGCCGAGCCCCGCGGCGGACCCTTCTCCCCGGCATACCGGCTCATCACCGTCGCCCTCGTATCGCTGGTGACCATCACCGCGTTCGAGTTCATGGCGGTTGCGACCGCGATGCCCCGCGCCGCCAAGGACCTGGACGCGATCAGCTCCTACGCCCTGGCCTTCTCGGTGATGCTCACCACCTCGCTGCTCGGCGTCGTCCTCGCCGGGGTCTGGTCGGACCGCTCGGGTCCCATGCCGGGGATGTATGCCGGGACGCTCCTCTTCGCCGCCGGCGCGGCGGTGTGCGGCCTGGCGACCTCCTTCCCCGTGTTCCTCGCCGGCCGCGCGGTCACCGGACTCGGGGCGGGTCTGGTCCTCGTCGTCCTCTACGTCGTCATTGGGCGGGTCTACCCCACCGGGACGCGGCCGCGGGTCTTCAGCTACATCTCCGCCGCATGGGTGCTGCCCTCGCTCGTCGGGGCCCCGGTGGCCGGCTGGCTCGCCGGGACGTTCTCGTGGCGCCTCGTCTTCTGGGTCGTCGTCGCCCCGGCCCTGCTGACCCTCGGCGTCGTCGCGCGGCAGGCGCACGCCATCAGGACGGAGGGCGACCGCACACCGGTCGAGATGGGCGAGCGCAGGGAGCACCGGCGCACCGCCAAGCTCGGCGTCCTCGTCGCCGGCGCTGCCGGACTGGTCCAGTACGGCACGCACGAGCGGGTGAGCGCCCTCTCCCCCCAGGCGTTCGCCGCCGCCGCGGGCGTCATCGGGCTGCTGGTCCTCACCCCCCGGCTGCTGCCGGCCGGGACGCTCGCGATGGCGCGCGGCCTGCCGTCGGTGATCCTCAGCCGGTTCCTGCTCAACGCGGCCTTCAACGGCTCGATCACCTTCATCCCGCTGATGTTCGTGCAGGAGCGGGGCTCGAGCCTCACCACCGCGGGGGCGGTCCTCGCGGTGGGCTCGCTGGGCTGGTCCGCGGGTTCCTGGGTCCAGGGCCAGCGCTCGATGCACCACCGGCGCCACCGGCTGGTATCCGCCGGCGCGGCCTTCCTCGCGGCCGGATGTGCGGCCATGGTCGTCATCACGGTCCTCGGCTGGTCGGTGTGGGCCTTCGCCCCGGCCATGGCCTTCGCCGGGCTGGGGATGGGGCTCGCCTCCACCTCGCTCTCGGTCCTCCTGCTCGACCTCACACCGGTGGCGGGACACGGCAGGGCCTCGTCCTCGCTCCAGCTCGCGGACGTCCTCGGCAGCGTCCTGGGCATCGCCGGGGCGGGCGCCCTCTTCGTCGCCATGCATGCGACGGGGGGCGCCGACGACCGGCACACGTACGCCAGCATCTGGGCAGCGCTCGCCGTCGTCGCTGCCCTGGCCGTGATCGGGGGCCGGCGAAGCGTCCGACCCCGGTCGGCCCGCGGGATCGGCCGCGGGTCAGCCGCGGGGTCAGCGGCGGGGTCAGCGGCGAGGTCAGCGGCTGAGGACGTGACCGCGGGCGGTTGACAGGCGCGTCCAGCGCCCGTTCGCCAGCACCCGGCACTCCTGCCCGGTCTCGATGAACCCCAGCACGTATGCCGCGAACGCGGCTCCGGCGAGGACCGGCGGGGTGGTGGCCGTAAGCCGTCCCCAGACCCGCTGACGCAGCGCCGCCACCGCCGCGCCACCCGCCGACGGCGTTGTCGCGCTGGCGATCTCGGTGATCCCGTCGCGGGCCGCCCGCTCCAGCTCCGCAGCGGGAAGGTGCCCCACCGGCTCCCAGCCGGTCCGCGGTGGGCTGACGGCTGCCCAGGCGGGGCTCGTCGTCGCCGCAGGGACCTGGAGCGCCACCCCCCGCGGCTGACGGGCGAACCGGTCGGCGAGGGCGGAGAGGGCCACCGTCGCGTCGAGGTCCGGCCCCGGCAGCACGGTCATGACGCGCAGACCGACGACGGCGCCACCCGCGATCAGGCCGCCGCCGGGCAGGACCCCGGCGTACGCGGCGAGCGTCGTGCCGGTCACCTGCAGCCGCATCGCGCCCTCTGGGTCCGCGGCCTTGGCCCGTGCCACGAAGGTCGCGAAGTCGGCATACCCGCTCTCGTCCGCGAGGGTGACGACCCTCACCGGCGCCGCCACCGGAAGCTGACCGGGTCGCCCTCGTGGTCCGCGAGGACCGAACGCTCCTCCCCGCGCATCCGCCGCGGACGGGCCGCCGCGAAGTCGTAGAGGACCAGTGTCGTCTCGGCGACCGCGTAGAGGACGTTGCCGACGTCGTGCGGGTCACGCACCTCGTAGCCGATGTCGAAACCGGCCGCCCCGATCTTCGTCGCCCACATGTCGACCGCGATCGGGGCGTGCCGGAACGTCAGGGGCGCGAGGTACTCGATCTCGTGCCGGGCGACGAGGACGCCCTCGTCGAGCAGGGTCCGGTCCTGGCTGAACCACTGCCGGAACCCGGTCACCCGCGCGTCCTCGAGGAGCCTGAGGAACTGCACGTTGTTGACGTGGCCGTAGGCGTCCATGTCCGACCAGCGGAGCGGGACGTTGACGCGGTAGGGGGCCGTGGCCATGGGGACATCTTGGCAGCGCCGTCGTGCACCCGGCATACGGTGTCCAGCATGACCTCCCCCACTGCGACGGCCGGCGGGCACGACCTGGGCGCCGGCGCCACCGCCGTGCTCAGGCGCCTCGTCGGCCGCGAGGACGTGGACTTCCGAGACGGACAGCTCGAGGCGGTCGAGGCGCTGGTCGGCGCCCGGCAGCGGGTGCTCGTCGTACAGCGCACCGGGTGGGGCAAATCGGCCGTCTACTTCGTCGCCACCGCGCTTCGCCGCGCTGGGGGCTCCGGGCCGAGCGTCATCATCTCGCCGCTGCTCGCGCTCATGCGCGACCAGATCGCCGCGGCCGAGCGAGCCGGCATCCGGGCCGTGACGATGAACTCGGCCAACGCGCACCAGTGGAGCGAGGTCGGGGCAGCGCTGGTCGCGGACAAGGTCGACGTGCTCCTCGTCAGCCCGGAGCGGCTCAACAACCCCGGCTTCCGTCAGCAGATGCTGCCCGACCTCGCCCTGCGGTGTGGCCTGCTCGTCATCGACGAGGCCCACTGCGTCAGCGACTGGGGGCACGACTTCAGGCCCGACTACCGGCGGATCCGCGACCTGCTGGCCCTGCTGCCAGACGACACGCCGGTGCTGGCGACGACCGCGACCGCCAACGCCCGGGTCGTCGCCGACGTCGGTGAGCAGCTGAGGGCGGGAGGACACGAGGTCCTCACCCTGCGTGGTGGCCTGGCCCGGGACTCCCTGCGGCTCGGGGTGCTGCCGCTGGCGGCCCCCGAGCAGCGGGTCGCGTGGCTGTTGGCCCATCTCGGCTCGCTGGCCGGCAGCGGGATCGTCTACACGCTCACCGTCGCGGCCGCCGAGGACCTCGCGGCGGCGCTGCGCGAGGCCGGCCATGCCGTCAGCGCCTACACCGGACGCACGGACCCGGCCGAGCGCGAGCAGCTCGAGGCGGCACTGCGCGACAACGAGGTGAAGGCCCTGGTCGCCACGAGCGCGCTGGGGATGGGCTTCGACAAGCCGGACCTGGGTTTCGTGCTGCACCTCGGGGCGCCGTCCTCGCCCGTCGCCTACTACCAGCAGGTCGGCCGCGCCGGGCGCGCGACGGCGAACGCCGACGTGCTCCTGCTGCCGGGCCCCGAGGACCGCGACATCTGGCGCTACTTCGCCTCCTCCTCGATGCCGCGCCAGGAGCAGGCTGACGCCGTGCTCTCGGCGCTGGCCGGGTCCGCGAAGCCGTTGTCCACCGCGGCCATCGAGACGATCGTCGACGTGCGCCGGACCCGCCTCGAGCTGCTGCTCAAGGTGCTCGACGTCGACGGCGCAGTGGTCCGCGCTCCCGGCGGCTGGGCGGCCACCGGGGCGCCGTGGACGTACGACGCGGACCGCTACGAGCGGGTCCAGCAGGCCCGGGAGCGGGAGCAGCAGCTGATGCTCGCCTACGAGCGCGGCCCCGGTTGCCGGATGGAGTTTTTGCAGCGCTCGCTCGACGACGTCACTGCGGCGCCGTGCGGCCGCTGTGACCGGTGCGCCGGGACGTGGTTCCCCGACGCGATCCCGGACGCGGCCGTCCGCAGCGCCGTCGGCCGGCTCGAGCGGGTCGGGGTGGAGCTCCAGCCGCGGGCCCAGTGGCCGACCGGCATGGACCGGCTGGGGGTGCCGGTGAAGGGAAGGATCGGTGACGACGAGGCGATGCAGCAGGGGCGCGTGCTCGCCCGTCTGTCCGACCTCGGGTGGGGCCAGCGGCTGCGTGAGGTCCTCCGTACGGACCAGGGCGCCTCCCCTGCGCTGCTCCGGGCGTGCGTCGACATCCTCCGGGAGTGGGGGTGGGCCGAGCGCCCGGTGGCTGTTGTCGCGCTGCCCTCCCGCAGGCGCCCGCAGCTGCTCGAGTCGCTCGGACGCGGTCTCGCCGAGATCGGACGGCTGCGGTGGCTCGGGTCCCTCGACCTCGTCGACGGCGGCCCGACCGGGGAGCCGGGCGGGAACAGCGCCTTCCGCCTCGCCGGGGTGTGGGGCCGGTTCGCGGTCCCGGACGCCATGGCCGGCGCCCTGACCTCGTCGTCCGGACCGGTGCTGCTCGTCGACGACCTCGTCGCCTCCCGCTGGACGCTCACGGTGGCGGCCCGCGAGCTGCGCCGGGTCGGCGCCGAAGCGGTGCTGCCCCTGGCCCTCGCCGCCGAAGGCTGAGCGGCTGATCAGCAGCCCGCTGCGACGGTCGGCGCGGTATACCGTGCGCACTAGTCTCTCGCTGTGGACACCGACGCGGCTGGACGACTCGACCCGATGGCGGACCTGCTGGACGTGCTGGACCTCGACGACGTCGGCACCGCCCGCATCAGCGTCGACGGCGCCCCCGGTGACGAGGAGTCCGAGCTCGGGGAGTCCTCCGCGTCGGTCTTCGTCGGCAGGAGCCAGCGGCAGCCGCACGGCCGCGTCTTCGGCGGCCAGGTGCTCGCCCAGTCGGTCATCGCCGCAGGGCGGACCGTCGGGTCGCCCGGTGGCGGTCGCGGGGGCCCGGCAGACGCGCCCGCGCCGCGCCGGATCCACTCGTTGCACGCCTACTTCGTGCGCCCCGGTGACGACAGCCATCCCATCCGGTTCGCCGTCGAGGCGATGCGTGACGGCAACTCGTTCTCGACCCGCCGGGTGACGGCGATCCAGTACGGCAAGGCGATCCTGTCGATGATCGCCTCCTTCCAGCAGGCCGCGGAGGGCCTGGACCACCAGGACTCGATGCCTGCGGCGCCTGACCCGGAGTCCCTCCCGAGCATGGCCGAGCTGTTGGGACACATCGAGCACCCGTCGGCGCAGTTCTTCGCCCATGGCCGCCCGATCGACCTCCGGCACGTCGAGGGCAGCATCCATCTCGAGCCCGGCAAGCAGAAGGCAGCTCGACAGACCGTCTGGCTCAAGGCGCTCGGACCGCTGCCCGACGACGCGCTCGTCCACGCGGCCGTGCTCGCCTATGCGTCCGACTACTCCCTCCTCGAGCCGGTGCTGCGCCGCCACGGGATCGCCTGGTCCGACCCGCGGCTTCGGCCGGCCAGCCTGGACCATGCCATGTGGTTCCACCGTCCCGCCCGGGCCGACGAGTGGGTCCTCTACACCCAGCAGTCGCCCTCGGCGTCCGGCGGCCGCGGTCTGGCCGCAGGGCGGATGTTCGCCGGCGACGGACGGCTCATCGCCTCGGTCGGCCAGGAGGGCATGCTGCGCCTCAAACAGCGGTGAGGCGGTCGACGCGCGCTCAGTACACTGGCGCGGCATACCCTCATCCCCCACCCGAGGAGCCCTCGTGCCCACGCTCCCCCGTGTCGCCATCGTCACCGGAGCGGCCCGCGGCATCGGCGCGGCGGTGGCACGGCGACTGGCCGAGGACGGGCACGCGGTGGGAGTGCTCGACCTCGACGAAGCGTCTTGCGGCGAGACCGTTGCCGCGATCGAGCAGGGGGGTGGGAGGGCCGTCCCGGTGGGCGTCGACGTCGCCAGGGCGGAGCAGGTGGAGGCCGCCGTGCAGCGGGTGGCGGGGCAGCTGGGTGCTCCGGTGATCCTCGTCAACAACGCCGGCATCACCCGCGACAACCTCCTGTTCAAGATGACGGAGGAGGACTGGGACGCGGTGATCGACGTGCACCTGCGGGGGTCCTTCCTCATGACCCGGGCCTGCCAGTCGTTCATGACCGAGCAGAAGTTCGGACGCATCGTCAACCTCTCCTCGACCTCCGCCCTCGGCAACCGCGGTCAGGTCAACTATTCGGCCGCCAAGGCCGGCCTGCAGGGGTTCACCAAGACCTTGGCGATCGAGCTCGGCAGGTTCGGCGTGACCGCGAACGCCATCGCGCCCGGCTTCATCGAGACCGAGATGACCAGGGCGACGGCGACGCGCCTCGGTGTGTCGTTCGAGGACTTCATCGCCCACTCCGCCGCCCAGGTTCCGGTCGGGCGGGTCGGCCAGCCCGAGGACATCGCGGCGGCGGTGTCCTACCTGACGAGCGACGAGGCGGGTTTCGTGTCCGGGCAGGTCATCTACGTCGCGGGCGGCCCGCACGGGTGAGCCCCGCTGGGTGGCTGGCACCCGGCATACCGGGAGGTGAGGTCAGGACCTCTCGGCGGCGGCCGGGTCGTCGACTGGGAGGGGGCTGTAGATCAGCCCGATGTGGGCACCGTAGATCCAGTGGAAGAGGAACACGCCGACGATGTAGCGCCAGCCGAAGTCGGAGCTGAACACCCCCGCCGAGGCGCCCCGCGCCGGCCCGTAGATCAGGGGGGTGAGGACGGCGAGGGCGATGACGGCGAGGACGGTCCCGAAAAGCAGTCCCTTGACGAGGTTGCCGAGCTCGCTGTTCGGCCAGGGCAGCCGTGGGTGGACCGCGACGGCGAAGAGGACGGCGAACACGATTCCGTCGAGGTAGTGCATCGCGCCGCCGACGAGGAACTGGACCAAGGGCGACTCCGTGGG
>JAABUR0100001046.1_pt1 | contig 52614 bp, 45 predicted proteins | sample 5560091 | NCBI WGS metagenome assembly JAABUR01 (sample SAMN10711879, study PRJNA513375) | rock metagenome | isolation source: Antarctica rocks | place: Antarctica: Victoria Land, University Valley sud | reverse complement strand
CACCAATGTAGTAAAAAGGTAAGAGTAAAAAAAATAACTATGATTACCACCTCTATCCTTTCTGAAAAATCTCTTATCGAAAACTGCATCAGCGGAAGCAGAAAAAGCCAAAAAGAAATGTACGATCTGTTTTCTCCTAAAATGTATGCTATCTGTTTGCGGTACGCCAAAAACCAAATGGATGCCGAAGACATTTTACAGGACGCTTTTGTAAAATTATTTACCAACCTGTACAAGTTCAGAGGCGAAGGTTCTTTTGAAGGCTGGGTAAGAAGAATTTTTGTTAATACCGCTATCGAGCATTTAAGACGTAATAACGTAAAATTTTCTGAAAGTGATGGTCTCGAAAATACATTGACTGACAAGCATACAAATGCTTTAGACTGCCTTTACGAAAAAGACCTTATGAAAACATCTATGAAGCTGAGTGAAGGTTATCGCACCGTTTTTCATTTGTATGCTGTTGAAGGATATTCTCACAAAGAGATTGCAAAAAAATTAGGCATTACCGAAAGCACCAGCAAATCACAATTTTCAAGAGCAAAAGCTTTACTGAGAGATGCTCTGCGGCACCAGACTTCAAGAAAAGCGTAAAGGGTCTGTAAAAATTGACAATTTTTAATAGTTGCCGCTTAAACCTTATTTGAAAAAATATTAGCACTATCATTCAATACTATTTCCACCTCGTTATTTTTCTAACTAAAATGATCAAAAGACTTTTACTTATTTTCCTTATTATTACATTTTTTTCTGTTAGTTGCGCTACCAGGCATAATTTTAAAAACGGGTGTGCCGTTTCGCGGGGATATAAAGCTAAACACTATTACTATTAGAAATGATTTCTAAACTTAAACGGCAGTAAATTGGAACATGACCTGCAGAACTGTACAAACATTTTTATTTGTTTCAACATCCATTCTTCCAGTTTTCTTAGTCAATCTTATCTTGTAAACTGATCGCACCTGATCTAACACAACCTGGCCAGCTTCACGTTTAAAATGGTAATCAAACCTGCCCGGATAATTTTTTATTGAATGTGTTAAAGGGGCAACAATAATTGTATTCAACATTTTATTCATATTGTCAGGGCTAATAATTATGCAAGGCCTTGTTTTATTAATCTCCGCGCCTTTTGTTGGATTTAATTCAACTGTCCAAACTTCAAACTGTTTCATAACTGCCATTCTTCTTTATCAAACTCATTTTTCATTCCCTCAAACAAATCAGTTTCCGGTTTATCTCCACCTTTTATTGCCTCCTTAAATTGAGCTTCCCATGTTGATATATCAATATTAATTTTTCTTTTACTTTGTGCAGGCGTTATAATAATCCTGTTCTTTTCGGCAGTTACTATTAACTCTGCTCCGTCTTCAATGCCGGATTCGCTTATTATCCTGTTATTTAAAAGAATTCCTTTTGAGTTTCCTATTTTTCTTATTCTTGCTGATACTGAATTTTTTTTATTTGCAGAAGTAAAAGAATTACCCAGGTTTGTTAAAGCAGGTTGTTGCTTATTTTTTTCTTCTTTTTTGTCAAGGCTTGCCATAATTTTAAAATCTAAACAAATAACATTATGACTAAAAGTTATAACGTTTTCCAGCAAATTCAAAAAAAATAATTAGTCAGCAGGCGACTCTTTGATGCCAATAAAAATTGTTTTTCGATCTTCTTAAAAAATAGTTTTTCTCTAAGGAAGAGCCATATTGGTATTACTTATATTTACTTTCTTATTAATTACTTTTACGAATAATTAAGTTTATTGATTATTGCATGAAAAATGTTTGTATGAAAAAAGTTTTCATTTTTGTTCTGTTCTCAATTTTTATTTTTAAAGGACATACGCAAAATTCTAAAATGGCTGAAAAGGCAAAAGTTTTTATTTCTGATAAAGAAATAAAACCACAAGTGAAAAGACCCGCCACGCCCGACGAAGTCTGGGGCAAACTGTTTACTGATGTGCAAATGAGCATGGTGCTTGGAGACAACAAAACTTTTACCGATGCTGTTCCTAAATTTTCTCCGCAGGTTATTATAAAGAAATACGAGGATGCGCAGAAGTCAAAGGATACTTCTTTTCACCTGAAAGATTTTATTTTTGAAAATTTTAAAGTGCCTGTTGCAACCGGTGTAAAGCTGCCTGAAAAAACCGCTTCACTAAAAAAACATCTTGAAGAACTGTGGCCAACGCTTACCCGAAAAGCTGATGTGACAGAAAAATATTCTTCACTGCTCCCTCTGCCGGAGGCTTATGTAGTACCAGGCGGCCGCTTCAGAGAAATCTATTATTGGGACAGTTACTTTACCATGCAAGGCCTTGCTGTCAGCAACCGTTATGATCTGATTGAAAATATGCTCGATAACTTTACATACCTCATTGACACGTATGGTCATATCCCTAACGGCAACAGAACGTATTATTTAAGCCGTTCACAGCCGCCTTATTTTGCTCTGATGGTAGATTTGCTGCATGAAAAAACGGGTGACCGGGTATACAAAAAATATTTTCCGGCGATGCAAAAAGAATATGCCTGGTGGATGGAAGGAGAAAAAAAGGTGAAGAACAGTGAAGCACACCGCAGAGTGGTTAAGCTGGAAGACGGAACAGTTTTAAACAGGTATTTTGATGATAAAAAAGCGCCAAGAGAAGAGTCATATTTGCAGGATGTACAAAGCGGTTCAAAATATGAAGGAAAAGATCAGATGGCGTATACTAATTTGCGGGCAGGCGCCGAAAGCGGATGGGATTTCAGCAGCCGCTGGTTTGCGGACACCATGCATTTAACCACTATTGAAACAACCAATATTCTTCCCGTTGATCTCAATTGTCTCTTGTATGATTATGAAAATATATTAAGTAAAGCAGCCAAAAGCCAGCATTTACAAAGCCAGGAAAAGCTTTATCAAAAAAAAGCTTTAAAAAGAAAAGCAGCTATTCTTACTTATTTCTGGAATAATACGGAACACTATTTTTTCGACTATCAATTCAGAAATAAAAGCACAACCAACAAATGGTCTCTTGCCGGTGTTTTACCATTATTTACAGGGATTGCTGCCACTGAACAGGCAGGTTATGTAAAAGATCATATCGAACAAAAGTTCTTAAAAGATGGCGGCCTGGTTACAACCATTTATCATACAGGCCAGCAATGGGATGCTCCTAATGGCTGGGCTCCTTTGCAGTTTGTTGCTGTAAAAGGTTTGCTTAATTATCACTATGATACGCTTGCAAAAAGCATTGCAGAAAGATGGATGTCAGTAAATGAAAACGTATATACTAATACAGGAAAAATGCTGGAAAAATACAATGTTGAAGACATTCATCTGGCAAGCGGCGGCGGCGAATATCCTACTCAGGATGGATTTGGATGGTCAAACGGAGTTTACCTGAAGTTTTATGAGATGTTTAGAAAGTAAATTAATTAAAAATATCTCACTTTTATAATAAAAAAAAAACCGCTTCATTACTGAAACGGCTTTTTTTATTAATTCAATTCTATTTCTTTTCTATTTCTTGTTAATACAAGTAATTTAAAGCGACTACATCATTTGGATTGAATGTACGATCAGTTCCGGCTGAACAGGCAAGCATAAACGATTCAGAATCGAAGCCTGAAGGGGTTCCGGGTATAAGAATCGCTCCTATAGTACCAGCTTGTTCATTTGACTTGTGACCACCGCAACTTAAAGCACGGTTGAAATAATCAGTATGACGGAAACCAATACAATGGCCCATTTCATGCTGTAACACCGAAGTGATGTAACCCTGGTTTGGATTGGTGCCATAAGCCTGCGGGTTTGTATTCATTTTTATCTGGTTATACGGATTGCCGTAGGCATCAGGAAAACCTGAAGAACCTAAAGTGATATAACCGCCCGAAGGCCCTTGATCAAAGCCTACAATATCAACATTGCCACCGCTGCTTACGCGTGATAATTTAATTTGTAAGTTCAATGCATTATACCGTGATATAAAAGCATCTGTTGCATTAGACCAAACAGTCAGACCCGCCAGGGTTCCGCTGACAGAAATGGTAATCGTTCTTGGTAAATTTTTAACGAGATTAATAGTACGGTACTGCTCATCTTTTGCAATCAGCAAAGTTGGTGATGTGCTTTGTGCAGTAAGATTTTGCTCTGTCAGCACAATGTCACCTTCTACAAGATAACCATTGTCAACTTTACGAACATTTTCAGTACTGAAGCCTTGTGCAGTAATTTTTTGAAGAACATCCTGAGAAATATCATTCTTAGCAGAAAGATTTTCTCTTGTACAGGACACGGATAATAAAGAAAGGCATACAACTGCCAACAACATTTGCGAGTTTAACTTCATAATTTTAGGATTTTTTTTTGATAAAATATGTATAAATATTATCAAAATTTATTCCATATTTCCATTTAAATTTAAAATAATTTTACTTTATTTACTCTTATGTTTAAAAAAGTTTATATTTTATTACTTATTCTGTTAGTCTTCAATAAGTTACATGCGCAGCAAGATTTTCCTGATATTTCAATAAAAAAATACAGTAATAGTAATTTTACTAAGAAGAATAGCTCTTTTTTGCTGGTTCAATTTTCTTCTGCTACTCCAAATCCTATAAAGAAAAAAATAAAGCTGTCTGCTCTCAGGCAATTTTCACCTTCTCTTTTTGTCATTAAAAGCAATTTGGTTCTTTTTTCTTCTAAAGAAAAAGAAACTCTTAATTTCTTTAATGCAAATAATAAATGGAAACTTTCGCCAATGATGAAAAAATATGCCGAAAAAAATAAAACAGCTTTATATCGTTTTACCATAGAAATTACAGATCAGACTTTTATAAAAGATGTTGTCAGCAAGCATTTTCCAAAAACCAATATTTCTTCCGGGCAAAACATTATTTCCATTGTAACGACCTATTATGTAATAGAGAAATATTTTTTGGAAGACGAGAGGGTGATTAATATAGATGTGATTAGTTCCAAACCTGCTGCAGAACTGGGTGTTCCGGGTTTCGACCTGTCTGCCAACCGTTTAAATCCGGTGCATGATAAATATCCTTCTATAAATGGGGAAGGAATGCATGTATCAATAAAAGAGGATTATTATGATACAACCGATATTGATTTAAAAGGCAGGTTTGACAGTTCTCCGCTCGCATCACAAAATATAACTAACCATGCTAATTTCATGGCTACCATAATTGCCGGGGCCGGCAACTCGGTTTATTATGCCCGCGGAGTTGCACCCGAAGCGCATATCTCGTCATCATCATTTGAAAAAATTTTACCTGATGAAGATGCTTATTATACTCAAAATAATATCCCTATTCAAAACCATTCTTATGGAACTGTTATTGACAATAATTACGGTTTAAATGCAGTTGCTTTTGACAGAAACGCTAATAATGACACAGTGCTCCTGCATGTATTTTCGGCGGGAAACACGGGAGATGCAACATCAGAAGCAGGAAATTATTCGGGCATTTCCGGTTTTGCCAATCTTACCGGAAACTTTAAAATGGCCAAAAATATTATTACTGTTGGCGCCGTCGATTCATTTGGTAATCCTGCAGCGTTAAGTTCCCGCGGTCCTGCTTACGACGGCAGGATTAAACCAGACATTGCTGCTTTTCAAAAAAACGGCACTTCCGAATCCGCAGCTTTGGTGTCAGGGACAACTGTTGTGATGCAACAATTATATAAACTTAAAAATAATAATAATCTGTCCTCTGCAATGGCACGCGCTATCCTGATCAATTCTGCTGATGATATTTTTAATCCCGGCCCGGATTACTTTACCGGATTTGGCAATCTGAATGCTGACAAAGCAATGGAAACAATTGATGCAGGAAAATATTTTTCAGGAAATGTAAGCAATGGCGACAGCCAAATATTTAATGTAACTATTCCTCCGGGAACATCTTTATTAAAAGTCAGCCTCGTCTGGAATGATTTGGCTGCACTTCCCAATTCTCCCTCAGCGCTGATGAATGATCTTGATCTCACCGTTACTAATCAAAATACGGGTAAGACCTGGCAACCGTGGGTTCTCAGCAGTATTGCAAACGCTGATTCTTTGTCAAAAAATGCTATAAGAAAAAGAGACAGCCTTAATAATGAAGAACAGGTAACTGTAAACAATCCTGCAGCAGGCAGTTACCAGGTTATGGTAAAAGGATTTGACGTTGTTGCTGCCTCACAAAATTTTTATATCGCTTATGAATACGACAGCACAAATCTTTTCAATTGGGAAAGGTTTTCAAAATCTGACTTTGCCGAAAGCAATCATCAGGAAATTGTGAGATGGGAAACCAATATTTCCGGAACGGGAACAATAGAATACAGTCTTCCGCCATTTAACGTCTGGAAGGAAATACAGCAAAATACAGATTTATATAAAAAATATCTGTATTGGAATACTCCTGATACCATTTCGAAAGCGCTGGTTAGAGTAAAAACGGGAAACATGTTTTATTACTCCGATACTTTTTTAATAACAGCTTTGGCTAAACCGACAACAGGCTTTTTGTGCGGCGATTCTCTTTTTATTTATTGGAATAAATTAAAAGGCATTCATCAATACCAGGTTTATGAATTGGGCGAAAAATATATGGAGCCGCTGGTTAAAACAAATGATACCGCTGTAACAATCAATGCCGGCAATTTAAACAATAACTATTTAGCGGTTGCTCCGGTATTAGCGGATGGAACCACAGGAATAAAAAGCTATGGGTTTGATTACGCTGCACAAAATGCAGGCTGTATTATAAGCTCTTTCTATGCAGATACTAAAGACGATGCAGCAATATTATCGCTGTCATTAGGGACTTTATATAATGTAGATTCAATCTATATTCAAAAATATACTGCAGCAGGATTTGAAACCATTGGCACAATAGCGCCAAGCAACGTATTAAGCTACCAGTATTTGTATCAGCATTTATCAAAAGGAGTTACATCTTTCCGCGTCAGGATTGTTCTGAATGATGGAAAAATCATTTATTCAGATAAGGTACAGGTGTATTACAACGAGCCTGGAAAATACCTTGTTTTTCCCGTGCCGGTAAAAAGAAATCAGCGTATAGAAGTATTCACGCCGTTGCCAAATGAAGAAATTTTGACGCTTTCAGATGTCTCGGGAAGAATAGTATTGAAAAAGCAGATACAATTTGTACATGAATATATATCCACAACTAATCTTTCACCAGGCGTTTATATTTATAAGATAACAAAAAAAGAAGGAAGTGTGAGTATTGGGAAAATAGAAGTATTTTAAATGAGTAAGATAATAATTTGGTGCAATAGCCCACGGTTTAAACCGTGGGCTATGAAAGAAGCCATTGGAATAGAAATCGTTTTAACGATTTTAGAAGGCTTTAATAAATGACTTTAATTTTAAGGTAGCGGTTATAAGTGCAAGATGCTTTGCCAAAATGCTTTAACCTCTATTAGTAAGACAGTAGCAATCTACAATATAAACTAAAAATATTTTTTATTTGATAAAGCCTTTACGGCGCTTACTCTTTAATTAATCATTTGTATCTTACTTTTAATTGCAACCTGCAATAAAAATAAAAATTTTGTAAGGACAGTCAGGCCAGGTTATACAATTGACACCAAATGAAAATACTCCTTAAAATCATAAATAATGGCTTTTAATTTTAATCGTACCGAATTATTAAATAAAATAAAAAGCAGGGCAACCTGGGATGTTATTGTTATCGGCGGCGGCGCGTCAGGTTTAGGTATTGCTTTGGATGCTGCAAGCCGGGGTTATGCAGTATTATTATTAGAGCAATCGGATTTTGCAAAAGGCACATCGAGCAGAAGTACAAAATTAGTTCATGGCGGCGTCCGTTACCTTGCCAATGGCGACTTGAAACTGGTATACGACGCTTTGCAGGAAAGAGGGATTTTGAAGAAAAACGCAGCTCATCTCGTTAAAACGCAATCATTCGTCATTCCGTGCTACAGTATTTTTTCAAAGCTTAAATACTACTTTGGTTTAAAGTTTTATGACTTGCTTTCGGGCAGCTACAGCCTGGGAAAGTCAAAATCTCTTAGCCGTAATGAAGTCGCTGCACATTTTCCGGGGCTTAATACTGACCGCCTTGCGGGAGGAGTAGAATATTACGATGGTCAGTTTGATGACGCACGCCTGGCGGTTAATTTAGCTCAAACCTGTGTAGAGCACGGCGGTGTAGTTTTAAATTATTATAAAGTAACAGGTTTAATTAAAAAAAATGGCAGCATAAACGGAGTAATTGCAAAAGACGTTGAAACGGGTATTGAATATTCGCTGCCCTCAAAAGTGGTGGTTAATGCTACAGGCGTATTTGTTGATGATATTCTTCGTATGGACTTGCCCGATAAAAAACCAATGGTAAAACCGAGCCAGGGAGTGCATATTGTTGTAAAAAATTCTTTTTTAAAAAGCAACTGCGCCCTCATGATCCCTGAAACAACTGACGGCCGCGTTTTATTTGCCATACCATGGCAAAATCATTTGCTTGTCGGTACTACAGATACACCTGTTGACCAATATTCGATGGAGCCCCTGGCGCTTGATAAAGAAGTTTCTTTCATTCTTGATACAATGAAAGATTATCTCAAGAATCCCCCCGTTGAAAAAGATATTCTAAGTGTTTTCGCCGGTCTTCGGCCACTTGCTGCTCCTGACGATATGAAGGCTAAAACAAAAGAAATCTCCAGAAGTCATAAGCTGCTGGTAAGCGATTCAGGCCTGGTAACGATTACCGGAGGCAAATGGACAACTTACAGAAAAATGGCAGAAGAAACGCTGGAGAAAATTATAAAAGTCGGAAAATTAGCTATAGTTAAGTGTTCTACAAAAAATCTCAAAATTAACGGATGTACGAATGCTGAGTCAAAAAGCAATTTAAGCGTTTATGGAAGTAATGAAGAAAATGTATTGGCATTGATAAAAGCGAGGCCTTTTCTTGGTAATAAATTAATAAGAGGCCACGACTACATTGAAGCAGAAGTTGTGTGGGCAGTAAGAAACGAGATGGCAAGAACAGTTGAAGATGTCTTGGCAAGAAGACTGCGTATTTTATTTCTTGATGCCAGTGCTGCCATGAAAGCCGCACCCCGCGTAGCAGATTTAATGAGCACTGAACTGAACTATGATGAAGAGTGGAAAAGCAATCAAGTAAAACAATTTAATAAAACTGCTCTTAATTATCTCCGCAAACCGGCAAATATAGTTTTACAGCCTACTAATCTATCATAAATGGGAAATTACATTCTTTCTCTCGACCAGGGCACAACCAGTTCACGTGCTATTCTTTTTGATCGTGCAGGCAATATTACTTCTCTTGCACAAAAAGAATTTACCCAACATTATCCTCTTCCCGGCCAGGTGGAGCATGATCCGAACGAAATATGGTCAACACAAATGGGTGTGGCTGCGGAAGCAATCATAAAAGCGGGCATAACGCCCAAAGACATTGCTGCAATCGGTATTACAAACCAAAGAGAAACTACAATAGTATGGAACAGGCAAACAGGCAAACCCATTTATAACGCTATCGTCTGGCAAGACCGCCGTACGGCAGCTTATTGCGATGAATTGAAAGCAATGGGGCAGAGCCAAATGATACAGGAAAAAACAGGATTAATACCGGATGCTTATTTTTCAGCCACCAAAGTAAAATGGTTATTAGATAATATACCGGGGGCGAGACTAAGTGCAGAAAAAGGATTGCTTGCCTTTGGTACAGTAGACAGTTGGCTCGTATGGAATTTAACCGGAGGCGCAGTACACGCCACAGATGTAACCAATGCATCGCGCACGATGCTTTTTAATATTCACACACTTACCTGGGATAAAGACCTTTTGCGGCTTTTTGATATTCCGGAAAATATGCTTCCTTCGGTTCATGCGTCGAGCGAGGTATTGGGAGAAACGGCAGGAAATATTCTTGCACACAAAATACCTATTGCAGGAATAGCGGGAGACCAGCAGGCCGCGCTTTTCGGGCAAATGTGCACCAGGCCGGGCATGGTAAAAAACACATACGGAACCGGTTGTTTCATGCTTATGAACACAGGTAACAAACCGGTTATTTCAAAAAATAACCTGCTTACCACAGTTGCATGGAAGATTAAAGATGAAGTATCGTATGCACTGGAAGGCAGCATATTTATTGGCGGAGCGGTAGTACAGTGGCTAAGAGACGAGCTGAAAATGATACCTTCTGCACCCGCAGTGGAAGAGTTAGCGATGCAGGTGCAAGACAATGGAGGCGTATATCTCGTACCAGCTTTCGCCGGTCTCGGTGCGCCGCACTGGAACCAGCACGCACGAGGCACAATCACAGGAATAACCAGGGGAACTACCTCGGCTCATATTGCGAGAGCAGCATTGGAAAGCATCACTTTTCAAACTATGGACGTACTAAAAGCTATGGAAGCGGATGCCGCTGCACCTATTCTTGAGCTGCGAGTAGACGGCGGCGCTGTATCAAATAACCTGCTGATGCAGATACAGGCCAATGTACTTGATACGGCAGTGGTAAGACCAGAAATAACCGAAGTGACAGCTTTAGGCGCTGCATATCTTGCCGGGCTGGCAACAGGTTTCTGGGCAAATAAAGAAGAATTGGAAAGCCAATGGAAATTGAACAGAAAATTTATTGCCGATAAAAATATTAATAATGAATCACTTATAAAAGGCTGGCAACGGGCAGTAAAAGCTGCAAAGGCCTGGGCAGAAGGATGATGAAATAAAATAAGTGTTTTAAGAAATGATTTAATAATAGAAAAAAGATAAATAAAGGTTATTACTGTTTTACTCTATCCTGATAAAACAGCTGTATAAATTTGATAATTTAATACAGCAAATAACAATCAGTCACTCACCTGATTCCCAGATCCTTTTGTATTTCTTCTAAAGTTCTTCCTTTTGTTTCAGGCATTATTTTCCATATAAATATGAATGCTATTACCATCATAATGCTGTAAAATATAAAGGAGTAAAATGCGCCGTTTTGGCTTCCTTCAACTATTATAGGGAATGTCCAGGAAATGATGGCAGCCATTATCCAATGCGTAAAGCTGCCTAAAGAACCGCCTTGCGAGCGTACTGAGTTTGGAAATATTTCTGAAATAAAAACCCATATAACAGCGCCTTGTGAAAAAGCAAAAAAAGCTATATATCCTAAAAGATAAAATAATACGTTCTTGCCGGGAGAACCACCGCCGCTGAAGGCATGTGCTGTCAAGGCAAGAAAAATGACCGTTCCGACACATCCAATTAATAACAATGTTTTTCTGCCAAATTTATCAATTACGCTCATTGCTAAAAGAGTAAAGAAAAGATTAGCCGCGCCAATATACACGGGCTGTAGATATGATTGTGCTTTATCAAAACCGGCCATTTCAAAAATACGCGGAGCATAATACAATATCGCATTAATACCTGATAGCTGGTTAAACATCGCTAAGATGACCGCATACAAAATAGGCTTGTTGTATTTACCGCTGAATAAGTTTTCTTTGGTTCCTTGTTTTGATAACTCATGTTCTTCACGTATAAGCGCCGCTGCGTTGGGTTCGCCTGTTTTGGCAAATACCCCCTTTGCTTCTTCATCACGGTTATTTAATACTAACCAACGTGGACTCTCTGGTATAAACCGCAGCAATATGGCAAATAAAGCAGCAGGCACAATCATAATGCCCAGCATCCAACGCCAGCCGGTATCTCCAAAACCGACAAATAAAAAGTTAGTGAGATATGCGACAAAAATGCCGGTAACAATCATCAGTTGAAAAGAACCTGCAAGCCTTCCGCGAATTTTAGCGGGAGCGACTTCAGAAATATACATTGGTCCGACCACAGAAGAAGCGCCAACGGCCAGGCCGCCAACAAAACGAAAGATAACAAACAAGAGCCATACCGGTGTTAAGGCACAACCAACGGCGGAAAAAAGATAAAGAATAGCAATAACAGTTAGTACTTTTTTTCTTCCATAACGCTGAGCGGGTACACCTGCGATCATTGACCCGATTACAGTTCCGATTAAACTGGAAGCGACAGTAAAACCCTGCCAGCCCGGGCTTAGGTTCCATAGCTGTTGAATGGTTTTTTCTGCACCTGAGATAACTGCCGTTTCAAAACCAAAAAGAAAACCGCCAAGTGCAGCGATTAAAGAAATACGAACGGCATAGCCGGAAGATACAGATGATTGATTGGCTCCTAAACCGGAATTAATGGCTTCGTTAGTTTCGATATACATATGGTTGGTTTTATGAAAATTATTATAAAATCTTTAATCTGATTATAATAAAAATCAAAGAGTCCAAATTAGTAATTTTACCTTTAAAATGTAAAAATCAGGCTGACATATTTTATATTAATTCTAACTTTTGTTTAATAAAGGCACCAATAGATAAATATTGTAAACGACACCAGGAAATTTTAATGCAGGGATTTGTTTCAAATTCACCATATCTTCTTATTACAATGAAACAACAAAACCTAAATCAAACAACGTTTACAACTTCTCAATAATAATTGAAGAAGCGCCTCCTCCCCCGTTGCAAATGGCTGCGAGACCAAAATGTTTTTTATGCTGGCCGAGAACATTACAAAGCGTAACGATGATTCTTGCACCAGATGCTCCCAAAGGATGGCCAAGGGCCACAGCGCCACCAAATACATTTACTTTAGCAGGGTCAATATCAAGCATTTTATTAAATACCAAAGGCACTACAGAAAAAGCTTCGTTTACTTCAAAAAAGTCCATATCACTTTTTGATAATCCTGCTGCTTTTAGTGCTTTAGGAGCGGCGTCTGCGGGTGCAGTGGTAAACCATTCAGGCTCATGCTCGGCATCAGCAAAAGAAATTATTTTAGCAATGGGATGAAGTCCCAGTTCTTTTACTTTTTGTTCGCTTGCAAGAACCAATGCAGCAGCACCGTCATTTATGGTAGAAGCATTAGCGGCAGTAACTGTTCCGTCTTTTGTAAAGGCGGGTTTTAAAGAAGGTATTTTATCATATTTTACGTTTTTGTATTCTTCATCTTCTGTTACAATTATTGTATTGCCTTTCGGCTGAGGCACCTCTACAGGAATTATTTCATCGGCAAAAAATCCTGATTGTGTTGAAGTGTCTGCATTTTTGTATGATTTAATTGCATACGCATCCTGCTCTTCCCGTGAAACTTCATATTTTTTGGCAGTTGCATCAGCAAAAGAACCCATTGTTTCCTGTTGATAGACATCTCTTAAACCGTCTTTATCTAAACCGTCAATAAGCTCAGCATTGCCGTATTTATAGCCAAATCTTGCTTTTGGTATATAATAAGGAACCCTAGACATATTCTCCATACCACCTGCAATTACTAAATCATTTATGCCAAGCATTATGCTTTGTGCACCAAACATAATAGCTTTTGCTGCCGATGCACATACTTTGTTAACCGTAGTGCATACTACACTGTTGCTTAAGCCAGCCTGCAGTGCTGCCTGCCTTGCCGGAGCCTGGCCTAAGTTTGCGGAGCAAACATTACCCATAAAAACTTCCTGTATTAATTCAGGCGCTATGCCTGCTTTTGCAAGTGCTCCCTGTATCGCTATCGCCCCCAGCTTTGTCGCTGGTACTGAAGATAAGGCACCTCCGAAACTTCCTATCGGTGTGCGTATTGCCGAACATATAAATACTTCTTTCATAAATTAAATTCTATTTTCTACATTCTATTTTCTATATTCTATATTCTATTCTCTATTCTCTATTTACCGTTTTAAAATACCATTTCTTTTACAGCGGAAGCTATTGTCAGCCTTCCGGCAGTTTTGGCTTTTATTTCTTCAATAGTCACTCCGGGTGCATATTCTATACAACAAAATCCTTTTTCTGTTATATTGAATACACCCAAATCGGTTACTACTTTTTTTACACAGGCAACTCCTGTTAATGGCAATGTGCATTTTGCTAATAACTTGCTGTTTCCTTTAGGATCGGTGTGCAGCATAGCTACGATAATATTTTTGGCTGAAGCTACCAGGTCCATGGCGCCGCCCATTCCTTTTACCATTTTACCTGGAATTTTCCAGTTGGCAATATCTCCATTCTCAGCAACTTCCATAGCCCCAAGAACTGTCAAGTCTACTCTTCCTGCCCGTATCATACCAAAGCTGACGGCGCTGTCAAAAAAAACAGAACCGGGAAGCGTGGTAATGGTTTGCTTGCCGGCATTTATTAAATCAGCATCTTCTTCTCCTTCAAAAGGGAATGGCCCCATGCCCAGCAGACCGTTCTCGCTTTGCAATTCTATATTAATTCCTGCCGGAATATAATTAGCAACGAGCGTTGGTATACCAATGCCGAGATTGACATAATATCCGTTTTTTAATTCTTTAGCAATCCGCTGTGCAATCTGCTCTTTGGTTAAAGCCATTTTTAAAGATTAATACATTTTAATTTTAATTACGTAAATTACCTCATCCTCGTTCCTTCTCCTGTTGGAGAAGGATGCCCCTCCGTAAGGTTCTCTGTTTTTCATTTCCCTACGCTGTTTTCATTCTCTTACTTTATTTCATTTTCTTACTTTATTTCATTTTTTAAAAAAATGTACTTTAAAAAGTACAATCAATATTATGCAGGCAATTTTCTTACGGTTACTTTTTCTATTCTTTTTTCATAATTACTTCCCTGAAAAATGCGGCTGACATAAATGCCGGGAGTGTGAATTTGGTCAGGATCGAGTTTGCCTGCAGGCACTAGTTCTTCCACTTCTGCAATCGTGATTTTGCCCGCCATCGCCATAACAGGATTGAAATTGCGGGCTGTTTCTTTGTATATCAGGTTGCCGCTGGTGTCACCTTTCCAGGCTTTTACTATGGCAAAATCTGACTCAAAAGCATATTCCATTAAATAATCTTTTCCATTAAAATTTCTCACTTCTTTTCCTTTAGCTACTTCTGTTCCCGCTCCGGCAGGAAGATATATGGCAGGCATTCCGTAGCCTGCAGCCATACAGCGTGTGGCAAGCGTTCCCTGCGGTATTAATTCAACCTCGAGTTCGCCGCTTAAGAGCTGGCGCTCAAATTCTGCGTTTTCACCCACGTAAGAAGAAATCATCTTTTTCACTTGCTTTTGCTGCAGCATAAGGCCGATGCCAAAGTCGTCTACACCGGCATTATTTGAAATGCAGGTAAGCTGGTTAATTCCTTTTTTAACAAGGGCGGCAATACAGTTTTCAGGAATGCCGCAAAGCCCGAACCCGCCAAATAATATAGTGGCACCAGACCAAATATCATTGACAGCTTCGTCGGCATTCTTAACTGTTTTATTTATTGCCATTAATACTTTTTTTTAAATAAATGAAAAGTAAAGGTATTTAATGAATTGGTGATAACAGAAAACTACACCGATGGATTACGTTAATAAAAGATTTAAATGTGTTGATTGAAAAAAAAACATATTCAACAATTAAGTACTGAAACAAATACAGCAGAAAATACCATAATTACAGTTGCGAATACGAAAGGAATAATTTGAGGAATGAAAGAATATCTGCTATAAAAATACTTATCAGTTTGACCGGCAAATCCACTGCAATTGATTTGCTAATTTTTTTTTATTTAACCACTGCTTCAGTTATCATATTCGGGATCAGCAAACGAAAACTGGTGCCTTCGCCATACGTTGATTCTACCGATATTTCTCCGCCTATTCTTGTAAGCGCTTCTTTTACAATATACAGGCCGATGCCTAAACCTGTAACGGTAAAGTTGCTTCTGAAAAACATTTTAAATACATTATTTACATGATCTTCTATAATGCCGACGCCGTTGTCTTTTATTAAAATATCTGCTTCTGTTTCATCTACATCAATTGATATTTTTACAGACGGATGCAGCTCGCCGGGCTTTTGGTATTTTACGGCATTTGATATCAAATTATTTAGTATTACCGAAAGCCGGAAAGAATCAGACTTAAATTCTTTTTGCTGATTTGCCTTTACTTCAAACACGATGGCAGGATTTTGCATGCGGCAAAGATCAATGCTATCCCAGGCCAGTTTTCCAAGGTCTATGCTTTCAAAGGCTTCATCTACGCGTACGCTTTTGTAATATTCGATAACTTTAATAATAAAAAAATCCATTTTATTAATGCAGCTTTCAATCATTCCCATATATCCGTTGGGATCTATAACAGAATTTTCCATTTTTGCCAGGTTCAGCACGCCCATTATTGATGCAAGAGGAGACCGCAAATCGTGGGAAGTGCTGTAGACAAACCTGTTTAGCTCGTCGTTTGTTCTTTCGAGTTCCTGCACTTTAACTTTCAAATTCTGCCTTGTTGCGTACACCTCATACGCATTTGATATAGTGGTTTTAAGTTCCAGCTCATCCCAGGGCTTTTTAATGTACCGGAAAATTTGTCCTTTATTTATTGCATCAATAATAGCTTCTACATCCGTAAAACCTGTTAGCAAAATACGTATGGGGTCAGGAAATGCATTTCTTACAATATCAAAAAATTCCACTCCTGTAGAGTAGGGCATTCGCTGGTCAGCAATGATAACGTGAACGGTCTTTTCGTTGAGGATATGCAGCCCCTGTGCAGAGGAACCTGCAGTCAGCACTTCATAGTCTCTGCGAAACGTGGCTTTAAATGAAAGAAGATTATCTTCTTCATCATCTATGTATAATACAATTATTTTCTTGTCTCGCTCAGTCATTACAGGATTTTAAATTGCCGGTTTTCCAGGAATTGAATTATTCAAAGTTATAATAAATTCGGAACCTTTTCCTTCCTCTGATATAACATCTATTTTTCCTGAATGTTCTTTAATAATATTGAATACTATAGCCATTCCCAATCCTGTTCCTTCGCCGACCTCTTTGGTGGTGAAAAAAGGGTCATAAATCTTTTGTTTTACCTCGGCAGACATTCCTTTGCCGGTATCTTTAATTCTTATCTCAATTTCATTGTCTGTAATATTTCTTGTGGTTATGGTAATTTTTTCATCCGGGCCCAATTTTTCTTTTGCCTTAACGGCATGGATGGCGTTAGATAAAATATTCATAAATACCTGGTTAAGCTTCCCGGGAAAACATTCGATATTTCCATCAGCGTAATATTCTTTTACAATAGCTATATTAGCCGGAACATTGCTCCGCAATAAAATTAAAGTAGAATCAATGCCTTCATGAATATCTACGGTTTTTATTACACTTTCGTCTAACCTGCTGAAAGTGCGCAGCCCACGTACAATTTCTGCGGTTCGCTCAGCGCCATTTTCGATGCCGGTCATCAGACTTTCTATCTCATCTTTTACAAAATCAATGTCAATTTCTTTTTTCAATGCTTCTATCTCTTTTAAATGACATGCTATCTCACTACTGTCTGCTGTATGTAGTTTGGTGTACTCATTTACCACTTCCATTATGTCTTTAAAATCGAGCTGAAGCGGTTTGATATTGCTTTTAACAAAATTGATCGGGTTATTTATTTCGTGTGCAATACCTGCGGTAAGCTGTCCGAGCGAGGCCATTTTTTCTGCTTCTACCAACTGTATCTGCGCGCCTTTTAAGTCTTTAAATGCTACTGACAACTGTTCGTTTGTTGTTTGCAGTTCTTCTGTTCTTTCTGCTACTTTTCTTTCTAAAACAATGTTTTGCTCTTTTACCAGCTGTTCATTTTCCTGAGAAATTTTGAGGGCTTCTGCCTGCGATACTTCTTTTTCTTTTTTAAGAATATTTATTTTATCTGCCAGCGCCAGCGACAGTAAAGCAATTTCTACAGTAGAACCTATATAAAAGATATAAGCAGTGAAAGAGTTATAAGGGAAAAAATTCAGGTTGCGAAAGACCAGAATAATTAATGATAATAATAAAGCAAGCCAGGCAATAAGGTAAAAAAGAGCAGGCCTGAAACCTTTGTTTGTCAGATGAATAGAAACAATCAATACAGTAACAACACACAAGAGACTGTTATAGTTAAGAATACTGTAGCTGTAAGCCGGTTTACCTAAAGCGCTGAATAATAAACCTGCAATATAAACAGCTATGACTCCTTTTAAAACAAGGTGCGCTTTTGGAAAAGACTTTGCCGTTTGAAGAAAATACATAGAGAAAAGAACGGCTGTGATAGCAGAAAAAGAGGTTGTCCAGATGACAGCATATTTATTCATTTCGGGGTATTGGGGCCATAAATACTTATATGAATAACCGGAAGCCGTGAATTGGGCAAAAGCCAAAAAGAAAATATAAATAATATAATACAAATAGTTATTATCTTCTGTAGAAAAATAAAGAAAAAGGTTATAAAAAAACATAATAGACAAAACCCCGAGATAGATGCTGATAATAAAGGTCTGAAAAATGTTGAAATTAGCCACCGCCGATGGAGTGCTGACGTAAGCCGGAAAAATAATCGGGTGGCTGCTATTAATGTGAATTAAATATTCGCCTTGTTTGCCTGGCAAAAGTTGCAAATCAAAAATAATGTTGGGTGAGCTGAAAACTCTTTTAATTAAAGAAACAGCACTTCCTGCCTTGCCTGTTTCTATAAAAACGTTATTAATGTTTTTATAAATGGTTACTTCTTCAATATCGGTATAAGCAATATTTAAAAAAATGGAAGGTGAGATCGAGTTGTTTAGTGCCTTAAACCTTAACCATGCACTTCTTACATTATTATCATAATTTGGGCTTGCGCCTTTTGTTGATGTAAAGTTTTTAAGCAGAACTGAATGTAAAGCTGACACCGAATCGTGGTCAATATATTCATCCAGGTATCTTGCAAGGGAAAAGGTAACATTGCTGTCGGTGATATTTACTGCGGGAGCAGCAAAGACATTAGTAATACAAAAAGCTGCAAAAAGAATAAAAACGATACGTTTTCTTCCTTTTGGTGATGTTTTAATAATGCAATAAAATTTCTTCATAAAATTAAAAAACAAAGGGGATTATTCTTTTTGTGTCAAGCATGTATTCTCTGTAGCGATTTCCAAAATGTTCTATGAGTTTTTGCTCTTCGATACCTATACGCACATAATAAGCAAAGCTCATAGCTATAACAGTGACCGCAATTCCCGTTAAGCTTTCTAATAAAACTGCGGCGCCTGCCATACTGAGAAAAGCAGCAAAATAACTTGGATGTCTTATAATTCTGTAAGGGCCGGAACGTATTAACTGATGTTCATCTTTAATTTGTACGGTCGGTGTAAAATATTTACCAAGCGTTCTGACCGACCAGGCTCTGAACAAAACCCCCGTTACAATCATTATAACTCCGGTAACCGTCATCCAGCTAAAGTTATTTTTATCACCATTAAAATAAGCCCAGTCAAGTATTGGCACTACCCCGCTTATCAGTGACATAGATAAAATAAGTATTACCGAAAACTTATCACTTTGTTTTTTTTCACTTGTCTCTGCCAAGCTGAATGCCGGCTGTGTCAGCCACACACAGACACTGCCGATAATGATAACAATGATTTTAGGATTTAAAATTAAGGAAGGATTTCCGAGTAATGGCAGAAATACCATTACTATATTACTAATAATTGACAGGGCAATTTTTTTCATCGGCTACAATTTTTTCGAAGGTTTTTTTAGAAATAGCGGGTTTTAATTTAAATTCGTTTATATCAGTATCAGCAATTTTTAAGTCATAATGTATCTTTATTAACTGATCTTTAAATGGTGATTTTTCCTCTGCTATATGGTTTAGATTTTCCCTTAGATAAATTATCTTTTCTTTCTCTCTCGGGTGCCCCAGAGGCAGGTTGATAACATCTTCAGTATACAGCGCTGTGGCTATTAAATCAAGATTTGGGTAGTAAAAGGTTCCTTTATTACCAATGCTTTCCAGTTCTGTTCCGCCTATCCAGCTTTTAAAGCGGACAGTAGTAGGCGAGCATAAGGTGAACATTACCTCAATGCCGATCTGTTCTGCAATGGCAATTGCTACCCTCGATGGAAACAAGCTTCCGATGCCGAACCCGGCAACCTCTTTCGAATTCCATAATCCCGATAATTCTGCGGCTCCGAATTGTGAATAATATTTTACTATGTCGTATATTTTTGGATCCATTTTGCCCGTAGCTTCTTCGATAGGCAACGGCGTAATGCCATCTGCAGCCTGTACTCTTGCTCCGCCATATAATTTTTTTCCGTCCAGGCTTTCTACCACAATTACAAATATGGCCCGATTATACATCCAGTCCTCGGTATTGGTAGTTATATTTTCTATACCATATATAGATAAAACATGGCGGTGTCCGCTTATATATTTAAGACACGTTTCGTGATCATCTACAGCTCTGAAAGCTCTTATCTTTATTTCTGTTATCATAGCCGGTTTCGGGGTGGGTGAATTAAAAGACAGTTGGGTTAATAACGCTTAAATATTTTAAAAATTTTGTAGTTGCAACAATTATTATGATGTTCAAGCGTTTACTTTCTGATGATTTCCAATCTTTTATATCACATAATTAATAGACCTAATATATGAGTGAGAAAGTTAATGTTCTGTATATTGACGACGAGGCAAACAACCTTACTTCTTTTAAAGCGACTTTCAGAAGAAACTTCAATATAACCACTGCAGAGTCAGCCGACGAAGGATTAAAAATTTTGGAAAGAGAATTTATTCATGTCATTCTGAGCGACCAACGGATGCCCAAAATGACCGGTATAGAATTTTTTGAAAGTATTCAGAATATATATCCTAACCCGATTCGTATTTTGATGACAGGTTATACCGATATCAATGCTGTGATAGACGCTATTAATCGCGGGCAGGTATATAAGTACCTGACAAAGCCATGGGTTGAAGATGACGTGAAAATATTTGTGGAAAAAGCCTTCGAAGTATACAGGTTAAGAAAAGATAATCTGGACCTTACTAACAAACTATTGGAAGTAAATAAAAAACTTGAATTTTTGGCAAGGCAAAGCCTGTTATCATAATTTTAAAACATTATTCACTGCGTAAATATGTATTTTTTTGAAAAAGCAGTGCTATGTTGCAAGTAAACTGAAGCAGATAAATCAGGTAATTCAGCTTAATTTTAAAATTGTAAATTCCTGTTCCAGGCTTAAAGATGCTTCATATACTTTTGTCAAACACTCTTTACCATATTTTGCGTAAAAAGGGGAGAAGTTATCAACCCTTTCCTGCAAATTGTCACCAGGAAAAAGCTGTTGCTTCAGCTTATTAATTTGCCTGCTTTGTGTTTCAAATTTTCTTTTTTCAGCGCGCAGCATTTTCTTTTCGAGCGCATCAATTTTTTGTATGGCTTTTACCTGCAAAGCTGTTGTATGTTCTGCAAGGGTTATATCTATTTTAGCAGTAAGCTGTTTAAGATGTTTGTACAATGCTTTCAGTTGTTCCTTTTCTTTGTCAAGTGACAGTTGTAATTTACTTTCTCTTGCTACCAAAGTATTTATTAACTGTACGTCTTGTTTAAATAAGTCCGGTGTATTAAATCCGAGTTTCCCTGCGGAGTTTTGCTGAGAGTGATCAATGAGCAAAAAAGAATTTCTTACTATTAACAAAGGAAAAGGAACATTTGCTGCTGCAAATACTTCTTTTAATTCGAGCCAATAGGCAATCTCGCCTCCGCCGCCAATAAAAGCTATGTTTGGTAAAATGGTTTCCTGGAATACGCCTCTTAAAATAACATTAGCGCTAAATCTTTCGGGATGTTTTTCTAATTCCTCTAAAATTTCTTTTTCACCAAAAAACAACCCTAAACCTTCAACCCTAAACCCTTCACCTTCTTTCTCTATTCTCTCTCTTTTTGTATCAGAGAGATAAAAAAGATTTATCTCTCTGCCGCTTGCCTGCACTTTATAATGTTGTCTTAGGTAATCGCTGGTTTTCTCCAATGCGAAATGAGAAAACCTGTCAATTAATTCCTTTTTTACTATTGAACTAAATTGTTTTTTTAATTCAATATTATCAGGAATAAGAATGAGCAAACCAAACTCTTTAAATAATTCGTTTATCAGGTGCAGGGTTGCCTGCTGTATAGATTCGCCTTCTTTATAGGCTTCTCTGAACAGCCTTATCAATTCTTTGCCGAAAGGCTCAATTTCTATTTCGCCGGCAATGGTATCTATAAGCATTAATAATTGCTTGTCTGCTTTCATTCTTCCAACGGCGCCGGTCTGGCTTGTTTTCCATTCCAGCCTTTTACCGTTTAGGTTTATATGTCCCAATTCATCAAGGTCTGCGTCTTCGCTGCCCATATAATAAAAAGGAACAAACTTATTTTCAGGGATAGCTTCATTAAGATGACTTGCAAGCTTAAGAGTATGCAAAATCTTATACATAAAATAAAGCGGACCGGTAAAAATATTAGGCTGATGAGCAGTGCAAATGGTAAATGTGTTTTTTTCCAGGAGAGATTGCAGATTGTGCTCCTGCTTTTCGGTTAAAATAATGTTTTTGTATTGTTTTCTCAATTCCTGCACAAGTACATTTCGCGGAGTGTCAAATTGTTTTCTTGCTTCGATGGAAGCCTTAATACCATCAAAAGTTACAGGATATGTATAAAAAGATTGTAATTTTTCGTCTCCGTTCACATAATCAATCATCATCTTAGAAAAAAAACCAGTGCTTTCGTAACTTATGTACTCACAGTCAGACATGAATTGAAAAGATTTATTACAGGGATTGAAAAGATTAAAAGGATTGCACTGGCAAACCTGCTTCCTGACTTATTGACCCAATGACTAATGTCTTAATCACTAATAACCTATTGCCCCAATGACTTATTGACCTGATGACTAATGGCTAAATCAGTAATGTTTTATTGTCCCCAATGACTTATTGACCCAATGACTAATGTCTTAATCACTAATAACCGACTGCCCCAATGACTTATTGACTTAATGCCCTTCTTCCACCACACCTTCCAGATCGTAATCGTAGGCTTTTGTGATCCTTACATTTACAAAATCGCCTATCAGTAATCGCTTTGTTGTATTTATAACTACTTCATTGTCTACCTCTACACTGTCAAATTCTGTACGGCCGAGGTAGCGGCCTGACTCTCTTTTGTCTATCAATACTTTAAACGTTTTACCTACTTTTTCCTGGTTTTTTTCGAGGCTTATTTCCTGCTGCACTTCCATTATTTCCTGCGCGCGGCGTTCTTTTTCTTCGTCTGGAATATTATCAGTTAAATCATAAGCGCCGGTATTCTCTTCGTGACTGTAGGTGAAAATACCCACACGGTCAAAACGGGTTTGCTGTAAAAAGCCTTTCAGTTCCTCAACGTCAGCTTCAGTCTCCCCGGGAAAACCTGTTATTAAGGTTGTCCGCAAGCAAATACCCGGAACACTTTCGCGTATATTATGAACAAGCTCAGTCATTTCTTCTCTTGTTATCTGCCTGCGCATTGCTTTCAGCATGTTGTTGCTTGCATGCTGCAGCGGCATATCCAGGTAGTTGCAAATATTATCACGCTCTCTTATTACATCCAAAATCTCCATCGGAAATTTGCCGGGATAAGCATAATGCAAACGTATCCATTCAAGACCTTTTACGTCAGCCAAAGCATGCAGCAACCGGGGTAATTCTCTTTTTTTATATAAATCCAAACCATAATAAGTGAGCTCCTGGGCGATCAGCATTACTTCTTTTACGCCGCGCTTTACCAGGTTTTCAGCTTCGGCTGCCAGTTGCTCAATTGGTTTACTGACATGCCGGCCACGCATCAAAGGAATAGCACAAAAGGAGCAGGTACGGTTACACCCTTCGCTTATTTTAAGATAGGCATAGTGAGATGGCGTGCTTAACAAACGCTCGCCAACCAATTCTGCTTTGTAGTCAATATTAAACTTTTTAAGGATTAAAGGCATTTCCATTGTACCAAAAAACGCGTCTACTTCAGGTATTTCTTCTTCTAAATTTTGCTTATAGCGCTCGCTCAGACAACCTGTTACATATACTTTATCAAGCTTTCCTCTTTTTTTAAGATTTACCTGGTCAAGAATAGTGTTGATGCTTTCTTCTTTTGCCTTATCAATAAAACCGCATGTATTTACTATAACAATATTATGATCTTTTTTGCCGCTTTCGTGCGCAACATCAATCTCGTTAGCCTTTAAGTGACCGCTGAGCACCTCGCTGTCAACCATGTTTTTACTGCAGCCCAGCGTAATGATATTGACTTTATCTCTTTTAAGTGATCTTACTTTCATAACAGGCGGCAAAGGTAATAAGAATGAAAACGCTGTTGGCATTTTAACCTTTGTTTGATGTTTATTTATTTCCCCGCGTGCCGCTTATGGTTCCACCACATGCTTTATTCATATAGGTTTAAGAAGTTGATATCACAACTATAAAGGCTGTTTTTTTTAGTCCTACTTTTTTAACTCGCGATTTTTGACTGTTTTATACAATATTTTAAAAAGGGATAGATTCAGAAAGTTATGGCTTCCCGGACTGCCACCTGCTAAGCTGCACATCAATACAGGGTTGGATAAAAATCTTTTTTTTCGGTTAGCTTCTGATTTCGGCCAAGGTGTTTCAGGTATGGGTATTCAATCTGTTAATAATGCAAATTCTCTTTATATGCCTTTAGAAATTGAAGGTTCGGCTTTATTATTAAATGCCGCCACAAAGGGCAGAGTTGGTATTGGAACTGCCAGTCCTCAAGGAGCTTTAGATATTGATGGCTATAATGCAAATGGCTGGAGTTACTTCAGAGCAAACGCACAGGGGTTTAATCCTTCAGGTGCTATAAACTCCGGGCTAATAATTGGCTGGAACCAGTCTGTAGGGCAAGGAGAGACACAAGTTTTGTATGGTTCCGGATTAGGCGGCAGCCCGCGATTGGATTTTGGATTATGAATATGATGTTGCACAAGGTGCTGCTTCAGTTACTGTTTCCGGCACTGCAACCATTGATGAACTAAGATTGTATCCTAAATCTTCGCGAATGAGAACAATAACTTATGATCCCCTTATTGGTAAAACTTCTGAATGTGATGAGAACAACAGGATTACCTATTACGAAGATTTCCGCAATTGGACCCATTGACATGGGATTACCCGGAGTTGACGAATATTATCCTAAATGAGATCTTTTACCTGCGTTGGTGTTGCAGCGTGAGCCGTTGCAATGTCTTATGACCTGCAACTGTAGCAGGGGTAAGAAGATAAAAATATAAAGAAGCCACTGGTTAGTAAAAGAGCCTCTGGCTTTTTTATTTTCCTGCCCGCAAGTTTAAGCGAGACCGATGATGCATTAAAAAACGCAAGTTCACTTGGTATCTATGATATTGGGGAGGAAATCATGTAAATGAATATAAAACGACTGCAGAGAAACAAGCATATTTACAAGGAAGGTTAAATGGTGATCTGTTAGCAATCTTTACAGGACATTCAGAAATGGAAGTTGGAGGCGGTATAGCTCTAACCACCGGTATAGAAACAGCAGGTGTTGGTGCAGTAAAGAATAGGTTAAAACATCCACTATAATTTCAAAATTCTCAAAGCCCAATTTTTTGACCTAAGCTATACCGGTTTTTGATTTTGCCCCCGATATCTTCATTAACATATTCCTGTGCAATTTTATTTTTGGCAAAGCCCGGCTTGCGGCTGCTTTTATATCTTCGTCTGCCGACAGGCTGATATAGTTTTCCAGTTCTGCAATTTTCGCATCATGCATGGTAAGCATACTGGAAGCCCATGTTTTGTCAAAGTCAGTGCCGGGTGTTATATCTGCAGGCATGGCAGACATGTTTCGCATATAACTTTTCTGTGAAATGCCTTTTTTTACAGCAAGTTTTTTCAGATCGTTCAACATAGTTGTATGGTCATTAATCATTAAAGCTGCAACTCTTTTTACCTGTGAGCTTGTTCCCTTAGTCTGTGCTAATTTAGCAAGCTTTATCTCCATCAAATTGTCCATTATGTTTTTACTTATAAAACCGGTATCGCTGAATGCTGCCATCGCATCATTTGTTTTTCCTGGTTTAAGTGCCATGCTATCACTTCCTTTGCCAGGATTTATTACCATAGGGTCATCTGTTGTGCCTGTTTTTACTGTGTCTCCCGGTGTTTGCGCAAAAGAAATATTACTTGCAAAGATGAGTATAGCTGCAGGAAGTATCTTTCGCGAAAGATTTATTATTTTTTTCATATCATTTATTTTTACTTGTTATCCGGATTATTTGTATTCTTCTTTAATTTTAAAATCTAAAACCATTCCAACAACTTTTAAAAAACTGTAAAAAAACTTTCTTAGTAATGCCGTTTATAAATTTTTACTGCAACTGCCGTTTATACATCTGCACCGCGTTTTCATAACCAAGATAAATAGCATCGCAAACAAGCGCATGACCAATGGAAACTTCAAGCAAACCAGGAATGTTTTGAGCAAAGTATTTTAAATTATGCAAATCAAGGTCGTGCCCGGCATTCATTCCTAAACCAAGTTCATTAGCTTTTTTAGCAGCAACAATATAAGGTTGTATCGCTGCTTCTTTATTATCATGAAAATATTTTGCATAACCTTCTGTGTATAATTCAATTCTGTCTGTGCCGGTTGCTTTTGCGCCTTCTACCATTTCTGTATCAGGGTCAACGAAAACAGAAGTGCGTATGCCTGCGTTCTTAAAAACAGAAATTATATTTATAAGATAATCTTTATGTTTAATTGTATCCCAGCCATGATTAGAAGTTATCTGGCCAAGGGCATCAGGCACCAGTGTTACCTGTTCAGGCCTTACTTCAAGCACAAGGTCAATAAATTTCTGCTCCTGCGGGTTTCCTTCTATATTAAATTCGGTCGTTATCGCCTCTTTTATCTCTCTTACGTCATTGTATCTTATATGTCTTTCATCAGGTCGCGGATGTACGGTAACTCCGTCTGCTCCAAACCGTTCGGCATCCAAAGCTGCTTTAAGTACATTTGGCTTATCGCCGCCACGGCTGTTTCTTAATGTTGCAAATTTATTGATGTTAACGCTAAGCTTTGTCATGCTGGAAGGTATAAGGAAGGAAGTAAAAATAAGAAGTATGAAGTAAGAAATAAGAAATAAAAAATAAGAAGTATGAAGTAAGAAAGGGAAGTATGAGCTGAGAAGCAGGAAGTATGAAGCTGGAGAAGTTCAGCTTCATAAAAATATTTTTTTAAAAGCTCTTCCAGGTTGCATAAAGCTTATATAATTTTGCTCCTGCTTCATCATTTCTTTTACAAAATCCTGAATAAATTTCTTCTGTTATATATTGACAATCTTTTGCATACAGTAACCAGACTTTTGTTTCTTCCAGTGATCCCATTGCGTACACTAAATGTTTTTTGAATTCACTTTCATAAATCCGTTTTCCCCACCCTTCCGCAATATTTGCAGACACTGACCGGGAAGAACGGATAACTTGGTCCGTTAATGAGTATTTTTCTTCTTTTGGAAACACTTTAACTGTAAAAAAAATATTCACAGCAATAGAATGTGATAATTTATATACATCAAGGTCAAAAATGTTTTTAATCATGGTGTAAAGTAAAGTTTTATGAGTTAAAAAATTATATTGAAAAATTTCTAACGAAAACATTAGCGGATGTTTTTGTACAAATTGCTTAAAAATGAAATTTTTTCTAAAGGTCTTCGACTTCCTAATTCCGACTTCCGACTTCCATCTCCTGCTTCGGACTTCCTACCTTTGCATCTATGTCTTACCATTCTTTAGAGCAATGTCTGCTTGATTTAGAAAAACATCATTATCTTATTCGTATTAAAGAAGAAGTTGATCCATATCTCGAAATGGCGTCTGTTCACTTAAGAGTGCACGAGGCAGGCGGACCGGCATTGTTATTTGAAAATGTAAAAGGAACGAAATACAGGGCAGCATCCAACATTTTCGGGACTTTAGAAAGAAGCAAATTTATATTCAGAGATACTTTAGAATCTGTACAGAAATTGATAGAATTAAAAAATGACCCGTTAAAAGCTTTAAAGCAACCATTTAAAAATTTCAATACAGGCCTGGCTGCGTTAAAAGCCTTACCGCTCAAAAATCCGGTATCAAAACCGGTGATGGCAACAGAGATAAAGGTGTCTGACCTGCCGCTAATCCAGCACTGGCCGTTGGACGGCGGCGCATTTGTAACATTGCCGCAGGTGTATACAGAAGACATAGACCAGCCGGGAATAATGAAGGCGAATTTGGGCATGTACCGCATACAATTAACAGGAAATGAATATGAATTGAATAAAGAGATTGGACTGCATTACCAGCTGCACCGCGGTATCGGCATTCATCAAAACAAAGCCAATAAAAAGGGACAGCCTTTAAAGGTCAGTTGTTTTGTCGGCGGGCCTCCGTCTCATACTTTGTCTGCCGTTATGCCTTTGCCGGAAGGAATCAGCGAGATGACTTTTGCAGGTGTTTTAGGCGGAAGACGTTTCAGGTATACGTACGATAATGGCTTTTGCATAAGCACAGATGCTGATTTTGTAATTACAGGAGAAGTGTATCCGGGAGAAAATAAACCGGAAGGGCCTTTTGGAGATCATCTTGGTTATTACAGCTTACGACATTCGTTTCCGCTGATGAAGGTCAGAAAAGTGTTTGCACGAAAAAATGCTATCTGGCCGTTTACTGTTGTTGGCCGTCCTCCGCAGGAAGATACCAGCTTCGGGCAGCTGATACATGAAATTACAGGCGATGCCATTCCGAAGGAAATACCGGGGCTAAAAGAAGTGCATGCAGTAGATGCAGCAGGCGTGCATCCGTTGCTGCTTGCCATTGGCAGCGAAAGATACACACCTTATATGCCTGCAAAACAACCTGCAGAAATTCTCACCATCGCCAACCATATTCTTGGTACAGGTCAGCTGAGCCTTGCCAAATTTTTATTTATCACTGCCGGCGATACTAACCAATTAACTGCTGGCAATGTGAAAAGGTTTATGGAGTATTTGCTCGGGCGCATTGACCTTTCCCGCGACGTTCATTTTTACACCAATACAACTATAGATACACTCGATTACTCCGGCACTGGTTTAAACAGCGGCAGCAAAGTAGTATTTGCCGCCTATGGAGAAGTGAAACGTGAACTGTGTAAAGAAGTGCCGGAGGTTTTAAAAAATCTTACCACTTTTGAAAATCCGCAACTTTGTATGCCTGGCATTGTGTCTTTACAAACAAAACCTTTTACATCTTATGAAGAAGCAGGCAATGAAATGGAACTTTTAAACAAACAATTGGATAAAAAGCTTAAAGAGCTGCAGCAAACTGTTTTTATCATTATTTGTGATGACAGCACTTTTATGAGTGCCCGTTTAAACAATTATCTGTGGGCAACTTACACCCGGACAAATCCTTCTCATGACATTTATGGCATAGATTCGTTTACCAAAAATAAGCATTGGGGCTGTAACGGGCCACTTGTAATAGATGCACGTATAAAACCGCATCATGCACCACCGGTAGAAAAAGATACTGCTATTGAGAGAAAAACAGACCGATTATTTGCCAAAGGAGGAAGCCTGTATAATGTATTAAAATGAAAAAGCCCGGCTTTCACCAGGCTTCCAAATAAGTATCATTAAACACCTTAACTAACCGTAAAGCTGACTGAATAAGTACCCCACAGCAAAGTTACTTTTCCATCTTTGTCTATATTAAAAGTCATTTTTTCTGTGGCAGCCGGCGCTTTTCCTGTTGCTGTAACTACTCTGAGTGCATCGTCGCCTTGCGTGTATTTTGTGCCCCATTGGTCCCATGTCTTGTTAAAAATGATTGTCCAGTTTTTCTCTCCGGGAATGCTGTACAAACCATATTTACCGGCAGGTAAAGATTTGCCGTTTATTTTTGCATCCTTCGATATTTCAAAAACAGTTGCTTCATTTGCTCCGGTACGCCAGACTTTTGCAAACGGTGCAATGTCGGCTCCTATTGTTCTGCCTTTAACGCTGGGCTGGCTGTAGTCTATTGTAATGGTATTGCCTGCAGAAGTAGTTGCAGATACCTTAGCCGGAGGGCTTGGCCTTTTCGATTTGTCTTCCTGGGCAACGGATTTAAAACTTGTGAACAAAGTTGTTGCAACAAGAGAAAGCATTAAAATCTTTTTCATAATGATCTTTTTAGTGTTTTTGTAAGCAGTAAAAATAAGCAATTAATAATTTAAAAAAGTTATCAGCTTAATGTTAGCAATCACAAAGATTACAAATGTTTTATAAATTAAGATTTCCGTTTTGCTATACCTATGTGCGAAAAAGTTTTTACAAAAACAGCAGGAATGATTTTTAGTTAATGAAGATTAACAAACTTATTCTCAAAAAAACCGTCAATAGATATAGATAAAAACAAAACTGATTTTTACATCAGCCATTAATAGTCACTTATTTTAAAATTGTTTCATGAATTATTTTACATCTTATCAATCCGTTTCTACAATTTTCTTCGATGAAAGCACAAGCACCCAGGCTGACACATTTTCTAACGATGGTGAAGATGCAGACGTAAAAAACCGGGAGTTAGAAAACAAAATTAAAAAGCAAAAAGCCGAGGCAGAAAAAAATGCAAAACTGATGCAGAAAATATGGGGCGATAATTTTCAATCAGACTCTCTGCATTAATTCATCCGGATAATATTTCTGCTTTTAATTATTTAATTCAGTCTTTCCATTTCATATTGGTTCCTTTCCTTACCCCTTTAAATCATTTAATAAAGCTTTTGGTTTATTTGGATAATTATTGAAATATTATTTAAAATGTTTCATTTGTTCATCCTGATTATTCTTTACATTTAAGTCTTTTCCTTACTCCGTTGTTAATGGATACTTTTCGTCACATTCACCCGTAGCTTAAACTGCCTATTTTTGCATCTGTTTTAAAAAAAAGTAAGCAGATGAACGGGAAGCTGAAGCAATTAGCAAGTGAGCTGGAAGGTGAGTTGTATTTTGATAAAAGAATGCGTATTTTATATGCTACAGATGCCTCAGCATATCGCGAGATGCCTCTTGCCGTAGCAATCCCGCGCAGCGAAAAAGATCTAAAAAAACTTATTGGATTTGCCCGGGCTGAAAAGACATCACTGATACCGAGAACAGCCGGTACTTCACTTGCCGGGCAAGTTGTCGGAAAAGGCATTATTACCGATGTTTCTAAAAACTTCACTAAAATTCTTGAACTAAATACTGACGAAAAATGGGTTCGCGTACAACCCGGAGTTATACGGGACGAACTGAATATGTTTTTAAAACCTCACGGATTATTTTTCGGTCCCGAAACATCTACGGCAAATCGTGCCATGATTGGAGGTATGGTGGGCAATAATTCATGTGGCTCTAATTCCATCGTTTACCGCAGCACGCGCGAACATTTACTGGAAGTGAAAGCGTTGCTCAGCGATGGTTCGGAGGCAGAATTTAAAACGCTTGATCTTGAAGAGTTTCATGCAAAATGTGAAGGTGACACTCTGGAAGCAACGATTTATAAAACAACCCGCCGGTTATTAAGCAACTACGAAAACCAGGTTGAGATAAGAAAAGAATTTCCTAAAAAAAGTGTTGAAAGAAGAAACACAGGCTATGCTATAGATGTGTTGCTCGAAACAGCGCCTTTCACAGCCGGCAGTGAAGATTTTAATTTTTGCAAGCTGATAGCCGGTTCTGAAGGCACACTTGCTTTTATTACAGAAATAAAATTAAATGTTGTGCCGCTGCCGCAAAAAGAAACAGGACTTCTTTGCGTGCATTTTAATACGATAGATGAAGCGCTTAGGGCTAACCTTGTTGCCCTTAAATATAATCCCGGCGCCAGCGAACTGATAGATCATTACATTCTTGAATGCACAAAAGACAATATCGGGCAGATACAAAACAGGTTTTTTGTGCAGGGTGATCCCGGAGCGATATTGGTGATCGAATATTCCGGAAACAGCAAAGAAGAAGTCACTGAAATTGCAAAACGGGTAGAAACCGATATGCGGGAGAAAGGATTAGGTTACCATTTTCCACTCTTATTTGGAAATGATACAAAAAAGATATGGACGCTGCGCAAAGCTGGTCTGGGATTACTAAGTAATTTGCCCGGTGACGAAAAAGCTGTTCCTGTTATTGAAGACACAGCCGTTGATGTACATGATCTTCCTGCTTATATTCGCGATTTCAACGAAATACTAAAGAAGTATAATTTGCATTCTGTCCATTACGCACATGCCGGATCGGGTGAGCTGCATCTTCGCCCGATCATAAATTTAAAAACAGAAGCAGGAAACAGGTTGTTCAGAACAATCGGAGAAGAAATTGCCACTTTGGTTAAAAAATACAATGGTTCTTTAAGTGGTGAACATGGTGATGGCAGATTACGCGGTGAGTTTATTGAGCAAATGGTGGGTAAAAAGAATTACCAGCTTCTGAAAGAAATTAAGCATACCTGGGATCCCAACAATATTTTTAACCCGAATAAAATTGTAGACACGCCACCGATGAATAGTATGCTTCGGTATACCCCCGGGCAGAAAACACCTGAATTTAAAACTGTGTTTCGTTTTCCTGACCAGGATATTTTGCAGCATGCAGAGCAGTGCAACGGATCGGGTGATTGCCGAAAAACCGAGCTGTCCGGCGGTACTATGTGTCCTTCATTTATGGCGACAAGAAATGAAAGAGACACTACACGCGCAAGAGCAAATATTTTAAGGGAATTTCTTACCAATTCAAAAAAACTGAACAGGTTTGACCACGAAGAAATAAAAGATGTAATGGATTTGTGCATTAGCTGCAAAGGCTGCAAATCTGAATGTCCCTCAAATGTTGACATGGCAAAGCTAAAGGCGGAGTTTCTGCAGCATTATTATGATGCGAATGGCATTCCTTTCCGCTCACGGCTAATTGCAAATTTTAATAACGCTGCAAAGTTAGGAGCGTTGCTGCCTGGCTTGTACAATTTTATGATGACCAACAGAAGCATTAGTAGAATAGTGAAGAAGGTTTCAGGATTTGCAGCAGAGCGTTCAATGCCTCTGATGTACAAAACAACGTTGAGAAGCTGGTTTGAGAAGCATAGGAGAGGAGTTAGAAGTAAGAGATTAGAAGCAGGAAGTAAGATGACTGATGACAGTTTGAAGATGACGGAAGTCACAAGCAGTCAACCGTCAACGGTCAATCGTCAACTGTCATCTTTAAAAAAAGTGTACCTTTTTTGTGATGAGTTTACGAACTACAATGACACTGAAATAGGGATTAAGGCAATTCTATTATTGGAGAAATTAGGATATGAAGTAGACATACCAAAGCATGAAGAAAGCGGAAGGGCGTGGCTGTCAAAAGGATTACTTCGTGATGCAAAGAAAATAGCACAAAAAAACATTGAAATGCTCAGTCCGCTCATTAGCCACGATGCTCCTTTGGTTGGTATAGAACCTTCGGCCATTCTTACTTTCAGAGATGAATATATTGATTTGGCTGATGATGACCACTTGCATGCTGCAAAGGAATTATCGTCAAATGTTTATTTGATAGATGAATTTATTACAAAAGAGTCAGCAAAGGGAAATATACATAAAGAACAATTTACAAATGAGAAAAAACTGGTAAAGCTGCACGGCCATTGCCAGCAAAAAGCCTGGAACGCTTTGGCTGCATCTGAACATATTTTGTCATTGCCTGAAAATTATACTGTTCAAACTATTCCGTCCGGGTGTTGTGGTATGGCCGGTTCCTTTGGGTATGAGAAAGAACATTATGATATTTCTATGCAAATAGGAGAGTTGGTGCTGTTTCCAACAGTAAGAAAACAAGACGAAGATGTTATCATCGCTGCCCCTGGCACAAGTTGCCGTCACCAGATAAAAGATGGCACTCAAAGAAAAGCAAAGCATCCTGTTGAGATTTTATACGAGGCTTTGCTTTAACAGAGATTGTAAAATGATGGTATTATTCCTTTTTAAAAAAATCAATTCAATCTTATTTTGCAATCTTCCAATCCGTGATTTTATATAACTGATTTTTAAAATTACCACTTCGTAAAATATTGCCGCTTTTGTTACTCCATGATAAGCTAAGCCAATTGTATTGTCCCTTTTCAAAATTATAATTCATGCTGTTATCTTCAAACAATTTTACCGTATTTGTTGGATTGCCGTAAATTTTGCAGGAAATATTGAAAACAGTTGAAGGCGTGACATACTCAACCGGTACTGCCAGCGGCAGCAAGGTATTATCTTTTACAAACATAGGAATTTGGTCGAGGGTCATTGAGATTGTGTAGCTTTTACCGCCTTCATATTTTTTGTTGGTATTGTAATCGTACCAGTCGCCGGCAGGCAGATACACTGATCTTTTGGAAGAGCTGTCTATAAAAGGCGCACATAGCAAACTTTCTCCCATCATGTATTCATCATCAATCTTCCAGGTTTTTTTATCTGAAGGGTAATCCAGTAATAAGGCCCGAAAAGGTGGCGTACCTTCAAAATGATACCGGGCAAATGCGCTGTACAGGTAAGGCAGCAGGCTCATGCGCAGTTGAATGAGTTTTCTTGCCTTTTGCTCAAGTTCTTTATAGTTTGGAAGTAATTCATTTCTGCCGTTTTTATCAATATTATACTGCAGCCACGGAGGCAGGTTAAGGTACCAGCAGTTTGCCACCATGTGCGCTGACATAGTAATGGTCTGTAATCGTCTTATAAGGTCAGCATCGTTTGACGTTTCTCTTAACTCGGGTGACCAGTTAACACCGCAAAATCCTGAATTGACAATCATCCTTACAAAATCTGCATGGCTGTACATATCAGTATACAGGGCTGCAGTGTACGGAGCAGCAAACAAGTGCGAAGCTCTGACATCAAACATAGTTCTTGTATTGTTCTTGCGGTACAGATTGAGCATGGTTTGCTGATATAACAATCCATAGAGTTGCCGCATCTGCTCACCATCAATGCCGGAGGGGAAAGTGGCTATGTCGGGAAAGCTCCATTCACGGTCTGCTTTGGTATAATCTGCTGCGTCACACTCGTCGAGCTTAAAGGATGCAATACCTTTTTTCACAAAGTTATTTTCGTGGTAATCGCCAAATACTTTACGCGCACCGGAAGATATAAAATCGGGTACCGCACCTCCCCAAACAGTATAATTGGCCGAATAAGGAGCGATCTTCCGGAAGATAGGAGAAGATGGGTGGGTATAAGCATGCTCCCACAGATTAAGCTTAAATCCCTTATTTTTCATGTTGGAAATGAAAGAATCAGGCGCCGGAAAATTTGCAGGGTTCCACTTGAATGAACAGGAATAAGAAGCAGTCTGCCATCCCGGTTCCAATCCTATAATATCGCAAGGTATATGATTGTCACGAAAATATTGCCCGGTTTGTTGTATCTCGGTATCCTTAAATGTAGCTTTTGCCCTATATTCAAATCCAAGCCCCCACATGGGCGGAATGCCTCCGCCACCGGAAAAAAGATTGTAGCGTTGTATTACCTGCAGCATCTCTGGTCCTGCAAAAATATATATTTCAATTCCCTTCGTACCTTCTGCCTGTATACTTACTTCATCTGAAGGTGTTACAGCCTTACCATATAAATTTACTGTACTCAACGCTATTTTTTGTTCTTTCCGGTTCTCTTTCGGAGTGCGCACACGTTCATCCAGCTTGCCTTTTGATGCCATGTAAAAAGTAATATATCTTGAAGAATTTACAACGATTCCGTAGCCTTTTGCAGAAATGTAAAAAGGCATTGAGGCGTGGCCAAAACCAATATTTCCAACCGTCCAGCTGTTAGTCCGGATTTCACGGCGCATTCCTGTCTGGTCAAAAGTGTTGGTTTGTAATCCAAACCCGTAAAATCTTTCTGCAGTATCTATTTTAATCTCAGCCAATACTCCTTTTGCCATTTGCGAAAAATGAATATCTTTAACGTTAACCGGAGGGATACTGACCTGCTGCATTTGGTTGAGTTCTTTGGCGGCAGAAGAATGTTTAAACTGTGTCGGTAAATATTTCTCCGGAGTGCCATACGTTATCTTCCAAATGCCATTGCCAACTTTTAAAATGGTTTGGGAATGGGAAAAATTAAAAGCAGCAACCAGGACGGTAATTAAAAGGAATTTTCTTTTCATCGGCAGCAGTTATTAAAATAATAAGGCTAATGTTTTAATGAAATTAGGGCTTCGTAAACAGTCCAATTACAGTATTATAATAAAACAATACAAATCATTAAGTACAAAGTAATAAACGATTTAGAAATGGCATTGGAAAAAGATTTGCAGAGCGGTCGTCATAACATTAAATTTCAACTTTTGGAAATATAGCATCAGCTTAACTTTGATAATTATGAATTATATTGGTTTATTCTTCGTTCTGCTGATAGTAAGCTGTTCAGAAAATAGTAACCAGCAATCCAAAAAATCTTTTTCTGCTGTTGTCACTACAAATGATACCATACCGGTGGTTAGAATACAAGTCAGAAAATCTCCCGTCGCTTCTTATATTATTCCTATAAATAACCCGCTGCTTCACCAGTACTTTGGGGTAAAGGTTTACGAAACTCCGCTTACTTTTCAATTCCTGCTAAAAATGCAATATGAAGGTTTGATGGAGACGGATACATTAAAAATACCAAACTTTGGAACATGGCCAATAGTGCAGGTAAATGAAGGCCCTCAAAAAATGTCGTGTGTTATAGGGTTTTTAGATAAGCAAAAACACTTCAAAGAATATAAAATGCTTTCGGCCGGAGATAACAAGCTTAAGCTGCTGGTATTACGAAGGTATGGTGTCGGCACTTATCGGAATATTAAATAATCGTAATAGCGATGGGTATTGCAAAAACGACGACTTAAGAAACTATTTGATTGGAGGAAATGGTCTACTTTTATTAATCTATCTATTTCTTATTAAACTTTTTAGTCCTACAAACAAAAACCAAATCTTTAACAAATGCAGCAGGAGCTTTTTGAAACCTATTATACTAATCCGCTGAGTGCAGAAGATTTCCCTGATCCGCGTATTATTGAGGTCGGGGACCGGGGATACTTTGCATACGCTACTCATGATGAATTTTCTCCAAGCATTAATAACATACTTGTAAAACATTCATGGGATTTAATACACTGGTCTGATACCGAAGGCGCTTTGCTTTTTCCTCCTGTCTGGGCTAAATTGTGCCAGCGTTTCTGGTGTCCGCAGCCGGTTAAAGCAGATAAAGAATTCAGGCTATATTATGCAGCCGAGCCTGATACAAAAGACGGAATGGCTCTTGCCCTTGCTGTCTCACATGATCCTGCAGCAGGGTTTACTGATTGCGGACAGCCTGTTAATCCCATTGCGGGATCTACCTATAAGATGATTGACCCTTTCTTTTTTATTGATCCTGTCAGTAATAAACATCTGTTATACTATGGATCAGCACATGAACCAATAAGGGCTGCAGAGCTTGCGCAGGATGGTAAAACTTTTGTATCTGAACCCATAGAAGTACTATATCCTGGCGAAGGTACTTTTCATAGATTAAGGGAAGCCGCTTTTGTAACATATAATTCTATATCTCAGCGGTACTTTCTTTGGGTATCCGGAGATAATACCTGGGCTGAGAAATCATACGCCGTAAGTGTTTTTTGGTCCTTTGATCCCTTGGGTGTCTTTGAGGCGATACCTGGGGAACATGTAATACTGCAGCCTAATGACTACTGGGATTCGCCGGGGCATAATTGTATTATTCACGATGCTGCCGGTGATGAATGGATGATATATCATGCAGTAGATACAAAAGACCGCTTCATTGCCGGCACCGATATATTTCTAAGAAAAATGTGTATGGATAGAATATTATACACAAGCGATGGCTGGCCTTATGTAAAAAATGGTTCTCCATCTTTTACAACTGAAAAGGGGCCGGTCGTAAAAAGTAAAAATTGAACCGGATACCTGCACAGCGAGCCTGAAAAAGAATAACTGCCATCAATCCGTTAAATTGTAAAGCGCAAATACAGCACTAAAATCTCCTAAGCCATTTTCCTTAATTACCTGCACAATTGCTTTAAACATCCCGGAATTATCGGCAAGGTTAGAAAAACATACAACGGATAGTTTATTGCGCGGAACTTCAATTACATAATTATTAAATCCACAGGTATTACCCGAATGAAATAACACCTCTTGCTGCAATCCCGTTTGAAACCACCCCGCACCATAATAAGTTCCTTTCTGGCTATTTATCCTAAAGCGAATGCGCTTCAATACCTGCGACAGGTTTAACAGCTTGTTTTGCTGAAGCGCATGAATCCATTTCATATAATCGTTCAATGAAGTGTAGATGCCGCCATCGCCTTTGGTAGCGCTGGTGATGCTCTGGTCAGAAAAAACAATGTTGCCTGAACTGTCTTTTGCATAACCCATGGCCCGATTACTTATATCCAGACCAGCTTCGTACACATAAGAGTTATTCATCTTCAGCGGCGCAAATATGTGCGCTTTTATAAACGAAGAGAATGACTGATGCGTTATCCTTTCAATAATTAACGGCAGCAAACAATACCCGGAATTACTGTACCTGAATTGAGAGCCGGGAACAAAGTAAGCAGAATCCTTCGCTTTAAGCAACTGCAAAACATCGCTATCCAAAACCTGCTTCTGCTGTGCGGCGGGAATAAGCGTTTCATAATCTAAAATACCTGACGAATGAGTAAGTAAATGCCGGATTGAAACCCGGTTACCTACGTTTTCAGGTAGCTCAGGCAAATAACGGCCAATAGTTTGGTCAAATGAAAGCCGGTGAGCTTTTTCGAGCAGTAAAATTGCCATTGCTGTAAATTGTTTCGATACTGAGGCCATCCTGAAGTCAGAGGCCGCTGTTAAGTGTTGCCCTGTTTTCAAATCAGCCAATCCATCCGTCTTCCGGTAAATAATGTTTCCGTTTTTTTCTATCAGCAAGGCATAGCCAGGCTGACTATGGAGCGGTGGCAAAAGATAATCCAGGCTATGAGATATTTGTGCAACCGAGAACATTGAACAAAGCATACATGCAGAAAGGGCGTATATTTTAAACATAATCTTTTGCAGATAAAAGCACAAAATAGGTTAAGAACAATATAAATGCAAAAAGGGGCGAATTATGCAGTGGTGTAAAAAGATTTTTTTTGCCACGGATTCTGCCATAGTTTACTGCAGGAAAAGACAATACTTTGATTTTTGCTTTTAAGCCCTGTCCCTGCCCTTTCATCCTATATTCTTTGTGCCGCTTTTTCAACTGACAGATTTTCCATTGCATCATATACCTGACTCAACCAAACAGCCTGTTCACCCACCCGGTCGTTTATTTCTTTCATCATTTTAGCAATTGCTGTGCAGTTAATCAATAAATATTAATAAAGCAGCCTTTCACAGATGTCTTCCTTTATCTTACAGCATAAGTATTGCCATTTTTTTTATTTATCAGATTGAAACATTCTTCAAAAAAAGTACTGAGCGGCATCATTTCCAACCCTATTTCATTTGTTCACATTTTACATATCGTCTCCATATCTTTAACGTACAATTCTCAGGAAGTTGCAGCGCAAGATTATAACGCTGTTAAAAGAAGTACGGAAGAACCTCCAAACTTATTATTTTATGCTAAAATGTTTTATACTTGTTGTTTTTTTTGTACACGCCATCATTGTTTCAGCGCAGATACCTGTAAGTAAAGAGCCGCGCCATCATAACGTTTTTGAAAATGCTTTTGTAAGAGTATTAGATGTGCACGTGCCACCGGGGGACACTACCCGGTTTCACAAACATGAGACGCCTTCTGTTTTTATTGTGCTCACTCACGTAAAAACGGGTTCGGAAGTGATTATGGAAGAAATGCATGCCACAGCTCTTTCTAAAGATGCTGCTATATCATTCGAGGGTTTTTATACGAAACCCCGTATTCACCGTGTCTGGAACGAAGACACTGCCGAATTTCATGTGATGGATATAGAGCTCCTTAATAAAAATCCCGGCAACATCAGCCCTCCTTTACTGCACAAAGACCTTAAGCTTTTATTTGATGAAAAGCAGGTTCGCGGGTACCGGTTAACGCTGAGGGAAGCAAGTACTATGCAACTGCCAGCTCACACACCTTTTCTTATTGTTGGTCTTACCGATGCTTTACCGGCAGTAAGCGTAAACAAAAAATCATTGAGTAAAAAAGGTGATTTTCTTTTTATTAAGGCTGGAGATTCTATTAAGCTTACCAATGATGGTCAACAATCTTATTCTTTTGCGATTTTAGAGCTTAAATAGGATATTCAACAGGAGCAGGAAAGGTTCTAACAGGAGCAGGCAAAGCACAAAAGTAGTCGCCGAAAATAAAATTGCAGCATTTCAACAATCACACATAAGATGGCATTATCTTTTCTTTCATTTTTTCTAAAACCTTCAGTTATGCCAAATCAAGCCAATAAAAGTAAGGATCAATCCAACATTGTCAAGAAAAAGAAAAGTCCGACCGTGTCTGGTGCGCCGAAAAAGGGCACCGCCAGTGCTGCAAAACATAGCCGCAGCGACGACGGCCAAAGTGCCGCAGGAAGCGACTCCAAAGGGGGAAGCAAAACGATATCTGACGGAAGCGCCAACGATTGATCTAAAAAAGAGTGCAGAGTGGTGACATTCCCCAGGTGCCGCAAAACAAAATTTTGCGGCACCTGCTTTAAGAGAAAAATTAAAAGCTAAAGTGGTCTCTACCGGCAAACCACTTTCAACATTTTAAAAAAGCGGGAGTAAATTGCACCCAAATGGAAATAAAGAACGAGGATTTAAAGATCGAGTTACGAACGCTAACAAAGGATGATTATATAGGTTTAAAAGCTTCAATGGTAGAAGCTTATTCAGATTGGGAAGGGGCTTCTTTTTGGGGTGAGGCGGATATTAGTAAACTCGTTGAAATATTTCCCGAAGGGCAGATCTGTATATTAGTCAATGGCGCAATAGCAGGATGTGCGCTGTCACTTATTGTAGATTATGACGAATTTGGCGATAATCACACTTATGCGCAAATAACAGGCAACTATACGTTTTCCACACATAATCCGAAAGGAGATGTGCTTTACGGTATAGACTTTTTTGTACATCCCGAGTACCGCGGCATGCGTATCGGAAGAAGACTGTATGATGCCAGAAAGGAAATATGCGAAAGGCTTAACCTGAGAGCGATAATAGCAGGTGGCCGTATTCCGCAGTATAAAAATTACGCAGATAAGCTTTCTCCCAAAGAATATCTTGACAGGGTGAAAGGAAAAGAAATACATGACCCTACCTTATCATTTCAGTTAGCCAATGATTTTCATGTAAGAAAAATTTTAAAAGGATATCTGCGGGGCGATACCGAATCTCTGGAATATGCATCCCTAATAGAATGGAACAATATCTATTATAATGAGAAGGCTGCGCATATCAACTCTAAAAAATCTATTATAAGACTGGGCTTGGTACAATGGCAAATGAGGCCGTTTCCCGATTTGGAATCATTGTGCGAGCAAATCGAGTTTTTTGTGGATGTGGTAAGCGACTACCAAAGTGATTTTATCATGTTTCCCGAGTTATTCAATGCCCCTTTAATGACTGCTTATAATCATCTAAGCGGAGCAGAAGCCATGCGGGAAATAGCTAAATGCACCATTCCTTTACGCGATAAGTTTATGGAGTATGCCATTAGCTACAACATTAATATTATTACGGGAAGTATGCCATATCTGGACAACGGTATGCTGCACAACGTGGGTTATCTGTGCCGCAGAGACGGCTCGTATGAGATGTATCAGAAAATACACTTAACTCCTGCCGAAAAGAGTGCCTGGGGAATGGTTGGCGGCGACTCTGTTGCCACTTACGACACAGATTGCGGTAAAATTGGCATTTTGATTTGTTATGATGTTGAATTTCCGGAGCTGCCGCGTCTGTTAGCTGAACAAGGAATGCAAATTCTTTTTGTACCCTTTATGACTGATACGCAAAACGGATACACTCGCGTTCGCAGTTGTGCCCAGGCCAGGGCAATAGAAAACGAGTGTTATGTAGCCATAGCCGGCAGTGTAGGCAACCTGCCCAAAGTACACAACATGGATATTCAATATGCGCAATCGGCGGTTTTTACGCCTTCTGATTTTTCCTTTCCAAGTAATGGAATTAAAGCGGAGGCAACACCTAATACCGAAACTACACTGATTGCGGACGTTGACGTAGATTTATTAAAAGAACTGCACAATTTTGGCGCTGTCAGAAACCTTAAAGACAGGAGAACCGATATTTATAAAATAATAAATAAGAGCAGAAGGTAGCCGGTTTCGGGCATTTGCAATTATTTTGAATGTTCTATTTTAAAGTTGCAGCAATTCTTCTATAGTGTCTTTTAGTGCCCCGGAAGCCTCATCAAACAGCACATCTTTTGCTTTTTTAGATGCTTTATTATCATTGGACTTTTTGATGGTTGCCCTGATGGGATCGATTGCCTCGAAGAAACGGGCTGCCTGCTTCTCATAGCGACCATCGGCTTCCATGCTTGTCAGCAGATCTTCATACGCATCTAATATGCTGTACATTTCCTTCACATTGTCTGTGGTATGCCGTCGCGGAATGCGATCAAACAACTCCTTTATTTTTGCTTTGATTTCAATCATTTAATAGTATTCAGATATTGCAAATGTAGCAACAATGCGGTTGGAGAAAAGGTTTTCCCGCTGTTAAGTGTTCTTTTCCAACAGCCTTTGTTTTATTTATGTTAGCAGATGAAGAACAATTCAAGTTGCCTTGTGTTACTGCTATCATTCCAGCAGCTTTTTTCTTTCTATTCTTTCCCTCGCCTCGGCTAAAAGAGTATGTATTTTTTGTTCTAATTCCTTTTTTGGCGGCAATTCAGTCCAGTACTCTGCTACCATTATACCGTCTTTGTGCATTTCCAACAGTTCTACCTGTTCGCGGCTGCTTTCGGCACAAAGTATTAAGCCAACAGGCATATTTTCGCCCTCTTGCTTTTCGTATCTGTTAAGCCACTTTAAATACAATTCCATCTGTCCTTTGTGCTTTGCGTCAAATTTGCCCAACTTTAACTCGATGGCAACGAGGCGTTTTAAAGTGCGGTTGTAGAACAATAAGTCTAAATGAAAATCCTCGCCGTCTATTATCATTCGCTTTTGGCGCTCAACAAATGCAAAGCCTTTGCCCAATTCTAAAATAAACGCTTCAAGCTCTCTTAATACGGCTGACTCCAAATCCTTTTCGAGATAAGTATTTTGCAAGCCGAGAAAATCTAAAATGTAAGGGTCTTTGAAAGTGTTTGCAGGAATTTGGTTAGATTGTGTTATCTGAAGATTGGCTATGCCGGTTCGTTCAAATGCTTTCAGTGCAATTTGTTTTCGTAAATCTCTTTTTCCTAAAGCTTCTGTTGCAGCTTTTTTGAGCATAAAACATTTTTGCCTCATAACCCTTAAGCGGAATAAGTATCAGAAAATGAGACCAGCTTAATTGTCGTGCCAGCGGCACGACAATTTCAAAATCCTGGAATTGCTCTGCAAACTGAAGCATTCTGCGTAAATTCTTTTCTTCGAAATTTTTCCCATATTTGTTTTCCAATTGTGCCGACACTGTCGGCACAATTTGCTTTCCATATTCTGCCCGTTTGTTTTGCAGTATGTTTTCGTTTATGCGTTTACCTATTTGCCAGAAAAGCATGGTAAGCGTACTGTTGGCGTGCGAAACCAATTGCCGCTGGCTCTGTTCAATCAGTTGCGAAAGCTCATTCAATAAAACTTCTTGTGATTGTGCTGCACTATCGGTTTTAGTATCTGCCATTGTTTTACATTTTACTCTTCTTCGCCTTTTGATTCTTGTCCATATTAAATATCAATAGCAACATTTTACAGGCATCATTCTAATATTAATCTTTCGATTTCTTTTTTTGCTTGAGCAAACTCTTCTTCAGCCAGAGAAAAAAGCCTTTCTGCCTCGCTTAATCTATTTTGTAATTCCATAGATATTTTTATTTGAACACTTTTGTCCTTCGGTATGGGTATCTTCATTTTGCTTACATCATCTGGATAAAGATGCGATGTCTGACCTCGTGTTTCTCTATTAATTAACTGGTAATAAAACTTAGTTTTAAGAACAGCCAACAAATAATATGGATGTACCTTTTTAATATCAGGTCTTATACAAAGTAGCTCTCCAACAAAATGCACTGTCTTTTGCTTCATTTCGTTTGGAATAAGAACTATAGAAGGATTTTTTCCAATGTAACTAATCTGATGCGCTGCAGATAAAAGCAAAATATCAAAATCTTGTAAACCCGGACTTAAGTTGCCATTGGTAGCATAAGCAACTTTACTCCAGTTTATTTCATTTCCTTTTAAAGCACCTGCTTTGACTATGATATTTGATTTTTCTTCGGTATAATTTTCTTTAGGAGGGGTTTTTCCAGTAAATATTTCTCTTGTAAGTTCTTTCAGGCTGACCAATTCATTGTTTTTTTCGAAACCTGTATAATAGTTATCAAAATGTGTCTGATAATAATAAGGATCCAAACGGCTATTAAAGGTTTTAAAATTCTTAGTTTTATAAATCCTATGTCCAATTAAAGGGGTTGAAATATATTGAGATGTAAAACCTAATTTTTCGCAAACAAATTCATCAAAAGAAGATAATATATATTCAGCCTGCATTTCTTTGTTTTCCCTATCTGTTCTTGCCTTGTTAACCAATTCAATTAATCTTGGTTCATAGACAATCGGTATAGATTTCAAAGCCGGATAATCTAATGCAGGTCTTGTCCCGCCTGTTGCCCTTCTTGTAGCTAATCTTTCACCAACATCAGAATTGAGGTATGCAGCTAATACTTCACTTGTTTCTCTGTCCCGGGTTTTTACAACAACAATATGTTGATTGATATTTCCTTCAAATCCTTTAGGAGGAACTCCCGCAACCGCCATTCTTCCAACGCCTGTTATTTTTACCAGTAAATCATCTTCATTTACCTGACTTCTTTTTAAATAATTTTCATTCGTTTCGTGATTAATATATTTTAAATCATTAAGACTTAATAAACCTGTTTCATTTAAATTCTGAACTCTTATAAAGGGAACGCCAGTATTTTTATTTGCATAATATTTAGAAACCTCAATAATTGTTGGGGTAGCACCACTTGCCAATTTTAAACTATAATGCCTTAGTTTATATGGTTTCTTTGCTAATACTTTTTCTTCCAAAGCAATTAATGAAGGAATGTAGTAGAATGGGTCAAGTCTTCTTTCCAATCCGCCCCGATTTAACAGGAAAATCTTATCCTGATTTAAACCGGGGCTCAGACGAAAAAAGGTTCTTTATTGTTTTTTATCTGATTAATAAATTCAGCTAATTCTTCAGCAATAGTTGTTAATTCATTTTTGCCTGTTTTTCTACCTGTAGCATCATACCCTATATCTTCAGCAATAGCCATTAAAATATCATAGTTAGAAACTTCACTTGCAATGCTTGCTAAATATTCATCCTGCAGGTTGTCTTTTACTTCGTTTATCTTCTCACTAAATAGTACACCTATTTCTGCTTTCCAGTTTTTAAAAGCTTCTGTTTTTTCAATTATTTTCTTTTTAACTTTATCGTTTGGTGCCACTTGCAGGCTTATATAATCTTCGCCTTCTTCCGGCAAAGCTCTAATATCAAAACCTTGGTGATCTGTTATTATACGCTGTTTTTCATTTTCTAACCGTCGTATTTCTCTGCTATATTCCGGCTTCTCCCAAAGTCTGTCCTGCAAATTTATTTTAGAAGAAATAACACGGTCGGTTTGTTCTGTTGAAAGTTTCATAAGAAATATAACGGAACTTTTTACACCCGCGCCGGTTGCAGCAAAAGCGGTTTGAGGTAATGAAACAACTGAAATAATGCGGTAGTGTTCCTCTATCCAATCTCTGACATATTGGGATGTGCTATTCGTAAGAATACCATCAGGCACAACAATAGCAAGAATGCCACCTGGTTTAAGAAAACGATGGCACTGTTCTATAAAAAGCACTTCGGTGCTTTGCGCATCACGGTGTCCTAACTGAAAAATATTTTTTTGCTTCCGGTCTATCCAGTTTACATCCTTAACGCTTAAGCTGTAATTTTTCAAGTAAGCCTGTTCGGTTTGTTTCACACTTGAGCCAAAAGGAGGGTTTGTTATGATATAATCAAAGCGATTATATGCAAATTCCATATTCTTAGTTACTCCCGGTATGGTTTGCTTATTATGCTGTTCTCTTATTTCTATTTCTTCTTTTGTTTCCATTCCTTTCGGGTGCCAGAAGTCAGCAGACAGCAGTCCATCAGCAGTTACAACATTTGTATGCCCGTCATCATGAATAATCATATTCATTTTTGCCGTTCTTGCAATCGCTTCCGAAATCTCAATCCCAAATAAATTATGCTCGGCAAAGTCGTGCCAATACCTGTAATGTTTGTTTGCCTGTTTAGTATCAGTTTTAAATTTTGGATAAAAAATATCTGCCTGGGTTCTTACTTTATTTAAAGCATACAACAAAAATCCGCCGCTGCCGCAGCTTGTATCTAAAACAATGCTGTTATTATTTATAGGAAGCACTTTGACGATAAATTCAACTACTTCACGAGGTGTAAAATATTGTCCGAAATCACCTCTGAAGAAAGAACCCATGAATGCCTCAAAAGCTCTGCCCTTACTATCTAAATCAGTGTCATGAAGATTTAACGGAGCTAAGTAACTCACTATTGTTTTAAGTTCGTTTGAAGAAAGACGGATATGCTCTTTAAATACTTCAGGATCTTTGTAGCGTCCTTCTTCATAAATTGCTTTAATACGCTTTAGTAAAAAATCAGGGGCTTCACTTGTAAATTCCTGAAAGTCATAGGGTTCACCAGGCATTCTATCTTTTCTTTCATCCCATATTTTACAAAAGATAAGTTTATCCAATTCGTCAAATGCTTCTGACGGATTTCTTTTGCCACCTGCCCAAAGTGCCTGATGTGCAGATTTAAATATATCTGTTAAATCCTTTTGTTCTATAATTTGTAATTCAAAAGCTGGTCTTCCTTTTTCATCAATGGCATCTTTATAGAATTTAGCTTTGCTTAATTCAGTCTGTCCAAAACGAGGTATTGATGCAATTATATTAAACACTCTTTCAAGTGAACCAAAATTTTTTACATCGTAATATTTTGATTTGATACCTGCTGTCACCCATAAATACTCAGCTTGCAAAACATTTGCATAGCCAAAACCTTGCTCAATAGCTTGTAAAAATTCAGCCTCTGAAACCGTTGGCTTTTTGCACTCTACTACAATGTATGGACGAGTCAGTTCATCATCACTAAATACAACTATATCTGAGGTCATATTAGGCACACGATTAGGCACTTCAACCTCAATTCTTATTCTGCCTGGCTTGTAATTATATTCTGCGATCAATTGCAGGTATATTTCAGCCCTCACCAGTTCTTCCGGGTCGGCGAAACGATACTTTTTTGCTGCATGTTTATAAGTAATAAATTTTTTCTCTTCATCAATATGAACATGACCTAATTGCACGCCTTTTTCTAAAAGTGACATTAATTTTAGTTTAAATTAAATTTTGAAACTTCTTATTGCTCAAACATAGCAAGAACATTGGATAATTCATTCCTTAATAAATTTACCTATCTACAGTATCAATAATGTCAAATGACTTTTTGGTATTTATAGGTTTTTATTACTCCCAAATCCTATCTTTTCTCTCTCATCCCATTTTCTATGTGCCGCTTTTTCATCCAACAGGTTTTCCATTGCAGTATATATCTGGGATAGTTGTGCATCATGCTGACCTAAGCGCTCTTTTATTTCTTTAAATTGTTCTTTAAAATCACTTTGCAACAATAAAATTTTTCTCACACCAACAAAAGCCCTCATTATAGCAATATTCATGCTTATGGCTTTGTCAGAATTAAGAATGCCACTGAGCATAGCTACTCCCTGTTCGGTAAAGGCATAAGGAGTAATATTAGTGTTGCGCCGGCTTTGCGATGCGGTCACTGATTGTGACCGCATCGCCTGCCATTCTTCCAGGTTAAGCCGGAACATAAAATCTCCGGGAAATCTTTTTATATTTCGTTTTACGGCCTGGTTCAATGCTTTTGTTTCTGCTTCATAAAGCCGGGCAAGATCAGAGTCTAACATTACCCTTTCACCTCTTATTTCGAATATTCTGTTTTGTATATTTTGTATTATCTGCATATTGAGTATTGGATTAAATTATTTTACTTAGTAAAACTCAATTTGAATTTTAAGATACTAATAAAATTAGTATAAATGTACTAATAAAATTAGTTTAAACAGAATTTTATAGATTAAATTCTATAGGCTAAAAAGTATTTCTTTGTTATTTTTAGTGCTTATTATTTAGCTAATTCACATTCAAATGAAATGTAAAGTTGTAGGATTGCTGTTGCTCAATATCCTTTTATCTGCAGTTATTGTTTATGCCCAAACTGTTAATCTGCCCGTTATAACAGGAGAAATATATAAAGACAATGCCGGAAACGTTATCAATGCTCATGGAGCAGGAATGCTTTATCATGACAGCACGTATTATTTGTTTGGTGAGATCAAGAAAGGAGAAACGTGGTTTGTCCTAGGGCAATCGTGGGAAGATTACAGGGTGCCTGCCGGCGGCGTTTCATGCTACTCATCCAACAACCTGAAGCATTGGAAGTATGAAGGCGTTGCCTTATCTCCTGTAATTGGTGACTCTTCAAATGATCTGGACACGAGCAAAGTGATAGAGCGGCCTAAAGTAATTTATGACAGCGCAAACAAAAAATTTGTGATGTGGATGCACATTGATGCCAATGATTATTCATATTCCCGTGCAGGTGTCGCAGTCAGCGATAATCCCGCCGGTCCATATACCTACAAGGGAAGTGTACGGCCAAACGGGCAAATGGCAAGAGACATGACAGTGTTTAAGGATGATGATAACAAGGCCTATCTTATTTATTCATCTGAAAATAACAATACCATGAATATTTGCCTCTTAAGCAAAGACTATCTATCCCCGACTAAAACCTACAGCCGCATTCTGATTGACAAAAGACGGGAAGCGCCTGCTATGTTTAAGAGTGAGGGTAAATATTATTTAATCACTTCCGGTTGTACAGGCTGGTCACCCAACGAGGCAAGCTATGCTGTTGCTGAGAGTCCTTTAGGTTCTTGGAAAGAGTTGGGCAATCCTTGTAGCGGGCCTGGTGCAGAAACGACTTTTCAATCTCAAAGCACCTTTGTGCTGCCTGTTGCCGGCAAACCAAACACTTTTCTTTTTATGGCTGACAGATGGAACAAAACAAACCTTGAAGATTCAAGATATGTTTGGTTACCGCTTCGGGTGGATAAGGGGAAGGTGGTGATAAAGTGGGCGCAGGCAGTGAAATAATATGGGTAATATTTTGATTTACTAAACATAATTTTTTAAAATTTAAAGTCCAAATACTGCTGCTTCATTTGTTTCTTTTATAAAGTTTATTGAAAATTTTCCCTATCCAATTTAGCTTCCTTTGTGGAAGAATATAGATGCTAATGATGACAATTAAAAGGAAAACTATTAAATTAGTAGTTATTGTTATCTGAATCATCTGCCTGCAAGTTTTAGTGCTTATGGCAAACCTATTTTAGCTTTCAGCGATTAAAAAGAGCTTAGTAAGGTTAGTATGCACTTCGTAATATTCGTAATGATTTAGTAAACTGCCTTACTAAAGTTTGAACTTACTGTCTCTGTATTATATCCTTCAAAATAATTTCCTAAAAGGGCAGCATATTTTTTTTGTTTCCCATATGGTTTCCCTGCCACATCCTTATAATATGTGTAAAACACTTCATCAATCTTTTTTTTAGTTGGTGCCCCTTTGATTTTAAATAGATTTTCAGGAACTGTTTCTAATTCAAATGCAGCTTTTAAATATTTAAGCAATTCTTATTCAGTCAAATATTTTTTTGCAACCAACCCTTTGTTGAAATATTCATAAACTTCTTTAATATTTAATTTGTCAAACTTGTTAGTTATTTTGGATAGTGTTAAATTGTTTTGATTGTTGCCGTTTCCAGTTTCCTTATTTATGTTGTCATCCACGTCTGTATTTGTCCGTGTATCTTCAACTTTCCATGCTAAAGCCTTTTGCCTACATATTTCAAGAAAAGAAGTAAATAGCCGACTCTTTTCATTATTATGAATTTTCACTTCAATATCAGTAATCCAAGTTTCGATAATGTTATAAATCCATCCCGCCAAATCCGGATGGCCTGCAAATTCCTTTCTATCAAATATTACTTCAGGGTAACTTTGAAGGTCTGTTGAGCATACTGTTTCATCTAAAATTATTTCACGAAGCCTTGCGATTAAATTTGCAAGGTCTAAACAGGGAAAAGGGAAGTAAACCCTTTGACCTCTAAACTCAATATAATTATCTGTACTGTATGTAATTGCATAGGGGTCAACTTTTCGGCTTGTAGTTTTTTTATGCAATATGGCTTTCGATATTAAACTGTCGAAATTACTTTTTAATGTATCCCAAAGCTCGATTTTAGGTTTGTCTACTTTATCTAAAAAAAGGAAAATGTTATCATTATCTTGCTTTAAATGTTCTAAAACCTCAGATTCAAAGTTTTCCGAACTTGCGGTAAGTTCAATTACATTATTTGCTCTTATTTCAGCTTCTTTATATTTATCCGTTTTTTCGTCGAAAACAGATTTTTGTAAAATTTTATGTTCATTGTCAATTCTCCTTAATGCCTGCACTATTTGCGTTTTCTCAATATCATGGCAATAATATTTTAAAGGCAACTCTTTCTTTATAACCTTATCAATAAACTGCTGATAAAGTTCCTGTATACGGTTTTCAAAAGATGTAGTAGCAACAAAATTTGCCGCTACTATCTCTTTTGAATTTGAAACAGGTATTTGTCTATGTATTTCTTCAAATCCTTTATTCAGTTCTTCTTCTGAATAAAAATCAGCTAAATACAAATCAAAACAATGTTTTGTCTCTGCATTACTATATTGATTAATCAGTTCGCTCTTAAATAAGGATGTATTTTTTATAATAGTTCCAAAAGGAATATTTGCTTTTTCAAATTCATGTTCAAAATGTAAAGCAATTGTATTTTTTGGTTGCTCTATTTGCCAACTTTGCTTTTCTGCTTGCTCATCACTAATTCCTATACTATCTATAAAATCTATAAGCTTTTGACAGAATGAAGCAAGGGTATAATTGTCTGAAATATAAGAGTAGGTGTACTTATCAGTAATACATAGCTTACTGCTTCTGTTTGCACCCAAATACAATTCCATCAAATGATAATGAGAAATAGTAACAACGGCTGAATGTATTTCAAATAGCTCTATGCCTTCTTCAAATTGCTTTTTATTTTTAAGCTCTTTTTTCTTTTCTACATACTCTCTAACAATATCGCTTTTCCCGGTGAGGTTAGTGTTATAATAATTCCTTACCTTTTTTGCTTTTTGCCTTATATCATTAATCTGGTTCTTTAGTAACTTATGGTTTGTGCTGCCCTCAAACCGTTTTGTAAAATGCTTTTTATACAATTGCAGATTAAAAAGTTCTACATCTGAAAAAACATCTAATGCAGCAATATACCTGCCGTCTATGCCGCTTCTGCCGGTATGGTCTAAGATGAAGGGAAATTGCTCTGTTTCATCATATTTTGAATATTGAGCAGTAAAGATTAATTCAATAATGCCTAATTCTCTTAATACTTTGTTAGTAATGGTAATGAACATTGTCTTTTATGCTTTTAATCGTAATTACTTTTAAAATCCTATCCTTCTCTTTCATCCCATTTCCTTTGTGCTGCTTTTTCATCTAACAAATTTTCCATTGCGTCGTAAATTTGATTTAATTGTACATCATGTTCACCTAACCGTTCTTTTATTTCTTTCATCTGTTCTTTCAGATCACTTTGCTTCAATAAAACCTTTCTTACTTCGACAAAAGCTCTCATTATTGCAATATTCATTTTGATTGCCTTGTCGCTGTTTAAAATACCGCTTAACATCGCAACACCTTGTTCAGTAAAAGCATAGGGCAAAGCTGTGTTAGGCCGTTTGCCTGGATATGTCATCACAATTTGTGATGACATATTTTGTTGAAGGGTGTGGACTTGAGAACGAAGGGCTTTCAACCTCTGCAGAATTAAGCTGAAACATAAAGTCGCTTGGAAAACGTTTAATATTTCGTTTTACCGCTTGGTTCAAAACCCTTGCTTCTACCTCATATAAAGCAGCTAAATCAAAGTCAATCATTACCCTTTCGCCTCTTATTTCATAAATTCTGTTTTGTATGCTTTGTATTATTTGCATAATAAATTGTTTTAAAGGTCAAGCTATAATTTATTAGCTGTCCCTTTTGGTTTTGACCAAAGTTCCCAGTGTAATCTGATTGTTTTTAGTTTCGGTTTTCTATTAGTTGTAATGGTTTTGAGAAAATGTTGTTTTCTTATTATGCCTCTACTTTCCGATACAAAAAGTAAAGAATGCAATATACTAAGTATTTGTTAAGAAATAAGTGATACAATTAGGGCGTAATTTTATAATTCCAGTCTCCTCTAAATTCCTTGTTTGTCAGATTAATTTTCTTCAACGCTTCATCATCTACTTTCAATCCCTTTTCATA
>JAABUR0100001041.1_pt1 | contig 52795 bp, 52 predicted proteins | sample 5560091 | NCBI WGS metagenome assembly JAABUR01 (sample SAMN10711879, study PRJNA513375) | rock metagenome | isolation source: Antarctica rocks | place: Antarctica: Victoria Land, University Valley sud | reverse complement strand
GGTCACCGAGACCGACGACCTGGCGTTGGCTCTTGACGCTGCGGGGCAGCGCTATCCCGGCCTGAGCCGTCCGCAGCTGCTCGTACGACTTGCTCTGGAAGGCCACCGCACGGCGCAGAACGCGCACGACGAGCGTCGCCGGCGGCGGCTGAGTGCGCTCAGCCGACACCGTGGCGCCCTCACCGGCGTCTACGGACCGGACTACCTGACCCAGCTGCGAGAGGACTGGCCGCAGTGATCGTGCTCGACGCCAGCGTCCTCATCGGTTATCTGGACGGCAACGACGCACACCACAGCCCCGCAGCAGCATTGCTGGTGGCCGCCGTCGACGACGACCTGGCCGCCAACCCGCTGACTCTCGCGGAGGTCCTCGTCGGCCCCATCCGCATGGGCAGGCTCGATGCCGTCTCGGAGGTCCTGCAAGATCTCGGGGTCGCCGAGGTGGCCTTCCCATCTGACACAGCAGTCCGACTAGCCCGCCTGCGTGCGGAGACTGGCCTAAAGCTTCCCGATTGCTGCGTGTTGCTCAGCGCCGAGGTTGCGGGGGCCGGCATCGCCTCCTTCAACGACCGGCTGCAGGCCGCCGCTGAGCAGCACGGCCTACCTGTGTTCTCCGGGGGCCGCTGACGTCGTACGCGCGACACGCGGTCACGCGCGGTCAGTCGGCGCGCTGCAGCCGTGCTGACAGGTGCGACTGCAGCGGCTGCTCCACCGCGGCCATGTCGATCGCGTACGCCAGGTCGCCCTCGACCAGCCCGTACAGCCGCTTGAGGGCGTTGACCTGCTTGGCGGTCTCGGTCCGCGCTACCACGTCGGTCGCCAGGTCGATCCGGGTGAACGCGACCTCACCGACGTAGACCTCAACGATCCCGGTGGGGTGCGCGAGCAGCACCTCGACGTCGCGCGGCTGTGCGCCCGGGCGCCAGAAGCCGGTCTCGGTCGCCGCCGGCCGAATCCGCGCGCCGTCGCCGTCGATCAGCCAGGTCCGGGAGGTGTACGACAGGAAGGGCCGCCCGTCGTGGGTGAAGCTCAGCTCCTGCTCGTAGTTGGCGCTCTCGATCGTCGGGTAGCCCACCACCCCGACGCCGCGCCAGGTGCCGACCAGGAACGCCAGGTGCTCGAGCCGCTCGTGCAGCGGCTGCTGACCGTCCGGGGTCACGCCAGGATCGTTCGGCTAATGATCATCTTCTGGATCTCGGTGGTACCGCCGCCGATCGAGGCGAGCTTGGCGTCCCGCAGGGCGCGCTCGGCCGGGAAGTCGCGCAGGTAGCCGTACCCGCCGTGGATCTGGATCGACTCCAGCGCGTTCTCGACCGCGAGCTTGCCGGCCAGCGCCTTGGCGACTGAGGCCTCCACAGTGTGCGGCTGGCCGTTCTGCTTGAGCCACGCCGCCTTGTACACCGCGTTGCGCACCACCTGGCAGTTGATCTCCATCTCGGCCAGCTTGTGTGCGATCACCTGGAAATGCGCGATCGGCTTGCCGAACTGCTGGCGGTCCTTGGCGTAACCGATCGTGTCGGTCAGGGTGGCCCGCATGCCGCCGACGATCCCGGCCAACATGACCGTGCGCTCCCAGTCGAAGCACTCGAAGGCGACTTGCCACAGGGCGCTGCCGACCTCGCCGAGCACCGCCTCGGGCACGACTCTGCAGTCCTGCAGGACGATCTCGGCCGTCGGAGACGAGCGGCAACCCAGCTTGTCCAGCTCGCGGCCGACCCGGAAGCCGGGGTTGGTCGTGTCGACGATGAACGCCGTCGGGCCCTCCGGGGCCCGCGCCAGCACGGTGCACACGTCGGCGATGGGGCCGTTGGTGATGAAGATCTTCGTACCGTCCAGCACCCAGTCCTGGCCCTCGCGCCGGGCGGTCGTACGGATCGCCCCGGCGTCCGAACCGGCTTCGGGCTCGGTCGAGGCCCACGAACCGATCAGGTCCCCACTGCACAGCCCCGGCAGCCAGCGGCGCTTCTGCTGCTCGGTGCCGTGCAGCCAGATCGGCACCGTGCCAATCACCCAGTGGGCTCCGAGGCTCAGCCCGAGCCCACCGTCCCGGCCGCCCTCGGCCAGGGCCTCGTTGACCAGGCAGCAGTCCAGGATCGAGCCGCCCGACCCGCCGTACTGCTCGGGCACCGGCATCCCGGCCACACCTGCTGCGGCCAGCGACTTCCATACGGCTGGGTCCCAGGTGCCGTGCTTGTCCCGCTCGGCCGCTCCCGGCGCGATGACCTCACGGCCGAGCCGGAGCATCGCGTCGTACAGGGCGGTCTGGTCTGTGCTGAGCGAGAAGTCCATGCCCGGGCCTGGTTAGCGCTGGCCCTGGTAGAGCCTGTACACGACGTAGAACGAGAACCAGGTGATGAACAGGAACGCCAGTACCAGGATCGAGCTGTAGACGATCTCGAGCACGGGGGTCCTTCCGTCGGCAGTCCGCTCAGCCTACCCAGCGGCCAGTTGCCCGCCCGCTCTCCGTCGGCGGCGCCGGTGCAGACTGACGCGATGCGTTCCAGGCTGGTGGTGAAGGTGACGGCCGGCGAGGACGCGCCCGAGCGGTGCGCGCAGGCGTTCACCGTCGCGGCGGTGGCCGTGGCCAGCGGCATCACGGTGTCGCTCTGGCTCACCGGCGAGGCGAGTTGGCTGGCCGTGCCCGGCCGGGCCGAGGCGTTCACGCTGCCGCACTCCGCCCCGCTGGCCGAGCTACGGGACGCGGTGCTCACCAGCGGGACGCTCACCGTCTGCAGCCAATGCGCAGCCCGGCGGGAGCTCGCGCAGGACGACCTGCTTCCCGGCGTACGGCTGGCGGGCGCGGCGGTCTTCGTCACCGAGGCGCTCGAGGACGACGCGCAGGCCCTCGTGTACTGAGCCCGGTACATGTGCGGCGCCGACGCGGCCCGGCGGTGCTCGGCGCGGCCAGTCCACGTCTTCATGGTCTGCGTGCCACGACTTGCGCCACCCGATTGGCCTATGCGTTGAGTCGCCACCCCCGTCGAAGCAATGGGAGTCCATCAACTGATACGAGGAGAAACTGATGACGAACCTGAACCTGGCCAGCAATGGACGCCGAGCGGTAGCGGTGGCGGCACTGGCGGCTGGCCTCGCCGTGGCCGCACTGGGCGCGCAGCACGGCACGCAGTCGCAGGTCCACAACCTCGGCCTCGCGGGCAAGGGCCAGGTCTCACCGTCGTCGGCCAGCTGGAACGCTCCGTCGTCGGCCAGCTGGAACGCGACCCCGTCGTCGGCCAGCTGGAACGCTCCGTCGTCGGCCAGCTGGAACTGACGACCTCTGGGGTCTTCGCGCCAGGAATCGGGGCACACTAGCTCTGGCACCCGATTGGTGAGAGGTCGCAATGACTATCGCCTCCGCACCTCCTGCGCCGAGTCCAGCTGCGTCCGGCCACTTCGGCCGGCGCGTCGCACCCGTCACCACGGTCGTGGCCCTCGTGGCGGCGGCCCTGTGGGGGCGGGTCGCGAGCACCCTGCCGCTGTGGGGCGGCCGATGGACGTGGGCGCTTGCATTGGCCGTGAGCTTCGCGGTCACCGAGAGCGCGCAGCTCCACGTGAAGTTCCGGCGGCAGACGCTGTCCCTGTCGTTGTCCGAGATCCCGTTGGTGCTCGGACTGTTCCTGGTCGGCCCCCTGCCGCTGCTGCTGTGCCGGCTCATGGGCACTCTGCTGATCGCGCGATGGCGACGCACAGCGCTGTTCAAGGTCTGCTTCAACGTCCTGGTCTTTACCGGCGACGTTGCGATGGTGGTCCTGCTGTTCCATGCCCTGGCCGGCCGCAACCCCAGCAACGGCCCGCAGGTGTGGGTGGCCAGCTACGTGGCGGTCTTGGTGGCCACCCTCGTCACCAGCGCGACAGTCCTCTACGCCATCGTGCGCGTGCAGGGACGGCTGGATCGCGACGACATCACCTCGTCGTGCTGGCTGGTGCTGGTCAGTACCGGCTTCAACTGCAGCGTGGCGCTTCTGGCCCGGATGGTCGGCGTCGAGGACCCCAGGGCGCTGCCCATCCTGGTCGTCCTCGGTGTGGCCGTGGCCGCCGGCTACCGCGCGTACAGCCGTCTTTTGCAACGGCACAAGACCTTGGGGCTCATGCGCGAGTTCACGGCCGCGGTGAGCGCCGTCGAGGGCACCTCGGCGCTGACCGCAGAAGTGCTGACCCACGTACGAGCAGTACTGTCGGCCGACTACGCCGAGCTGGCCCTGGTCGCGCCAGCGTCCGCCCCGGGAGCCGACGGCACCGCTGTCCCCCTCATAAGTGCCTCGTCCGGCAGTGGTCAGGTGTCGGCCGCACCGCGTCCGGACGAGCTGGTCTCCTCCGTCCTGGCCGTGGACGCCCACCTTCTGGTCCCCAGGAACACGCGCGATGCGGGGCGAAGGCGCTGGCTCGCCCGGCGCGGGCTGCGCGACGCCGCTGCCGTTGTACTGCCCAGCGATGAGGGTTCGCTGGGCTACCTGCTGGTGGGCGACCGGCTCGGCGAGACGGCCAGCTTCCAGCGGGTCGACGTGCAGCTGCTCGAGCTGGTCGCGGCCCATCTGAGCGTCGCCCTGCGCAACGGCGAGCTGGTCGACCGGCTCCGGTACGACGCAGGGCACGACGCGCTCACCGGCTTGCCCAACCGGACGCTGTTCCGCAGCCTCCTGCACGAGAGCTTGCAGGCCAGCGCCGGCAGCCGCGTCGCGGTACTGCTGATGGACCTGGACGAGTTCAAGGACATCAACGACACGCTGGGGCACGACACCGGTGACGGGCTGCTGCGGGAGGTGGGGCGCAGGCTGCGCGCGGCGATGCCGGAGCCGATCACCGTCGCGCGGCTGGGCGGCGATGAGTTCGCCGCCCTGGCCCCCCTCACCGGAACCGACCCCGACGAGGTCATGAGCATCGCCTCCTCGCTCCAGAACGCGCTGCGCGAGCCGTTCGAGCTGACGGGCGTCACCGTAGGAGTGCGCGCCTCGGTCGGGATCGCTGTCTACCCCGACCACGCAGCCGACGCCGACCTGCTCCTGCAGCACGCCGACGGTGCGATGTACGCCGGCAAGTCAGCGCAAGAACCCGTCCAGGTCTACAACGCCGAGCTGGACCGCTCCAACCCGCGCCGTCTTGCGCTGGTCAGCGAGCTGCGGCAGGCCATCGAAGGAGGCGACATCCTGTGCTACTACCAGCCGAAGGTCTCCCTCGACGACCAGACGATCATCGGGGTCGAGGCTCTGGCCCGGTGGGCCCACCCGCGGCTGGGCCTGGTGCCGCCGGATGACTTCATCCCGATCGCGGAACACACGGGACAGATCGTCGCGCTGACCTCCCATGTGCTGACCCTGTCGCTGACCCAGTGCGCCCGCTGGCTGAAGCAGGGCCGCCGGCTCGGGGTCGCCGTCAACGTCTCCCCGCGCGGGCTGCTCGCAGCAGGCTTCGCGGCTGAGGTGCGTGCCGCGCTGAGCGCCGCCGGCGTCCCGCCCGAGCTGCTCACCCTGGAGATCACCGAGGGCGGTGTCATGTCCGACCCGGACCGGGCCCTGCTGGTGCTACAGGAGCTGCACGAGCACGGCGTCGCGCTGTCGATCGACGACTTCGGGACCGGGTACTCCTCGCTCGCCTACCTGCTTCACCTGCCCGTGGACGAAGTGAAGATCGACAAGTCCTTTGTCCTAACCCTGGCGACCAGCCCCCGCAACACCGACATGGTGCGCGCCATCGTCGAACTCGGGCACACGCTCGGGCTGCGCGTCGTCGCCGAAGGGGTGGAGGACCTGCGGAGCCAGGAGATCCTCACGACGTTGCACGGCGATGTCGCGCAGGGCTATCTCATCAGCCGGCCGGTCCCCGCGGCCGTCCTGAACGAGTGGCTGACGAAGACTCCGGTCATGCCCAAGCCGAGCCCAGTGCCCGAGCCGTCTCGGCGGCACCTCAGCGTGGCCCAGGCAAAAGCCAAGTCGTAAACCGTCGGCCTTTGTCAGGCAGGGATGTCGATCGTGACGCCGACAGCCTTGCCCTGTACGGCGGCCACGCGCGCCTCGCTCGACCCGCCGCGGGTCAGCGCCCGGACGGTCCAGTCGCCGGGCGCGGCGTAGAAGCGGAACATGCCGGTGGCCGAGGACTGCACCTCGGCGGTGAACTCCCCGGTCGCGTCCAGCAGCCGGACGTACGCACCGGCGACCGGCGAGCCGGCCTTGACGATGGTGCCCTGCACCACCGACTCGGTGCCGACGTCGAGGCCGTCGAGATCGGTCACCTGGGCGGGAGCGCCACACATATCAGGCCCCCATGGCGACGGGAACGCCTACCAGGGAGCCGTACTCGGTCCAGCTGCCGTCGTAGTTCTTGACGTTCTTCTCGCCGAGCAGCTCGTGCAGCGCGAACCAGGTGTGCGAGGAGCGCTCGCCGATCCGGCAGTACGCGATGGTGTCCTTCGCCGTGTCGAGCGAGGCGTAGAGCGCGCGCAGCTCCTGGTCGCTCTTGAACGTGCCGTCATCGTTCGCGGCCTTGCTCCACGGCACGTTGGCCGCCGTCGGGATGTGGCCCGGGCGCTGCGCCTGCTCCTGCGGCAGGTGCGCCGGCGCCATGATCTTGCCGCTGAACTCGTCCGGACTGCGCACGTCGATGAGGTTCTTGGCGCCGATCGCGGCCACGACCTCGTCCCGGTAGGCCCGGATGCTGTTGTCCTGCTCCTTGGCGGTGTACGTCGTCGCGCGCCGCTGCGGCACGTCCTGGACGAGCTCGCGCCCGTCGAGCTCCCACTTCTTGCGGCCGCCGTCGAGCAGCCGCACGTCGGTGTGGCCGTACAGCTTGAAGTACCAGTACGCGTACGCCGCGAACCAGTTGTTGTTGCCGCCGTAGAGCACGACGGCCTCGTTGTTGCCGATCCCCTTGGCCGACAGCAGCTTCTCGAAGGCGGCCCGGTCGATCAGGTCGCGGGCGACCGGGTCCTGCAGCTCCGTGGTCCAGTCCAGCCGGACCGCCCCCTTGATGTGGCCGGCGTCGTAGGCGGACACGTCCTCGTCCACCTCGACGAAGACGATCTTCGGGTCGGCCAGGTGGGCCTCGGCCCAGTCGGCATCTACGAGCACGTCAGCGCGGCTCATGGGGCAACTCCTTTTTGTCGTGGTACACGGGGGGTCTTGCTCCTGCTAGCCGCTCGCGAACTCCGGACGCAGACGTCAGGGGCGCGGACACAGGCAGCCAGCGGTACGGCAGAAATCCACCGCGCGTCGCTTGACCAGCACCATGGCGCCCACGCTACCCGAAAGGGCGTACGGCTCAGACGTCGGGCGTCGAGACGACCTGGCCGCGGCCGAGCTTGCTGTGCCGGTAGCCGTACAGGCCGTACACCAGGGCGCCCAGGACGAACCAGACCACGAAGCGGACCCAGGTGACGGTCTGCAACTTGCTGACCAGCCAGAGAGAGAAGGCGATGCCGACCAGGGGCGTGACGGGCATGAGCGGTGTGCGGAAGGTCCTGGGCAGGTCCGGGGAGCGGTAGCGCAGCACGATGACGGCGGCGGACACCACCACGAAGGCCAGCAGGATGCCGATGTTGGTGAGCTCGGCGGCGTCTCCGATCGGGACGAAGCCGGCGATGGCGGCGGCCACCACTCCCACGATCCACACCGGCCGCGAGGGCGAGTGCCGAGCGTTGAGGTGGGCGAACCAGCTCGGCAGCAGCCCGTCCCGGGCGATCGCGAACCACACCCGGGAGGCGGCCAGGGTGAAGGAGAACAGCACCGTGACGATCCCAACGATGGCGCCGATCGAGACGATCTTGGCAAAGCCGCCCTGCCCGACGGACTGGAAGGCGAACGCGAACGCTGCCTTGTCCGAGAGCTTCGTGTAGTTCTGCATGCCGGTCAGGACGGTCGCGGCGAGCAGGTACAACACCATCGCGATGCTCAGCGACAACACGATCGCCTTGGGCAGGTTGCGCTCTGCGTCTTTGCTCTCCTCCGCCGCGGTGCTCATGGCGTCGTAGCCGAACACCGCGAAGAACACCGTGGCTGCCCCGGTGGCGGCGCTGCCGAAGCCGTTGGGGAAGTAGGGAGTGAGGTTGTCGACCTTGATGTAAAAGGCGCCGACGGCAATGACCGCCAGCACGATGACGATTTTGATGAAGACCAGGTAGGTCTCGATCCGGGCGCTGGTCTTGATGCCGCGGTTCAGCAGTGCCGCGACCCCCAGGCACAGCAGGACCGCGAACAGGTCGACCTTGTGCCCGCTGCCGGTGCCCGGCGCCCCCAGCGTCCAGGCCGGCAGGTGGACACCGAAGCTCTGAACGAGGTAGCCGACGTACTGCGAGACGCCGATCGCGACGACGGCGACGATCGCGGTGTACTCCAGCAGCAGGTCCCACCCGATGAACCAGCCGACGGACTCGCCCAGCACCGCGTAGCCGTAGGTGTAGGCGGACCCGGCTTTCGGGATCAGGCCGCCGAACTCGGCGTAGGACAGCGCCGCGCAGGCACTGGCGACACCCGCGATGACAAAGGAGATCGACACCGCGGGTCCGACCGCAGGGGACGTGCCACCCTTTGCGACCGGGCCGGCCAGCGCGAAGATGCCGGCGCCGATGATCGCCCCGAGCCCGATCGCGGTCAGCTGCCACAGCCCGATCGTGCGTTGCAGACCGCTGGTCTGCCCGTCGTCCTCGATCGGCTTGCGCCGCAAGATCCCGGTAGCCGGGGGCAGCCCCCGGCGCGGTCCAGCCGGATGGGTCTGCGCCATGTCGCTCCAGCAGATGCGGTCAAGGGTCAAGGGCCACGACTCTGCAGGTCGCCGCCCCAGCGGTCAATGACCCCGCGGAGCGGGAGGGACTCAGCGCGTGGTCAGCACCGTCGGACCGCTTTCGGCGCTGACGACGACACCGGCCGCGGTGGCTTTCACGCCGGTGAGCTTCAGCCCGTACGGCAACCGCCCGAGCGGGACCCGGACGCGGAACGCACCCTTGATCGCATCGCCGATCAGGTTGCTGGACTGCCCCGCCGCGCTCACCGACTGCGGCGTGAGGACCAGGTCGTTGCCGTCGAGGGACACCGTCGAGCTCGCGCTGGCGCTGATGTCCTGACCCAGCACGCTGATGCTGCCGGTGACCTTCACCCGGTCGCCGTCGGGGGTGAACACCAGCATCCGGCCGCTGGACTTCAGGTCGACGTAGCCCACCACCGCCTGGCCGGTGAGCCGGTCGACCGGGATCGACTGCACCCGGCCGCCGAGCGCGTCGGACAGGGGCAGCTGCACGCCGTACAGGGAGGTCGTGAAGTGGGTCAGCCGTACGCCGCCGCGGTCCACGGCGTCGGCGGTGACATCGATCCGGTCGTACCGGCCGGCGAACGCCTGGGTCAGGAACGGGAAGCCGGCGATCTTCACCTTGGGATCAGCGGCGAGCATCGCGCTGGTACGGATCTTGCCGGCGACCTGCTGGGCAGCGACGTACGCCGCAATCCGGTCGGCTCCCACCAGCAGGGCGACCAGGACGAGCAGTGTGACAAGCAGCTTCTTCACGGTGTCCCCTTGTCGGCGGTCACGTGCTGCGCGGCGGTCACGTGCTCGCCAGGACGAGCTGCACGGCCAGGTACGCGACCGGTCCCGCGGCGGCAAAGGGCAGGAGCAGCCCGACCGGGCGCCGAGCCGCGAGGCGGCGGGCATCATCGGGGCCGACCAGCTCGATCGCCGCGAGGTCGACGGCTAGGTCGCCGGCAGCGGCGACGGCCGCGACGGACAGGCCGAGCAGAGCGGCCGAGCCGACGCTGATCCGGTCATCACCGATCAGAGCGGCCACGACGGCAGCGGCCACGGCGCCCAGCGCCAAGGCGAGGCCGAAGCCCAACCAGCCGCGGGTAGCTCCCACCGCCAGCGACGGCCGGGAGCGGACGGCGTCCCCGAGCCGGCCGGCGAGCAGACTCACTCCCAGCGCTGCCAAGGCGATCGCGGCCATCCGACCCCCTGCGAGCTGGCGGACGGCCAGCAGACAGGCGCAGGAGCACACGAGCACCACCGCGACCAAGGTGTCGGCGAGCGACTCGGTCACCCGGGTACGGCCTCGGCGTCCCAGCTGGTGCAGCAGCGCGGCGACCAGCGACAGTGCGACGACCCCGGACAGTGCACCCAGCCGACCGCGCTCGTGCACCACCGCGATGTCGGCCACGAACGCGGCTGCGCCGGCGATGATGGACACCCCCGTCAGGGCGGGCGCCTCGACCAGGGCCAGGAAACCCAGCAGCAGCAGCACCTGCAGGACGAGCAACGCCACACCGAGCACCTGCGCCGAGGCCAGCCCGGCCAGCAGCAGTACGCCCGCAATGAGCGTGGCCGCGAACCCCTGCTTGACCACGGCCCGTTGGCCCGCGCCGGACGGCAGTGCGGGAGCCTCGGCGTCGGTCACTGCGGCATGGTGCCAGAGCCGGCCGCCTCAGCCACCCGCGAACGGCGGCAGGCAATCCAGCAGCGCACCGTCAGCCAGCGGCACATCGGCCCGCTCCCGCCCGCCCACCGGATCACCGTCGAGCACCAGCGAGCAGACCGACAACACCTGGGCGAACCGCTCGTCGTGCCTGGCCCGTACCTGCTCCAAGGCCCCAGCGACCGTGCCGGCGTCCACCTGCTCCTGCGCCGTGCCGGCCGCCGCGCGGATCGAGGCCCAGTACCGGACCGTCGCCGTCACGCCCATCCCACCCTTGTCCGCAGCTCCACCCGGCCAGTCTGCCGCGACCCCATGTGCAGGTCCGGTACCTTGGCGTTTCTGCTAGCGAGGCAATGGCGCCTCTCCCCCGGCTTTCCCAGCCGCCCCGGAGGTCAGCGTGGCCAGCCTGCTCCTGCTCACCAATGCACTCACCCCCTCGGCCGACGTACTGCCCGCGCTGGACCTGCTCGCCCACGCCGTACGCGTCGCACCACTCGAGGTCGCCGCGCTACTCGACGCCGGCCCGAGCGCCGGGCCGGTCGACGCGGTGCTTGTGGACGCGCGCCGTGACCTGGTCCAGGCGCGTTCGCTGTGCCGCCTCCTGCGTACGACCGGCGTCACCGCCCCCGTGTTCGCGGTGCTCACCGAGGGCGGCCTGGTCGCGCTGACCGCCGAGTGGGGCGTCGATGACGTCCTGCTCGACAGCGCCGGCCCCGCGGAGGTCGACGCCCGCCTCCGCCTGGCCGTCGGCAAGGTCGCTGCCCTCACCCACAGCCCCGCGAGCGAGCCCGGCGTCGTACGCGCCGGCGGCCTCACCATCGACGAGGGCACCTACACCTGCCGGCTGCGCGGGCGGGCTCTTGACCTGACGTACAAGGAGTTCGAGCTGCTCAAGCACCTCGCGCAGCACCCGGGCCGGGTCTTCACGCGTGCCCAGCTGCTGCAGGAGGTCTGGGGTTACGACTACTACGGCGGCACTCGCACGGTCGACGTCCACGTACGACGCCTGCGCGCCAAGCTCGGCGTCGAGCACGAGCAGCTCATCGGCACCGTGCGGCACGTCGGCTACAAGTTTGTCGTCCCACAGCTGCCCGCCGTGCTTGCCGATGCGGGTCCGGACCCAGATCTGCCTACGCCGGCACCCCAACCCGCCTACGCGCCGCACAGCTGATCGACCGTTCGCTACGCCCTTCCTGGCGGGCGCGACCGGGCCACCCGACCCGGTCATTCGGCTGACGCCTGCACAACAGCAGGCCGGCGAACACCTCGGCGGGGCCGGGACGCTCAGCCCCGTCTCGCGAGGGTGACCTTGCGACCGCCGACCTGCTGTTGTGCAGGTCTCCGCCTCAACGCTCTCGCGACGCGGTCGGCTCGGCGGACAGTGGGCCGGCGACGCCGGGTGCGGGGCGGGCGATTGCCGCGCCGGCAGCGGGCGCCCGGCGCTAGGTGCTGGCTGCCGGGCCCCGTAGCGTCCGCTGGGTGACGAGCCCCGCCCCGTACGTCCTGACCCGCTTGGCCGCCGACGATGTCGAGGACGTACGCGCGCTGGTCGAACGGGTCGTGGACGCGGACGGCACGCGGCCGCTGTCGGACCACGTGATGCTGCACCTGCCGCAGGGCGGCGACACCGACGTACGGCATCTGCTGGTCCGCGGTGGGAGCGGCGAGGACGGACAGGGCGGCGAGGGACGGCTGCTGGCCTACGCGCACCTGGACGTCACCGACCAGGTCGCCGGGTCGAGCGCCGAGCTGGCCGTCGACCCGCCGGCCCGCGGTCACGGGCTGGCCCGCGCGCTGGTGGCGACCCTGCTCGAGCAAAGCCCGGACGGCCGGTTGCGGCTGTGGGCCCACGGCGAGCAGCCGGCTGCGGCGAAGCTGGCCGAAGCGATGTCGTTCAGCCGCAGCCGGGCGCTGTGGCAGATGCGGCGGTCGCTGGCCGAGCCCCTGCCCGAGGCGGTGCTGCCGGACGGCGTGACGGTCCGCACCTTCGTGCCCGGGCAGGACGAGCAGCGGTGGACCGAGCTGAACAACCGGGCCTTCAGCGCGCACCCGGACCAGGGCCGTTGGGGCGTGGAGGAGGTGCTGCTGCGTGAGCAGGAGCCGTGGTTCGACCCTTTGGGCTTCTTCCTGGCCGAGCGGGACGGCACGCTCGTGGGCTTTCACTGGACGAAGGTGCACGGCCGCACGCACGCCGGCCGCGCACACAACGACGGCGAGCGCGGGGAGCACGCGCACGACCCCATCGGCGAGGTGTACGTCGTCGGCGTCGACCCGGCCGAGCAGGGCCACGGGCTCGGGCCGGCTCTCACCCTGCTGGGCCTGCGCTCGCTGCAGGAGCGCGGACTCCCGTCGGTGCTGCTCTACGTCGACGAGGACAACACCCGGGCGATCGCGGTCTACGAGCGGCTCGGGTTCACCAGGTACGCCACCGACGTCTGCTTCTCGCGCGGCTGACCGGCTGCTCCGGCTAGACCTAATGGAGCCCCTCGCCAGGGTCCGCGATCGCTGCTACCTTCTGCGCGCGCCAACACAACGGCGACCACGTGGCTCGTCACGCCGAATCCTGCCCATGACGCTGCGTGCCAAACCCATCACGCTGGGCAGGAACGGGGGAACCAACGCTTGCGGGGACCGGCCACGTGCCGCGTCTCCTAGGGGTGAAGCCGACCGTCGACGACGGCCTGGCCGGGCAGCTCTCCGCCCGAACCCGACAGCTCACCCCGAAGGCGTGGAGAGAGGGTTTCCATGTCCAAGCACGCCCGGCCGAGCCGTACCAAGGTCCGTCTCGCCACCCTGTCCGTGACCGCCGCCGCCCTCGGGACCGGCGGCGCGCTGAGTTTCGGTGCCGCACCGGCCCAGGCGTCGCAGCCGCCTTCGGTGCTGACAATCGCCAGCCACTTCGCCGGCACGCCGTACCACTTCGGCGGCAACACCCCGTCGGGCTTCGACTGCTCCGGCTTCGTGCAGTACGTCTACGGCCAGGTCGGCGTCCGGCTGCCGCGTACGACCGACGCCCAGTACGCCGCGATGCAGCACATCAGCAAGAGCCAGATGCGGCCGGGCGACGTGTTGTTCATCCCGGGCGCCGGCGGCATGGAGCACGAGGGCATCTACGCCGGCGGAAACGCCTGGTGGGTGGCCAGGCACACCGGCACCGTGATCACGCTGCAGACGCTTTACACCAGCAACTTCGTGGTCGGTCGCGTCAACCGCGGAAGCGTCCCTGCGGCCGCCCCGGTCGCGCGCCATGTCGTAGCCGCCCGAGTCAGCGGTCCCACGCTGCAGATCGGCTCCCGCGGCCCGGCTGTCGTAGTGCTCCAGCACCGCATCGGCGCCGGTGCGGACGGGGACTTCGGCCCCGTGACGCGCTCGCTCGTCCTGCGTCAGCAGAGCGCCCACCGCCTGGTCGTGGACGGCATCGTCGGCCCGAGGACGCGGGCGGCGCTCGGCCTGTAGGTCGGTTGGCTGCTACGCCGGTAGTGCCACCGGCGTAGCAGCACCCGTCAGGAGTTGCGGGCCGCCTTGGCTTTGGCCTTGGCGGCCTTCAGCTTTGCCCGGCGCGACACCCGGCTAGCCGCGTGCGGCAACGACTCCCGGCCGCCCGTGTCGGCAGCAGCGAGCAGCAGGCCACCCAGCAGCCCGAGGTTTTTGAAGAAGTGGATCTGCTGCTGCGCCTTCGCGCCGGAATCCTGCTCGCTCCAGAACGCGTGGTCCACGTACGTGGTGGGGACCAGCGAACCGGCCAGCGCCAGCGCGGCGACCCGCGGCAGGCGTCCGGTGGCGAGCGCGAGGCCACCGACCAGGTGGGTGGTGCCGTTGGCCTTGACCAGCTGCTCGGGCGAGGACAGACCGGCGCTGCGTACGGCCTCCACCCGCCCCCCGGGCCGACGCAGGGAGTCGATCCCGCCCACGATGAACATGCTGGCCAGCAGCGGGCGGGCAAGGGTGCGGGTGGGGCTCACGGTGTCCTCCAGGAACGCAGAGCGGCGCGGTGCCGTCCCGCCCGCCCTACCCCGCCGGCACGGGGGATCACTCCTTGGTCGCCTACGGCGGAAGTTTCCTCACGCCGCGACCGGAACCGCTAGGAGCCGGCCGCCGCACCGGCGGACTTCAGCGCCTTGAGCAGCGGCGCGCCGTCCTTCACCTGGGCGGCCGGCGGCGGCTGTACGTCGACCTTGGTCCCGAAGTCGTACAGCTCGATGGTCGTGGTGGAGTTGATCGGCTTGCCGGCGGTCTTGGCCGACGCCGGCAGGGCGACGGTCTGGACGTACTTGCGCAGCCGGCCCTGGTCGTCCACGTAGGCGTCGAACGGCAGCGTCTTCAGGCCGTTCTTCAGCAGACCCTGGACGAGGTCGTGGGCGATACCAGTGGTCTTGGCCGTGGCCTTGACGACATCGACCGAGCCTCGGTAGTGCGTGGTGCTCGCCCCGCGGACCTGCTCGGTCCCCAGCTTCTGGACCCCCTGGCTCACCGAGCTCAGGGTCGAGAACGACGCGGTGGGGTCGCTGCTGCTGCCCAGCGAGGTGCCACCGATGTCGGCCAGCGACACCTTGTAGAACGACCCGGGCATGTTCGGCAGTGCCAGGTAGAGGTTGCCGCCGGTGATCCGCTCCTGGATCTCGGCGCCCCGGGCCGACCCGGTCGCCGGGAGCTTGATGACCAGCTGGCCGAGCTTGTGCGAGTAGTCGAAGATCCCGTCGCCGCCGAAGACGATCGTCTGCGTACCGACCTTCGTGCTGCTGATGAGGGTGAGCTTGCTCGAGCCCGAGCCGATGACCTTCTTGCCAGCGTCGCGCACCACGGCGACCGAGTCGACCGCGAGCGGTGTCGCGGCCTTGGACGACGTGCCCGTGGAGGAGGAGCCGCTCCCGCTGCCGGACTTCGGCGCGGCGGTGGTGGAGGAGGAGCCGCAGCCGCCGACGAGCAGCAGCCCGGCGACCGCCGAGGCGGTGAGGACGTTGCGGGGGGCAGTGCGCATGCTGAACTCCAGATGACCTTGGGAATGCGGGTGGCCTTGCCATTCTGACATCTGCAGCGCCCCGGCGTGAGGCGGCGGACGCGGTCAGGCGCTGAGCAACTGCAACGTGACCTCTCGTATGTGCGCGGCCTGGCTGTGCACCACCTGGAAGGCCGCGGCCCGCAGCAGGCGCTGCGCCGGGTCATCCAGCGCCATTCCCCGGCCGCCGCGCGAGGCCAGCAGGGCGGTCGTGCAGGTCGTACCGAGCTGCAGGGCCTGGGCGCGCAGCTCCAGCCGCCGCTCGATCTGCTCCAGCCGGTCCACCTCGTCCAGCAGCGCGTACGCCTGCGTCCGCACCTCGAGCACCTGCTCCCGAAGCGCCCGCGCCGGGCCCGCCGCGACCTGTTCGAGCAGGTCCAGCGCGGCCAGCGCGATGCCGAACGTGGAGGGCTGCACGTTGGCGTTGCCCGCCCGGTCCTCAACGGTCCACGCCTGGTACGGCAGGACCGCGGTGACGGCCTCGTCGGGCAGGATGACCCCGTCGTACTGCACGGCGTGGGTGTGCGTGCCGCCCATCGCCGCCAGCGCCAGCTCGCCGGTGCTGCGCAGCCGCTCGGGCCGCGGCAGTACGCCGAACACGACCTCACCCGCCGCCGACAGGCCACCGACGAGCACCAGGTCCAGCATCGGCCAGCCGGTGCACCAGGGCTGTGGCCCGTCGAGCCGCCAGCCGGCGCCGACCCGCTCGGCAGTCACGCTGGGGTGACGGGTACGCAGGTTGCTCCAGGCGACGCCGCCCAGGGCGCGGCCGCTGCACAGCTCGGCGAGGTGGCGGTCCGCCAGCCCGGTGTTCTTGCCCGATGTCAGGCTCTTGGCGACCGGACCGTGCTGGAACCAGACGAACCAGGCGTCCGGACTCGCGCCGGCGAGGTCCTCACTGACCTGGCGCTGGCCGGCGGCGCCGAGGCCGCCGAGCTCGGGCGGCCCGAAGACCGCCAGCAGCCCAGCGTCGGCGAGCTCCTGCACGACGCCCCGGTCCACGCCGTCCCGCTCGAGGTCGGCGGCCCGCACGGCCAGACTCTGGATCAGCTGCTTCATGCATGCAGGTTGTCAGACCGCCACCGGCTCGCGCGCCCCGGAGCGGGCATTCGACCGCTCACCCAGCAGGCCGTACGACGCAGCGAGCCCTCCCCACAGCAGGGTCGAGGTCGCGAGGGCCAGCAGCCGGAACTGCCACAGCAGTGCGGCCGGTACGGCGAGCGCGTCCGGGTTGCCCGGCAAGACGAAGGTGAGCGCGACGGTCGCGATGAGCACCCCGACGACCGACAGCTGACGCACTGGCGCCCCACGCCCGCCGAGCCGGCGGGCGACCAGGACGGCCACGACCGCGCCCACCAGGCCGAGCACCACCGCTGACAGGTAGCTGTTCGTGCGCAGGCCGATCGTGGCCGGGTCGCCCACTCCGGGCGGGTTGGCCGGGTAGCGCAGGAACGGCACCAGGTAGACCCCGAACCAGGCGGCCGCTCCCAGCCGGACGGCCCGCCCCCACGGCTCTCGGTCGGGGTCGGAGGGGTGCAGCACCGTCAGCAGCACCCCCAGCAGCACGCCGAGCGCGACCCCGGTCGCCGTGGTGGCGACCAGGAACCCCAGGTGCTGGGTGTGCCGGTCGAATAGCTCGGCGGAGTGCTCGCCGGCCGCGGCCTGCCGGGCCGCCTCGAGTCGTACGGCCCGGTCCATCACCGGCTCGGCCAGCAGGAACCCGAAGGCGCCGGCGGTCGCGCCGCCGATCAGTCCCGCAAGCGCCCCGCGGCGCAGGCCGCGCAGCAGGTCCACCTGGTCAGTGGCAGGGCGCGCCGAGCAGATGGCGCCCATCGTGTGCGAACTCGTGCAGGTAGTTAGCGGTGGTCGCGACCTTGCCGAGCACCGGCGAGAGCAGCTGCCCCTGGTCCAGGAAGACGGCGTACAGGGTCAGCAGGGCGAGCAGGACGGCCGTGCTCGTCACGACGAGCGCCAGGGCCGAGGCGGCGTGCGGGCGCGCAACCGCGCCGGTGGTGGTGCTGACAGCCATGTCGAACTCCTCTTCCGGGGTTTCCACGCCCCGCTCGGTGAGGTGGCGACGGGTCAGTGGCGCAGACCCTGCCCGTCCGGAGGGTCGCGCGTCAAGGCGGTCCGTGGCCAGGACGACGGCCCTAGACTGCGCGACGTCAGCCGTCCGGCCCCCAGGAGGCCGCAGTGCGCAGGGCAGTGCAGCACGACGTACTGCTCGCGGCCACCGCGGCGCTGGGCGTGCTGCTGGTGCACGACCTCGGCTACGTACTGCACCACCCGTTCTGGCTGGACGAGGCCTGGGTGGTGGACTCGACCCGCGTGCGCCTGGCGGACCTGGCCCAGGCCACTGCCTCGTCCCCGGTCGGTTTCAGCCTGCTCCTGCGTCTCCCGATGCTGGGCGGGGAGCAGCGGCAGCGCCTGATTCCACTGGCCTTCGCCGCAGCAACCGTGTCCCTGGCCTACCTCTGTGGACGTCAGCTCGGCCTGCGTCGGAGCCTGTCGTTCCTGACGCTGGCGCTGCCGGCCTTGATGGTTCCGGCCCTGCTGGTCCGCAACGACCTCAAGCAGTACACGGCCGAGGCGTTCTGGAGCCTTCTGGTCCTGCTGCTGCTGCTGCGCCTGGAGTGCGACTGGGGGCGCCGCCGGCTGGTCCTGCTGGCGGTCGCCGTCGGCCTCGGCCCCCTGTTCGCCTACGCCGCCCTGTTCGTCGGCAGCGCAGCGCTGGTCGCGGTGGCTGTCACCACGCTGTACGAGCGACGGTGGAGCCGACTGCGGGAGGTCGGGGTCGCCGGGCTGGGCGCCCTGCTGCTCGTCGTCCTCGGGCTCGTCGTGTTCGTGCTGCCCAAGCAGAACCCGGCCCTCACCCACTACTGGGACGGCTACTACCTGCCGACCGATACCTCGCTCGCCTGGGCCTTTCTCGTCGATCGCCTGCAGGCCGTGGCCCCGACGACCGGGCTGGGCAGTGTGCCGCTCGTCCTGCTGGGCTGCAGCGTGGGGACCGCCGGGCTGCTGCTGCGCCGACGCAGGGCCTCGGCCCTGCTGCTGCCGCTGGCCTTCGCTGGGGCGATGCTGGCCGGCGCGCTGCATCTCTACCCGCTGCTGGACCTGCGCACGTCCACCTGGCTCTCGGTGCTCGCCCTGGTGCTCACCGGCCTCGGGGTCGGCCAGCTCTGCCAGCACCTGCCCGTACGACGGCGGGGCGCCGCGGTTGCGCTCGCCGCGCTCGCCGGGCTGGGCTTCACGTCGGGCAACCTCGGCGAGGTGCGCTCGCATCACCTCGCCGATGAGGACGTGCGCGCTCAGACGAGGTACGTCCAGCAGCATCGGCAGCCCGGCGACGTCGTCGTCGTCGACCTGACAGCCAACTACGGCTACGGGTACTACGCGGGCATCCGCCCGCTGCCGATCATGCACAGCCCTCTCGTGGCCACCGGCTTCCTGGTCCGCCTCGACGACCCACAGGTCCTGGCCATGACGACCCAGGCCCGGGACGCACCTGCGCAGGCGGTACGCGCCGCGGCCGCCCGACTCGGACCGCACGGCCAGGTCTTCCTCGTCCGCACCCACGTGGGCGCCTTCGAGGGGATCGGCTGGCGGGAGGCCTTGTCCGGCAGATCCGTGACGGCCCTGCCTGTCGGACCGGAACCACTGCTCGTCCTGCCGCCGACTGCACCCTGAGCGGCGGGTCTGCTCGTCCGTGCTGCCACCTCGAGCCCGCATCTGGCCCCGCTGCCGTTGCCGGACGTACGCTCGGTGCAGGGGCCGGCAGGTGACCGGCAGCCCGGAGGAGGCGTACATGTCGACGGTGCTGGAACTGCTGCTGCTCGGCGCGCTGCTGACCCTGGCCGGTGTGACCGCCGCCGTGTTGAGCGTCCGCTGGGCCGTCCGCCGGGCCCGACGGATGCTGCGCGCGCGGCTCAGCGACGCCCTCGGCGCACTGCACAGCCGGCGGGCCGGGTTGCCGACGTCTTGGACGACCGTTCGCCCCGGCCAGGCACACAGCGCGCTCGCAGCCGGCGTACGGGCTCGCGCCTGCCTGCCCGGGCCGGCGCAGCAGGTCGCCCTCGTCCGTCGGGGCCTGGCCCGCGACGTCGCCGGCACGGCGCGGGCCGTGGACGCCGGGCAGCAGGCCGGGCGGCCGGTCCAGGGCCTGGCGGGCGTCGTACGCCGCCTCTACGAACCGGCCCGCGCGCTGGACGTCGACCTCGCCGTCATAGCCGCCGAACCCGACCCGGATGCGCGGCAGGGGCTGCTCGCCGCCCAGTCCGAGCGACTCGAGCTGCTCCGCCGCGCCTGCGCCCAGGTACGCCACGGCGTCCTGCTCGCCGGCTCACCGAGCGCGGGTCCGCTGCTGCGTACGCTGACCGGCGAGCTGAACGACGAGCTTGTCGCACTCGGCCTGCGGGCCCAGGCTCATCAGGAACTCGCCGCCCTGTAGATCGCTGCTCTGCAGACCGCGTGCCGACACGACGGCCGTAGCCCTGAGATACTGGCGGGCGTGAGCGTCGAGGAGGTCAGTCGGGCCGCCGTCGGGCGCGCCGCCGGATCCGCCCGAGGCAGCCACTCCGTGCCGCACGAGCACCTGCGGCGCCGGGCCGGCCTCGTCGATCTCGGGTGCATCGCGCTGCTCGTGGCTCTGGTCACCGGCATCGAGGTCGCGGTGCGGCACGCGGCGCTGCGCCCCCTCTGGTACGACGAGCTGTGGCGCGCGCACTACCTCAGCGTGCCCATCGGCCAGTTCTGGTCTGAGATCCGCCGGGCGAACGCGCCCTCCGCCCTCGGCTGGGCGGTGCTGTCCCGCGCCGCCGCCGATCTGCTCGGCTGGCACGAGTGGGTGCTGCGCCTGCCGCAACTGGTCACGCTGCCGCTGCTGGCCGCAGGCACATACGCACTCACGCGCCGCTTCACCGGGCCGGCCACAGCGGTCGTAGCGGCCGCTCTGCTCGGGGTCTCGGGCACCATCACCGACCTCGCCACGCAGTTCAAGCCGTACACGATCGAGGCGATCTGCGCGATTGCCGTGCTCGCACTGTGGCTCGCCCGGCCAGCCGGCACGGGCCGGACCACCGGGCGGGTCGGCCGGCGGACCCTCGCCGGGGCGCTGACGGTCTTGACGGTCCCGCTCGCGTTCCTGATCGGACCGCTCGCGCTGGCCGACGTACTCCTGGTCCGTGGGGGTTGGCGGCCGCGCCTGCGGGCCGCGCTGGAGGCGACCCCGGCGGTGCTGCTGACCGGCGCACACGCGGTGCTGTTCGTGGCCCGCCAGTCAGGCCAGCGCAAGGGCAACTACTGGGCCGACCACTTCCTCTCCGGCCGCGGGCTCACCGGCGGCCTGCACTTCATCGGCCACCAAGTGCTCGCCATCGCGGGCTCGGCCCCGTCCGGCGTGGACCGGACCGACGTGAACCTCGTGCACACCATCACCGACGGTACGGCGGTCGAGACCTGGGTCCTCGCCCCCGCCTTCGCGGTCGCCTTCCTGCTCGGCGCCCTCGTGCTGATCCGCCGCACCGACGGCCGCGTGGTCCTGTTCGCGGTGCTCGGAGCCGAGGCGATGGAGCTCGCGGCCAGCGCCGACCGGTACTGGCCCTTCGGCCCCGCCCGGACCAACCTGTTCCTCGTACCCCTGCTCGTGCTCGTCCCGGCGGTCGGCATCGGGGACCTGGTCGCCCGGGCGCGCCGCCACCTGCTGCTCGTGCCGCCGGCGCTCGTGCTCGTCGCGGTCACCATCGTCGCCCTGGTCTCCGCATCGTCCTCGACCCAGCGGCTGTACGAACAGCAGCGCGACCTACGACTGATCGACCAGCTCGGCGCCGCGACCCAGGCCGCGAGCAGGCTGGCCCAGCCCGGTGACCTGACCGTGGTGACCGGGCCGCTGGTCCGCCCCGGCTGGCTGTACACGATGGACGTCAGCGCGGACCGGCCGGCCGGGCTGCGGCCCATTCCGTCCGCGGAGACCGTTTTCGTCCCGTTCGACGGGGCCACAGCGGACCGGACGGCGCTGACCGGTCGGGCAGCACGTCCCAAGCAGGTGCTGCTGTTCGTCCTGGACATCGAGCGCAGCACCGCGCCGCCAGTTCTGGCGCGGCTGCGGTCCGCGGGCTTCTGCCCCGTGAGCAGCCGGGACTTCCTGCTCACCGGCCGACTCACGGTGCTGCGGGCCTGCTGACCTGACGCCCGCCCTGGCGCGGTACGTATTTGCCTGCGGCAGTCAGGTATCTAAGATGGGCTCGTGCCTCGGTTGGAGAATCTGCTCGCCGCCCAGAGCCTGGCCTTGGTTGACCGCATCCAGGCCGCGGAGACCGGGTCGTCCGGTGGGTCGATGTCGGGTTCGGAGCGAGCGGCTCTGGTGACGTTGCTCGCCCACCCGATGCGCCCGGTTCAGTGGCTCGGCGACGTACTCGGGTTGACCAGTTCCGGTGTGACAAGACTGGTCGATCGTCTGGAGGCTGCTGGCCAGGTCACCCGAGCAGCAGGCGCTGACGGCCGTCACCGACACCTTAGGTTAACGCGAGCGGGGCGGGCGGAAGCCCGATCGGTGCTGCGCGCTCGGCAGGCAGTGGTGGCCGCGGTCGTCGGCGGACTGTCTGCCCGCGAGCGGGACCAGCTCGAGCGGGTGCTGGACAAGATCGTGAACGGCTTGGCGTCAACGCAGTTGCCGGCGCTGCAGGTCTGCCGACTGTGCGATCGCGCCGCCTGTGCGGCAGGTGGTCGCGCGTGCCCTCTGGACCACACCGTCGGCGTGCAGGAAACCGGTGGGTGAGGTGACCTCGGTGAGCGAGCCCCGCGACAGCATCGCAGGGACGGTGGTGCCTGGCGTAGCGATGATCGCGGTCACCTTCGGCCTCGCCCGCTACGGCTACGGATTGCTGCTGCCGGAGATGCAGGCGGACCTGGCGGTCAGCCCCGCGGCGGCCGGGCTGATCTCCTCCACCGCGTACGTGTCCTACCTCGCCGCCAACTTCGCGGTCGTCTGGCTAACCACCCGATTCGGACCCCGCTGCCCGATCGGTCTGGCCGCAGCGCTCGCCGCCGTCGGCATGACCGAGATCGCCACCTCCAGCGGAACTGTCGCTCTGGCGCTCGGAGTCCTCGTGGCCGGGGCCGCGGCTGGACTGGCGTTCCCGCCGTATGCCGACATTGTCGCGCAACGTGTCCCGCGGCCGCGTCGCGCGCTTGCGTGGTCGGCGATCAGTTCGGGCACCGGCTGGGGTGTCGCCATCGCCGGGCCCATCGCCATCGGTTTCGGCGATCGCTGGCGCCTTGCCTGGCTGGTCTTCGTCGTCCTCGCCGTCGCTGCGGGCATCGTCGCAACCCTGCGCGCGCCCGCCCGCAGCACCGCCCCGCAGCACCTGCCGCAGCTCAGCTGGACGTGGTTCGTGTGCCCGAGGTCGCGCCCGCTGCTGCTGTCGTCGGTCCTGGTTGGTGCCGGTAGTTCCGTCTGGTGGGCCTTCAGCGTCGACGGACTGCGGCACGCCGGCATCGCCGCCACCGATGCCAGGATCGTGTACGCCGTGTGCGGCGCCGCCGGCGTGCTCGCGTCGCTGAGCGGAGCTGTCATCGATCGGATCGGGCTGCGGCGTAGCTATCTGATCGCCTGCATGCTCCTGAGCGCCGCACTACTGTTGCTCGGCTTCGGGGCCGGGCGCATGCCCGTAGCGGTCCTGGCAGCAGTGCTGTTCGGGATGTTCTACAACGCGGTCATCGCCACCCAGGGCGTCTGGAGCTCCCGCGTCTTCGCCGAGCGACCCTCGGCCGGACTCGCCGCCTTCAATACCGCGCTGACCCTCGGCACCGTCATCGGCCCGACCGTCGCCGGCGCGGCCATCCACCGCAGCGGCTTCACCGCAACGCTCATCGGAGCGGCCGTCGTGATCGTCCCAGCAGTCTTCTTCTGCCCCCCAACGGCCCGCCGTCGCGAACTGCTCGCCGCACACCACTGCGCAGCCACGGCCTACGCTCAAGTCGGGGCCGAAGCGGCCGATAGATCAGCGTGCTGACTTGCCACCGCCGCCCAGACTCGGTCCGGCGCAGTGCCTGAGCACACCTCGAGCAGCCGACACTGCCCTTCGGACCCCGGGCAGGTCACCGCGCTGACGACCTGGGCGGAGCAGAGTTGGGTGCGGGCCTGCGCACTCTCGATCAGGACCACGGCTGGGTTGTCCCCCAGCCAGCGGCTGCTGCTCGCCCTGGTCCTGTTCGGACCGGCCACTTATCAACAAGCCGCCGACCACACCGGCCTGACCGCGGCCGAGGTCAGCCGGCGCTGCACCTCCGCCCTGCGACAGCTTTTCCTCGCCTGCCGGGTAACAGGCGAAGAAAGCTCAACCCCCAGAACGCACTGCGCATGACCGGCCGCAGCACGACGGCCGGCACCGGGATGCCCGGAGCGACGACCTCGCAGTCCCCGGCGCCGGCGAGCAGGAAGCTCCCGGGGGCGCGGGACGTGGCCATGTGGCGCTGCGAGAACTGCGCGAACGACACCCCGAGCCACCGACGCAGGTGCTCGGACTGCCGCACCAGCCGCTACTGACGATTTCGGCTCTGTGGCGGCGTAGGTCTGCCGGGCAGCTTCGGACGTGCGGTAGTCCTCAATGGCCAGTGCTGCGGATCAGGACCGGTCCCAGCGTTGAACCGCGGGCCGGAAATGACCTGAACCCAGCCCTTGCGGAAGCCCTACAGGGGATCTGTGCCGAAGACGAGACTCGGTGGCCGAGCTCCAGAATCTGTTGCGGATCCCGTCGGCCACAGGGACACCGGCGGAAAGCGAGGCGCCTCCTTCTCAAGGGCGAGCAGGTCGACCGGACCCGCTGCTACTCCTTGAGGAACCACGACAGCGCAACGAGCAGCCGCGCCGAACCGAAGCACCTACCACCGGAGCCGCCATCAGGGAATCTCAGCCGGTCGCGCGGGAGGTGCCGAACGCCTGGTCCAGGGTCTGCGGGGTCAGCTCACGGCTGCGGATCAGCTCCACGAGCTGGCCGTACAAGTGGGTGACAGTGGGGTGGTTGGCGTGCCCGAGCAGGACGGTGCCGGGCCGCACGTACAGGCCGGCCTGCTGCAGCAAGACCTGCGGGGTGAGCAGCCGAGCGTCGCCGAGCGAGCCGTTCCACATCAGCGTCCGGGTCGAGCCCAGGCCGGCAGCGACGCTGTCGGTGTGCTCGTTGTGCAGCCCGAACGGCGGTCGCCACCACGGCCGGGCGGTAGTGCCGAAGGTCCGCTGGATCCAGTCCTCGTTGCGTTCGAGCTCGGTGCGGATGAGCGCGTCGGAGAGCCGGGTCATCCTGCGGTGGCTGAACGTGTGGTTCTGGATCTGCACCTGACCCGCCTCGATCAGGGGGCGCAGGGCCGCGGCGTGCTGCTGCCACACCCCAGCGTACGCGCCGTTCGGTCCGAAGGTCACCGCGATCCCGCTGTCCTGAGCGAACCGCACGTAGGCCGCGACCGTCTCCGGGTCGAACCCGTCATCGATCGTCAACGCGAGTCCGCGCCCGCCGCGGGGCAGGCGCTCGACCAGGTGCGGGGGCCCGGGCCGAGCTGGGGGGATCGGCGGCAGCGGCCGGGCCGCGGCGACCGCGAAGCGCGGCCCAAACGGCGACGGACGCGGTGACCGCGCCGGCGCCGGGGTGGTCGGGCGGCCAGGCAACGGCAACGCGGTACCGGGCCGTGACCGCTGCTCGCTGCAACCCGCCAGGGCCGCAGCAGTCCCGGCCGCCAGGATCAACAATCCCCGACGGTCGATCTGCATGCAGGCAAACTACCGGGCCGGGGTCGGGTACAGACGCTTCGGGACTGACCGAAGTAGCTCAACCGATCTGGTCAGCGAGCGAGGACGGCCCAGGTCGCGGTGTCGGTGACCCCGGTCGCGAGCAGGTGATGCGCCTTCTGGTAGGCGATGAGCGCGGCGGCCGTCTGCGGCCCGAACTGCCCGTCGGCCGGCACTCCCAGCGCCGGCTGCAGGGCGGCAACTGCCGGGTGCACCCAGCCCAACCGCATCAGCCAGCCCCGGTACGCCGACAGCGGCTTCGCCGCCGCGACCGGAGGCGCCGGGACGGTGGGTACGGCGAGCAGCGCCGCCCAGGTCGCGGCATCGGTGACGCCGGTCGCGGGCAGGTGATGCGCCTTTTGGTAGGCGATGAGGGCGGCCGCGGTCTGCGGCCCGAACTCCCCGTCGGCTGGCCGCACGCCCAGCACCGGCTGCAGCGCGGCGACCGCAGGGTGCCGCCATCCCAGGCCCATCAACCAGCCGCGGTACGCCGACAGCGGCTTGGCGACCAGGGCGGGAGGCGGAACGGTGATACCAGACCCCGCCACGACCGAGGCGGGACGCCCGACGAGATAGTTGGTGGTGTAGACGGTCTGCAGCATGATGACGGTGCCGGCGTGCGCCGCGACCCACCAGGAGTTGCCGCCGGCGTAGATGCCCTCGTGGTAGATGTTGCCGCTGCCGTCCGGCAGGAACAGCACGTCCCCGGGTCGCGTCTGGTCGCTACGGATGTGCTGCATGGCGGCGTACTGCTGGTTGGTCGTCCGGGGCAGGCTGATCCCGACCTGGCGGTAGACGTACTGCACGTACCCGGAGCAGTCGAAGCCCGCCGGGGTGGTGCCCCCCCCCAGAGGTATGGGTCGCCGGCATAGTGACTGGCCACCGTGACCACCGTTGCGCCGTCGGCGGCCTGCGCGGGAGCGCTGGTGAGCACCCCGCTGGTCGCGAGCGTCGCCCCGGTCGCGGCAAGGACGGCGAGCCGACGTGCTGCGCGGCTGGGTCGGGCGTGCTTGGCCCGGGCGTTCCGGGCGTGGCTGTGCTGGGACAAGGCCATCTCCTTTTCGCGCTCACCGCCGGCTGTGCACCGAGCAGGGACACCGGGCGTACGACGGGCTGTGGGTTCCCTCGACAGGTGCCGGCCGTGGCTGAAGCCCACCGGGCCGTCGGCTCACCGGCTCAGCGGGTCACCGGTTCGATCCAGGCCAGGTACACCGAGCGGCCCCCATACGGGGGCGCCTGCTCGATGAGGACGTGGCACAGCAGCTCGGTCCCGTCTGCGTGCAGCGCAGGCAGGGTCACCGGCACGCCGAGCAGGTGCACCTCGCCGGTACTCAGGTGCCGGCTGAACCCCGCGACGTGCCCTTCCCGCAGCCGCGGTGGCACCAGGGTGATCACCCGCCGACCGATCAGGTCCTGCGCCTGCCAGCCCAGCAGCTGGGCGAGCACCGTACTGACCGCCAGGATCCGGTTGGCGTCGTCGGCAGCCACGACCCCACGATCAGCATCCCGGATGACGCCCGCATCCCAATCGCCAAGCGGCCCCTCGACCGCGGTGTGCACTTCGGTACTGAAGCGATCCTGAGCGATACCGGGCCAGGGCGAGGGCGGCGCGCCCACGAGCTGGGCGACGACCTGCTCGCAGGCCCAGTCCCGCACGGCCAGGATCTCGGGTAGGCCGGGACGGACCAGCAGCCGGCCCTGTGCGGCGAGGCGTTCGGCCGCGTCCAGGGTGTCCTGCAAGACCTTGAAGGCGGGCGAGAGCACGGGCGGGATGTGCAGGGCGACGTCCAGCGACCCGGGCAGCCAGGCCAGCGGGTTGGGGTGCCCGGGCGGCGCGCCGCCGACAGTGACCGGCTGCTGCGACTGCTCCACCCCGGCCCACACCGCCGCGGTGAGGGTGCCCCGACACAGGTCGGTCGCGGCTAGGTCGACCTGGACGTCGTCGTGCTCGGCCAGGTACAGCGCCAGCTCGCGGGTGAGCGCGTCGTTGTGCTCGCCCGCCGCGAGCCACAGGGCCGCGGGAAGCGACAGCAGCACGACGTTCGGCTCTACCGGCGGAACTGGGCTGTCCGGCGCAGGCTCCCCCGGCTGGATCTCGGGCTCGTCGTCGAGCTCCCAGTCGGCGTCGTTCCAGGCCTCAAGCAGCTCCTGCTCGTTCTGCTCCGCGGGGTTGCCGGTGAGGGTGAACCAGACCGTCTTGCCGTGCGGGCCGACGTCGCCGATGCCGTGCTCGGAGGTCAGGGCCGCGACGAGCGAGAGCCCCCGGCCGGTGGTCGCCCGGGCGTCGTAGGAGCGCTGCAGCGGCAGGACGGGACTGAAGTCGCGGACCTGTACGCGCAGCCGGTCCTGCTCGACGTCGACGGTGAGCTCCAAAGCGGTATGTGCGTGCAGCACGACGTTGCTGACCAGCTCGCTGCAGGCCAGCTCGGCGACGTCCAACCACCGCTCGCCGGCGGTGCCGAGAAGGACCTCGCGGAGCAGCTGCCGGGCCTGCGCGGCACTGCGCAGGTCGGCCGCGAGCGTGGCCGTACGGCGTACCCCTGCCTCCGCCTGCTCCGTGTCGCCGGACCGTCCCGTCACGACCGACACAGTAACGGACAAATGGTAACGCTGAGTGTGCTGCCCGATCCCCAGCTCGCGCGCACCAAGCGCGACGGGAAGGCGTCCATGGCGCGCCCGCGTCACGTACCGCCCGACGGGGGCGGCGCGCAGGCGAGGATCTGCCGGACCATTAGGCACTCAGTCTTCGCGCTTCAGGCGTGCCGAACCGGTAGGTACTTGTCACTTCGGCCGTCTACAGTCCAAACATGTACGGGCTGGAAGTGCGCATCGGCAGCATCCGAGGCCTCGTTGCCCTGCATGTGTACCGAGTGCTTCTGGAGGAAGTACGGTCTCTTTTGGCTGAGGTGGACCAGCAGTCTCGACGGGTGGGGTCCGCGACCACCGAGCCAAGCCACATGACGTGGGCCGTGCGCCACGAGCAGGACGCCACCGGGCTGAGACTGCGCCTGGAGCCCTTCGAGCTCGATGTCGACCAGCAGCGGGTTCTACGGGCCGCTGAAGCGGTCGTCGTCGGCATCCACCAGCTGGCATTCGAGCCCGTCATCCCGCCCTTCTACACCGAGGACGCGGTGAGCACCCTGGCGAAATTCGCAGCTCGCCGTGGATCCGCCGGCGTCGACCGGCTCGACCTCGCCGCGGTCAACGGCCAGATCCTGGACGAGGCCGAGGTCAACGAGACGGTGCGCCGGAACGCGAACACTTCCGTGGCACTGGCAACTGCCGCCGTCGGCAGCATCGAAGGTGTGGTCGATGTCCTTCAGGGCGGCGCCAAGGCCAGCCGTCGTGCCGTGGTCTATGACCTGCACCTTCGCCGGTCCGTGCGAGTACGGCTCCAGCCTGAGCAGGTCGAGCTGTTCCACCGAGCATGGGGAAAACACGTAGCTGTACGGGGGCTGATCAGCTACAACCGGAGGGGGCAGCCGATCCGGGTCGACGCCACGGAACTGCTGGAGCTTGAGCCGCCGCAGCCAGGACAGCGGTTGGCTGAGCTGGTCGGTGTCGCGCCTGCTTGGACCGGTGGTCGCCCCGTCCAGGACTTGATGCACGACCTGCGGCGCCGGGGTGGCTGACGCCAACGTACCGCTGGTCTACGTGGACACCAGCGTGTGGCTTCAGTCGATCACGGGTCAAGAACCCCACGACATGTGCGATCGGGTGCTACTCGCGGGCGGCGCCGGCCGCATCCAAGTTGTCGCTTCGTGGCTGGTCCGTGCGGAGGTGCAGTCGGTCCCGCCACCAAACACCGACCGTGTCCTCACTGAGGTAGTGGATCAGCTCCTGGACAGCAAGGGTGTTCGCTGGGTGGCGGTGGACCGCTTCGTAGCGGTGGAGGCACGTGAGTTCTCACTACGGCTACCCAAACGACTATCGGGTGCCGATGCCGTCCACCTTGCCACGGCAGTGCTGGAGAAGGCCGCCTTCTTCATGACGATGGACGAAGACTTCCCCTTCGACAACACCATCGATGGGGTGGCAGTCACCAAGCCGATGGTGGTATGGCAGGAGGACCTGTTCGGACTGGTCTAGCCTCCGACCAGCTCACTTTCGGTGGCGCAGATCCCCACGGCCCGCCGCCTGGTTTCCCTCAAGCAGCTTCCCGGGCAACTGCTGGGGGACACCCGCCTGGTGTTCGTCCGTAAGACGGCAGTCGCCGTGGCTCCGTGCCCACATCGCACCCACATGCCCCTGTTCAGGATCAAGCGTCGGTGCCCCGCCATCGAAAGTGCAGGTGAGCGGGGTGGGCCGCCAGGGGATCGAACCCTGAACCCGCGGATTAAAAGTCCGCTGCTCTGCCAATTGAGCTAGCAGCCCGAGGTCTAGTGAACGGCCGCGTAACCAGCCCGAACGGCTGCCTGACTCGTCCACGATCAGTATGCCTGGCCCTGGCTGGTCCGGCGAGGCCTGGATAGGTGCCTCCCCACGGCGCGCCACCGCTTGGCGTAGGGAGAAGCCCGTCCATGCATGTGCCCTTGGTCGGTCACAAGGCGTCTTTGACCCTGACCCTGCTTGTGGAAAAACAACCCAGGATGCCCCGGGCCGGGGCTGAAGCCGAGTCACCCCGCATGACGTCCTCGTTTCGGCCCACATCTGGACGGTTCTGCCGGTGCGTGTACGTGGCCCGTCTCGGCTGCGACCGTGCACTCACTGCCCGACGGTGAACACGCGGCAGGTGTGGTGGCCGCGGCAGGTGCTATCGCTGCGTTTCGGGGGTAGTTGGGTGGCACCCGTGGAACGCCGTCGGCGGCGGGAATGGACAGGGAGATCACTGTGACGTTGCCGGAGCGGGATGTGGCCAAGAACTGGCAGGGCCGGTTGGTGGTGGACCAGGACGGTCAGCGGTTGGGCGAGTGCACCGGGATGTTCGCCGACGCGGTCACCGGTGCCACTGAGTGGCTGGAGGTGGCGGTGGAAGGCCAGCAGCGCTGCTTGGTCCCGGCGTTGAACGCCATGGAGGTCGATGGGCAGGTGCGGGTGGCCTTTTTGCACGCTGCGGTGCTGTCCGCCCCGCGCGTCGGGGACGACACCGAGCTGTCCAAGCGGGACGACATCGTGTTGTACAGGCACTACGGGGTGCACTACAGCGCCTCGACGTCGCCGAGCCTGCTGCCGACCGAGGCGAATCTCGACGACCCCGGGACCGCTGAACTGACCGTTCCGCCGGCCGCAACGGTGGCCGAGGACGCCAAGGCTCGGACGGTGCCCGCACCCCCTGCAGCCGCCTCGACGGGGCCGAGCTCGCCGGTACAGGAAGTGGCGGCGGAGGCGGACACCCGGCCGCACGTCGTGGTGACGCCCGCTCCCGTCCACCGGCCCGCCCCGACGGCAGCCCGGTCGACCGAAAGCGTATCGGTGACCCCTGAGCCGCCGGGCCCGGCAGCTTCGGACGAGGCCAGCGAGCCGCCCACCCCATCGGCCCCACCCCCGACTGTTGCGGAGGGGCCGCCAGCCGCCGCACCCCGTCCGACGCCGGCCCCGGTCCGGCCGCCGACCCCGGTCCATGCCGAAAAGCCCGCGCGGACGGTTCCGGTCACCCCGAACAGGTCATCGGAATCGGCAGTGGCGGCCGCACCGGGTGATGCCGCCCCGAAGCGATCGGTGCCCAGCCAGGAGGTACGACCGATCGCTACGGAGCCCAGCCTGGCAGGGTCAGACGTGGATTCGCAGGAACCGCTGGCGACCGCGCTGGCAGTAGGCGCGCCGCTGGCGGCGCTCGCCGGGCTGGCAGCCGCAGTCGCCCTGGGACTGCGCGCCCGGGACGTGCGGGCCGGCAACGACCCGCCCGGGTCTCCGTAGCCCGTCGTCGACGCTCGCCGGTCTCCCTTGCCCGTCGTCGACGCGCCCTGGTCTCCGTTGCCCGTCGTCGCAGCGCGTCCGCCCGGTCACGTCCTGCTCCGGCCGTGCACGGCACAAGCGGCCGCGCGGTCGTACCGGGTATTCGCCGTGCTTCCGCCGGGCTGGCGCAGCGCCGCGGCAGGGTCGGCAAAAGGTTTCGCCGGCAGCTGTGGGATCTGGCGAGAGTCAGTGTTTTCGGGGCCGGCTACCTGCTGGGCGCCCGGGCCGGTCGGCAGCGCTACGACCAGATCCTGGAGCTGGCCAACAAATTCGCCCAGCACCCTCAGGTCGAAGCGGCCAATCAGAGCGTGACCGGCCCACCGCCTAGCGAGCAGGAACCGACCACAGCCGCACCGAGCACACCAGCGTGATTCGTCGCACCATCGCCTGGCGGAACCGGCACGCAGCTACCTAGCCACGGTGACGCGGGATGGTCCTACTCGTGCTGGGCGCTCGGTGTCCGTGGTCAGCGGGGTGTGTTTGTCAATGGGTGTGCGAGGTGGCCGCCGAGTAGACCGCCGGCGGCGAGGGAGGCGGTGCCCACGAGCCCGATCCATTGGCCGCGGCGGAGGCGACCGGTGAGGCGTTCGCGTAGCGAGAGGACCTGGCACGCCAGTGAGAGGACGTTGGCGGCGACGTGGACGAAGGCGACTCGGCGCTGTCGCCGGTCCAGGTCGGCGTAGTCGACGAGTCCGGCGGCGATCGCCGGCACCGCACCGGCGATCCCGATCCCGGTGAGCACGGCAGCGGCGTTCTCTGTCCGGGGCAACAGTCCAGCCAGCCGGCGGAGACCCAGGCGCCGATCGGCACTTGCACGAGCATCGGGTGCGCGGAGTGACCGAAGGGCTCACCGGCCAGGACCGACCGCAGCCGACGGGGGGCGGACACGACCCGCGACAGCGCGTTCAGGCCGCGGACCGGGGCGTCCAGGGCGCGGACGCCTTCCAGGGTGTCGATCTGGTCGAACGGTTTCATGCGGTAGCTCCTGGTGGGTCGGGGCGGACAAGTCGGGGCGGGCCGCAGCCGGCCGCATCGGGCGTCGGCGGTCTCGACGGGATTGTTCCAGGCCGTCTCGATCGATCCCGGCTGGCGGTGGTCAAGAGCAGATCAGGATTTAGATGAGGCACACTCACGGGTGTGACCACAGCGAAGCGGGCGAGCGGCGCCTCCACCGCGGTGGAGGACTACGTCAAGGCGATCTACCACGTGGCGGAGGACGGTGGTGGGGTCGTGACCACGACGGCATTGGCCGCCCGGTTGAGGGTCACTGCCCCGTCCGTCTCGGCGATGGTCAAGCGTCTGGCTGCGATGGGTCTGGTCACCCACGCCCCGTACCGGGGCGTGGTGTTGACCGAGCCGGGGCGCCGGTTGGCCCTATCGGTGGTGCGCCGGCACCGACTGCTCGAGTTGTTCCTGGCCCAGTCGTTGGGGTTGTCCTGGGATCAGGTGCACGACCAGGCCGAGGTGCTCGAACACGCCCTGTCCCCAGAGCTGGCAGCGGTGATCGCCGAGAAGCTGGGGCATCCGGACCGCGACCCGCACGGCGACCCCATCCCGACCGTCGACGGCCGGGTCCCGGAGGAGCCGACCGAGCGGCTGTCCACCCTGGCGACAGGCAAGGCCGGGGTGCTGGTCCGGGTCTGCGACGCCGACCCGGACAAGCTGCGTTACCTGACCGCACACGGGGTCGGGCTCGGGAACAGCGTCGAGGTCGAGGAGCGGCAGCCGTTCGGGGGTTCGCTGACGGTACGGATCAACGGCCGGCTGCACGCCCTGGGGACTGAACTGGCCGGCGCGATGCGCGTGCGGGTAACCCGGTGAGCCTGCAGCTGGATAACGATCCGGCCGGGACGTCCAGCCCACTCCGACAGATCCGGGCCCGGGGACGAGTCCGCGGCACGCTGGCCTTGCTCGGCCCGGCGTTCGTGGCGTCCGTGGCCTACATCGACCCGGGCAACTTCGCCACCAACTTCGCGGCCGGCGCGCAGTTCGGCTACCGGCTGACCTGGGTCATTCTGCTGGCGAACCTGATGGCGATGCTCGTGCAGTACCTGTCCGCCAAGCTCGGGGTGGCCACCGGGCTGAACCTGCCCGAGCTGTCCCGGCTGCACCTGGGCCGCCGCTGGTCGTTGGGGCTGTGGGCGCAGGCCGAGCTGGTGGCGATGGCCACCGACCTGGCAGAGTTCGTCGGCGCGGCCATCGCCCTGAACCTGCTGTTCGGCGTCCCGCTGTTCGTCGCCGGCCTGCTGACCGCCGTCGTCGCGTTCGTGATCCTGGCCCTGGAACAACGTAACTACCGCAACTTCGAGCTGGCAATAATGGGGCTGCTCGGGATCGTGCTCCTGGGCTTCCTCTACGACGTCCTGCGGGTCGGCCCCGACCTGTCCCAGGCGGCAGCCGGGTTCATCCCCAGCTTCCACGGCACCGACAGCGTCCTGCTCGGTGTGGGCATCATCGGTGCCACCGTGATGCCGCATGTGATCTACCTGCACTCCGCGCTGACCAAGCAGCGCATCGTGTGCCGCGACGACGTCGAGAAGCGCGAGGTCCTGCGGTTCCAGCGCCTGGACGTCATCACCGCCATGACCCTGGCCGGGTTGATCAACCTGAGCATGCTGTTCGTCGCCGCCGCCCTGTTCAACAAGACCGGCCACACCAACGTCGACTCAATCCAAGCCGCGCACGCCGGGCTGGGCCAGCTCGTCGGCGGCGGCGCGGCGCTGGCCTTCGTCTTCGCGCTGCTGGCCTCGGGCCTGTCCTCCTCCAGCGTCGGCACCTACGCGGGCCAAGTCGTCATGCAAGGCTTCATCCAACGAAGGATCCCCCTGTACGTACGCCGCGCGGTGACCATGGCCCCGTCACTGATCGTCCTCGGGCTGGGCCTGTCCCCCACCAGCACCCTCGTGCTGTCCCAGGTCGCCCTGTCCTTTGGGATTCCGTTCGCACTGATTCCCATGGTGCTGATGACCCGCCGGAGCGACGTGATGGGCGCTTTCGTCAACAGCCCGCTGACGACCTGGCTGGCCAGCGGCATCGCCGCAGTGATCATCGCCCTCAACGTGTTCCTGATCTACAGCACCGTCACCGGTTGAGTTCGCTGGACCGGGTATGCGGCCTGCTGGTCACTGCTCGTACCGGACCGCCTCGACCGATGAGGGCGCTGCACGGCCCAGAGCTCGGTCCAGGGTGGGCGAACCGGAGGTGGTAGGCATCCCGGCAGCGGGCCTGGGGACGCCCGGCAGGTCGGGTTCCGGGCGGCGTCCGCGGCGCCGTAGCAGTTTGGCTCCGGGTAGCCCGGCAAGTTCGGCCGCCATGTCGTCGAGCTTGGGCTCGATGCCTTCCACACTGTCCTTCAGCGCCCGGACATCGTGCGGGAGGCGCCGCAACTCGCTCAGCGTCGGCAGCACCTGGGTGTCCAAGCTGTGCAGCAGGGCAGGCAGGCGCTCGGTGAACTCAGCGAGGGCTGCGACAAGGTCGGGCGTCAGGGCGGCAAGGGCCGGGGCGGCGGCGGCCGTGGCTCGCAGCAGGGTGCGGACGGGTTCAGTCGCCTGCTCGGCCAGCTCGACCGATGTCTCGATGACAGGCCGGGCCTGTCCGGTCAGGTCCTCCACTGTTCCGGCGAGCTGCTGGGCCTGTACGGCGACCACGCCGGCGACGCCGACCACCTCGGTTACCCTCGTGACAAGCCCCCGGGCGTCCTGCAGGACATGATGACCGCCCTCCACGACGCCTTCGGCTGCGCCTACGGCCTGGGCGGCCCGAGCCGCGAGAATTTCGACGTCTGTGACCAGCATGTCGGCCCGTCCCGCGGTGACCACCGCCGAGCCCGTCGTCGTGTCCGCCAGGTCCACCACCCGGCTGACCGCGCTCAGCAACTTAGCGACCTGCGCCGTGAGGTCGCTAGCCCGTCCGGTCACGTCCGCGGCCATGTCCCGTACGCCATCGGCACGTGCCAGGAACACGTCGAACCCGTCCAAAGCCTGCTGCACTGACGCCACCAGACCGGGGGCGGCCCAAGCTGAACGCAGCAACCCCTCCAGCAACGGCTCGTCGAACTGGGGCGCCACTGGCGGCGCCGGTCGCTCCAGCACGTCCAGCACCCGTTCGAGCCTCGCGCTCAGCCGGACCAGGCCGGGCAGGAGCATAGCGGCTTGGGTCACCACCTCTCGGGCAACCCCAACGGTCTGCAGCGACGCGCCGACGACATCCAGCGCAACCCGGGGTGCCGCTACCGCCCAGCCGATCGGGTGCACAACCACGCCGATCAGCCGATCGACAGCCCACCCGACGCTCACCTCAGCCCTGGTACCCCGCCGGACGCGCCGCAACTCGTCCCACGGGTGCAGTGCTCACGTGGGGTGTCGCACCGGTGTTCTCGCCGCGATCTCACACCCTGCCCCACCCTTGCGGCGACATCCGGGCGGCCTGGTTCAGCAGAGGTCTAGCCAGGGCCGCTCCCGGCACGACGCATCTGCCTCGAAACACACCGAACCTGTTCCCGTATGGCGTTTGAGGCCCAGCCTTACGCGGTAAGCAGGCGGAGCTGCCCCCGAACCCCGGCGCTGACCGTGATCGGCTCGGTCCTGATCGCGGTCCTGGCGACCGTCGCCGGGATCCTCCTCGTCGGTGTCGGTGTCGCCCCGATCAAGCCGCTGCAGGGCCGGCTGGAGACCGCGCTGACCAAGGCCAGCAGCGAAGCCGCTGGCGCAAAGGAGCAGGTCAAGAACAACAAGGAAAGCTCGGCCTAGCCCAGCGGGGCCGGCTCGGCCCAGTCGGCACCCGCGACACGGGCCGGTCTGCACCACCCGGACTCCGGCGCCTCCTCGGCCCGGTCCCGCTGACCGGCCACGCCGCCCTCCTCCCGTCCCGCCCGGTGAAGGACTCTGATGAGCCAACCAGTACAGACCCCGAACCCGGCCACGAGCACCCGACCTGAACGCAGCTCTCAGCGGGTCGCCCGTAACAAGCCGCTGCCCTGGCTGCCCTGGCTGCTGCTGCTGGCCCTGATTGCGCTGGCCGCGCTGATTTGGTGGGCGGTCAGCGAAGCCGTCGAGACCAGCCCGAACAGCCGTACCACGGCGCCCGCGGCCACCACCTCGCCCGGGCCGGTCGCCGCTGCCACGCCGGCCGCTCCTACCCCCGCCGCTGTCCCGCCGGCCGGCGCCGGGGCTGCAAGCGCGGCTCCGCCGGCCGCCGGCGGGACAGCGGCCGGACCGGCCGGGGTGCTCGGCGGGGCTCTGATCGGTGGGGCGGGCCTGGCCCCGACCGGCATCGGCAAGGCCGGTGCGGCCCCCGGCACCGCGGCTGGGGCCGCGGCGGCCCATCAGGCGCCCGGCACCGCCGGGACCGTGCTGTTCGCCGAGGCCAGCCCGGCCATCGACGCGAACGGGAACAAGGTCATCGCGACAGCCGCCCGCAACCTCAAGACCAGCGGTGCCAAGCGGGTCGAAGTGCGCGGCTACACTGACGTTCTCAGCGGACCCAAGGTCAACACCCCGCTGTCCCGGCGGCGGGCCGACAACGTCGCGAATGCCCTACGGGCCCTGCTGCCCGGTGTCAGCGTCACCCCTGTCGGCAAGGACACGCGACCCGGTCGCGCCGAACAAGACCGCCGCGGGTCGGCAGCAGAACCGGCGAGCCGCCATCGTCGCCACCGGCTGACCGACCGCCCCAAGCGCCGACGGCACCCCCTTTCGTCCCCTCCGCTCCCCCTGACAGGAAGGCAGTGTGATGTCAGACCCCGACACCGGCTCCAACAGGCTCAGCAGCCCCGCGCGCCCGTAGGCAGGCGAGGGCCACACCCACCCCCTGGCCGCCGAGCCGCCGGCACAGCCAGCCCCGGCGGCTCCAGCCGCCCCGACGCAGCAGGACGAGCAGCCGGCCCGGCCGACCCGGCCGGCCAAGACCAGCGCCGCAGCGGTGTTCGCCTTGGTATTCGGGCCTGCGGCGCTGTTCTGCGCCCTAACCGCGATCTTGTCCCCGGCCGCGCTGGTGCTGGGAGTCATCCGACTGATCCTGGCCTTCGTTGGGCTGAAGATGGCCAAGAAGCCCGGCGTCACCGGCAAGGCGTCGCGGTCGGCGGCTTGGTCACTGCCCTGCTCGGGGTGGTTCTCGGCGGAGTGGTCATTGGCGGGATCGCCGCCGTGGTGAACAACCCCAAGCAGCTGGACCGGATCTCCAAGTACGTCGACCACGCCCGCGCAAAGCCCCCGTCCACCAAGGAGGTCCGCAACAACATCCCCGGCAAGTAGCCCGGGACGGCGAAGCAGGTCCAGGGCAAGCCGATGATGGGTACGGGCAATAGCACGCTCGGCACGGTCGACGGGCTCTACGCCGACCGCAAGGACGGCCACCCGACCTTCGCGACCGTCACCACCGGAGCATCTGGGTCCAAGACCAGCCTTGTGCCGCTGGACCGGGCGGAGTTCTCCGGCGAGCAGGTCACCGCCCCCGACGACAAGGACAAGGTCGCCGACGCCCCGACGACCATGTCGTGACCGCAGACTCGATCCTTCCTAGCGGCTGACCGGAAGAGCGCGGGGCTAGCTCCCGGGCAGGGTGGACCTGGGTGCCCTGGAAGGAGTACCGATGGCACTGACATCGGGGCGATGCGCAGGTCGCGGCAAACGAGCGTCGGCCCGGGCCAGCAGCGCCGCTGCGCCGCCGCGCCTCGCCGTGCAGCGCGTCGGGAACGGAGGTGGCGACGTCTGCGCCGGGCAGCGCTGCAACTGACGTGCGCTGGGGTGATCCTACCGCTGTTCGTGGTGCTGCCACGGCTGGTCCACACTCCTGCCGGTGGTCCTGCTCACCGGCGGAGCGACAGCCATCGCGGCAGGGGGACGGGCTCAGCGTCGTCGCCGTCGCCTGATCGCTGCCATGGAACGCGCTGCCCAGCGCTACGTCGAGCAGGTCTTGGAGCTGGTGTGGGAGGTCTGGATCTGCGCCGAGGCAACCCGCGGGCAATGCCAACTAAAGCGCTGGGGGCAGTTTCCACGGCGTGCAGGGGACGCGTGCATCGTTTCCGTGAGGTACTGCTGTACCGGCCCGCACCAGGCGGGCCGGTACAACTGCTGGATGCGCCGGTCAGATTCCGCAGGCTGGTGTTACTTGAAGATGTCCTTGATCTTCTGGCCGGCCTGCTTGGCGTTGCCGCTGGCCTGGTCCTTCTTGCCCCTGGCCTGCAGGTCGCGGTCGCCGGTCGCGCGGCCGGTCTTCTCCTTGCCCTTGCCGGACATCTCCTGGGCCTTATTCTTAGCTTTGTCGAGGAAGCTCATGATGTACTCCTGTCTGGGCGCTTCGCCCAAGTCGTGGGGCGTGCAGGACTTCGTACCCGCTGCGAGGGCGGCGATGACACTCGGGTCAGTCGCTGGTCGGCTCGAACGCGGCCTTGTCGACCTTGCGGTGGAAGTGCATCCCGGCCAGGCCACCGAGCAACGCGCCGATCAGGCTGACGATGGCGACCGCCACCAAGGCGATGATGCCGCCAGTGGTCAACGTGCTGGTGCTGACCGGCAGCCGCGGGAAGCTGTTCAAGGTACCCAGAACGTCGTACTTCGAGCCGGCGATGGTGGCCACGACCGCCACGATGATGGCGATCAGCACCGCCCACAACCACACCGCCAAACCCTGACGCAGCCCGTTGAACCGGGCCATCCGGCCGGCTACGTAACCGCCGCAGTAATACGACAGCAGCAACACCACCAGCAACGCGATCCCGCCGGTGATCCCCACGGTCTGCGCGGTGCCGGTGCCCTTGGTCGCCTGGCTCGTGGCGCTGCTGACGCTGGTGCCGGTACTGACCCCCACCGCCGCTCCGGCCGCGGCGACCAGCGCGGTCAGCAGCACCGCCGTGCCGGTCGCGGTCAGCCAGCCGAAGAACGCCGACCCGGCCTTGATCCCGCCGAACTGCTCCTTCTGCCGGGCGACGGCCTCCTGGCGGTCGCGGGGCGCATTGCCGTCGCGACCCTCGATGGGCACCGCCCCGCTGTCCGGCACCCCACCGTCGACGCGGCGCGACGTGGGGGTGGAGGAACCTGCTCTGGTACTCGGCTCGTCGGCCATGGCCGTCCCTTCATCGATGCCGGCGCGCGCTGCCGGCGCGCCTGACTCGACCGATTCAATACCCGCCTCCTTATGCCCTAAAGCAGTAACAGGCGTCGGGTCGATCTCATCTAGGTAACCACTGCGCGAGCTGATCGCGGCTGCGACACCCCGTGACCGTTGCCTCGCCCTCGAAGCTGACCGCCGACCCCGGTCAGCCGTGCAGCCTTGCAGGTCGTTTGCTTCCGGTATGCCGGAGCCAGAGCAGTCCCAGAACGGGCAGGACCGCGGGTACAAAGCCGTACCCCCGGCGTAGCCGGACCAGACGCTCGCGTCCGGGAAAGCGGCCGGGTCGAGCAGGCTGAAGGTGCCGACGGCGACCACGCCAGCAAGTTCCAGACTGCAGGCGGTGTACGCCAACCGGCGCAAGGTACGCCCGTGCCCGGCGAGGGCGATCGTGGCGAGCAGGTAGATGGTCGCTGCTACGGCGCTGAGCGAGTAGGCCAGGGGGGCCACGGAGAAGCGGGTGGCAATCTGCACACCTGCCCGCGCGCCGGCGGCGACCACGAACAGGGTGTAGACGGCGACCAGGACGCGGCCGGGCCCGGTTCCGGTCCGGGCGGCTTCGGTGCCGACATCGGGTGCGGGTTTGGTCATCTCAGGCGCGCAGGATCTGGAGCAGCCGGGCGATGAGCCCCGGCGTCAGTAATGCGGCGACGGCCAGGATGACGCTGCCGAAGCGCGTCCGTTCGACCAGGGCGAAGAACACGCCCATCGGCATCATGAGAAGCAGTCCGATCAGGTAGCCGATATAGATCGCAAGCTCGTGCGGACGGTGCCCGCTGCCAAGGCGGACCCCGGCGTCCACGACGACTGCGACGGCAAGAACCTCCACCAGGACGGCGCCCAGCAGCTGCCAGCGGGGCACCGGCCGGTTCAGCGCCGCCCACAAGCCACTGACCGCGGCCAGCAGGAGCGCCGCGATGCTGATGGTGAGATCCAGGGAGTGGTTCATGCCGTCGGCGGGGTGTGGGCACGCGATGCCCGGCCAGCCATCTCGCGCTCGAGCGAGGTCAGCGGCAAGTCCGGCGCCTGGGCCCGAGCTGTCCGCAACAGCCCTGCCACCTGCTGCCGCACGTCGGGCGGGGAATCGCCCGGGGCTGTGAGCGGCAGGTTCGCGGTTCCCGACCCGGACGGCCCCTGGAACGCCAGCTCGAGCGCCTCCGCAGAGACGGCGACCAGTTCGGCAGCCGTCGCGTCGACGTGGCCGCCCGCGTGCTGGGCCAGGAACAGCACGGTGTCCGGGTGTCTGCTGTTCAGGTGCTTCACCAGGGGGTGGGCGCCGGCTCGGGCCTCGCCGTGAGTCATGCGCCTGTCTACTCCCTGCCTGGGCAGGCCAGCCTGCTGAGCTGTCGAGAGATGGCAGGGTTTGCTCCAACGGCAGCCGACTGACCAAGGCCGGCGCCCACGAACTCGCGGAGCAGGTGTTGCGGGCCTCCGGACGTGGTCGCCCGTCGCTCACTGGACCCCGCGAGCGCTCGCCGCAGCTCCGGCTCAGCGTGCCGCAGCAGCTGCGCGACGACCTCAGGGCGCGCCGACGCCGAACACCGGAGCGTCTCCGAACTGGCTCGCGAAGCGATCGACCTAGTGAGGCGAGGTCTGTCACCCAGGCGCCGGCGATACATCACAGCGTGCGGGAATGCCGCGCTGAGGGGCGTGTTAACGTCACTACCGCACCACCGTACGGATGAAGGGTTGTCATGACGAGGACACGAGCTGCCAGCGAGCGGGCATCGACTGCCGTGCCGTCGTGTGCAACCGGCCCTGCCGGGCGGTTCGGGTTCGTCCTGACCGAGCTGCGGGATCTGGCCGCCGAACTGAGGGCGACGTGGGCGACGCGACGCGCGACGAAGGAGCAGCACTGATGGGCGTTCTCGGCACGATCGGCAGCAGCCTGCTCGAGGGCTTCTACATGTTCTACGACACCCTGTGGGCTCTGGTGCTGGGCTTCGCGTTGTCCGGCGCGGTACAGGCTTTTGTCAGCAAGGGCGAGATGCAGCGGGCGCTCGGCGACCACCGGCCGGGCACGATCGTGAAGTCCAGCTTCTTCGGCATGGTGAGTTCCTCCTGCTCCTACGCCGCGAGCGCGCTGAGCAAGTCGCTGTTCGCTCGCGGGGCCGACTTCACCTCCTCAATGATCTTCATGTTCGCCAGCACGAACCTGGTGGTGGAGCTCGGGATCGTGCTGTGGCTGCTGATCGGCTGGCAGTTCGCGGTCGCCGAGTTCATCGGCGGGTTCATCATGATCGCCATCCTCGCAGTCGTACTCCCGCGGGTCATCGACGTCCCCGAGCTCGATGCGGCCCGGACGCGGCTCCAGGAGGGCAAGGCCGGCAGCGGCGGCCACGAGGAGCACGCCGCGATGGCCGAGCAGGAGCACACGAACAAGCCGTGGCGCCAGCGGATCCGCAGCCGCGCCGGCTGGTCGGACGCCTCGGGTTACACCATCAGCGACCTGACGATGCTCCGCAAGGAACTCGTCATCGGGTTCGTGATCGCCGGGTTCGCCAGCATGGCTGTGCCGACCAGCGTCTGGCGCACGCTGTTCCTGACCGGGCACGGCTTCGCCTCGACGCTGGAGAACGTCATCGTCGGACCGTTCCTGGCCTTCATCAGCTTCGTCTGCTCGGTGGGCAACGTCCCGCTGGCGGCGGCCCTGTGGAAGGGCGGGATCAGCTTCGGCGGAGTCATCGCGTTCGTGTTCGCCGACCTGCTCGCCCTGCCGCTGGTGCTCATCTACCGCAAGTTCTACGGCACCCGCCTCGCGCTGAAGCTCAGCCTGGTGTTCTGGGCCGTGATGAGCATCGCCGGGCTGCTCACCGAGCTCATCTTCCAATTCGTGGGAGCCATCCCGACCACACTGCGCGGCGACATCGCCACCACCCACATCGGCCTGAACTACACGACGGTGCTGAACGTGGTGGCGCTCGCCGCCTTCGGCTACCTCTACTACTTGTACAAAAATGCCTCCCGCTTCGGCGGGGGCGGTGGCTACGCGAAGGACGTCGTGTGCGGCATGCAGGTGCGCCAGTCCGACGCCCCCGCCCGCAGCGCTCACGAGGCGACGACGTACTACTTCTGCTCCGACAAGTGCCAGCACAAGTTCGATGCCGACCCAGCCAAGTATGCCGGTGGCCACGCATCGAGCGGCATGGAGGAGCCGGCTGAGGGCACTGTCACCGACCCGGTCTGCGGGATGAGTGTGGACCCGACGACCGCGGCGGCGCACCTGGAGCACGCCGGCCACCAGGTGTACTTCTGCTCCATCGGTTGCCGGGACAGCTTCGCGGCCGATCCGGTGGCCTACGCACCCACTGGCGCGCGATGAGCCGGACCGGCACGGGGGCGGCACGGGAGCTCGCCGCGGAACCCGCGCTCCAGCCCCTCGACCCGGAACGCGTGGCGCACGCCCGCGACCGGCTGCCCAGCGCCGACGACGCGGTCCGGCTCACCGGGCTGCTGTCGCTGATGGCCGACCCCGTACGACTGCGGATCCTCTATGCCCTGGACCTCACCGAAGAGCTGTGCGTCGGTGATTTGGCCCTGGCCCTCGGCGCGAACGAGGACCAGGTCACCTACGCCCTGCGGCTGCTGCGTACCGCCGGCCTGGTCCTGGGCCGCAAGCAGGGACGGGTCGTCTACAACCGGCTCGCCGGCGACTTCCCGGAACCCCTGCGTGAGCACTGCATGCGCCAGCTCATCGAGATCACCCGTCGCGTGGCCGACAGCGCCGACGAGTGAGCCGGCCGAGGCGAATCGGCCTGCTCGCCGTCCTGCTCGCCGCAGCCGTGGCGCTGATGCACACCCAACCTGCCTCGGCTGATACCAGCCCAAGCAGCTCCCGGCCGACCATGGGGTGCATGCCGGGGTCACCCGGCAGCGGCACGACAGCCGTGGTCTCGAAGCGCCCGCCGACCGCGCCCGCCATGCCAGCCGGCTGCGCCGGCCAGCACACGATCTGCCAGGCCGTGCTGGGCACGGGGCACCCACAGCTGCCGGCGGGAGGCCGCCCCGGTTCGGCGGCCGATTCCGTCGTCGCACTACCTAGCCCCGTCGGACCTACCTTCCCGGCCCGTACCGGGCGGCTTGTGCCGCGCGGTGTTCCACCGCCTAGCCAGTCGTTGCTCCAGGTGTGGCGCTGCTGAGCGGACCGGCACCTGCCGTCCCGCCGTCAGCCGTCCCGCCCACCCTCCTGGAGTACCGATGTTCCGCACACCGCTCACCGCTTCCCATCGCACCTGGACCCTGCCCGCTGCCGCAGCCACGGTCGCGCTGCTCGCCATCTCGGCCTGCGGCTCGGCCAGCCCGGCCAGCACCGGCTCTACCGCTACCCCGCCGCCCAAGACGACCAGCTCGGCGCCCACGCCGTCCGGAATGCCCATGCCCAGCCCCTCGGGGATGGGCGGAGGCATGCCGGGCATGGACATGACCTCCGGCGCGCACCACGCCGACCCCGGCAAGGGGCTGTTGGCCGCTGAGGACGGCTACACCCTGGTACCCAGCAACAAGGCCCTCACGGTTGGCACACAGACCGTCTCATTCAAGATCATCGAAGCGGCGAGCGGCCAGCCCGTCCAGACCTACACGTTGGACCAGACTAAGCTCCTGCACTTCTACCTCGTCCGCAGTGACCTCACCGGGTACGTCCACGACCACCCGGTCCTGGCCAAGGACGGCACCTGGTCGATCAAGGTCAAGGTCGCCCAGCCTGGGCCGTACCGGATGTACGCCGACTTCGTCGCCAAGGACAACGCTGGCAAGGACCACCCGGTCGTACTGTCGGCGCCACTGACCGCGCCCGGCGCCGTGACCAAGGCAGCGATCAACACCTCGCCGAGGACGCAGACCGTCGGCGGGCTGACAGTCGCCATGACCGGCCCGATCAAGGCCGGAACCGAGAGCAAGGTCGACTTCCAGGTCAGCGCCGGCGGGAAGCCGGTGACCGACCTGGAGCAGTATCTGGACTCCTTCGCCCACATGACCGCGATCCATGCAGGGGACCTGGCCTATCAGCATGTACACCCCGAGCTCACCGCGAGCCCCGGACAGCGCGGCGGCCCGGCGCTGCCGTTCACCGTCGAGCTGCCCGAGAAGGGCACCTGGCGGCTGTTCCTGCAGATCCAGCGCGGCGGTGCGCTGCGCCTGGTGCCCTTCACCGTGACAGTCAGCTGAGTACTGCCGCGACGCAGGAGCCGGCCAGCCGGCCGGTCCCTGCGTCCCGGCCCCAGGCTTCGCTGTCCGGGGCGGTGGCTGCGGCTGCGGCCCTGACGGTCACCGAGCTCGGGGCGGCGCTGGTACCCGGTGCGGTCAGCCCGGTGCTCGCGCTCGCCCGGGCCGTCATCGCCTCGACCCCGACCCGGCTGCGTGAGGCCCTGGTCAGCTCCGCCGGCACCGCGGACAAGCCTGCCCTGCTGGTCGGGATCGTGGTCGCCGTCCTGCTCCTGAGCGCCGTCGTCGGTCTCGCCGGCCGCACCAGCCGTACGCCCGGGCGCAGCGGGGTCCTGCTGCTCGCCCTGGTCGCCTGGGTCGTGACGGTCGGCCAGCCCGGCGCCTCCGCCGGGCCGAGCGGCCTGGTGCTGCTCGCCGCCGCCGTACTGGGCATCGCCGTCCTGGATGCGCTGCTGCCCGGCCGGACCGAGCCGACGGCCGGCAACCGCGACCCCGCTGCACGCCACGAGAGCCTCGCGGCGCCTACCGGCGTGCGGCCGCTGCCTCGTCGGGCGTTTCTCACCCGCGTGGCCGGGCTCCTGGCCATGGCCGCCGGTGGTGAGGTGATCGCCCGTGCCCTGACGGCCCGCCGGTCGGTCGATTCCGTCCGGGCTGCGATCAGGCTCCCCGGGCCGGGCCGCCGCGCCCCCGCGGTGCCAGCGGGCGCCGAGCCCGAGGTGGCCGGCCTGACACCGCTGGTGACACCGAACGCCCACTTCTACAAGATCGACACTGCTGTGGGAGGGGACCCGCAGGTGGAGCCCGGCTCCTGGTCGCTCAGCCTGGGCGGCCTGATCGACCGGCCGGCACAGTTCACCTACGCCGACCTGCTCGCGATGCCGCAGACCGAGGCCTGGATCACGATCGGCTGCGTCGGCAACGAGGTCGGCGGCGACCTGATCGGGACCGCCCGCTGGCAGGGCGTGCTGCTGGCCGATCTGCTGCGCGCCGCCGGCCCGCGGCCGGACGCGGCGCAGGTCGTCGGGACCAGTGTCGACGGCTACACCGGCGCCTTCGGCCTTCCCCTGGCCCTGGACGGGCGCAACGCGATGATCGCGATCGGGATGAACGGGGAACCGCTGCCGGTCCAGCACGGTTTCCCGGCCCGGCTGGTCGTGCCGGGCCTGTACGGCTATGAGTCCGCCGTGAAGTGGCTCCGCCGCATCGACCTGGCTGGGGCGGACTTCCGGGCGTTCTGGGTCACCCGCGGCTACGCCAAGCAGGCCCCGTTCCGGACCCAGTCCCGCATCGACGTCCCTGCCGCGGACAGCACGATCGGCCGCGACCCGACCGGGACGGTGCAGGTCGCCGGGATGGCCTGGGCCCCCCACCGGGGAGTGCAGCGCATCGAGGTCAGCGTGGACGGCGGGGCGTGGCAGCGCGCGCAACTCGCTCCGTCCGACCTGGGCCCGGACACCTGGCGGCCGTGGACCTGGACCTGGCCCGCCGTGGCCGGCACCCACCAGCTGCGGGTCCGGGCCACCGACACGACCGGCCAGACCCAACCTGAGCAACTCCGCGATGTGCTGCCCGACGGCGCAACCGGCTGGCACACCATCGGCCTCTCAGTCCGCTGAGAGGTGCCTGGTCATGGTTGCGCGGTGGCGGCGGCGGCGGCGAGCAGTGCGATTGTCGTGAGGGCGGCGGTGGTCACGGCGAAGGCGTGCGTGGCCGCCCCGGTTGCTGTTGATGCGTTCAGGCTCAGGTACAGGGTGCCGAAGGCGGCGACGCCGACGGCCGCGCCGATTTGCAGGGTGGTGGTGCTGACACCGCTGATGTCGGGGGCGTAGTCGGCGGGCACGACGTCGGTCACGTGCATGATGAGTGAGCTGAATTGGATCCCTAGCCCCAGCCCTCCGAACCCGAGCAGCACGACCAGCAGCAGCTCACCATGCTGGCCGGCGAACAATACGGTACTGATGAGCGCGGAAGCGAGGGCCAGGAGCAGACATCCAGCGGCCGGCGCCGCGGGCTTCGCGCGTGGCGGGAGCCGACGGACCAGTTGGCCGGCGAGGCCGAAGGCGGCGACCCACGGGACGAGGGTCAGACCGGAAACCAGCGGACTGCGTCCCAGACCCTGCTGCAGATATTGGGCCAGGGTGAACAGCAGGGCGTAGTAGCTCCCGGTCGCGGCCATGAGGGTGAGCCTCGCCCAGCAGATTGCTGGGCGAGCCAGAACCGTCACGTTGACCAGCGGTGATCCGCCCTGGGCAGCGATCCGTCGCTCGATCGCGAGAAACGCCAGGGCTGCAGGCACACTCGCGCCCAGGCATAGCCAGGCCCACACGGGCCAGCCTTGGCTGCGTCCCAACGTCAGCGGCAGCACGAGCAGCAGCATGGCCGCGGACAGCGCCACGACCCCGCGCAGGTCCAGGCGTCGTGATGCCGTGGGCAGGGCGTCCGTGGGCAGGTAACGCACCGCGGCGGCGACGACAAGGACACCGACGGGGACATTGATCAGAAAGATCGCCCGCCACTGGCTACCGGCGATGTCAGCCGAGATCAACGCGCCGCCCAGGATCTGCCCAACGACGGCGCCGGCGGACAGCGCTAGCGCGTACAGGCCGATGGCACGCGTGCGCCGGGCGCCCGTGAAGTTCAGCTGGATGCCGGTGAGCGTCTGGGGAAACATCAGTGCCGCCCCGAAGCCTTGCAGCACACGGGCACCGACGAGGGTGATCGGGTTCGGCGCGAGGCCACAGAGCAACGACGCGGCGGCGAACAACCCCACGCCGAGTATCAACAACCGCCGGTAGCCGTGACTCTGGCCCAGGCGTGCCCCGGTGATCAGCAAGACCGCGAAGGCGATCAGGTAGCCGCCGACGACCAACTCCAACATCGCTCCCGAAGCACCCAGATCGGTGTGGATCGACGGGGTGGCCACGTTGGCGATCGTGGCGTCGGCCTGGGACATGAACGGCACGACCAGCAACACACCCAGCAACCAACCTTGATGCAAGACACGCGTGGACATGAGTGCTACCTCTCGACAAGAACGTTGTGTAGCCGCCGAGCCATCAGCGGAACGCGGCGCGCTCATGGGTAGACGCCCGCCACCGCCGATGTGTGAGGTCAGATCGAGGCCGGCGAGCCGGAGCCGGGTGGGCGGCGGGCAGTGGGAGGCTGGCCGGGTGCCCCGCAACCCCTTGGCCGACCTGGCTGACGCCGCGGTCGCCCGGCTGCCGCTGCACGACTCGATCACCTTCGAGGGCGAGGTGCAGACCAACGTGGAGCTCGCTGGGCGGGCAGCCCGGCTCGCGGCCGGCTTCACCGCCCTCGGCGTACGGCCGGGTGACCGGGTCGCGGTCGTGCTGCCCAACTGCCCGGAGGTGCTGCTGAGCTACATGGGGCTGTGGCGGGCAGGCGCCGCGGCCACGCCGGTGATCTCGGCCGTCTCACCGCCGGAGCTGCGCCACGTCCTGGAGGACTCCGGCGCGGTCCTGCTGATTACCGGGGATCCGGCGCTCGCCGCCGTCGCCGACGTCCCGGTGCTCGGCCTGGACGAGCTGCGGGCGCTCGAGCAGGCCCACGAACCGGCCCGGGCGATCGGTCGGGTCGAGGACGACCTGGCGGCCCTGCTCTACACCGGCGGTACGACAGGGCGGGCGAAGGGCGTCCGGCTCAGCCAGGGCAATCTGCTGCACATCACCGGCGCGCGGGAGTCGGTCGTGGCGACCTCGGGGGCGCAGATCTCGGTCGTACCCCTGCCGCTGTCGCATGTCTACGGCCTGGTCACGACGGTCTCCCGGATGCACATGCAGCAGCCCGGGCTGCTGGTGCTGCAGCGGCGCTTCGACGCCGCCGGCTGGGTGCGGCTGGTGGAGCAGCACCGGGCGCAGGCCAGCTCGATGGTCCCGTCGATGCTGCAGCTGCTGCTCCAGCAGCCCCTGGAGGAGCACGACCTGTCGAGCCTGACCTACGTCACCAGCGGCGGCGCCCCGCTGTCCGAGGCGGTCTGGCGCGAGTTCGAGCGACGGGTGCCCTCGGCCCGGCTGTGCGACGGCTACGGCTGCACCGAGGCGAGCTCGACGGTGTCGATGAACCCGCCCGGGGCGCGTCGCCACGGCAGTGTCGGCCTGCCCGTACCCGGCGTGCAGGTGCGCCTGTCGGACTCCGGCGAGGTCCTCGTGCGCTCCCCGGGGGTCATGCTGGGCTACCACCAGGAACCGCAGGCCACGGCCCAGACCGTGGTGAACGGCTGGCTGCACACCGGGGACATCGGGCGGCTCGACGACGACGGCTACCTGTTCATCGTGGACCGCACCAAGGACGTGATCCTGCGCGGCGGCTTCAACGTCTACCCCCGCGACGTCGAGGACGTGCTGCTGTCGCACCCGGCCGTCGCCCGCGCCGCCGTGATCGGCCGACCGGATGAGATTCTCGGCGAGGAGGTCGTGGCCTTCGTGTCCCTGCGAGCCGGCGTGTCGGTGACGGCCGAGGACCTGCTGGCGCACTGCGCGAGTTCGGTGGCGCGTAACAAGAGCCCGCGCGAGGTGCACGTGGTCGCCGAGGTGCCGCTCACCCCGGTCGGCAAGACCGACCGCAAGGCCGCGCGCGAGCTACTCAGGCGGCTGCCAACCTGAGCGCCGCGCTGCCTGCGTACCGAGTGGTGTTGCGCGGCAAGAGTCCGGAACGGGCCCTTCCAGCGCAACACGGATCGGTACGGGCAACCACAACGGCGCGGGGCCGGGTCGGCACGACGTCCGCTATGCTGCTGCGGTCCCCGACGACCAGCTGGCGTAGGGCGCGCTGCCAGTCCGGGGCGCGGTCCCCATCGTCCAGCGGCCTAGGACTCCACCCTTTCAAGGTGGCTACGCGGGTTCGAATCCCGTTGGGGGCACGAGTTGGGGGTACGTCAGCACGGTCTGGGCACCTTCCAGGCCCCGTAGCGCAGTTGGTTAGCGCGCCGCCCTGTCACGGCGGAGGTCGCGGGTTCGAGTCCCGTCGGGGTCGCTGCACGGCAGCACGCGGTCAGGTAGCTCAGCTGGTAGAGCATGCGACTGAAAATCGCAGGGTCGGCGGTTCGATCCCGTCCCTGACCACCCTTTCCTTCCCGGTACGCCTCGAGCCCGCGGACGGGTCGAGGTTCGTGCGCCGTTCACCGTTCGTTCATCCTGCGGGGTCCTGAGCGCCTCCCGCGGTTCCTAGCGTCCTGGTCAAGCCCGGGCTCGCCGGGCACCTGACAGAGGGAGAGGACGACCTGTGACGGTCTTGCAGACCGGCAAGCTCGCCGGCATCGTCGTACTGGGCGCGGTTGCGCTCACGGCGTGTGGCAGCGGCAACAACACCACCCCCGCTGCCGGGGGCGGGGGCAGTTCCAGCAGCACCAGCAGCTCCGCCGGCCCCAGCAGCGGCGGCGGTGCCGACTGCGCCAAGGGCTCGCTCAGCGCCCAGGGCTCGACCTTCCAGGGCAATGCCGAGCTCCAATGGATCAAGGACTTCTCGGCCAAGTGCTCCGGCGCGATGATCGCCTACCAGGGCACCGGGTCCGGCGCCGGCAAGACCGCGTTCGGCAACGGCACCGCCGACTTCGGCGGCACCGACTCGCTGCCCAAGGCGGCCGAGCAGGCAGCTGCGGACAAGACCTGCGGCACGGGCAACAAGGGCATCGTCACCCCGATCGTCGCCGGGGCCGTGGTGCTGACGTACAACCTGTCCGGTGTCGACAAGCTGGTCCTGACGCCCAAGACCGCGGCCGGCATCTTCCAGGGCACGATCAAGCAGTGGGATGACGCAGCCATCAAGGCCGACAACCCGTCCGCCAAGCTGCCGAGCATCCCCGTCGTACCGGTGCACCGCAGCGAGAAGTCCGGCACGACGAGCATCTTCTCCACCTGGCTCGACACGAACGACCCCAGCGACTGGAAGCTCGGCAAGGGCGAGACGCTGACCTGGCCGGGCGGCCAGTCCGCCAAGGGCTCGGACGGCACCACGACGGCGGTGTCCCAGGCCAAGGGCGGCATCACCTACACCGAGCTGTCGTTCGCCAAGCAGCGGATGCTGCCGTACGCGGAGATCAAGAACGGCAGCGGCGCGGCGGTCATGGCCTCCGGCGACAGCGTCTCGGCGGCCTTGAAGACCGCCAAGGTGGACACCTCCGCCGGCGACGTACGGGTCAAGCCGGACTACGCGACCAAGACGGCCGCGGCCTACCCGCTGGCGGCGCCGTCCTACGTGCTGACGTGCAACAAGGGCAACAAGAACGCAGCCCTGCTCAAGGCCTACCTGACCTACGTGCTCGGCGACGGCACGAGCGTGCTGGACAAGCTCGGGTATGCGCCGCTGCCGGACGAGATCGGCAGCAAGGCCATGACGCAGGTCGGCTCCCTGGCCTAGCGTCTGCCCGGAAAGGCGGTCCAGGGCCGCCCGAGCCCGGTGTGCCTGCCGGTCCAGCCGCTCGCGGCCGGGCCGGCAGGCGTCGTCACCGCACCAGACCCGACAGGACTCCATGACCTCGAGCGCGCTCTCCGCCGACAGCTCTCTCGTGCGTGGCCCGGGCACACGGCGGGGTGACCGGATCTTCCTCGGTCTCACCACCGGCTCGGGCGTCCTGGTGCTGGTCATCATCGTGGCGATCGCGGTGTTCCTGGTGCAGAAGGCCCTACCGGCCGTCCGCGCCGACTCCAGCAGCTTTCTGTCCACGAAGCTCTGGCAGCCCGACAACGCGCCGCCGGTGTTCGGCATCGCGGCGCTGGCCTTCGGCACGCTGCTGTCCAGCCTGATCGCCCTGCTGGTGGCCGGCCCGATCGCTATCGGCATCGCGCTCTACATCAGTGAGTACGCACCCCGGCGGCTTGCCCGCCCGGTCGGCTACCTCGTGGACCTGCTGGCTGCCGTACCCAGCGTCGTCTACGGCCTGTGGGGGCTGCTGTTCCTGGTGCCGCACTCGGAGAAGTTCCAGCAGTTCCTCGGCGACCACCTGGGCTTCCTGCCGTTTTTCGACCTGGGCCCGAGCGGCGTCGTGGGGCGCAGTGTGCTGCTGGCCTCGCTGGTCCTGTCGCTGATGATCCTGCCGATCGTGGCGGCCATCAGCCGCGAGATCTTCCTGCAGGTGCCGTCGGCGCATCGCGAGGCCGCGCTGGCCCTCGGGGCCACCAAGCTGGAGATGATCCGGTACGCCGTCCTGCCGTACAGCACGTCGGGGGTGACCGGCGCCTTGATGCTCGGGCTCGGGCGGGCGCTGGGCGAGACGATCGCCGTCGCCCTCGTCCTGTCCCTCGCGCCGACCACCAGCCTGCACATCATCGACGCGAACATCGGGGGAAACACGATCGCCGCGAACATCGCCGCCCAGTACCAGGCGGCCGAGCCCCTCGGTCAGCAGGCGCTCATCGCCTCGGGCCTGGTGCTGTTCGTCATCACCTTCGCGGTGAACGGCCTAGCCCGCTACGTCGTGGCCCGCGGCGGTCGCCGTACGGCCGCGGCATGAGCACCCTCGCCGGCCCGGTCCCCGCGCAGAGGCTGCCGTCGGCCGGGCTGCGCGCCAGCAGCAGCCAGCGCCTGAACAGCACCCGCCGCCTAGGCCTGGCAGCCCTGTGCGCCCTGACCAGCCTGCTGCTGTTCGCCGTCACCCCCCTGCAGGGGATCGCCGACTTCCTGGTGTTCACCCTGCTGCTCTACATCCTCGTGCAGACCGCGGTGTCGTTCGCCGTGGAGGGCCGGCGGTACGCCACGGACCGGCTGCTGTCGCTGTTCGTACACCTGTCGCTGCTCGCGGCGCTCATCCCGCTCGTCGTCGTGCTCGTCTACACCGTGGTCAAGGGCCTCAAGCGGCTCAACGTGGACTTCCTCACCCACAACCTCACCGGCATCGGGCCGCTGGACACCAACGGCGGCGAGTACCACGCGGTGATCGGCACGATCGAGCAGGTCCTGATGTCGATCGTCATCGCCGTACCGCTCGGGCTGCTCGTCGCGATCTACCTCACCGAGTACGGCCGCGGCCCCCTCGCCTCGGCTGTCCGGTTCGTCATCGACGTGATGACGGGCATCCCGTCGATCGTCGCCGGGCTGTTCATCTTCGCCTTTTTGGTCATCGGCCTGCACCGGGGCTACTCCGGCTTCGCCGCCGCGCTGTCCCTGGCGATCCTCATGCTGCCCGTCGTCGTGCGGTCCTCGGAGGAGATGCTCAAGCTGGTGCCCGACGAGCTGCGCGAGGCGTCGTACGCCCTGGGTGTGCCGAAGTGGGTGACGATCCTGAGAGTGGTGGCGCCCACGGCGAAGGCCGGCATCACCACCGGCGTGATGATCGCGATCGCCCGGGTGACGGGCGAGACCGCGCCGCTGCTGCTGACCTCCTTCGTCACGCCCGGTACGAACCAGAACGCCTTCTCCGGCAAACAGACCGCGATCCCGACCTTCATCTTCGACCAGGCGGGGCAGGGTCAGGCCATCACCTACGACCGGGCCTGGGCCGCGGCTCTTACCCTCATCG
>JAABUR0100001038.1_pt1 | contig 52903 bp, 65 predicted proteins | sample 5560091 | NCBI WGS metagenome assembly JAABUR01 (sample SAMN10711879, study PRJNA513375) | rock metagenome | isolation source: Antarctica rocks | place: Antarctica: Victoria Land, University Valley sud | reverse complement strand
CGACAACACCGAGATGACCGTCGAACTGATCCATCCCATCGCCATGGACGAAGGCCTCCGCTTCGCCATCCGCGAAGGCGGCCGCACCGTCGGCGCCGGCCGCGTCACCAAAATCATCAAATAAGCAGTTAGGACGAGGAGAGCAGAATGGCTAACGACAAAAGGGTCAAGGTCACGTTGGAGTGTCAGACCTGCAAACGCCGCAACTACATCACCATGAAGAACAAGCTCAACGACCGCGAACGGATCGAGATGAAGAAGTACTGCCGTTGGGACCGCACTCACACGGTCCACAAGGAAACCCGTTGATCGCCGTCGTCGGGTAACCGTTGTGGCTGAGCCCGGGTCGAACCCTTTGATGCCAGCCGACTTCGTTGAGCTGGTCGCCGCCGCCAAGGACGGCGACCAGGCAGCGTTCGAGGAGCTGGTCCGGGCCACTTACCTGGCCACATACACCCTCGCTTACAGGCTCACGGGGAACGACGATGACGCGAACGATGTGGTCCAAGAGGCATACCTGCGGGCCTTCCGGGGATTGCGGCGCTTCCGGGGCGATGCCCAGTTCACAACCTGGCTGTATCGCATCACCGCCAACTGCGCAGCGACCAACGCCGGCAAGCAGGCCCGTCACCGCCATGATCACCTCGACGACGAAACCGTCGTGATCGACGACCGTCCAACCTCCGATCCGGCCCGGTCGGCGGCCTTGTCCGATCTCCGCGGGGACCTGGAGGCGGCGCTTCTGGAGCTGCCGGCGAAGCTGCGGGCGGTCGTCGTCCTGCGGGACATCTATGACCTCCCCCACGAGGCCATCGCCGCCGAGTTGGGCATCTCGGAGTCAGCGGCCAAGGTGCGGCTGCACCGGGCTCGCCGCAATCTGCGCGACCGGTTGCTCCCGTTACGCGTCACCGATCACAACGGGGGCCAAGCTCATGCAGTGTGAGGAGATCGCCGATGAGCTGGCCGGCCTGGCCGACGGGTCGGCCACGTTCGACCGGACCCAACAACGCCACCTCGAGCAGTGCCTGCGTTGCCAGGCCGAGGTCGTGCAGTACCGCAAGCTGTTGAGGGCGCTGCACTCCTTGCGCACCGATGTACTCGGGCCCGCTCCCGGTCTGCTCCCCGAGATCCTGGCCCGCATCGAGGAAGCGGGGGAGAGCCACGCCGTTCGTTCCTTGGTGACTGGACGTCGTGTCGCCTATCTGGGTGGCATCGCCGCCGCCACTGCCGCCGGCGCGGCGGGGGCGCTGGTTCTGGCGACCCGATCCCGCCGAAGCAGCCGCCTACCGCTGGCCGGCTGAGGCCGCCGTCTCCGCCCCCAACCCGGTGGGGAGGGTGGGGACGCCCTGCTATCCTCGCCCGACGAGCTGAACCGCCGAGGGCAGTAGCTCAATTGGAAGAGCACCGGTCTCCAAAACCGGCGGTTGTGGGTTCGAGTCCCTCCTGCCCTGCTGGACCATCGCCCAGTGGTGGGCGCGACAATGAGATCTAGACCCTTCTACTTCAACGAGCCGGGGCGGTGTCCTCAATGGCGATGAACCGAGAAACCAAGCGGGCGCTCCAACGCCAGGGCACCATTGATGCCGAAGGTGAGCCCACGCGCGACAAGCAACGCCGGTCCCCCCGCCAGCAGCCACAGCCCGTCGCCAAGGAGGCCAGAACCAAGCCACGGGAGTTCGTGCGTGAGGTCCGAGCAGAACTTCGCAAGGTGGTCTGGCCCACCAAGGCCGAGACCATCAACTACTCGGTGGTGGTCTTCATCACCATCGTCGTCCTAACCGCCTTCATCGCCTTGCTCGACTTCGGGTCGTCCAAGGCGGTCCTCTGGATCTTCTCGAGCTGATGATGAGCAACCCTGAACCCACGCCCGATCCCGCCGCCTCACGCGCCGACGTCGCCGAGCCGCCAACCTCAGTCATCGACCCCGAGACCGGCGAGATCCTTTCCGAGGACCAGCTCCTGGCCTCCCAGCCCGTTGTCGACAACCCTTGGACCCGGCCCGGTCGCTGGTACGTGGTGCACACCCAGTCGGGTTACGAGAAGAAGGTCAAGCAGAACCTCGAGGCCCGCACCTCGTCCATGAACATGGAGGGCCGCATCCATGAGGTCGTCATCCCCATGGAAGATGTGCTCGAGTTCCGCAACAACAAGCGCGTCGTGGTCCAGAAGAAGATGTTCCCCGGCTACCTGTTGGTGCGCTGCGAGCTCGACGACGATTCCTGGTACGTGGTCCGCAACACCCCGGGCGTCACGGGCTTCGTCGGGCAGGGCACCCGGCCCACCCCGCTCCCGCGGCGCGACGTCGAGTCCTTCCTGCAGGTCAAGCCGGAGGGCGAAGAAACGCCCGCCCGCAAGACCAAGCCTCGCCACGAGTACGAGGACGGGGAGACAGTTCGGGTCAAGGAAGGCCCCTTCGCCGACTTCTCCGGCCAGATCATCGACATCAACGAGGAGCAGCTCAAGCTGAAGGTGCTGGTGAACATCTTCGGTCGCGAGACTCCCGTTGAGCTCGACTTCTCACAGGTCGCCAAGCTGTAGTTCGTCCGAGCGGCCGGCGCCCGCTTAGCCTCACGTCTCCCCTACAAGTCCTCAGGAGCAATAGTCACATGGCCAAGAAGAAAGTGGCGGCGGTCGTCAAGATCCAGATACCAGCCGGTTCGGCCACCCCTGCGCCACCGGTGGGGACCGCCCTCGGCCCCCACGGCGTGGCCATCATGGACTTCTGCAAGGCGTACAACGCCCAGACCGAAGCTCAGAAGGGGACCATCATCCCCGTCGAGATCACCGTCTTCGAGGACCGGTCCTTCACCTTTGTCACCAAGACCCCGCCCACGCCGGTCCTGCTCCGGGAGGCGGCCAAGGTCGTCAAGGGCAGTCAGACCCCGGGCCGGGAGACCGCGGGATCGGTGACCGCCGCCCAGGTGGCGGACATCGCCCAGACCAAGCTGCCCGACCTCAACGCCAACGATCTGGACGCGGCCAAGAAGCAGGTAGAGGGCACGGCCCGCTCCATGGGCCTCACCGTCGTCTGATCAACCGACCTGAACCACACCACCTGGACCGGGAGGACCTCGCCCGGCCGGTGCACCTAACGAGGGAGTGAGCCATGCCCACAGGAAAGAAGTACGCCGACGCCACCAAGCGCTACGACCGTGAGCAGCTGCACACGGTCAGCGAGGCGCTCGAACTGGTCAAGCGTCTGGCGGCCGCCAAGTTCGACGAGACGATCGAACTGGCCGTGCGCCTCGGGGTCGATCCCCGCAAGGCCGACCAGATGGTCCGGGGCACCGTCGCCCTGCCCGCCGGCACCGGCAAGGACGTTCGGGTTGCGGTGTTCGCCGCCGGTGACGCAGCCGCGGCGGCCCGTGAGGCCGGCGCCGATCTGGTCGGCACCGATGATCTGGCCGCCCAGGTCGAGGCGGGCAAGCTCGACTTCGACGTGGCCATCGCCACCCCTGATCTCATGCCCCTGGTCGGTCGTCTCGGCCGGGTGCTGGGCCCGCGCGGCCTGATGCCCAACCCCAAGACCGGAACAGTCACCCCCGACGTGGGTAGGGCCGTCACCGAGTTCAAGGGCGGCAAGGTCGAGTACCGCACCGACCGCTACGGCAACATCCATGTCCCGGTGGGGCGGGCCAGCTTCTCGGCCGAGAGCCTGGAGACCAACTTCCGCGCCGTGCTCGAGGAGCTCCAACGGGCCAAGCCGGCGTCGTCCAAGGGCCGCTACCTCAAGCGGATCACCGTGTCATCCACCATGGGCCCCGGTGTAAAGGTCGATCCCGGCCGCCTCCGCCCCACCGACGACGACGCCTGACCGTCCAGAGAACCGGGATTTCGGCGGCCAACGCCCGATCGGTACGCTGGCTCGCTCACAACTGAACCGCTGCCGAAGACCTCCGGTGCGCACCAGCGCTGAATGGGCCGCCAGGCCCGCCCGATGAGGCGGATGATCTGCATCCGAGGTGTTCGCGCGTTGCGTGCGGGCACCTCGTCGTGGTTTTGGACGCGGGATCGCCGGCAGAACCGACTTACTCGACAACCCAAACCAAGGAGGCGTCATGGACAACCCGAGAGCCGACAAGGTCGCCATCGTGGACGAGGTCCGGGCCAGGTTCGACTCGGCCGACGCCGCCCTGCTCACCGAATACCGGGGTATCAACGTTGCTGCCATGGCCGAGTTGCGCCGGGCGCTGACCGCGGCCGGCGGTGAGTACAAGATCTACAAGAACACGCTGGTCGGCTTCGCCGCCCGCCAGCTCGGCCTGGAGATCGACGACCAGCTCTCCGGCCCCACCGCCGTCGCCTTCGTCCACGGTGACGCGGTGAACGTGGCCAAGGTCCTGCGTGACTTCGCCCGCGGCAACCCGGCGCTGGTGGTCAAGGGCGGTTTGCTCGGCGACCGTGTGCTCGACGCCACCCAGGCCAGAGCGCTGGCCGACGTCGCCCCCCGCGCGGAACTGCTGGCCCGGCTGGCAGGCGGCATGGCCGCTCCGATGCAGCAGTTCGCCAGTCTGCTGGCTGCGGTGCCCCGCAACTTCGCCTACGGCCTCAAGGCCCTAATCGATCAGAAGGCCGAGCCGGCAGGCGAGGCCGACCAATGAGCACAGCGGCGGTTCGCCAGGCGCAGCCGGGCGAATCACGGCGTGAGGCGCGGTCGACCTTGAACTCCCTGCAAACGACCACCAGCGGTGCCACCACTGGTGCCGCTTCAACCCCGGCCGAGGATTCGGCCACCCCACCCAGCGAGTCCCCGGAGGAGAGCTGAACCATGGCCACCAAAGAAGAGATCCTCGATGCCATTTCGAGCATGACCGTCCTCGAGCTGAGCGAGCTGCTCAGCGAGTTCGAGGATCGGTTCAACGTCACCGCCGCCGCCCCTGCGGCGGCGGTCGCCGCCGCCCCTGCGGCCGGTGGTCCGGTAGCCGAAGACGCCGAGGAGCAGGACGAGTTCGATGTCGTGCTCACCTCGGCCGGCGAGAAGAAGATCCAGGTCATCAAAGAGGTGCGCTCGTTGACCAGCTTGGGCCTCAAGGAGGCCAAGGACCTGGTCGACAACGCCCCCAAGCCGGTGCTCGAGAAAGCGTCCAAGGAAGATGCGGAGAAGGCCAAGGCCTCCCTCGAGGAAGCCGGCGCCACCATCGAGTTGAAGTAACCGAGGCGCGGCTGGCGACCGCGCCCACCTCCGGCAATGAGGCCGGTCGCGACCTGTGGGTCGGGGCCGGCCTCTTGGCGTTACCGCCAACCCTTGACCGATCCGGTGTGGGGGCTTATCGTTTCCGCAACTTGTTCCCGGGTCCTGACGGATTCGGGTCTTTCCATCTCCCGCGAGGTTGCTCGCGGTTGAGCCGACCCTCTAGCATGGTCTAGCCGTGCCTATGAGTGTCTCTTGTTCCATCCTTCCGATGGACGAGCCGCGCCCAGGCACGCTTATCCGCGCGTGACCTCTTGGCCCGAGGAGTCGTCCTTGTCCCCCCGCTCCACCATCCGGGACCGCTATTCGTTCGCGAACCTCGACGAAGCGCTCCCCCTCCCCGACCTCATCGCCATCCAGCGAAAGTCCTTCGACTGGTTCTTGCTCAATGGCCTGAAGGACACCTTCCACGACATCAGCCCGATCAAGGACTTCACCGAGACCTTGCAGTTGGAGCTGGAGTTCGATCCCGACGACGAGGACCTGCGGCCGCCGCCCAAGTTCTCCGTCGAGGAGTGCAAAGAGAAGGACATGACCTTCTCCGCCCCCATCTTCGTGCGGGCTCGCTTCATCAACGCCGGCACCGGGGAGATCAAGGAGCAGACCGTCTTCATGGGGGACTTCCCCATGATGACGGACAAGGGCACGTTCGTGATCAACGGCACCGAGCGGGTGGTCGTCTCCCAGCTCGTGCGCTCGCCCGGCGTAATCTTCCAGCCCGGCGAGCGGTTCCGTCTGCGGAACCTGGCCAAGCACCAGCTGGTCACCGGCACGATCCACCCCTACCGAGGAGAGTGGATCGAGTTCGACGTTGAGCAGAAACCCGGCAAGGACGTCACCGCCGGCACTCGCGTGGCCCGCAAGCGCCGCCTCAGCATCTTCGTGCTGCTCAAGGCGCTCGGCTACGACCAGGAGAACGCCCCCGGTTTCATCGACGCCTTCGTCCGCGAGTTCGACTTCCTAGAGGCCCAGTACGAGAAGGACGAGGAGGTTTGGCAGCGCGACAAGGACCGAGACCTGGCCAAGAACGTCGAGCTGGCGGACCAGGACCGCGCCCTGGTCGAGATCTACAAGCGGGCCCGGCCGGGTGAGCCGCCGTCGGTCGAATCGGCGAAGGCTTACTTCCGCAACGCCTTTTTCGAGCCGCGCCGCTACGACCTCTCCCGCGTCGGCCGCTACAAGCTGAACCGCAAGCTCGGCCCCGAGCTGGCCAAGCTGGCGGTGCTCTTCCCCATGATCGACCTCGACCTTCCGGCGTCTGACCAGTCGGTCCTGTCGCAGTGCGAGGTCCTGGCCACCGTCACGTACCTGTTGCACCTGGTCAACGCCGAGCCGGGCTACCGCCTCGACGACCAGGACCACTTCGCCAACCGCCGCATCCGCTCGGTCGGTGAACTGATCCAGAACCAGGTCCGCATCGGCCTGTCGCGCATGGAGCGGGTGGTGCGCGAGCGCATGACCACCCAGGACGTCGAGGCCATCACGCCCCAGACGCTGATCAACATCCGCCCGGTGGTCGCCGCCATCAAGGAGTTCTTCGGCACCAGCCAGCTCTCCCAGTTCATGGACCAGGTGAACCCGCTGTCGGGCCTCACCCACCGGCGCCGCCTGTCGGCGTTGGGCCCGGGTGGGCTGTCACGCGAGCGGGCCGGCTTCGAGGTTCGAGACGTGCACTTCAGCCACTACGGCCGCATGTGCCCCATCGAGACGCCGGAGGGTCCGAACATCGGGCTCATCGGCGCACTGGCCACCTTCGCCCGGGTCAACGAGTTCGGCTTCATCGAGTCGCCCTACCGCAAGGTGATCAAGGGCAAGGTCACCGACGAGATCACCTACCTCCCCGCCGACGAGGAGGAGGAGTACGTCGTCGCCCAGGCCAACACCCCGCTCAACGCCGACGCCACCTTCCGCGACGATCGGGTCCTGGTGCGGCGCTCGCCGCAGGCCGCCACCCTCGGCGAGCTCAAGCTCCAGCTCGAGCGCGACGTGTTCTTCGGTGCCACCACCGAGATCAGCAACGTTCCGCCCCTCGAGGTGGACCTGATGGACGTCTCGCCGAAGCAGATCGTTTCCGTCGCCACCTCGCTCATCCCGTTCCTCGAGCACGACGATGCCAACCGGGCCCTGATGGGCGCCAACATGCAGAAGCAGGCCGTCCCGCTGGTCGCTTCCGAGGCCCCCTACATCGGCACCGGCATCGAGAGCCGCGCCGCCCGCGACGCCGCCGAGATGATCATCTCGCTCGGCGACGGCGTCGTCACCGAGGTCGACGGCGGCCAGATGGTGGTCACCTACGACGACTCGGTGCTGAACGAGGAGGGGCGCAAGGTCGGCAAGAAGGTCTACCGGCTCCTCAAGTTCGAGCGTTCCAACCAGGACACCAGCATCAACCAGAAGCCACTCGTCCGCGAGGGTGACAGGGTCCGCGAGGGCGACATCCTCGCCAACGGCCCCTCCACCGACAACGGCGAGCTGGCGTTGGGCAAGAACCTGCTCGTGGCCTTCATGCCATGGGAGGGTTACAACTTCGAGGACGCCATCATCCTGTCCGAGCGCATGGTGCGCGACGACGTGCTCACATCCATCCACATCCACGAGCACGAGATCGACGCACGCGACACCAAGCTCGGTCCCGAAGAGATCACCCGGGACATCCCGAACCTCTCCGAGGAGATCCTGGCCGACCTCGACGAGCGGGGGATCATCCGCATCGGTGCCGAGGTGAGCGCCGGTGACGTGCTGGTCGGCAAGGTCACCCCCAAGGGCGAGACCGAGCTGACCCCTGAGGAGCGCCTGCTGCGGGCCATCTTCGGCGAGAAGGCACGTGAGGTCCGCGACACCTCGCTCAAGGTGCCCCACGGTGAAGAGGGCAAGGTCATCGACGTCAAGGTCTTCAGCCGCGACGAGAGCCACGAACTGCCGCCGGGCGTCAACCAGCTCGTCCGGGTGTACGTGGCCCAGAAGCGCAAGATCAGCGTGGGCGACAAGTTGGCCGGACGCCACGGCAACAAGGGCGTGATCTCGCGGATCCTGCCCTTGCAGGACATGCCGTTCATGGCCGACGGCACCCCCGTCGACATCATCTTGAACCCGCTCGGCGTACCTTCCCGCATGAACGTGGGCCAGGTCCTGGAGGCCCACCTCGGCTACGCCGCCCGCTGGGGCTGGGACATGACCGGCGCCGGCAAGGGTGGCGACATCGGCGAGTTGCCGGTGCGCGGCACCGAAGCCAAGACCCGGCCGACCACCAAGGCGTCGACGCTGGTCGCCACCCCCGTGTTCGACGGCGCCCACTGGGACGAAGAGGACCAGGCGGGCAAGCACCCGACCATCCAGCAGATCCTGACCCACCTCCACCCGGAGTCGGCCCACGCCGACTACGGCGAAGGTGGCCGGATGATCCAGTCCGACGGCAAGACCACCCTGTACAACGGTCGCACGGGTGAGGCTTACGACCAGGCCATCACCGTCGGCTACGTGTACATCTTGAAGCTGGCCCACCTGGTCGACGACAAGATCCACGCCCGTTCCACCGGCCCGTACTCGATGATCACCCAGCAGCCGTTGGGCGGTAAGGCCCAGTTCGGTGGCCAGCGCTTCGGGGAGATGGAGGTGTGGGCCCTCGAGGCCTACGGCGCCGCCTACTGCCTGCAGGAGCTGCTCACCATCAAGTCCGACGACGTGCTCGGCCGGGTCAAGGTGTACGAGGCCATCGTCAAGGGCGAGAACATCCCGGAGCCGGGCATCCCCGAGAGCTTCAAGGTGCTCATCAAGGAGATGCAGGCCTTGTGCCTCAACGTGGAGGTTTTGGCCAAGACCGGCGAGGAGATCGAGATGCGCGAGCTCGACGAGGACATCTTCCGCACCGCCGAGGAGCTCGGCATCGACCTCTCCCGCCCCGAACGCGGCTCGGATGAAGAAGACGAGCGCCGCGCCCGCCAGTGATCGTTTCGTCGCCGAACCGGAGGTCCGTCGACGATTCTTGTCGGCCGCCTTCGGCGGGCTCATCCTTGGCAACCGACCGGCGGAGCCGGATCGGTCGCCGACGAGGGGGACCGGCTGAAGTCGCCCCTCTCGTGCTCCCCCCATTGAACCAGCCAACGCCCAACCTGCTTGGAGCAGTCCCATGTTAGATGTCAACAACTTCGATCAGCTTCGCATCGGTCTGGCCACGGCCGAGAGCATCCGCATGTGGTCCAACGGTGAGGTCAAGAAGCCGGAGACCATCAACTACCGCACCCTGAAGCCGGAGAAGGACGGGCTCTTCTGCGAGAAGATCTTCGGTCCCACCAAGGACTGGGAGTGCTACTGCGGCAAGTACAAGAGGGTCCGGTTCAAGGGCATCATCTGCGAGCGCTGCGGCGTCGAGGTCACCCGCTCCAAGGTCCGCCGCGAGCGCATGGGCCACATCGAGCTGGCCGCGCCGGTAGTCCACATCTGGTACCTGCGCGGCACCCGCAGCTGGCTGGCATATCTGCTCATGGGCACCGAGGTCCGTGAGGAGCTCAAGGCCAAGCAGCTCGAGAAGGTCATCTACTTCGCCGCCAACCTGGTCACCTACGTCGACGAGGAGCGCCGCCACGACGACCTGCCCAACTTGGAGGCCGAGCTGGCCGCCGACCGCGAGGTGGTCGAGAAGGAGCGCGACCTGGAGCTGGCCCGCCGCACCGAGGAGCTCGAGGCTGAGATCCAGCAGCTTGAAGGCGAAGGGGCCAAGGACAACGAGCTGAAGGCTCGCCAGAAGGCGGCGGAGAAGGACCTGGCCGCCATCCGCGAGCGCTACGAGGAGGAGTTGGAGATCCTCAACCGGTCCTTTGACGAGTTCAAGGACCTGTTCCCCCGCAAGATCATCGAGGACGAGTTGCTGTGGCGCGAGCTGGAGCACCGTTACGGCGAGTACTTCGAGGGTGGCATGGGCGCCGATGCCCTCAAGTCCCTGATCGAGCGGATCGACCTGAAAGAAGAAGAGGTCAAGCTTCGCGAGGCCATCGACCCGCCGGAGGGCAAGAAGCCGTTGTCGGCCCAGCGCAAGCAGAAGGCCATCAAACGGCTCAAGATCGTGGCCGCCTTCAACCGCACCGAGGAAGGCTCCCGGCGCATCAACGATCCCCGGGCCATGATCCTCGACGTGGTCCCGGTGATCCCGCCGGAGCTGCGCCCCATGGTGCAGCTCGACGGTGGCCGCTTCGCCACCTCGGACCTCAACGACCTGTACCGCCGGGTGATCAACCGCAACAACCGGCTGAAGCGCCTGCTCGACCTGGGCGCCCCCGAGATCATCGTCAACAACGAGAAGCGGATGCTGCAGGAGGCCGTCGACGCTCTCTTCGACAACGGCCGGCGCGGCCGCCCCGTCACCGGGCCCGGCAATCGGCCCCTCAAGTCGCTGTCCGACATGCTCAAGGGCAAGCAGGGCCGGTTCCGCCAGAACCTGCTCGGCAAGCGGGTCGATTACTCCGGCCGGTCGGTCATCGTGGTTGGCCCCACCCTGCAGATCCACCAGTGCGGTCTGCCCAAGCTGATGGCCCTCGAGCTGTTCAAGCCCTTCGTCATGAAGAAGCTGGTCGACGAGGAGAAGGCGCAGAACATCAAGTCGGCCAAGCGGATGGTGGAGCGTCGCAAGCCCCAGGTGTGGGACGTCCTCGAAGACGCCATCAAGGAGCATCCGGTCCTGCTCAACCGGGCCCCCACCCTCCACCGCCTCGGGATCCAGGCTTTCGAACCGGTGCTGGTAGAGGGCAAAGCCATCCAGATCCACCCGCTGGTGTGCACCGCCTTCAACGCCGACTTCGACGGTGACCAGATGGCCGTCCACCTGCCACTCTCGGCCGAGGCTCAGGCTGAGAGCCGGGTCCTGATGCTGTCGGCCAACAACGTGCTGTCGCCGGCTCATGGCCGCCCGCTGGTCACCCCCACCCAGGACATGATCATCGGCGCCTTCTACCTCACCGAGAAGGTCGAAGGCGCCAAGGGGGACGGCAAGGTCTTCCGCCGCCTCGATCAGGTCGAACGGGCCTATGAGGCCGGTGACATCGATCTGCACGCCATCATCACCGTGCGCGACGAGCGCCTGGTCGACACGCCTGCCAACGGCGCCTCCGCCACCTATCATCCCACCACCGCCGGCCGGTTGTTCTTCAACAACTGCTTGCCCTTCGATTTCGGCTACGTCAACCAGCGGGTCGACAAGAAGGAGATGGGTCGCATCGTCGACGTGCTCGCCAACGAGCGCGACAAGGGCGTTGTCGCCGACAGCCTCGACAAGATCAAGAACGTCTGCTTCCGCTACGCCACCAAGTCGGGCATCACCATCTCCATCGAGGACGTCAAGACGCCCCCGGAGAAGGCGGGCATCTTGGAGGACCACGAGCAGCAGGCCCAGAAGGTCGAGAACCAGTTCCGCAAGGGGATCATCACCGACGGTGAACGCCGCCAGAAAGAAGTGGAGATCTGGACCGAGGCCACCGACAAGGTGCGTGCCGCCATGGAGCTCAGCCTCAAGGCCCAGCAGTTCAACCCCATCGAGATGATGGTCGGCTCCGGTGCCCGCGGCAACATGATGCAGGTCCGCCAGATCGCCGGAATGCGAGGCTTGGTGGCCAACCCCCGCGGCGACATGATCCCCCGTCCGATCAAGGCCAACTTCCGTGAAGGCCTGTCGATGCTGGAGTACTTCATCGCCACTCCGGGCGCCCGCAAGGGTCTGGTCGACACCGCGCTGCGGACCGCCGACTCGGGTTACCTGACCCGCCGTCTGGTCGACGTGGCCCAAGAGCTGATCGTCCGCGAGGAGGACTGCCGCCGTGAGGGCGACCCCGTCCGTGGCAACTGGCTCGAAGACGTAGGACCGGACATGCCGGGCAAGCGCACCTACCTGGAGACCCGCCTCTTCGGCCGCACCCTGGCCGTCGACGTCAAGCTGAGCGACGGCTCGGTGCTGTCGGCGGGTACCGAGGTGGGCGACGAGGAGCTCGAAGCGCTGCGCGACGACCCCGAGGTCAACCGCGTCCGGGTGCGCACCCCGCTCACCTGCGAGGCCGACTTCGGCGTTTGCGCCAAGTGCTACGGCCGGTCGCTGGCCACCGGCAAGACCATCGAGATGGGTGAAGCGGTTGGCGTCATTGCCGCCCAGTCCATCGGCGAGCCCGGCACCCAGCTCACCATGCGCACCTTCCACACCGGCGGCGTGGCCGGTGGGGGCGACATCGCCGGCGGCCTGCCGCGGGTGGTCGAGCTCTTCGAGGCCCGCAGCCCCAAGGGCAAGGCCACCCTCATCAAGAACGGGGGTGCGGTCCGCATCGGTGAGGACGAGGGCAAGGGCCGGGTCATCACCGTGGTCCGCGACGACGGTGAAGAGGACGAGTACCTGGTGCCCGGGATGGCTCGCCTTCAGGTGGAGGACGGTGCCGAGGTCGAGCCCGGTGACGCCCTGGTCGAAGGTCCCCGTGACCCCAAGGAATTGCTTGAGATCCAGGGACCCCGCGAAACCCAGCAGTACCTGGTTCTGCAGGTACAGAAGGTGTACCGGGACCAGGGTGTGTCGATCGCTGACAAGCACATCGAGCTCATCGTCCGCCAGATGACCCGGCGCATCGCCGTTTCCGACGCCGGTGAGTCGGACTTCTTGCCCGGCGAGCGCGTCGACCAAAAGGTCTTCCGCGACACCAACATGTTGCTCCGCAACGAGGGCAAGAAGGCCGCCGAGGGGCGCACCGAGCTCATGGGCATCACCAAGGCGTCGCTGGCCACCGATTCCTGGTTGTCGGCCGCTTCCTTCCAGGAGACCACCAGGGTGCTCACCGAAGCCGCCATCGAGTCCCGTTCGGACTCGTTGCTCGGCCTCAAGGAGAACATCATCATCGGCAAGCTCATCCCCGCCGGCACCGGCACCATGACCTACCGCCGGATCGATACCTACGCCCCGGATTACGTCCCCATGCAGTACTACAGCTCCGACGCCGAGGAAGAGCTCGACCCGGCCGAGTGGTTGGCCGGGATCGGTGAGCCACCGGTGGCGACCGAGGCCGACACCGCTGGCGAGGGTTCTGGCGAGCAGGTGGCCGAGGTGGTCAACCTTCCCGTGAGCAACCAGGCCTCCGGCGAATAGGCCCCGCCCGTCCGTCTTGCCCGGCCTCCGGGCGGCCCGTAGCATTGCCCTTCGGCCCTGTCACGCCTCGCGCCCGGCGCGCGGCGGCCAGGTTCCACGTTGATTCAGGTTCTCGAGAGGTTCCACCGTGCCCACCATCCAGCAACTGGTCCGCAAGGGCCGGGAGGACAAGCCCGCCAAGGGCAAGACGCCTGCGCTCAAGGGCGCGCCCCAACGGCGGGGGGTCTGCACTCGCGTGTACACCTTCACCCCCAAGAAGCCGAACTCGGCGCTGCGCAAGGTGGCCCGAGTGCGGCTGAGCAGCGGGGTCGAGATCACTGCCTACATCCCCGGCGAGGGTCACAACCTGCAGGAGCACAGCATCGTGCTGGTGCGCGGGGGCCGGGTCAAGGACCTGCCCGGTGTCCGCTACAAGATCGTCCGCGGCACCCTCGACACGTCCGGGGTCAAGGACCGCAAGCAGGCCCGAAGCCGTTATGGCGCCAAGAAGGATTAGGGACCTAGCCGATGCCACGCAAAGGGCCAGCTCCGCGCCGCGACCTCATGCCCGACCCGATCTACGGGTCCCTAGCCGTCACCCAAGTGGTCAACAAGATCCTCCAACGCGGCAAGCGCTCCACCGCCGAGCGCATCGTCTACGAAGCGATGTCGATCGTTGAGGACAAGACCGGCGCCGAGCCGACCGCCACCCTCAAGCGGGCCATCGACAACGTGCGCCCGCAACTCGAGGTCAAGAGCCGCCGGGTCGGTGGCGCCACCTACCAGGTACCGGTCGAGGTGAAGCAGCCCCGTGCCAACACCTTGGCCATCCGGTGGTTGGTCACCTTCTCGCGCCAACGCCGGGAGAAGACCATGTCCGAACGGCTCGCCAACGAACTGCTGGACGCCGGCAACGGCATCGGCGCGGCGGTCAAGCGGCGTGAGGACGTACACAAGATGGCCGAATCCAACAAAGCCTTCGCCCACTACCGCTGGTAGACCCCATAATCGGGGCCTCGCCCCGCCGGGTGGGGTCCCACGATCGAGCCCATCGGCCCGGTCGTGCCTTGTACACGAGTGAACAGAGACTGAACCCCAATGGCAGAGAACGTGCCCCTTGAGCGATACCGCAACATCGGGATCATGGCTCACATCGACGCGGGCAAGACCACGACCACCGAGCGGATCCTCTACTACACCGGCAAGACCTACAAGATCGGCGAGGTCCACGAGGGCGGGGCGGTCATGGACCACATGATCCAGGAGCAGGAGCGGGGGATCACCATCACCTCGGCCGCCACCACCACCTTCTGGCACGACCACCGCATCAACATCATCGATACCCCCGGTCACGTCGACTTCACCGTCGAGGTCGAGCGTTCGCTGCGCGTCCTGGACGGTGCGGTGGCGGTGTTCGACGGGGTGGCCGGCGTCGAGCCGCAGACCGAGACGGTGTGGCGCCAGGCCAACAAGTACGGCGTTCCCCGCATGTGCTTCGTCAACAAGATGGACCGCATGGGCGCCGACTTCTACAAGGCCCTCGCCTCTATCAAGGACCGCCTCGACGCCACCGTGGCGGTGATCCAGCTGCCGATCGGCGCCGAGGGCAACTACCAGGGGATCGTCGACCTGCTGCGCATGAAGGCGCTGGTCTGGCACGACGAGGAGCTGGGCGCCAAGTGGGACGAGGTCGAGATCCCCGCCGACTTGGTCGACCAGGCGACCGAATACCGCCAAGAGCTGATTGACGTGGTGTCGCGCTACGACGACAACATCCTCGAGAAGTTCCTGGGTGACGAGGAGATCACCGAGGCCGATCTGAAGGTGGGCATCCGCAATGCCACCATCTCTGACGGTCTCGTCCCGATCCTGAACGGCTCGGCCTTCAAGAACAAAGGCGTCCAGCCGCTGCTCGACGCCGTCGTCGACTACATGCCGTCGCCGCTAGACCTGCCGCCGGTCACCGGCATGAGCACCAAGGGCAACGAAGAGGTCTCCCGCAAGCCTGATCCCAAGGAGCCGTTCTCGGCGCTGGCCTTCAAGATCGTCGCCGACCCCCACGGCAAGCTCACCTACTTCCGCGTCTACAGCGGGCGGCTGGACAAGGGCGGCCAGGTGCTCAACGCTCGTACTTCGAACAAGGAGCGGGCCGGGCGGCTGCTGCTCATGCACGCCAACAACCGCGAGGATCTTGACTTCGTCGAGGCCGGCGACATCGTGGCCGGCATCGGGTTCAAGAACACCCGCACCGGTGACACCTTGTGCGACCCAGCGGCGCCGCTGGTGCTGGAGGAGCTGGAGTTCCCCGAGCCGGTCATCCACGTCGCCGTCGAGCCCAAGACCAAGCAGGACCAGGACAAGATGGGCAAGGCGCTCTTCTCGCTATCCGAGGAAGACCCCACCTTCCAGGTTCGCTCCGATGACGAGACCGGCCAGACAGTGATCTCCGGCATGGGCGAGCTGCACCTCGAGGTCCTGGTCGACCGGATGCTGCGCGAGTTCAACGTCGACGCCACCGTGGGCAAGCCGCAGGTGGCCTACCGAGAGACCATCACCAAGACCGTCGAGAAGGTCGTGTACCGCCACGTCAAGCAGACCGGCGGCTCCGGCCAGTTCGCCCACGTGGTCATTACCCTCGAACCCACCGGGCCCGGCGGCGGCTACGAGTTCGTGGACAAGATCAGCGGTGGTCGCATCCCCAAGGAGTACATCCCCTCGGTCGATCAGGGCATCCAGGCCTCGCTGGTGGCAGGAGTGCTGGCCGGCTACCCGGTGGTCGACGTCAAGGCGACCCTCACCGACGGCTCTTTTCACGATGTCGACTCCTCGGAGATGGCCTTCAAGATCGCCGGCACCATGGTTTTCAAAGAAGCGGCCCGTAAAGCCAAGCCCGTGCTCTTAGAGCCGATCATGGCCGTCGAGGTGGTGACGCCCGAGGATTACATGGGCGACGTCATGGGTGACCTGTCCAGCCGGCGCGGTCGGGTCGGCGGCATGGACCAGCGCGGCAACGCCCAGGCGGTGAAAGCTCAAGTGCCCCTGTCGGAGATGTTCGGTTACGCTACCGACCTCCGAAGCCGGACCCAGGGCCGAGCCACCTACACGATGCAGTTCGAGTCCTACCAACAGATGCCGAACTCGATCCAGGAAGAGATCGTGACCCGCATCCGCGGCGAGTAAGTCCCTTTCCAACTTCAGCAAGTACGTCTACCCCTTCACATCGCGACGAAAGGTTCCAAGGCAGAGCAATGGCCAAGCAGAAGTTTGAGCGGAATAAGCCGCATTTGAATATTGGGACGATGGGTCATATTGATCATGGGAAGACGACGTTGACGGCGGCGATCACGAAGGTGTTGCATGAGGCGGATCCGTCGACGGCGTTCACGCCGTTCGATATGATTGATAAGGCGCCGGAGGAGCGGCAGCGCGGTATTACGATCAACATTTCGCATGTCGAGTATGAGACCCCGAACCGGCATTATGCGCATGTGGATATGCCGGGGCATGCGGATTACATCAAGAACATGATCACTGGGGCGGCGCAGATCGATGGGGCGATTCTGGTGGTGGCGGCGACGGATGGTCCGATGCCCCAGACCCGTGAGCATGTGTTGTTGGCCCGTCAGGTGGGGGTCCCGTCGATTGTGGTGGCGTTGAACAAGGTGGACATGGTCGATGATGAGGAGTTGTTGGAGTTGGTGGAGCTCGAGGTTCGCGAGTTGTTGACCGAGTACGAGTTCCCCGGTGATGACACGCCGGTGGTGCGGGTGTCGGCGTTGAAGGCGTTGGAGGGTGACGAGGCTTCCGCCCAGCAGGTGTTGGGGTTGATGGAGGCGGTCGATTCTTATGTGCCGGAACCGGAACGGGATTTGGAGAAGCCGTTCTTGATGCCGATCGAGGACGTGTTTTCGATCACTGGTCGGGGGACGGTGGTGACCGGCAAGGTGGAACAGGGGGTGGTCCACACCGGTGATGAGATCGAGATCGTGGGGATCCGTAACACCCAGAAGACGACTTGTACCGGGGTGGAGATGTTCCGCAAGTTGCTGGATCAGGGTCAGGCCGGGGACAACATCGGGGCCCTGTTGCGGGGCACGAAGAAAGAAGAGGTGGAACGCGGTCAGGTGTTGGCCAAGCCCGGTTCGATCACGCCGCACACCGATTTCGTGGGTCAGGTGTATGTGTTGACCAAGGACGAGGGTGGCCGCCACAAGCCGTTCTTCGGGAACTACCGGCCCCAGTTCTATTTCCGGACCACCGACATCACCGGCACGATCAGCCTCCCGGAGGGCACCGAGATGTGCATGCCCGGCGACAACACCGAGATGACCGTCGAACTGATCCATCCCATCGCCATGGACGAAGGCCTCCGCTTCGCCATCCGCGAAGGCGGCCGCACCGTCGGCGCCGGCCGCGTCACCAAAATCATCAAATAAGGGACGAGCACCGAATGGCTGATGCCAAGCAGAAGATCCGTATCCGGCTGAAGGCCTACGACCACGAGATCATCGATCAATCCACCAAGAAGATCGTGGAGACGGTGCTGCGCACCCAGGCCGAGATCCGCGGCCCGGTGCCCTTGCCCACTGAGAAGCACCGGTACACGGTCATCCGTTCGCCGTTCAAGGACAAGGACTCCCGCGAGCACTTCGAGATGCGCATCCACAAGCGCCTGCTCGACATCATGGAGCCTTCACCCAAGACCGTCGACTCCCTGCAACGCATCGAACTCCCCGCCGGCGTCGACATCGAGATCAAGATCCAGAGCGCCTGAGACGTCGGCGGCCCCAACACCCTGGCTTTGGCCAGCACTGAACTGGCGGGCTAACGTTTCTCCTTCGTGCCCCGAGGGGCCGCAATGGTGAACCCGCCGCAATTGACGTCTGCGCCGGCCTGCCTCGCAGGTACCCCGCAGCAGAACCCATCCAGCGCTCCGCCGGGCTCGCCCGAGCGGAGCGCCCGCGTGAACGGGCCACAGTCCGTTCCTCCGCGAGAAGAGAGACCAGAGGAAGATGGCAACCAAGGCAATCGTCGGCGAGAAGGTCGGCATGACACAGGTGTGGGACGCGGACAACCGCGTGGTCCCCGTCACCGTGCTGTCGGTCGCGCCGTGCCGGGTCGTCCAGGTCAAGACCATGGAGCGCGACGGCTACACGGCGCTGCAGGTCACCATGGGCCAGAAGAAGGCCTCCAAGCACACCAAGCCGGTTGCTGGCCAGTACCGCACTGCGGGCGTCGAGCCCGGCGTGCGGTTGGTCGAGCTCCGCTTGGACGACGTGTCCGACTACGAGGTGGGCCAGGAGCTGAAGGTCGACGTGCTGTCCGACGGCGAGGCCATCGACGTCACCGCAGTGAGCAAGGGCAAGGGCTTCGCCGGCGTCATGAAGCGCCATGGCTTCTCGGGCCAGCGCGCCAGCCACGGTGCCCACCGCGTGCACCGCGCCCCCGGCGCCATCGGCCAGTGCGCCACACCGGCGCGGGTGTTCAAGGGCCAGCCCATGGCCGGTCGGATGGGCGGCGACAAGGTCACCACCCTCAACCTCACCATCGTGTCGGCCGACGCCGAGCGGGATCTGCTGCTGGTCAAGGGCTCAGTCCCCGGTCCCAAGGGCGGCATCGTTCTCATCCGTGACGCGGTCAAGGGAGGCAAGTGATGCCCACCGTCGACGTCCTCGATCCAGCCGGCGCCAAGCAGGGATCGGTTGACCTGGACGAAACCACCTTCGGCATCGAGCCCAACACCGCGGTCATGCACCAAGTCGTCACCGCCCAGCTCGCCGCCCGCCGATCCGGCACCCAAAGCACCAAGACTCGCTCCGAGGTCGCTGGTGGTGGCGCCAAGCCTTGGAAGCAGAAGGGCACCGGACGGGCCCGGCAGGGCTCCATCCGCTCGCCCCAGTGGAACGGCGGGGGTGTGGCCCTCGGCCCCAAGCCCCGCAGCTACGCCCAGCGCACACCCAAGAAGATGGTCAAGCTCGCCTTGCGCTCAGCGCTTTCGGACCGCGCCGCCGAAGGCAAGGTGCTGGTCGTTCAGGCGTGGGGGTGGACCGCACCCAGGACCAAGTCGGCGGCCGAAGCGCTGGCCGCCCTGGGCGCCGAGGGCCGCGTGCTCGTGGTGCTCGAGCGCTCCGACGGGGTCGCCCAGCGCAGCTTCCGCAACCTGCCCAACGTCCACGTCCTGCACAACGGCGAGCTCAACGCCCACGACGTACTGGTCTCGGACTGGGTCGTCTTCACCCGCGCCGCTCTCCCGGGGCCGTCCATCCGCGACAACGCTCATCCCTCCGTCAAGGACGACGCCGCCTCCTCCATCAAGAACGATGTCGTCGCTGAGGTCGTCGCCGACGAAACGGACGCGGGTAACGCTGCGCAGTCCGCCAGGCGCAGCCGCGCCGAGGAAGAACCCGATGGCGAAGCTGTAGCTGGCCAGGCCCGCCGAGCTGGCGACCAGGAGGAACGTTGAAAGATCCTCGTGATGTGATCCTGGAGCCGGTGGTGAGCGAGAAGTCTTACGGGCTCATCGACCGCAACGTGTACACGTTCGTGGTGCACCCCAACGCCAGCAAGCCCGAGATCAGCGACGCCGTCAGCTCCATCTTCGACGTCAAGGTGCTCAAGGTGAACACGCTCAACCGCAAGGGCAAGGCCACCCGAAACCGCCGCACCGGCAAGGTCGGCAAGCGGGCCGACCGGAAGCGGGCGTTGGTCACGCTCGCCGAAGGCGATTCGATCGACCTGTTCGAGGGATAGGACCATGGCACTCCGCAAGCGCAAGCCCACCAGCCCCGGCCGCCGGTTCCAGACCGTCTCTGACTTCGCCGAGATCACCAAGGCCAAGCCTGAGAAGTCGTTGCTGGCGCCCAAACCCAAGACGGGCGGCCGCAACGCCCACGGTCACAAGACAGCGCGCCACAAGGGCGGCGGCCACAAGCAGCAGTACCGGGTGATCGACTTCCGCCGCAACAAGGACGGCGTGCCGGCCAAGGTCGCCGCCGTGGAGTACGACCCCAACCGCAACTGCCGCATCCTGCTGCTCAACTACTACGACGGCGAGAAGCGCTACATCCTGGCTCCACGCAATGTCCGCGTTGGAGATCTCCTGCATAGCGGCCAAGGCTCGGAGATCAAGCCCGGCAACGCCCTGCCACTGCGCTACATCCCAGTGGGCACCACGATTCACAACATCGAGCTCAAGCCCGGCGGCGGCGGCAAGATGGCTCGCAGTGCCGGCATGAGCGTGCAGCTCGTCGCCAAGGAGGGCGCCTTCGCCACCTTGCGCCTGCCCAGCACCGAGATGCGCCGGGTTCCCATCGACTGCCGGGCCACCGTCGGTGAGGTGGGCAACGCCGAGGCTGAGCTCATCAAGATCGGCAAGGCCGGCCGCAACCGGTGGAAGGGCGTCCGCCCCCAGACCCGCGGGGTAGCCATGAACCCCGTCGACCACCCTCACGGCGGCGGCGAGGGCAAGACCTCCGGCGGCCGGCACCCAGTCTCGCCGTGGGGCAAGCCCGAAGGCCGCACCCGAGACAAGAACAAGCCATCCCAGAAGCTCATCGTGCGCCGCCGCCGAACCCGCGGCAGCCGGAGGTAGTTCGCCATGCCCCGCTCCCTGAAGAAGGGCCCTTTCGTCGACGACCACCTGTTGAAGAAGGTCGACGCCCTCAACGAGAAGAGCGAGAAGAAGGTCATCAAGACCTGGTCTCGCCGCTCCACCATCATCCCCGACATGGTCGGGCACACCATCGCCGTCCACGACGGCCGCAAACACGTGCCGGTGTACATCACCGAGTCGATGGTCGGCCACAAGCTCGGCGAGTTCGCACCCACCCGCACGTTCAAGTACCACGCGGGTCAAGAGAAGTCGGTCAGGCGCTAGCTGATGGCCTTCGGGACAAAGACCAACGAACGCCCGGGCACCAGGGCCGTCGTCCGCCACGTACGGATGTCCGCCTACAAGGCGCGCGAGGTTCTCGACCTGATCCGGGGCAAGCACGTCGTCGAAGCCGACGAGATCCTGCAACTGGTCGAGCGCGATGCCGCCATCGTGATTCGCAAGGCCTTGGCCTCGGCCATCGCCAACGCCGAGACCAACGACGACCAGGACCCGGATCACCTCTACGTGTCGGCCTGCTTCGCCGACGAGGGGCCCACGCTCAAGCGCTGGCGGCCCCGAGCCCGCGGCCGCGCCACCCGCATTCGCAAGCGCACCTGCCACATCACGGTCATCGTCAGCCGCCAGTCCGAGGCCGAGATCGAACGCCGCTCGGTCCAGGAAGCCGTCGCCGGTGGCACCGGCCGCAGCCGCCGAGGGCAGGCCGCCCAGGCCGCCGCCCGCCGTGCCCGCGTGGCCCGCAGCCGCCAGCGCGACGAGCCCGAGACCCACGACCACGACGACGACGACGACGAAGGCGTGGTGGCCACGCCCGAGGGCCAGTTGGCAGCGCAGGACGCCGATGCCCAGTTGGCTGAATCCGACCCCGACTCACCCGAGGCACCGGTCGCCGACGATGAGGTTGTCGAGCCTGACGAAGCCGAGCTGACCGAGGCTGACATCGAGGAAGACGCCGCCGTGCCAACACCAGAGGCCCAGGTGGCCACCCAAGACGCCGACGCCGAGCTGGCGGAGGCCGACGGCGACCAGGAAGGACAGAAGTAATGGGCCACAAGGTCAACCCCTACGGGTTCCGGCTCGGGGTCACCACCGATTGGAAGTCGCGTTGGTTCGCCGACCGCAAGGAGTACGGCGACTTCGTCATCGAGGACTGGAAGATCCGCGATCTGCTCATGTCGGTGCTGCCCAACGCCGCCATCAGCCGGGTCGAGGTCGAGCGCACCCGCGATCGGTTGCGCGTCGACGTCCACACCGCCCGCCCCGGCATCGTCATCGGCCGGCGCGGCGCCCAGGCCGACGAACTCCGCTCGCAGCTCACCACCATCACGGGCAACAATAAAGTCCAGCTCAACATCCAGGAGATCAAGCAGCCTGAGCTCGACGCCGCCCTGATCGCCCAAGGCGTAGCCGACCAGCTGGCCGGCCGGGTGGCGTTCCGCCGGGCCATGAAGCGGGCCGTGCAGAACGCCCAGAAGGCCGGCGCCCTCGGCATCCGGGTCCAGTGCTCCGGCCGCCTCGGCGGTTCCGAGATGGCCCGCACCGAGTGGTACCGCGAGGGCCGCGTCCCGCTGCACACCCTCCGCGCCGACATTGACTACGGCTTCCGCGAGGCCCGCACCACCGCTGGCCGCATCGGCGTCAAGGTGTGGATCTACAAAGGCGACATCAAGCCCTACAAGTCGGTGGCCGAGGACAAGATCAGCCGTGAGGCCGCCATGGCGGTGGGGGAAACCTCCGGCCAGGCCCGTCCCCGCCAAGTGGTCTCCTCCTCCGCCGCCCGCAGCCGTCCCGAAGCTCCAACCGAGGGCGCACCGCCGGCTGCTGAAGAAGGCACCGAGGCCGCCCCTCTGATCAAAGAGGCCGACCCCGAGCTCGAGCGCCTCCTCGCCGAGGAGGAAGAGATCGAGCGCTCCACCCGCGAGCACCACGAGATCCCGCACTTCCGACCGGGGGACCCTGACTGATGTTGATGCCCCGGAAGGTCAAGCACCGCAAGGAGCACCGCGGCCGCACCCGCGGCCAAGCCAAGGGCGGTACCACCGTCAGCTTCGGCGACTACGGCATCCAGGCCCTCGAACCGGGCTGGGTCACGGCCCGCCAGATCGAAGCGGCCCGTATCGCCATGACCCGCCACATCAAGCGTGGCGGCAAGGTCTGGATCAACGTCTTCCCGCACAAGCCGGTCACCGAGAAGCCGGCCGAGACGCGCATGGGGTCCGGCAAGGGCAACCCGGAACGGTGGGTGGCGGTGGTGAAGCCGGGACGCATCCTGTTCGAGCTCAGCTACGGCGACCCGGTGGTCGCCAGGGAGGCCATCGAGCGGGCCATCCAGAAGCTCCCGATCAAAGCCAAGTTCGTTACCCGGTCGGAGGGTCTCTGATGGCTAAGGACTCCCCGCTGGCCGACATCGACGACGACGGCCTCATCCGACGTCTGGCCGAAGCCAAGCAGGAGCTGTTCAACCTGCGATTCCAGCACGTGACCGGACAGCTCGACAACTCGGCCCGACTGGGCCACACCCGCCGGGAGGTGGCTCGTCTCAACACCGAGCTACGAGCCCGGGAGATCGCCGCCGCCGAAGCACTGGCTGCTGCGCAGGAAGGCGCCTGATGGCTGAGAAAACCGAAACCGAGCCCCGCCCCAACCCGCGCAAGGTGCGCGAGGGCATAGTGACCTCGACGGCCATGCAGAAGACCGTCGTTGTCACCGTCACCGATCGGGTCCGCCACCCGCTTTACGGCAAGACCATGCAGCGCACCACCAAGCTCTACGCCCACGACGAGGTCGATGACCTCAAGGCCGGCGACCGGGTCCGCATCCAAGAGACCCGCCCGCTCTCCAAGCTCAAGCGCTGGCGAGTGGTCGACGTGCTCGAAAGGGCGAAGTAGCCGTGATCCAGCAAGAGACGCGCCTGCGCGTCGCCGACAACAGCGGGGCCAAGGAGGTGCTGTGCATCAAGGTGCTCGGCGGCTCCAAGCGCCGCTACGCCTCGATCGGTGACATCGTCGTGGCGACCGTCAAGGACGCCATCCCCGGCGCCGGCGTAAAGAAGGGCGAGGTCGTCAAGTGCGTCGTCGTCCGCGTGAAGAAGCAGAAGCGCCGGCCCGACGGCTCCTACATCCGCTTCGACGAGAACGCCGCCGTGCTCATCAACGACCAACAGCAGCCCCGCGGCACCCGGATCTTCGGTCCCGTGGGCCGCGAGCTGCGCGACAAGCGCTTCATGCGCATCGTCTCTCTGGCCCCGGAGGTGCTCTGACCATGGCCGGAATGAAGATCAAGAAGGGTGACCGGGTCCGCGTGCTCACCGGCAAGGACCGAGGCAAGGAGGGCGAGGTCATGTTCGCCTTCCCCGCCGAGCGCAAGGTCATCGTCGACGGCGTCAACGTGGTGAGGCGCCACCAGAAGGCCCGCTCCGCCACCGAGACCGGCGGCATCATCGACAAGGACCTGCCCATCCCGGTCTCCAACGTGGCTTACCTGTGCAACTCGTGCGGGCCGACCCGGGTGGGCTACCGCATCACCGACGCCGGCAAGATCCGCATCTGCCGCAAATGCGGGGGAGAGCTTTGATGGCCTCCACCGACACCCAAGTCCCGCGGTTCAAGCAGCGCTACGCCGACACGATCCGCGAGCAGCTCAAAGCTGACCTGGGGCTCGACAACATCATGCAGGTTCCCCGGCTCGAAAAGGTCGTGGTGAACATGGGCGTGGGCGGCGCCGTCAACCAGGCGTCGCTGCTCGATGGCGCGGTCGCCGACCTCACCGTGATCACCGGGCAGAAGCCCCTCGTTACCAGGGCCAAGAAGTCGATCGCCGCCTTCAAACTGCGGGAGGGCAACGCCATCGGCGCCAAGGTCACCTTGCGTGGCGACCGCATGTGGGAGTTCCTCGATCGCCTGATCAGCTTGGCCATCCCCCGGATCCGCGACTTCCGGGGTCTGCCGGCCAACAGCTTCGACGGCAACGGCAACTACACGTTCGGCATCACCGAGCAGTTGATCTTCCCCGAGGTCGACTACGACAGGGTCGACACCACCAGGGGAATGGACGTCACCATCGTGACGACCGCACGATCCAACGCCGAGGGCAAGGCGCTGCTCGCCGCCTTCGGCTTCCCGTTCAAGCGTGAGGGACAGCAGTAATGGCCAAGAAGGCACTCGTCCACAAGGCGGACAAGACCCCCAAGTTCAAGGTGCGCGGCTACACCCGCTGCCAGAAGTGCGGCCGGCCCCGAGCCGTGTACCGCAAGTTCAAGCTCTGCCGCATCTGCCTACGCGACCTCGCCCACTCCGGCGAGATCCCGGGCCTGACCAAGGCCAGCTGGTGAGGGGAGCGCGACCATGACCATGACCGACCCCATCGCCGACATGCTGACCCGGCTCCGGAACGCCAACGTGGCCATGCACGACGACGTGCGCATGCCGTCGTCCAAGCAGAAGCAGGCGCTGGCCGACATCCTCAAGCGCGAGGGTTACATCGAGGACTTCGCTGTCCAAGAAAACCCATCCTCCCCAGGCGCCACCCTCACCGTGACCATGAAGTACTCGGCGGAGAGGGCCCGCACCATCTCAGGTCTCCGCCGGGTGTCCAAGCCCGGGCTGCGCGTCTACTCCAAGGCCGAGCTGGTACCCCGCGTCCTGGGCGGCCTCGGTGTAGCCGTCGTCTCGACCAGCCAGGGTCTCATGACCGACCGTGAGGCACGCCGCCGCAAGGTCGGCGGCGAGATCCTCTGTTACGTCTGGTAGGAACCGTGTCCCGAATCGGCAAGTCCCCAATCTCTGTCCCCACCGGCGTCGACGTGACGCTCTCGGGTCGTCACGTCACCGTCAAGGGTCCCAAGGGCACGCTCGAGCGCGATCTCCCCGGGGAGATCTCGGTCCGCCAGGACGGTGACACCCTTGTGGTCGAACGACCCGACGACGAGCGCGAGAATCGTGCTCTGCACGGGTTGGTCCGCTCGCTGGTCAACAACATGGTCCTCGGCGTCAACGCCGAGTTCAGCAAGGAGCTGGAGATCATCGGCGTGGGCTACCGGGCCACCGCCCAAGGACCCGGCACCCTGAACTTGGCCCTCGGCTTCAGTCACCCGGTGTCGGTCGCCGCTCCCGAGGGCATCACCTTTGAGGTGCCGGCCCCCAACCGGATCATCGTGAAGGGGATCGACAAGGAGGCGGTGGGTCAGGTAGCCGCCAACATCCGTGCCCTGCGCAAGCCCGAGCCCTACAAGGGCAAGGGCGTGCGCTACCTGGGTGAGCACGTGGCCCGCAAGGCCGGCAAGGCCGGCAAGTGACCCACGAGGGGCTTCGCCCCCCGTGTTCCCCCCATGCCGGGCTCACGCCCGGCCCTAAACCCGAGCACCAGACGAAGTTGAGAACCGATGAGTGACAGCGCCAAGTGACCCACGAGGGGCTTCGCCCCCCTGTTCCCCCCATGCCGGGCTCACACCCGGCCCTAAACCCGAGCACCAGACGAAGTTGAGAACCGATGAGTGACAGCGCCAAGCAGAAGAGAGAGGCCCGGATCCGCCGGCACCGCCGTGTCCGCAAGAAGGTGCGGGGCACGCCCGAGCGCCCCAGGCTGGCCGTCTTCCGGTCGAACAAGCACATCGGCGCCCAGATCATCGACGACCGCGCCGGCGTCACACTGGCCGCGGCGTCGACCGTCGAGCCCGACCTGGCGTCGGAGTCGACCGGCACCACGGGCGCCGCTGCCAAGGTGGGGGAGCGGTTGGCCGAGCGGGCACGAGAAGCGGGCATCGCCTCCGTGGTCTTCGACCGCGGCGGCTTCCACTACCACGGCCGGGTCGCGGCCCTAGCCGATGCGGCTCGCAAAGCCGGACTGGAGTTCTGACATGGCCAACCATCCCGACGCGCAACTGCGTGATTCCCGGGTCATCAACATCAACCGGGTCGCCAAGGTCGTCAAAGGCGGCCGGCGCTTCTCCTTCACCGCCCTGGTGGTGATCGGTGACGGTGCCGGCCGGGTCGGACTCGGCTACGGCAAGGCCAAGGAGGTGCCTCTCGCCATCCAGAAAGGCACCGAAGAAGCCAAGAAGAACATGTTTTCGGTTGCGCTGGCGGGCTCCACCGTCACCCATCCCATCGTCGGGCGCATGGGTGCGGGCCGGGTCATGCTCAAGCCGGCGGCCCCCGGTACCGGTGTCATCGCCGGTGGTGCGGCCCGAGCCATCCTCGAAGAGGCCGGCGTGCACGACGTGCTCTGCAAGTCGCTCGGCTCCTCCAACCACATCAACGTCGCCCGCGCCACCATCGCCGGGCTGCAGGGGCTCAAGCGCCCAGATGAGGTCGCCCGCTTGCGAGGCCTCCACGCCGACGAGTTCGTGCCCAAGGGCATGCTCGACGCCTACAACGAGTCCCAGCGCGGCCCCCGCCAACACGACGAGACGCGCTGATGGCCGAGCTCAAGGTCACCCAGGTCCGTTCGGCCATCGGGTCCAAGCCAAAGCAACGCGGCACGCTGCGGGCGCTGGGGTTGGGCCGCATCGGCAGGTCGAACACCCTGCCGGACCGTCCCGAGATCCGCGGCATGCTGGCCAAGGTGCCCCACCTGGTCGACGTAACCGAAGAGGCGTGAAGGACTGCTCATGAAGCTGCACGAACTGAAACCCCCCGCCGGGTCCAACCGGCAACGCAGGCGCGTAGCCCGCGGGATCGGCGGCAAGGGCGGCAAGACCGCCGGTCGCGGCAGCAAGGGCCAGAAGGCTCGCAGCAAGGTCCCCATGAACTTCGAGGGCGGTCAGATGCCGCTGCACATGCGGGTGCCGAAGCTCAAGGGTTTCAAGAACCCGTTCCGCGTGGAGTACCAGGCGGTGAACCTCGACACCATCGAGGCCACCGATCTAACCGAGATCGATCCGGAAGGCCTGCGGGCTCGCGGCTTGGTCGGTAAGGACGCCTTGGTCAAGGTGCTCGGCCGTGGCGAGATCACCCGCGCCGTCAACGTCAAGGCCCACCGCTTCTCGGCCTCTGCCGAGGCAGCCATAACCGCGGCGGGCGGTACGGTTGACACCTTGCCCTTGCCCTGGGGCGAGCGTCGACCTCCGGCCAAGGGCAACCACCTAACGAACCGCTAGTCCTCAGGCCGAGCCAGCCTCAGGCGAACACAGGAGCTGCCGTGCTGTCGAGCATGCGGAACATGATCAGGGTGCCCGACCTGCGCAACAAGATCCTGTTCACGCTCATGATGATCGGGCTCTACCGGTTGGGCAGCCACATCCCGGTGCCCAACATCGACATCTCGCTGCTCAAGACCCTTCAAGGCCAAGCGAAGTCCAGCGGCGCCCTCGGGTACTTGCAGCTGTTCTCCGGTGGGGCGATCACCCAGTTCGCGGTGTTCGCGCTTGGGATCATGCCGTACATCACCGCTTCGATCATCATGCAGATCCTGGCGGTGGTGATCCCCAAGCTGGAGCAGTGGCAGGACCAGGGAGCGGTCGGGCAACGCAAGATCACCCAGTGGACCCGTTACCTGACCGTGGGCATCGCCTTGATGCAGAGCACCGGGCTCACGTTCCTGTTCCACAACGGCGGCGCCGGCTTCACCGGAGGCAACCCCTTCGGCAACAAGAACCTGTTCGTCGACTTCACCATCCCGAAGGTGGCGCTGGTGGTGCTCACCCTCACCACCGGCACCGCCCTGCTCATGTGGATGGGGGAGCTCACCACCCAGCGCGGCATCGGCAACGGCATGTCCCTGCTGATCTTCGCCTCCGTGGTCAGCCGGCTCCCGTCCAACTTCGGCACGGTCAACGCCGAGAACGGGCCCATCCTCATGTTCCTGGTCGTCTTGCTGTTCACCGGCGTGATGGTGGCCATCGTGATCATGGAACAGGCCCAGCGGCGGATACCCGTCCAGTTCGCCAAACGGGTGGTGGGCCGGCGCATGTACGGCGGCCAGAGCACCTACATCCCGCTCAAGGTGAACAACGCCGGGGTCATCCCCATCATCTTCGCCAGCTCGGTGCTGTACCTGCCCCTGATCATCGCCCAGGTCCTGCCGGGCAAGAAGCTCGACGCCAAGGGCAACGGGGGCAACTGGGCCAACGCCATCCAGAGCTTCATCGACCAAAACTTCCGGCGCGGCTCCGGGCCCTTCTACCTCATCACCTACGGCATCCTGATCCTGGGGTTCGCGTACTTCTACACCGCCATCCAGTTCGACCCTCACCGCCAAGCGGATCAGATCCGCAAGCAGGGGGGGTTCATCCCCGGCATCCGGCCCGGTCCTCAGACCGAGCGACACCTGGCCAAGATCCTCAACCGCATCACGCTGCCCGGCGCCTTGTTCATCGCCGCCGTGGCCCTCATTCCCGCCGCCGTCCTGGGCCAGACCTTGGGCAACAGCGGGGGCGGTCAGGCCCTGGGCTTCTTCGGCATCTCGATCCTCATCGCGGTGGGCGTGGCGCTGGAGACCATGAAGCAGATCGACAGCCAGTTGATGATGCGCAACTACGAAGGCTTCCTGAAGTAGTGGCACCCCGGCCAACACGCGAGGGGCGGGGCCCGTGGGCGTTCGCCTGGTGATCCTGGGCCGGCCCGGCGCCGGCAAGGGAACCCAGTGCGTCGATCTCGCTGCGCACTACGCGGTGCCCCACATCTCCACCGGCGACATGCTGCGGCGGTCGGTGGCGGCCGGGACGCCGCTGGGGCGCGAAGCCAAGTCCTACATGGACAGCGGCGGCCTGGTCCCCGACGACGTCATCATCGGTGTGGTCGCCGAGGTGCTGGGTGATCCGGAGTTCGCCGAGCAGGGATGGCTGCTCGACGGCTTCCCCCGCACCGTCCCGCAGGCCGACGAGCTGTCCCGGATCACGGCCGATGCGCCGATCCAGGTGGTGGCCAACCTCGAGGTGCCGAGAGAGGTGGTGCTCGAGCGGATCGCCGGGCGACGCGCCGAGGAGGACCGTGCCGATGACGCCGAGGACGCCGTCCTGATCCGGCTCGACGTGTTCGACCGTTACATATTGCCGGTCGTCGAGTGGTACCGATCCCGCGGTGAGCTGGTTGACGTCGACGGTGTCGGCGCCCCCGCCGAGGTCTTCGATCGACTGGTCAAGGTGATCGACGAGCAGCTCGCCTCATGAACCTGGGCTCTTCCGGCCTCTGCAAGACGGCCGAGCAGCTCCGCCACATGCGCGCCGCTGGGAGGGTGGTGGCCGAGATGCACTCTTGCATCCGCCAGGCCATCCGGCCCGGGGTCACCACCGGTGCGCTCGATGGGATCGCCAGGGACGTGCTTGACCGGCGGGGCGCAACCTCGAACTTTCTGGGCTACGGCAGCCCGCCGTACCCGGCGGTCATCTGCGCCTCCCCCAACCAGGTCATCGTCCATGGCATCCCGGACGGTCGGGTCTTGGAGGAAGGCGACATCGTGGCCATCGATTGCGGCGCCGTCGTGAACGGCTGGCACGGGGACGCCGCCTTCACCGCCGGGGTCGGCGCCATCAGCCCCGAAGCCGGCCGGCTGATCGAGGTCGCCGATGCGTCGCTGTCGGCCGCCATCGATGCCATGCAGGCCGGTAACCGGCTCGGCGACATCGGTCATGCCGTGCAGACGGTGGTCGAAGCCGCCGGCTACTCGGTGGTGCGCGAGTACACCGGCCACGGCATCGGCACCGCCATGCACGAAGCTCCCAGCGTCTACAACCACGGCCGGTCCGGCACCGGCCAGAAGCTCAAAGGCGGCATGGTACTGGCGGTCGAGCCCATGGTGAACCTGGGCCGCCCCGATACGGCCCTGCTGGACGACGGCTGGAGCGTGGTCACCGCCGACGGTTCCCTGTCGGCCCACGTCGAGCACTCCATCGCCATCACCGACGATGGACCGGAGATCCTCACCCTGCCTTGACTTCGGTGACTGGCCTAACAAGTATCTAGGCCGTCTGATATAAGTAGTGGACCCGAGAAACCGGTTCACGAGCGAGGGAGCACCGAGTGGCCACCCAGGAGGACCGCAAGGCGGAAACCCGGGCTTTGCTCATAGACGCCGCGGCTGACCTGTTCGCCCGGAAGGGCTTCCACGCCGTGTCGGCGGAGGCCGTGGCCGACGCCGCCGACCGCACCACCGGCGCCCTTTACAGCCACTTCGGGAACAAAGAGGGGCTGCTGCTGGCGTTGCTCGAGGTCTGGATGGAGCGGACGGTGGCCGACCTGCGCCCGGCGTTGGAAGGCGTGGCCGATCTCGACGAGCGGTTAGGCGCGCTGTGGGGCGGGATAGTGCAGGCCGACGAGGGCAACGCTGAGGCGTGGGTGCTGCTCGAGTTCGAGCTGTGGCTGCACAGCGTCCGTGACCCTGTGCTGGCCGAACGGGCGTCGGCCCGCTTCGAGCATGCCCGGACCGGCTTGGCCGAAGGTCTCGAGTCGTGGGCCGCCGAGTTCCACTTCGTCTTGCCGGCGGCCGCCGCCGAGGTGGCGACACAGGTGATCGGTCTGTTGCTGGGAGCGGCCTTTCAGTACCGCCTCGATCCGGCGGCGGTTTCCGAGCGCGTGATCGTCGCCGGGCTTCGCCAGTTGCTCGGGACCCAAGCCCACCCTTCAGGAGGAACCACGCCATGACCACCGTGGAACACGGCGCGCTCGACCACATCGACCTGCTGGAGGACACCTGGGCCGACCGGGTCCCCCACGACCACTTCGACGTTCTTCGGGTCCATGCACCGGTGCACTGGCACGCCCATCCGACCTACGAAGGCTTCTGGGCAGTCACCCGCCACGCCGACGTAAGGGCGGTCAGCCGCAACCACCATCTCTTCTCGGCGGAGCTCGGTTCTACGTTCATCCAGGACCACGAGGACGAGGCCTTGGAGCTCATCCGGATGACGCTGCTGAACATGGATCCTCCCAAGCACAGCCGGTACCGCCGCCTGGTCAGCGCCGGCTTCACCCCCCGCATGATCACCAAGCTGGTCGAGCACATCCAGGAGCGGGCCGAAGCGATCCTCGACGACATCGAGGGCCGGGGCACCATCGACTTCGTAGAAGAGGTCGCCGCCGAGCTGCCCCTCCAAGTCATCTGCGAGATGATCGGTGTGCCCGATGCGGACCGCCACCTGATCTTCGACTGGAGCAACCGGCTGGTCGGCCAGCAGGACCCCGATTTCCAGAGCTCGGAGGAGGACGGGCAGGCGGCCGCCGCGGAGATCTACGCCTACTGCGACGCCATCGCCGACGACCGGCGGGCCAACCCGCGCGACGACATCATGACCGCGCTGGTTCAAGCCGAGGTCGACGGCGACCGCCTGAGCACCGAGGAGCTCAACATGTTCTTCGTGTTGCTGGTCGTGGCCGGCAACGAGACGACCCGCAACCTGATCTCGCACTCGGTGCTCGCCATCATCGAGCACCCCGAGGCCCGCGCCGAGCTGGTCGGCGGCCTGGACGACGACGAGCTCTGGAGCACCGCTACCGAGGAGTTCCTGCGTTGGGGCAGCTCGATCCAGAACTTCCGCCGCACCGCCACCGAGGACACCGACATCGCCGGGTACCCGATTCGCAAGGGTGAGAAGGTCGTCATCTTCTACGCCGCCGCCAACCGCGATCCTGACGTCTTCACCGACCCGCACCGCTTCGACGTCCGCCGAGCCGAGAACGACCATCTGACCTTCGGCGGCGGCGGCGCCCACTTCTGCCTCGGCGCCAACCTGGCCCGGGCCGAGATCAAGGTCATGGTCCGCGAGTTCCTGCGCCGCTACCCCAATGTCGAGCTGGCCGGACCCCCCAAGCGCATGCGCTCAGACTTCATCAACGGCATCAAGCAACTCCCCCTCCGGCTTCACCCGGCCTGAGCCCGGCTTCAACCCCAAGGAGCACACCGTGCAGACCGACTTCGCCCAGAGGCTCGGCATCGAGTTCCCGATCTTCGCCTTCACCCACTGCCGCGATGTGGTGGTGGCCGTCAGCAAAGCCGGTGGGATAGGGGTCCTCGGTGCCGTGGGCTTCACGCCCGAGCAGCTCGAAGTCGAGCTCGACTGGATCGACGAGCACATCGGCGGCAAGCCGTACGGCGTCGACATCGTGATCCCCGGCAAATACGAGGGCATGGGCGAGTTCGACGTTGACAAGCTCGAACAGGACCTGGCGGCCATGATCCCCCAACAGCACCGGGACTTCGTCCAGAAGCTGCTCGCCGATCACACCGTACCCGACCTGCCCGAGGACGAACGCATGCGGGAGCTGATCGGGTTCGGCGCCGCCATCGCCTCACCCCAGGTCGACATCGCCCTGCAGCACAAAGGCGTGGCCCTGATCGCCAACGCTTTGGGGACGCCTCCCCCCGAGGTGATCGAGCGGGTCCACGGTTCCGGCCGGCTCATCGCCGCACTGTGCGGCTCGGCGGCGCAGGCCGTGCGCCACCGCAACGCCGGTGTCGACGCCGTGATCGCCCAAGGCACCGAAGGCGGCGGCCACACCGGCGAGATCGGTTCAGCCGTGCTGTGGCCCGAAGTGATCGACGCGGTGGCGCCCTTGCCCGTGCTGGCGGCAGGGGGGATCGGCACCGGCCGGCAGATGGCCGCGGCGCTGGCCATGGGCGCCGAAGGGGTGTGGACCGGCTCGCTGTGGCTCACCGTCGAGGAGGCCGACGTCCCGCCGGCACAGATGCAGTCGCTGTTCGAGGCGTCGAGTCGCGACACGATCCGGTCCCGGTCCTGGACCGGCAAGCCGTGCCGGATGTTGCGGAACGACTGGACCGAGGCGTGGGGCTCAGATGGGTCCCCCGACCCACTGAGCATGCCGTTGCAGTTCATGGTCACCTCCAACGCCGTGCAGCGGGGCCACCGCTACCCGGCGCAGGCCAAGGACGTGCAGTTCAACCCGGTGGGTCAGATCGTGGGCCGCATGAACAAGGTGCGGCCCGTGCGCGACGTCATCTTCGATCTGGTCGAGGAGTGCATCGAAGCCACTGAGCGCCTGGCCCGGCTCATGGGGATGACCGCCGAGGAGCCAGCGTCGAGCGCCAACCGCTGAGCGCCGACCCTGCGGCCGCGGCGCCGGCGGCGGTCACCAACACCAGGAGAGGCGTGACCGGTACCCGGAACCGGCTATCGGCGCCGTAGCCGGATGAGGACGCCACCAGGTACAGCATGGTGCCGACCACCAGCACGCCGGTGAAGCGCTCGCGTGCGCCACGCCGTACCACCGGCCAGAGCCCGAGGGCGGCGCCGCACAGCAACACGTACGGCCATGTCCTCTGCACGTACCTAACGGCCCCGGGGCGCGTCCAGGCCCAGTAGCGGTCCACCACGTCATCGGGAGTCTCGGTCATCAGCCGCTTCGCCCCCCGCCACGCCACGGTGGCGGCGCCCCCCGGGTGGTGGCGCAGTAGCGTGCTGCCTCTCGCGCCGAGGTCGTCGTACCACGACCCCACGGTGGGGTATCGGGCCGGCACCCGATGCTCCTGGGCGGCCCGGTTGGAGATGGTGCCGACGTGGTGCTTGAACTCCTGGCGGACCGCCTCGGCGGGACGGCCCTGGTCAACGGCGACGGCCGGCGCCGCCCAGAAGAAGTAGAGGTTGAAGTCCTGGACGCCGGCGAGGGACGAAGAGTGGATCTGTTGCTGGTTGCGAACCTGCCAGGAGCCGCACAACACCACCGCCGGAAGCAGGAACGCGCCAACGGCTATGAGGCCTTTGCGCCACCCCCAACCCCAGCGCCATGCACCGACCACCAAGAGGAGGACGACCACCAGCGGGAGGTAGTACGTGGTGGGTCGCACAAAGGTGGCGGCGGTGAGCAACGTCCCGGCCACCATCAACCGCCGCGCCGGGTGTGGGCTGCCGGCGAGGCGGGTGCACGAGAGGATGAAGCCGAACAGCAGCGTGGTGAACAGCGTCTCGCTGAGGACGCGGCCGGCGGCCATCACCCGTATCGGGTCGATCGCCACCACGACGGTCACGAGCAAGGGGAGCCGTGTCCCCCCGATGAACCGCACCGCCACGTGGTACAGGATCAGCAGACCGACCACCGCCACCACGGCCTGCGCCACCAGCCCGTACCAAGGCGAATCCGGGGTGACGAGCCAGACCAGGGCCAAGAAGGCCGGGTAGCCGGGGGACCGGAAGAAGGCCGGCGCCCCACCGGGGTAGATGAGGTACCGGCGATCATCGACCAGCGCATGGGCCAAGCTGATGTAGTCGCGAGAGTCGCTGGTGAGCACCCCCAGGCCTGCACCCTGGTGGGCCCGCCAGAGCACCACGCCCTGCAGGGCGGCGCTTCCCAGAAGGACCAGCGCCAGCGGGGCGGGAACGATCTGTCGAGCCCGGCCCCACCACGCCGCTCGACCCACCATGGCCGACAGTCTGGCCCACGACCGCAGACGCGACGTTCCAGGTGAGTGGCGCTTTCGGGTAAAGCCAAGTTGGTCGCCACTGGGGTCCGCCGATAGGGTTTCCCTTCGGTCTTGGCGGCCAGTCGCGGTTCCGCGCGGCGCCCGTGACCGAAGCCGTTTCCCGTCCAGGAGCTTTTCCGCTGCCCAAGCCCAAAGAAGACGCGATCGTCCTTGAAGGGACCGTCGTCGAGCCGTTGCCGAACGCCATGTTCCGTGTCGAGCTCGACAACGGCCACAAGGTGCTCGCGCACATCTCGGGCAAGATGCGCATGCACTACATACGCATCCTGCCTGGCGACAAGGTGCAAGTGGAGCTCACCCCCTATGACCTCAACCGAGGTCGGATCACCTACCGGTACAAGTGATGAAAGTTCGACCGAGCGTCAAACCGATCTGTGAGAAGTGCAAGGTGATCCGCCGGCGCGGCCGGGTGCAGGTCATCTGCCAGAACCCCCGACACAAGCAGAGGCAGGGCTAAGTGGCTCGTATCGCCGGTGTCGATGTCCCGCGCGAGAAGCGCCTGGAGATATCGCTCACCTACATCTTCGGCGTCGGCCGGACGGCGGCGCAGAACATCTGCGCCGCCACCGAGATCGATCCCAACACCCGGGTCCGGGACCTCACTGAGCAAGAGGTCTCCCGCATCCGTGCCTACATCGACACCAACCTCAAGGTTGAGGGTGATCTCAAGCGCGAGGTCCAGCAGGACATCAAGCGCAAGATGGAGATCCAGTGCTACCAGGGCATCCGGCACCGCAAGGGCCTGCCTGTGCACGGACAGCGCACCCACACCAACGCCCGCACCCGCAAGGGTCCCAAGAAGACCGTTGCCGGCAAGAAGAAGGTGCGAAAGTGATCGATCAGTCCCAGCACGCACGGGGTGTGAAAAAGGTGCCTGAGTAGTGGCCAAGCCGAAGCCGGGCGGCCGCCGCCCCCGCAAGCGCGAACGCAAGAACGTGGCCTACGGCGTGGCCCACATCAAGAGCTCGTTCAACAACACGATCGTGGCCATCTCCGACCAGGAGGGGAACATCCTTTCCTGGGCGTCGGCCGGCAACGTCGGGTTCAAGGGCTCTCGGAAGTCCACCCCCTACGCCGCCCAGATGGCTGCTGAGCAGTGCGCCCGGCGAGCCATGGAGCACGGCGTGCGCAAGGTCGACGTCGTGGTCAAGGGCCCCGGCTCGGGTCGTGAGACCGCCATCCGCACGCTGCAGAACACCGGGATCGAGATCACCGGTATCAAGGACGTGACCCCCATCCCCCACAACGGCTGCCGCCCCCCCAAGCGGCGCCGGGTCTGAGCCGAGGAGCTTCCATAACCTATGGCTCGATATACCGGACCCAAGGTCAAGTTGTCACGCCGCTTCGGCGTCAACCTCTTCGAGAACGAGAAGGGCCGCAAGGCTCTCGACAAGCGCCCGTACCCGCCTGGTGAGCACGGCCGTCGCCGTCGCCGCCAGCCTTCGGAGTACTCGCTGCAGCTCGCCGAGAAGCAGAAGGCCAAGTACATCTACGGCATGCTCGAGCGCCAGTTCGAGAACCTGTTCAAAGAGGCGAACCGCCAGAAGGGTGTCACCGGCGACAACCTCATGCGGATGCTCGAGCAGCGCCTCGACAACATCGTGTTCCGCGCCGGGTGGGCTTCGACCCGCCCCCAGGCCCGCCAGTTCGTCAACCACGGCATGGTCGATGTCAACGGCCGCCGCGTCGACATCCCCAGCTTCCGGGTCCGGGTCGGCGATGTGGTCTCGCTGCGCGAGAAGTCCCGTTCGATGATCGTGATCCGCCACAACATCGACACCCTCGACGCCATCGTCCCACCGTGGCTAGAGGCCGGCGACGCCGGCATGCAGGTCACCGTTCGCCAGCTGCCACTGCGCGAGCAGATCGACGTGCCGGTGCGCGAGCAACTCATCGTCGAGCTCTACAGCAAGTGACCCCCGGCGCCGGGGCCGGCTCACGCCGGTAGCGCGCCAAGTCCGTTCCGCTCCCGAACACCAGAGGTAGGCAAGTCATGCTGGTCATTCAGCGTCCGACGGTCGAGCCGATCGCCGATGCCGATGGCAACCGGCAGCAGTTCGCGGTCAGCCCACTCGAGCCCGGCTTCGGCCACACCCTCGGGAACTCGCTGCGCCGCACCCTGCTGTCCTCCATCCCCGGCGCCGCCATCACCCAAGTTCGATTCGACGACGCCCTCCACGAGTTCGACACCATCACCGGTGTCGTCGAGGACGTCACCGACGTGATCTTGAACCTCAAGGACGTGGTCATGACCTCGACCTCCGAGGAGCCGGTCACCGTGCGTCTAGACGTCCGGGGGCCCGGTGAAGTGACAGCCAAGGACATCCAGGTCACCTCAGATGTCGAGGTCCTCAACGGCGATCTGCACATCGCCACGCTCAACGGCAAAGGCCGGTTGGCGCTCGACATCACCATCGACCGGGGCTGTGGCTACGTGTCGGCTGACCGCAACAAGTCGGGCAACACCATCGGGATCATCCCGGTCGACTCGATCTTCTCGCCGATCCGTCGGGTGACCTTCAACGTGGAGCCGACCCGGGTCGAGATGGACACCAACTACGACCGACTGGTCCTAGACATCGAGACCGACGGTTCCATCTCACCGCGAGAGGCGCTCGCCTCCTCTGGTGCCACTTTGCGCTCGTTGGTCCAGTTAGTCGAAGAGATGAGCGACGAGCCGCGCGGGTTGGAACTGGGCGAGACCAGCACAAGCCTGCCGGGGTCGCCGGACCTCGACCTCGCCATCGAGGATCTGGATCTTTCCGAACGGCCGCGCAACTGCCTCAAGCGGGCCCAGGTCAACACCATCGGCGAACTGCTCCGCAAGAGCGAAGACGACTTGCTGGCCGTCACCAACTTCGGCCAGAAGTCGCTCGACGAGGTCATCGTGAAACTCGACGAGCGGGGTCTCAAGCTGCGGGGGCTCGACTGACATGCCGGCCACTCCTCGCCGGTCCAGCAGCTTCGGCGGCGGCGCCGCCCACCAACGGTTGATGATGGCCAACTTGGTCTGCTCGCTGGTCGCCGCTGAAGGCATCGTCACGACCGAGGCCAAGGCCAAGGCGCTGCGGCCGGTGGCCGAGAAGATGATCACCAAGGCCAAGAAGGGCGGCCTCCACAACCACCGTCAGGTGGTGGCCTACCTGAACGACAAGGAGATCGCCGCCAAGTTGTTCGACGATGTCGGGCCGCGTTATGGGGAGCGCAACGGCGGCTACACCCGCATCCTCAAGCTCGGTCCCCGCCACGGCGACAACGCACCCATGGCGCGGATCGAACTGGTCTGACGTTTCTGGCCGCTACCGGCCGGCGCGGTGAAGTTTCACCAGGTTGCCGGGATCGTGCAGGAAGGACTGCCAGCTCGAACCAACCGGCTTGGGGTCGGACACCGACAGCCTTTGGCCGCGGAGCTCGGCGACGGCGGCGTCGAGGTCCTCGACCAGCAGCGCCAGGTGCTGGCCCTGATCCGGGGGCGGTTCCGCCTCGATCAGATGGACCTGTTGCCCGCCGGCGTCCAGCCAAGCGCCGCCGAAGCCAAAGTTCGGCCTGTCGGGTCGAGCGACCAGACCGAGCCGGCCGACGTAGAAGTCAAGGGCGGCGTCGACGTCGGTGACGTTGATAGAGACGTGATGGAGCCCGACCGTTCTCATGAACGCAAGTCTTCCACCCGGGAAGGGTTCGAGCCCGAGGTCGTGTGATGGTTCAGGACATCGGCAAGGGGTGAGTCGGGACATCGGCAAGGCCGTTGGGTGGTCACGGTGGCTGGGTGTCGAAGCGTCGTGGTGTGATCGTGTCGGTGACCGTGGAGGGTCTGAGCCAGGCGGAGGCGGCTCGGCTGTACGGGGTGTCGGAGTCCTATGTGTCGCGGTTGCTGGCCCGATATCGGGTCGAGGGCGACGCCGCGTTCGAGCTCCGGTCTCGTCGCCCTCACCGGTCACGGGCGGCGATCGACGACGCCGTGGTCGAGCTGATCGTGAACCTGCGCCGGGATCTGGCGGCCCAGGGTCTCGACGCTGGACCGGACACGATCGCTTGGCACCTGTGGACCCACCACCAGGTGAAGGTGTCGATCTCGACGATCCGTCGCCGGCTCGTCGCCGCCGGCCTCGTAACCCCGAACCCGAAAAAGCGGCCCAGGTCGTCCTACATCCGTTTCGAGGCGGAGGTCCCGAACGAGACCTGGCAGTCCGACTTCACGCACTGGCGTCTCACCGATGGCAGCGACATCGAGATCCTGACCTGGCTCGATGATCACTCCCGCTACGCCCTATCAGTCACCGCCCACCGGCGCATCACCGGTCCGATCGTGACCAACACCTTCTCCGCCACCGCCGCTGACCAGGGCTTACCCGCATCGGTGCTGACCGACAACGGCATGGTGTTCACCACCCGCTTCGCCGGCGGTCGAGGCGGCCGCAACGCTCTGGAGGTCACCCTGGCTGGTCTCGGGATCATCCAGAAGCACTCCCGACCCAACCACCCGACGACCTGCGGAAAGGTCGAACGGTTCCAGCAGACCCTCAAACGGTGGCTCGGCCAGCAACCACCCGCCAAGCACCTGCACCAGCTCCAACAGCAGCTCGACCAGTTCGTCGACGAGTACAACCAGCGTCGACCCCACCGGTCACTCGATCGGCGCACCCCAGCAGCCGCCTACCAGCTGCTCCCCAAGGCTGGACCCAACGGCACCGTCACCGACGGCCACCACCGGGTTCGACGCGACCGCATCGACAACACCGGCGCCGTCACCCTCCGACGGGCCGGTCGCCTCCACCACATCGGCGTCGGCCGCGCCCACGCCGACACTTCCGTCACCCTGCTCGTCAATGATCTCGACATCCGCATCATCGACACCACCACCGGTGAACTCCTACGCCGCCTGACCCTCGACCCCGACCGCGACTACCAACCCCAAAAATGAACAAGGACCGACCCGCACCGCAGGTTCGGTCCTTGCCAATGTCTCGCGACATCACATTCGAGCCCGAGGTCGGAGTCGAACCGACGACCTGACGCTTACAAGGCGCCTGCTCTGACCAACTGAGCTACTCGGGCCGGGCCGGCGCGAAACGTGGAAGGAAACCCTCCGCGAGGTCTCGGGCCGGTCGTCGCTCGGGATCGTAGGCGGCGGCCAGCCGGCCGAATCGCAAGTGATCGCCCGCGGGAGGTGTCACCGATGGCCCTGGGGCGCGACCTCGCAGGCCGCTGGCCTCCCTGGAGCGCTTGGTCAGGCGGCGACGGGCAGCGGGGGGTCGCTGATGCGTTGGCGGTGCCGGTGCAAGGCGAGGGCGTTCACGGCGAGGGCGTGGGTGAGCAGGTTGAGGTGCTGGCGTTGGTGGCCGATGCTGTGGGCTCGGCGCAGCCAGAGGGTGTCGTCGAGGGCCCGGTTGATCGACTCGGCGTCGTTGCGGCGCCGGTAGAGCGCTTTGAAGTCGGGATCGGTGGGCGGGATCGGCCGGATGTTCTCGGTGCGGTTGAACCGGCGGCGGCTGTCCTGGGTGTTGCCGTGGAGCCGGATGCTGATCGTGCCGCCGCCGAGGTCGTCAGGAAGCCGGTATTCGTTGTACCAGCGGTAGGCGTTCTTGCCCGCGTTGCGGTGGGTGCGGACGCGGGGAAGTTCGGTGAAGACCCGTTGGCCGGTGTCGGTGATCACGCCGATCCCCACGGCGCCGCCCTGGGCGAACAACGAGACCGTTCGCTGGGTGCCGTCGGGCAGGGTGATGGCACGGTCCTCGATGTGGGTCGACTTCTCCTCGCGGCGTCCACCGGCCCGTCTCGGTTGCTTGGTGCGGGCCTTGGCGGCGGTGACCTTGTTGACAGGGAGCCAGCCGAGATCGCGGAGCAGGGTCTGGTGGTGGACACCTCGTAGGGCGGTGTCGTAGATGACGCCCTGGGCGCCAGGGCAGAGGGGCGCGAGATCGCGGAAGCAGTCCATGGCGGCGGCCGCTTCGCCGCCAGGAGATGGGACCCAGTCGACATCGAGGATGACCCGGCCGTGGATGTCAGTGGATCGGACCGCGACGATCACCCACTTGGTTCCCCACGCAGTGTCACCGGTGCCTTCGAAGTGCAGGCCACCGTCGGGCTCCGCTCGAACCGGCCGAAGCTCGCCGGTCTCCTTGTCGAGCCGGGTGGCGCCGGGGTGGGCCCGAAAGAGCGGGGTGATGACCTTGCCGTCGGCGTAGAGCATCCGGCTCAGATCAGGGTGGGTCCATGAGCCTGGACCGCCGGGATCGAGCAGCCCGAGCTCCCGGGCGGTCTGGGTAGCAGCTCGCTTGTGAAGCTCGCGAAGCGAGTTCAGGACCTCTGGCTGGGTCAGCCAGGTCGTACGTCCGTAAAGATAGTGATGACGCCGCATCGGCCTCGATGGCAGCCACCGCTCAGGCTCGCTCGGGAACCGCGCGGCGATCAGATTCCGGACGTGCCGCCAGACGAGTGGATGGCTCAGCTCAGCTTCCACCCGACGCGCTGAGGAGTACACGCCGAGCAGCGCATCGAACAGCAGCCACATGTAGGCCGGGTAATCACGGGGTCTGCCACCCCGCTCGGGTGGTGGCGACGGAACCAGCTCGGCGAGCTCGAACAGCTCGTCACTGGCGACCAGCGCCTCGAGCCATTCAAGGGTGGCAATGCCGGTATCCGGTGCGGTCACGTGGTCTCGCCCTGCCAGGACCAGTCGATCATGCTGGCCGCACGGTCGAGGCTTTTGAGGCCGAGGCCGGCAGCAACACGATCGATGCGCCCGGTCCGTTCCATGATCTGAACCCCCGCCCAGCCCGTGATCGACTGCGGGCGAACGGAGGGATCCTCCGCGAGTCCTGTTCGGCGCAGCACGTCGAGCAGCGCGGTCGAAGTTGAGACGCGACCCGCTTCTCGCGGGTCGCTACCCGCATAGAGCAGGGGCGTGGACGCGTCTGCTCCGCCGGCGGTAGCCCGGAAGCGGATGCGCTCGGCGCCCCACTCGCTCAGTTCCCCCCACCGGGCCGACTGTCGGCGACCGCCATGCAGCCACACCCGCTTCTGGTCGAGGTCCAGGTCGCCGACTCGGATGTACGGCAGTTCACCGGTTCTGCAGGTTGCCTCCGCGAGCGCCCATGCGGCGGAGCGGCGAGTGTCCTCGAGCGACCAGACCGACGCGGCTCGACAGAGCGTGACCTCGTCGTCGGTCAGCGGTCGGGTGATACGACGGGGTCGAGCCGGCATCGTCAAATCGAGCGTCGGATCCCCGACCGATGGATCCGTCTGCCGAGCAATCCGGAACAGCAAGCGCAATGCCGTCCGGCGCAGGTGCGCTGCGACATCGGCCGGCGGCCGATTATTGGCGTCAACCGCCCAGATGAAGCCCTCGGCGATCTCGGGCGACACGTCATGGATGTCCACGACACCGAAGGCCGCCGAGGCGAAGACCTCGAACCGTTGCAGGAGCCGCTCGACCCGGACCGCTTGCTCGGCTGATACCCAGAGAACGGACAGCGTTGCGCACGCCCCAGCAACACAGGTTGAGATCGGGACACCCTGGAGTGGGCGCGTACGCTGCATGGAGTCGGGACCTCCCTCGAGGCTTCCGGCCAGGCCCCGGGGTGTTACCGCACCGCCGGGGCCACTCAGTTGACTACACCTGTAACCCTACATGTTCAAGTGAGCTCTGGCAACAGGTGTAACCTGCTTGTGGTGAACCAGCGGATCGATACCGACGATCTAGTTGATGCACGCGGAGTGGCTGAGCTTCTGGGATTGGCACACCGAAACAGCGTCAGCGCATACCAGCGTCGGTATCCGTCGATGCCGAGGCCCGTAGTCGATCTCGGTCAAGGGCGTCCACGTCTCTGGTCGCGGCGAGCTGTCGAAGCATGGTGCGGCGGGACAGCAAAGCGACACGAGTGACCGCTACAACCGACAGAGCCCCGCGGGGTGGGAATCGAGGCGTAATGCTCGATGTGTTCAGCCAGCGAGTGCTGGCTGATCGGTGTCAGTGTCGCGCGGCTGTTTGACGGTGAGCGTCCGGGCCGCCGCGGGCGGCCAGGGGGGACGTCTCAACGGGGACTGTTGCGTTGGACGCAAACGAGCACAATTCGGGCGGCCATCGCTGGGCCCTTGACGTGCCCAAACTGGGACATTCGCCCTCATCTCGGGCGCCTGGAGCTCCGAGGTCCGCCCTCGGGGACTGTTGCATTAAGGGAGCGCAGGCGGCCAGCCTCGTCCATCTGGCCGCCCACTCGGTGGTAGGCGAGCCTGTCACGGTGCATCTCGTGCCCCATGAGCGGTGGCGCGAGGGGCAGATCTTCTCTCGATGGGAAGGTGCTCGGCTTAATGCAACAGTGCCCTCCAGGTTCACCTGATGGCAGATGCCGGTATCAGGTGGCACCACCCGGAAGCCGTCGAACGCCTGCTGGCCCCAGCGCAGGAACTGGTACCGCTCACGGTTGCGGTCGAACTCCAAGCGGGCATTGACGTCGAACGAATCCGGCGTGCCGAACCGGTCGACGATCACCGAATGGTCGATCACCAACTCCGTCGGCACCTGCGGGTTCACATTGACCGGATCGCCCCCAAGCGCCTCCACGCCGTCGCGCATCGCGGCAAGATCGACCACCGCCGGGACCCCGGTGAAGTCCTGCATGAGGATCCGAGCGGGCGAGAACGCGATCTCCTCGTCCGGTGCCGCCGACGGATCCCATCGGGCCAGCGCCTCGACGTCGGTCGCGGTGACCGAGACGCCGTCCTCGTTGCGCAACAGGTTCTCCAACAGAACCTTCAACGAGTACGGCAGCCGCCCGACATCCAAGCCATCCAACGCCGAGAGCGAGAACATCGAGTACGTCCGGTCGCCCACCCGCAGCTCACGGCGGCTGCCGAACGAGTCCCCCCTCATCGGTTCACTCGGCCCCGGCGGAGTTGGTCCGCAGTGACCGGGGCTCGTTGCGGCGCACCTCGAGCTGACCGGCGACCACCCTCGTCTCATAGATGGGCTGGGGCTGGGTGGCCGGTCCCCGTCGAACCGCTCCCGTGTCGAGGTCGAACACGCTGCCGTGCCACGGGCAGACGATGCAACCCTGGCCGATCTCGTCGACCTCGCCGTCGGCCAGGGGCGCGCCGCGATGGTTGCACCGGTTGTCGAGCACGTGGATCTGACCTGCGTGCTCGATGACCAAAAGGCTGATCCCGGCGGCTGACACCGCATGAGGCCGACCGTCCTTCACGGTTGCCTCCGCGACCACGGCCTGCCAGTCCGTCGGACCCGTCTGGAACGCATTCGTGTCGACCCCGACCCCGAGGGCGTAGGAGAGGTGCCCGCCCAGATAGCCGGCCGCGGCCACAACCGCCGCCCCGGCCAGAGCCAACGCCGTGCCGCTCCCGGGACCCCGCCGGCGACGGACCCATGAAGCACCGTAGAGCGCCACCGCGGTGAGGTTCAGCCCAGCGTGCAGAGCACCCACCCGCTGCTCCGCCCCGTCTGTGTCAGACCAATCAGACAGCCCGGCCATGGCCGTCGGCAGAGCGGTCAACACCCCGAGGCCGACCAGACGGCGGGCGGCGACTGCGTTGTCGCCAGGAGTGACATCGAGGACCGAAGCGCTGACCCAGGACCCGATGGGCACCGCGATCAACAGAGGATGCAACGGGTGGCCGAGCCAGGTCCCGCTCAGCGCATCCTTGAACGCGCCACCGCGCATGACTTTGCGAGCCAGCCCGTTGACCGGGCGGCCGACGCTGTCCACGGCCTCCGATCGCTCGATACGTTCGGTGATCAGACGGGGAAGCTTCACGGCAACGACGTTACCCACCGAGACCCACCGGGGTCGCCGACAGACCGATCAGCTCGGGCATGGTGAACGACGATCTGGTGGCAGCCGGACCCGGCGCCGTTCGATTCACGGGTCCGCGGTGCCCGGCGCCTTGCGCGACCCTTCTCCCATTGCGGACACCTGCCTAGGCTCCACCTCGGTGTGCCGCGCCTCGACCACGATCCTGCTCGTGGACGGGTATACAGCATCGTGCGTCGGGGTGTGTGGTTGCTGTTGGAAGCCGAACCTGATTTCGAGGTGTGCGGTGGAGTCTCGACGTTGGCCGAGGCGATCGACGGCTGCTGGGAGCCGGCAGTGATCCTGCATGAGCTTCTCCTCCCGGATGCGACAGTCCCGAGGTGGTCGCCGAGCTGCACGGCCGCTTTCCTGACTCGCGCCTGGTCGTGTTCAGCCGGCTCGAGAACCCGAGCTACGTCCATCTGGCGATGGCCAGCGGTGCGCTCGGCTACGGGTTGAAGTCGGCGGCGCCGGAAGCGCTCACCGACGCGGTGCACCGCGTGGCGGCGGGCGAGGAGTACGTCGAGCCCTCGCTGGGCGCCGCTCTGGCCCACTGGGACGGGATACCGCGCTGGCGGGTGAAAGACGATCTCCTTGCTCTGACCCGCCGCGAGCAGGAGGTTGTGGAGCTCGTCGCCCTCGGCCATACCAATGCCGAGGCGGCCGCGACACTGGGAGTCGCTCTGCGCACGGTCGAGTCGCACCGCAGCCACATCGTGCAGAAGCTCGGCCTCAGGACCCGGGCCGAGCTGGTGCAGTTCGTGACCGCCGCCACGCCCCAAATCATTGGCCGCTCCGGTCGAGGGCCCGGCCTTCGGTTTTCCCGCAGATCTCGACAGCCGCGGTTCCACGGATGGCGGGGCCCGACCGGGCACCATAAGGTCTCACGCCGGTCGGCGAGACACGCCCGCCGGGAACGGATCTATGAGTTGAAGCGCATACTCGTTGGTGTCGATGGTTCCGATACCGCCGCGGCGGCGTTGGGCTGGGCCGGCCGGCTTGCCCACGTCGTGGGGGCCGAAGTCGTGGTGGCCACTGTCTTCCAGCCTGACCAGGCCGAGGTTTCTCCTGACCGCTACGAGGCGCTGACGCAGTCAGCCGAACGCCTCCTCGACACCGAATGGTCCGAGCCGCTCAGCGGGAGCGGCGCGGCGCGCCGATCGTTGTTGCTCACCGGCCAGCCCGACGCGCTGCTCGAAGCGGCAGAGCGCGAGGACGTCGACCTCGTCGTGGTCGGGCCCCGCGGCCATGGCCGCTTTGCTCGCATGCACATCGGGAGCCTCGCCCACCACCTGGCCCACTACACCACTCGGCCGCTGGCCATCGTCCCTGCCCCGGGCGCGGCCGCGGCGTTCGACCGCGTCGGGTCGGCGTCGACGGCTCCGAGGGCAGCGCGCAGGCTGTCCGCTGGTGCACCGATCTGGCCCGCGCCACGCATGCCGAGGTCATCGCGGTCTACGCGTTCGAGCCGCTGGTGGAATGGGTTTCGCAGTCCGATCCTCGCAGCTGGCGGCAAGCGGCCGAGCGGACGCTCGAGGACGACTGGGTGGCACCACTGCGCGAGGCTGGCGTAGACGTGCGGACCCGCATCACCGAGGACATCCATCCGGTCGCCGCGCTGGCTGGCGTCGTGGAGGAGGAACGCGCCGGCGTCGTCGTGGTCGGCACACGGGGCATTGGTGGGTTCCTGGGGCTCCGGCTCGGACGCGTGCCCATGCAGCTCGTCCACCACACGCAGATGCCGGTGGTGTTGGTCCCGTTCCCGGTTGGCGGCCAGGGCGGCCAGGCTGCATGAAGCCAACTGAAACGCCGTCGGGTGAGCTGCCCGCTCCGGCCCCGTCGGCGGTCTCGCCTGACGCGGTGCGCAGCGAGCTCTATCAGCTGACACCGGGCGAGGACGTGATCACTCCGGCTCTGTGGGCCGGCTCGATACCACACGTCGGCGGGATCGCGCCCCGGATACGGATCGGGCGCAGCAGGTGGTTCAACCTGCTGTGGCTGCTGCCCCTCGGCTTCGTGGCGCTGCTGGCGGCGGTGGCGGTCGCGCAGGGTTTGCGCAATGTCCCGTCTGTGCAGCGGTTCATCACGGCGCATCCCGGCACCGTGCAGCAACCGCACCCGACGGTGACAGGGTTCCCGGCCTGGGTGGGCTGGCAGCACTTCTTCAACCTGTTCTTGCTGATCTTCATCATCCGGTCCGGGATCCAGATCCTCGCTGACCATCCCCGGCTGTACTGGACGCGGCATTCGACCCCCGGGCGCGACTGGTTCCGGATGCAGGAGCCGGTGCCGTCCGACCCGCTGTGGACGGCCAAGCAGGACTCCATCAGTCTGCCCCGTCAGGTCGGCCTGCCGGGGTTGCGGCACACCATCGGCTTGGCTCGCTGGTGGCATCTCGGCATAGACGCATTGTGGCTCCTCAACGGCGTCGTCTTCTACATCCTGTTGTTTGCCACCGGCCAATGGCACCGCCTGGTCCCCACCACCTGGGAGGTGTTCCCGAACGCGCTGTCGACGCTGATCCAGTACTTGTCGCTCAACTGGCCGAACGAGTCGGGCTGGGTCGCCTACAACGGACTGCAGCTGATCGCCTACTTCATCACCGTCTTCGTCGCCGCTCCCCTCGCGCTGATAACCGGGCTTGGCATGTCGCCCGCCCTGTCCACCCGCTTCAAGCGGACCAGCCGGATCTTCGGCATCCAGACCGCCCGCTCATTGCACTTCCTCGTCCTGGCCTGGTTCGTGGTGTTCATCGTGATGCACGTCACCTTCGTGTTCAGCACCGGCACCCTGGTCAACCTCAACCACGTCTACGCCGGCCGCAACGACCACAGCTGGGTCGGCTTCGTGTGGTTCGCGGCGTCGATGGTCGTCGTGGTCGTCGGATGGGTCGCCGCCACTCCTTTCACCATCGCCCACCCCCGGGTCGTGCAACGCGTGGGCCAGGCGATCGTCGGACCGCTCCAGCATTTCTTCGAACACGTCGACCCCAAGGCCGGCGAGTACCCGAGGCCGACATCTCCCCGTACTTCTGGCACAACGGCCAGTACCCGGACTCCGACGAGTACAAGCGACTGTTCGACTCCAACTTCGTCGACTACCGGCTCCACATCCACGGCCTGGTCGACAATCCCGTCGACCTGGATCTCGTTCAGCTCCGCGCCTTGCCCCACCACGAGCAGATCACCCAGCATTTCTGCATCCAAGGCTGGTCGGGCGTCGCCAAATGGGGTGGCGTGTCGATGTCGACCATCTTGGACCTGGTCAAGCCGGATCCGGAAGCGAAGTGGGTGGTCTTCTACTCCCTCGGTGACGGCGCCGACAAAGGGACCTACTACGACGCCCACCCCATCGAGCACATGGCCCATCACTTGACCATGTTGGCTTACGACATGAACGACCAGCCGCTCAGCTTCGGTCACGGCGCTCCTTTGCGGCTCCGCAACGAGATCGAGCTCGGCTTCAAGCAGGTCAAGTGGATCCAAGGCATCGAGTTCGTCGTCCACTACTCCGAGGTGAGCGGCGGGTACGGCGGCTACGACCAGGACCACGAGTTCTTCGGCTACCGACAATCCATCTGATGCGGCACGACACGAGAGACACGCCTGGGTTCGATCCCGACGCCTGAGCGGCCCACCTCAAAGAACGGAGAACGTCATGGAACTGGGAATGGTCGGACTGGGCCGGATGGGTGCGAACCTGGTCCGGCAGGTGAGCGGCGCGGGTCATCGCTGCGTCGTGTTCGACGTCGACCCCGACGCCATCGCGACCGTCGAAAAGGAGGGCGCGACCGGCGCTTCCTCGCTCGGTGGGCTCGTGGCGAACCTGTCGGCGCCGCGGGCCGTGTGGGTGATGGTGCCCGCCGGGGAGATCACCGAGAAGACGGTCAGCGACCTGGCCGAGCACCTGGAGCCGGGGACGCGATCATCGACGGGGGCAACTCCTACTACCGCGACGACATCGCCCGGGCCGAGGCGGTCCGAGCCAAGGGGATCCACTACGTCGACGTCGGCACGAGCGGCGGGGTGTGGGGTCTCGAGCGGGGCTACTGCCTGATGATCGGCGGCGAGGACGACGTGGTCGGCCGCCTGCAGCCGATCTTCGAGGCCATCGCCCCTGGGGTCGAGGCGGCCGAACGGACCCCGGGGCGGACCGGGGAGCTGAGCCAGGCCGAGCGCGGCTACCTTCACTGCGGCCCGAACGGAGCGGGACACTTCGTGAAGATGGTCCACAACGGGATCGAGTACGGGGCGACGGTCGCCTACGCCGAGGGTCTCAACATCTTGAGGAGCGCCGACACGGGAGCGACGAAACGGGCCGCTGACGCCGAGACCGCCCCGCTCGAGTACCCGCAGTTCTACCGCTACGACTTCGACCTGGCTTCGGTCGCCGAGGTGTGGTTATACGGCGAACAGGTGAGCCCGCAGCAGTGCCTGGTCGTCGGTGACACTCCCCATGACGTGGAGGGGGCACATGCCGCGGGCATCGCCTGTGTGGGGGTGGCCAGCCACAACTTCGCCGCCGGGCAACTCCGAGCGGGTGGGGCGGACTACGTCATCGCCTCCCTCAAGGAAGGACTTCCGCTGTGACCGGCACCACGAGCTGGCCGGACGGAGCACGCCTGTACCTGTTGCCGTTCGACCACCGCGGCTCGTTCAAGAAGGACCTGTTCGGCCTGGCCGACGGTCAGCAACCCGACGACGGTCAACGGGCACGGATCGGTGACCTGAAGGTGCTGATCTACGAGGGACTCGAGGTGGCATTGGCCGGGGGCGCTCCCCAGGCGTGCGCGGCCGTGCTGGTCGACGAGGAGTTCGGGGCCGATGTCGCCCAGCGGGCCAAGGCGGCCGGCTTGACGCTCGCCATGCCCGTCGAGCGCTCCGGCCAGGAGGAGTTCGACTTCGAGTACGGCGACGACTTCGCCGGCCACATCGAACAGTCCGATCCGGACTTCGTCAAGGTCTTGGTGCGCTACAACCCTGACGGCGACGCCGAGCGCAACGCTCGACAGGCGGCCCGCCTCGCCTACTTGTCGGTCTGGCTGCGCCAGCATGGGCGCGCCCTGCTCTTCGAGCTGCTCGTCCCACCGACCGTCACACAGCTGGCTCGGGTCGGTGACGACGTCGCGGTCTACGAGCACAAGGTGCTTCCCGGCCTCGTCATCGGAGCCATAGCGGCCCTCCAGGAGGCGGGGGTGGAGCCCGACGTGTGGAAGGTCCAGGGCCTCGATGACCGTGCCGACTGTCGACGGGCGGTAGCCCAGGCCCGGGCCGGTGGACGCCACGATGTCGTCTGCATCGTGTTGGGCCACGGGGCCGACGACACCCACGTGCGGCACTGGCTCGAAGAAGCGACCGGCGTGGACGGCTACGTGGGCTTCGCCGTGGGCCGGACCGTCTGGTTCGACGCCCTGGCTGACCATGTCGCCGGACGCTGTGACCGCAGCTCGGCCAGGACGCGCATCGCCGAGAAGTACCAGGAGATGATCGACGTGTACGAGCACGCCGCTCCGAGGCCCAGCCACGAGCCCGTTGCCTCCGGCGCCGGTGAGGCGTCGGGCGAGGACCGCCGCGGGGACCGCGGGCGTGAGCGGGGCCACGAGGTTGACGGCAGGGCGGCTCGTCCCTGACGACGCGGTGCTGGTGCTTTTCGGGGCGACCGGCGACCTGGCCAGACGCAAATTGCTGCCCGGCCTGTTCCACTTGGCGGTCGCCGGCCTGATGCCTCGCCGGTACCGGATCGTCGGGTCGGCTCCGCCGGATGGGGCTCCCGACGCGAAGGCGTTCGCTGACCAGGTCCACCAGGCCCTCGAGGACTTTGGGCGCAAGTAGGTGACCGACGATGCCTGGGCGACGTTCGGGGGAGCGCTGTCGTTCGTCGCGTCCTCGGACGGCGACCTGACGGCGTTGGTCGAGGCCGTCACCAGAGCCGAGGCGAACCTGGGCACGGCGCAACGGGTCGTCTACCTGGCCGTCCCTCCTTCGGCGTTCATCCCCATGATCGAGGCCCTCGGCGCGTCCGGCCTCGTGACCGAGGAGACCAAGCTCGTGATCGAGAAGCCCTTCGGGTCCGACGTCGGCTCGGCCCGGCAGTTGAACTCGGCGTTGCATGAGGTGTTCGACGAGCCTCAGATCTTTCGCATCGACCACTTCCTCGGCAAAGAGGGGGTTCAGAACATCCTCGCGTTGCGGTTCGCCAACGGCCTGTTCGAGCCGGCGTGGGACGCCCAGCATCTCGACTACGTCCAGATCGACGTGCCTGAGCAGCTGACCGTGGAGCGCCGCGGTGCCTTCTACGAGTCGACCGGCGCCTTCCGCGACATGGTCGTCACCCACCTGTTCCAACTGCTCGGCTTCTTGGCCATGGAAGCACCCGCCGCCTTCGACGCGGCATCACTGCGTAGCCAGAAGCAGCGTGTGTTCCACGCCATGAAGCCGCTCGACCCGGCCCGGGTCGTCTTCGGCCAGTACGACGGCTACCGCGCCGAACCGGGCGTGGCCGCGGACTCGAACGTCGAGACCTACGCCGCGGCCGAGGTCACCGTCGACAACAGCCGCTGGGCCGGCATGCCGTTCTACCTGCGCACGGGCAAGGCCCTGGCCGAGACCCGCACCACGGTCACCCTGGGGTTCAAGCAACCTGCCGTTCAGCTGTTCGACCTGAGCCGCGACGCGACGGGCGATCTGCGTCCCGACGAGATCGTCTTCGACCTGGAGGATCCCGGTGGTGTCACGTTTGCGTTCTCGGCCAAGGAACCGGGGCCACTGATGGCACTCGAGACCGCCTCGTGCTCGTTTCGCTACGCCGACTCGTTCACCGTGGCCAACGAGCTCGCGCCCTACGAGCGGCTCCTCCACGACGTCATGCTCGGTGACCCCACCTTGTTCAACGACGCGGCCGGGATCGAACGGCTCTGGGAGGTGGCAGCGCCGCTGCTCGAGGCACCACCGGACCCCGTGTCCTACGCCAAGGGGTCATGGGGGCCGGAGCAGGCGGACGGGCTCGTCGCCCCCCACCGTTGGCACCTGCCCGACTGTTCGATCCATGAACCCGACGACGGAGTGACGACCGCTGCCCGGTGACCCCGTCGTCGTGGTCATCGCCACCCCGGTCGAGGCCGAGCTCGTGGCCCGCATCGAGGCGGTCGATGACCGGCTCGATGTGCGCTATCAACCCGACCTGCTGCCCCCGCTGCGCTTTCCCTGTGACCATCGGGGGGTCGGGTCGTTTCGGCGAACTCCGGAGCAGGAGAAGCGCTGGTCCGCGCTGGTGGCCGGGGCCGAGGTGATGTTCGGCCTGCCCGGTGATTCCCCGGAGGGACTGGCCGACGCCGTACGGGCCAACACCGGACTGCGCTGGGTCCAGGCGACTGCAGGCGGGGCCGGCGAGCAGGTGCGGGCCGCCGGCCTGACGGACGATGAGCTCGCCCGGGTACTGATCACCCGCGCCGGTGGCGTGCACGTCGGGCCGCTGGCCGAGTTCGCGTTCTTCGGCCTCCTCGCCCTCACCAAGGGCCTGCCCCGGCTCCTGGCCGACAAGGCCGGCCGGCGCTGGGACCACTACCCGATGGCCGAGTTGGCCGATGCGACCCTGCTCGTCGTCGGGCTCGGTTCGATCGGCGCCGAGGTCGCTCGGCTGGCCAAAGCGTTCGGCATGCGGGTCATCGCCGTGAACCGAACAGGACGAACCGACTCGCCCTACGTGGACGAAAGTCGTCCCCCGCGCTTCCTCGGTGACCTCCTGCCCGTGGCCCATGCGGTCGTCGTGGCGTTGCCACTGACCGAGGAGACGCGAGGGATAATCGACGGCAAGGCCATCGCCCGCATGCGCACCGGCGCCTTTCT
>JAABUR0100001034.1_pt1 | contig 53122 bp, 10 predicted proteins | sample 5560091 | NCBI WGS metagenome assembly JAABUR01 (sample SAMN10711879, study PRJNA513375) | rock metagenome | isolation source: Antarctica rocks | place: Antarctica: Victoria Land, University Valley sud | reverse complement strand
CCTATTATAAAACTTTACTTATATTTCTAATATATCTTACTATTAACTTAATAGGTCTTTATATAACTTATAAAGTTTTTAGATATATTATCTTATATCTAATACCTCCTCTTAGTAAGTTCTATCCTTAAAATATATAAGAATCTTAAGCTAATAGTTATAATAAAGTTTAAAAGGATTATAACCTATTATTATATTCTTTATATTATAATATATAAATTCGGCTAGGGGTAATAACCCTACTTAATTATCTTATCTATTATTATAATAAGTTCTTAAATAATATTCTAATATCTAATTCTAATATTCTATTTAGCTATTAGTCTATAAATAGAAGGCTATACTTAGCCTATAATTTAACTTTAAATAGTAGTATAAATTAGACTAATAAGTACTTATAAATAGACTTCCTTAGTCTAATATAATATTATTAGGTATATTATACTTTAAGAAGACTTCTTTAAATAAGATATCTATAAGATTAGTTACTTTAAAGTTCTTTTATATAAGAAGATAGTAAAGTATCTTTATATACCTATTAATAACTATAAGAATAGTATTATAAATACCTCTACGCTATTTATATAGGGGAAGATCCGTAATAAAATCTATTATAATTAACCTCTATAACCTAGATAGCTTAAGAAGCGTAGTTAAGTCGCTATATAGTTAATATTATTTTACCTTAACTCTTTAATAAATATTATAAGAATTAATATATTCTTTAATATCTACCTTTATACCTATCTAGGTATACTTTTAGTAAAGGAGACTAAGCGTCTTATTAAGCTTAAAATACCCTACTAAGGGGTTATTATAATAGTAATTTAATAGCTCTTTATAAATTAATAAGTCTTTAGGAATATATAACTTCTTATTATATCTAAGTAAACCTTAACTATTAAATATCTATTAACTAGCTCTCTTAACTTATCTATCTATTATTTCACTTATATATTACTAGCTAATAAAAATATCTTCTTATTAAAGTACTTTAATTAACTTAATTATAGACTTTAAAGTCGTAGTATATACTATTTTATTCTCTACTATTATACTAGCTAGAAAATATAGAATAAGTTATTTATAACTAATAGTTCTAGTAATAGGGTTAAGCTATTTCTTAGCTATATTATAAGTATATTAAGGTAGCGTCTTACTTATACTCCTTATATTACTAGGTTAAGGGTCTTTATACCTTAATAGATATACTCTATCTAAAACCGTTATTCTAATAGTTATATTAATAATTCCTAGTACTACTAACCTTATAATTAATACTAGTATCTACGACTAACTTATATATATACTATATATTATAGTAAGTTCACTTTTATTACTAGAGGGTAGTAAGCCCTATCCTAGAATAGGAAATATATAAGCCTCTATTATAGTATAAAAAATAGGGTTTAATAAACCCGCTACTATTAATAGCTTTTATTATAATATAGGGATAAGTTTATTTATTATCCTACCCTTACTTTTATAATTAAGGCGTCTTAATAGCGTATTAGCTAGGTTAGTCTTACCTAGTTTATACTTAATAATAAAGTTATAAGTTAAGAGTCTTATTACCTATCTCGCCTATTAACTATTTAAGGCCTTTATATTTATAAAACCCCTTAGATTATTATAATTAGTAAGTACTTTAATTAGATAGAAACTACCTTTTAAGTAGTATCTCTACTACTTAAAGTTTATAACTATCGCGAGTAACTCCTTATTATAAATTTTATAATATTCTTTAATTAAGTTTATTTTCTTACTTTAAAAGGTTATAGGATATTACTAACCTAATTCCTAGAGTTATAATAGAATACTAGCTAGTTTAAAATCTAATATATTAGTCTTAACTCGCGTAGGTAGTATAGGACTAAAGTATCTTAGTATTAGTATATTAAATATATACTTTACTCTATTAAGCTAATTAAAAGGACCTTTCTTAACGCCTTTTATACTACCCTTTAATAGTCCTATTAAGGGTAATATAATCTATAAATACTAATAGATAAAATAATAGTAAAAATTTATAAATCTAAGAAAAATTTATACTTTATAAAAGCTCTTTAACCTAGGTTATAACTAGATAGTATCTACCTTATATTAATCTATTATTACGCCTTTAATTAATATAATAAATCCTAAGAACTCTACTTTAGTTATAAAGAACTAATATTTCTTTAAGTTAGTAAATAATTTATACTACTAAAGCCGCTTAAGTACTTTATATATATAATCCTTATACTTTATATATAATTCTAAATAGATAAGAATATTATTAAGATAAATAATATAGAATTTATTTAGTAACCCTATTAAGGACTTATTAATATAAGCTTAAAAGGTTACTAGAGTATTTATAAGATTAAATAGTATTATTAAATACTTAAAATAACTATATTATATATAAAATATAGTCTTCTACTTATCTCTTTTTTAGATATAAATATAATAATATATATCCTTAAAATTAAGTTTTATAAAGACTTTTACTCTATTTAAGTAATCTAATATTTTACTAATTAGGGGTAAAGGATATCTATTCTTAATAGTTACTTTATTTAACTTATAGTAGTTAATATATAGATATAGACCTCTATCCTTCTTTAGGATAAATAGAATAGGTAATCCTATAAGACTCTTAGAGTACTTAATCTATCCTTTTATTAAGGCTTTATTTAAATAGTATCTTAATTCTATTAACTCTATATTTAATAGGTTATATAAGGGTTTATAAGGCGGGTTACCTATTATATTAATAGCGTATTTACTTCCTTAATAGGATAGTAGATATCTAGCTTCTTTAACTAAGAATACGTCTAAGAACTTATTAAACTCTAGAGGTAATATATATAAATTAACTACGTGTTCCTTATCTAGATTACTTACTTCTACTATTCTAAGTTTTAATTATATAGGTTCTAGATTAATAATATTAGAAATAAGAAGTATATAAATAGTAGGCTATTTCTTTAAAAACTTTATAAACTACTATAAATTATTTAGTTAGAATAATAACTTATTAATTCTAAAATACTACTTCCTTATACTTATATTAACCTTAATACCTATTATATACTATATAAGTCTACTAATAACTAGTAGTAGTCCTACCTTATTAATTAAATAGAAAATATAGATATATTAATAGGAAGAACTCTAACTATTAATAGTTTAATATATTATATTATATATAGTATAATAGAAGATAGGCTTACTATTTATAAAGCTTAGATATAGTAATTTAGTATCTTTAATATATTTTAAGCTCGCTTTAATAGTATAAGCTTAAAAGATAATATTTAGCTAGGAATTATAATTAAGATATCCCTTATACTTAAGAGGCTTATACTTTAGTATTACCTTAACTTTATATTAATATAATATTAGAGGTTTAACCTCTACTCCTTATAACCTCTCCCCTAATAATTTAAAGTCCTTAATAGGGTCTAACTCTTTCCCTACTCCTTACTTATATATTAGCCCTATTCGCTTATAATACTAAGGTTTAAGTATCTTCCTTTTACTTAAAATCTATCTTATTTTAATAGATTAGGATAACTAGTAGTAAAAAAGCCCTTCTTATTATAATTCTAATAAGTAATATCTAATAAGTCGCGCGATTTAGACTTATTATAACTACTCTTACTATTATAACTACCTATTCCTTATCCCCTTATAATATTATTCCTATTTATTCGTAGTTTTTTACCTTTATTATAATCCGCGTACTTATATAATATATTTTACTAGCTTTTCTTATTAAAGCCTCTAGTCTTATTAATATTAACCTTAAGGCGTACTACTAATAATAGGAGTTTATCTCTTATATTAGGTAGGGACCCCTAATTTATAAGGGCGATTTAAAGCTCTTTAATAAGCTTAGTATATAAATTTATTACCTACTTACTTTTAACTTTTTTAGGAAGTTATACTTCTAATAATATTAAGTATATTTTAAACTTATAAATTACTTATATTAAGTATTAATATATATTAGTATACTATTAATATATACTTAACTTCCTATTTATAAGATCCTTAATATAATTTAATAAAAAGTTTATAAAATCCTTGTAACTTAATATTTCTAATAGATAAGAATATAAATAAGTAGCTTAAAGTTATTCTAAGTTACTCTTAAGTACTAGTATTATAAATAGAATATATAATATCTATATAGTAAAGTTAAATAGAGTTTATAAAAAAGATATATTATATTATTATATCTAGTCTTAGTATTTATAGATATTCTTATTATAATAGTTAGGAATAAGGGTTAGCTTTAATATACTTTAGAAGGGACTTAAGTACTCCTTAACTTTATTATATATACGCTTCTAACTTATACTACTATTACTATAAAGAGAAATCTATTCCCCTAATTCTAAGGTAGTAATATCTACTTTAACTTCTTTAAGTTATTAAATTTATAATAACTCTTCTTACTTACGCCTTACCTATATAAGGCGTTCTATTATAAGAGGAATACTTCCTTTATAATTCTCTAAATCTCTCTTAGGGGTATTTTTAGTATTATTAGGTTTATTTATATCCCCTATATAACTTTCCTATTCCCTTTCCTATTAGCTAGGATTATTATTAAAAGTATTTAATAAACTAGTTTTATCTTAACTCTATTATAACGGCGTATTACTTATAATACTACTAGAGCGAGTTATATTTACTATAACTAATAATAGATTACTACCCTTAAATAAGTAGAAGAATTAGAATTATTAGAATTATAAATTATAGGGGTTATATAATAATATAAAATTAGTCTATTTTTATAGTAAGACTAATTCTTAAGAAATCTAAGAATTATTCTATAAGGGATCTAATAAATCCTTTAAAGAGACTAGTAAGCCTTATATATTATTTCCCTTTATAGGTTAATATAAGGGTATAATATATACTAAGCGTATATAAAGTATAACCTATTTAGTAGGTTATAATAATATATACTAATACTCTATAATATTTTCTACTTAAATTAAGTTATATAACTTACTTTAAGGTATTTAAAGCTTTAAGAATAATTAAAATTAGTATAATACTTTAAAAGATATACTAGAATAAGTAGATTTATCTATTAAACTTTATATACTAATAGCTAGATTAGATTAATAATAAAAATCCTATTATTATTTATAAATTACCTACTTTATAATATTACCTACTAATATATCTAATATTAATTTAAATAGGATAAATATCTATCTTATTACTAGGTATATTATACTATTAAAATAGTATATTAGCTAATACTATTATATATATAAGATACCTACCTACCTAATTATTATAATTATAAATTATAAGGGTTATATAATAATATAAAATCAGTCTATTTTTTATAGTAAGACTAATTCTTAAGAAATCTAAGAATTATTCTACGGGGGATCTAATAAACCCCTTAAAGAGAACTAGTAAGCCTTATATATTATTTCCCCTTATAAGTTAATATAAGGATGTAATATATACTAAGCGTATATAATATAGAACCTATTTAGTTAGTTATAATAGTTACCTCCTCCCTTAAAGAAACTTATCCTTAAGTTTAATATAAATAGGCTATTTAATTAAGTTTAATAAAAACCTTTAAACGTAGTATAAGATATAAGGAAAAGAACTTAATAAAGCGAGATTAATTTATATTATAATTATAATATATAGTACTTATAACTTTATATTATAATATAACTATCTATTATAAGTAGATATTATAATCTAAGGTATATATATTATATATAATAAATCTATATAAATAATAATAATAGTTATACTAATATATTCTTAGCGCCTTAGTATTATTATTATAATACTTAAAAATTTCCTTAATACTTTCTCTTTTATAACTATTATTAATATTCTTCTAAGTACTTAATACCCTCTCTTCTTATATATATATAATATATATATAATATATAATATAGTATCTAATATCTTAATATCTTAGATATTACTTATAAGTTAATTTACTAGCTCTACGCGTAAATATAACTAATATAATATAACTTAATCTAATATAAAATATATATAATACGCCTAGCTTCTATAATAGAAGTAGAAGTAGATCCTAATACCTAGTTAGGTAATCTAATTATTAAGGATCTTATAAAAACTCCTATTATAAATCCTATAGAGATTCTATTAAAGATCCTATTAAGGAGCCTACTCCTCTATTATATAAGCCTATTCCTAAGCCTACTTCTTACCCTAACTCTATTATAAGTATTAATAACCTATTTAACCTAGATAATAATCTAGTTATACCTACTTATTATCCCTCTTTTATAAATATAAGTACTTAGGTACGTCTTAATTATATAGCTAATATAAAGTAGTATATTATTCTTACCTCTACTTCCCTAGTTATATATTCCTAGGGAGCTCCCTATCTAAAATAAAATATATATAAGAGGTATATTTATTATATTAATAAAGGACTTATAAAGTATAAGTATTTATAGTTATATTATACTTAGTATATATACTAATAGTATAAGTAATACTATATTTATAATTACTAATAGAAAGAAAATAATACTTAAGTAGTATAACTATTATTTAAAAGTCTATTATAATTATAAATTAATAGGTTTTCTCTATATTCTTAAGTTACTTTTATAATTATAATATATATTAATTACTTAACTTCTAGATTCCTAATAATATAATCCTAATTTATAATAAATTAATTAAGCTCTATTAATTAATTAATAACGCGGATTATCTAGATATTTTAGAGGATAAATTAAAGCTTTAAGTAGTAGGTATTACCCTTATAAATATTATAATTACTATCTACTTTAAGCTAGCTTCTTATAATTATATTATAATATATCTTAGTAGTAAAAAGAAATTAATAAGTATATTAGAAGTATAAATTATAATTCTTTAAATAATAGAATATATTAGTAAAACTCTTATAAGTATTTATAATATTAAGTAAGTTAAGGTATACTCTCTTATACTTTTATTATATTTATTAATTATTATAACTATTACTTATATATCTTTAAGTAGGCCTTAAGCCCTTAGCCTCTAGCCTAGAGAATAAGATAGATATAAATAATAAGGAGTAGGTACTTAGCGTACTAATATTATATTACTTATACTTTATAAGTAGCTAAGTAAGCTTTAACTACTTAATACTAGGTTTCCTTCTCCTAATTTAATTAGATAGTTTTTTATCTCTTTCCTAAGTTATCCTTATATACTAGCGCCTCTAGGGCGTTTTACCTACTTTTAATAGGTAAGATAAAAGAGATTAATACTCTTTATACTTACTTTTAAATAATTAATTAAATATCCTTTATTATATTCTCTAATTTTATTTTAATATTTATAACTCCTACTTTTAATAATAGTACTTTTACTTCTTATTAAAGTCTTTATATATTTCTTATATATCTTTTAGATTTTCTTCTAGAACCTATTAATTATATTAGGGAGGATATCTCTTCTACTTAATAAGATACTAGAGTTTACCCTTCTTTATCTTCTTATTTAAAATCTCTTCTAACTCCTACTACTTATTATTATTAATAAGTTCTAGAGGTAGTAACTTAGGTATAAAGGTATTATCTTACCTATATATATATAACTTTAAAAGAGAAATATAAAAAATAGGGTAGATTATATATATTAATAATAATACTAGGTAGTATACCTACTTATTAATAGGTTTAAAGATATAAAATAGATTAATAAGCTTATAAGATAGCTTCCTACTTAGTCGCTTTTACTTTAAGTTCTTTATATTTAATATAACTAAGTCTCTTTAATTAAAAGATATTAGCTTATACTTCCTATTATAAAACTTTACTTATATTTCTAATATATCTTACTATTAACTTAATAGGTCTTTATATAATTTATAAAGTTTTTAGATATATTATCTTATATCTAATACCTCCTCTTAATAAGTTCTATCCTTAGAATATATAAGAATCTTAGGCTAATAGTTATAATAAAGCTTAAAAGAATTATAACCTATTATTATATTTTTTATACTATAATATATAAATTTAACTAGGGGTAATAATTATATCTAATTATCTTATCTATTATTATAATAAGTTCTTAAATAATATTCTAATATCTAATTCTAATATTCTATTTAACTATTAATTTATAAATAAAAGGCTATACTTAGCTTATAATTTTACTTTAAATAGTAGTATAAGTTAAATTAATAAGCGCTTATAAATAGACTCCCTTAATCTAATATAATATTATTAGGTATATTATACTTTAGAAAGACTTCTTTAAATAAGATATTTATAAGATTAGTTACCTTATAATTCTTTTATATAAGAAGGTAGTAAAGTATCTTTATATACCTATTAATAATTATAAGAATAGTATTATAAATACCTTTATACTAGTATTATAAATACCTTTATACTATTTATATAAGGGAAGATCTATAATAAAATCTATTATAATTAACCTTTATAACCTAGTTAACTTAAGAAGTATAATTAAGTTACTATATAATTAATATTATTTCACTTTAACTCTTTAATAAATATTATAAGAATTAATATATTCTTTAATATCTACCTTTATACCTATCTAGGTATACTTTTAGTAAAGGAGACTAAGCGTCTTATTAAGCTTAAAATACCCTACTAAAGGGTTATTATAATAGTAATTTAATAGCTCTTTATAAACTAATAAGTCTTTAAGAATATATAACTTCTTATTATACTTAAGTAAACCTTAACTATTAAATATCTATTAACTAGCTCTATTAACTTATCTATCTATTATTTTACCTACGCGTTACTAGCTAATAAAAATATCTTCTTATTAAAGTACTTTAATTAATTTAATTATAGACTTTAAAGGTATAATATATACTATTTTATTTTCTACTATTATACTAGCTAGAAAATATAGGATAAATTATTTATAACTAATAGTTCTAGTAATAGGATTAAGCTATTTCTTAGTTATATTATAAGTATATTAAGGTAGCGTCTTACTTATACTCCTTATAATTTTAAGTTAAGGGTCCTTATACCTTAATAGATATACTCTATCTAAAACTATTATTCTAATAGCTATATTAATAATTCCTAGTACTACTAATCTTATAACTAGTATTAATATCTATAACTACCTTATATATATATTATATATTATAGTAAGTTTACCTTTATTACTAGAGGGTTATAAGCCCTATTCTAGTATAAGAAATATATAAGCCTTAGTTATAATATAAAAAATAGGGTTTAATAAACCTACTACTATTAATAGCTTTTACTATAATATAGAGATAAGTTTATTTATTACCCTACTCTTACTTTTATAATTAAGGCGCTTTAACGGCGTATTAACTAGGTTAGTCTTACCTAGCTTATACTTAATAATAAAGTTATAAATTAAGAGTCTTATTACCTATCTTATCTATTAACTATTTAAGGCCTTTATATTTATAAAACCCCTTAAGTTATTATAATTAGTAAGTACTTTAACTAGATAGAAACTACCTTCTAAGTAGTATCTCTACTACTTAAAGATTATAACTATTATAAGTAACTCTTTATTATAAGTTTTATAATATTCTTTAACTAAGTTTATTTTCTTACTTTAAAAGGTTATAAGATACTATTAATCTAATTCCTAGAGTTATAATAAAATACTAGCTAGTCTAAAATCTAATATATTAGTCTTAACTTATATAAGTAATATAAGATTAAAATATCTTAATATTAATATATTAAGAAATACTTAATAAAGTATATTAAATATATACTCTACTCTATTAAACTAATTAAAAGGACCTATCTTAATACCTTTTATACTACTCTTTAATAGCCTTATTAAGGGTAATATAATTTATAAATACTAATAAATAAAATAATTTTTTTTTTTTATAAATCTAAGAAAAATCTATACTTTATAAAAGCTCTTTAACCTAGGTTATAACTAGATAGTATCTACCTTATATTAATCTATTATAATACCTTTAATTAAGATAATAAATCTTAAGAACTCTACTTTAATTATAAAGAACTAATATTTCTTTAAGTTAGTAAATAATTTATATTATTAAAGCCGCTTAAGTACTTTATATATATAATCCCTATACTTTATATATAATTCTAAATAGATAAGAATATTATTAAGATAAATAATATAGAATTTATTTAATAACCCTATTAAAGACTTATTAATATAAGCTTAAAAGGTTACTAGAGTATTTATAAGACTAAATAGTATTATTAAATACTTAAAATAACTATATTATATATAAAATATAGTCTTCTACTTATCTCCCTTTTAAATATAAATATAATAATATATATCCTTAAGATTAAGTTTTATAAAGACCTTTACTCTATTTAAGTAATTTAATATTTTACTAATTAAGGGTAAAGGATATCTATTCTTAATAGTTACTTTATTTAAGTTATAGTAGTTAATATATAGATATAAGCCTCTATCCTTCTTTAAGATAAATAGGATAGGTAATCTTATAAGACTTTTAAAGTACTTAATCTATCCTTTTATTAAGGCTTTATCTAGATAGTATCTTAATTCTATTAACTCTATATTTAATAGGTTATATAAGGGTTTATAAAGCGGGTTACTAGTTATATTAATAGTATAATTACTTCTTTAATAAGATAGTAGATATCTAGCTTCTTTAATTAAGAATATATCTAAGAACTTATTAAATTCTAGAGGTAATATATATAAATTAACTATATATTCCTTATCTAGATTACTTATACCTACTACTTTAAATCTTAATTATATAGGTTCTAGATTAATAATATTAGAAATAAGAAGTATATAAATAGTAGGCTATTTCTTTAAGAATTTTATAAACTATTATAAATTATTTAGTTAGAATAATAACTTATTAACTCTAAAATACTACTTCTTTATACTTATATTAACCTTAATACCTATTATATATTATATAAGTCTATTAATAACTAGTAGTAGTCCTACCTTATCTATTATATAAAAGATATAAGTATATTAATAAAAAGAACTCTAACTATTAGTAGTTTAATATATTATATTATATATATTATAATAAAAGATAGGCTTACTATTTATAAAGCCTAGATATAGTAATTTAATATCTTTAATATATTTTAAACTTACTTTAATAGTATAAGCTTATAAGATAATATTTAGCTAGGAATTATAATTAAAATATCCCTTATACTTAAGAGGCTTATACTTTAGTATTAACTTAACTTTATATTAATATAATATTAAAGGTTTAACTTCTACTTCTTATAACCTCTCCCTTAATAATTTAGAGCCTTTAATAGGGTCTAGCCTTTTCCCTACTCTTTACTTATATATTAGCCCTATTTACTTATAGTATTAAGGTTTAAATATCTTCCTTTTAATTAAAATTTACCTTATTTTAGTAGATTAGGATAATTTATAATATAATAGCCCTTTTTATTATAATTCTAATAAGTAATATCTAATAAGTCGCGTAATTTAAGCTTATTATAACTACTCTTACTATTATAATTACCTATTCCTTATCCTCTTATAATATTATCTCTATTTATTTATAATTTTTTACCTTTATTATAATCCGCGTACTTATATAATATATTTTACTAGCCTTTCTTACCTAAGCTTTTAGTCTTATTAATATTAGCTTTAAGGTATACTATTAATAATAGGAGTTTATCTCTTATATTAAGTAGGGACCCCTAATTTATAAGGGTAATTTAAAGCTCTTTAATAAGCTTAATATATAAATTTATTACCTACTTACTTTTAACTTTTTTAGGAAGTTAGGCTTTTAAAGATATTAAGTATATTTTAAACTTATAAATTACTTATATTAAGTATTAGTATATATTAGTATACTATTAATATATACTTAACTCCCTATTTATAAGATCCTTAATATAGTTTAATAAAAAGTCTATAAAATCCTTCTAATTTAATATTTTTAATAGATAAGAATATAAATAAGTAGCTTAAAGTTATTCTAGATTACCTTTAAGTACTAGTATTATAAATAGAATACGCGATATTTATATAGTAAAGTTAAATAGGATTTATAAAAAAGATATATTATATTATTATATCTAGTCTTAGTATTTATAGATATTCTTATTATAATAGTTAAGAATAGGGGTTAACTTTAATATACTTTAAAAGGGACTTAAGTACTCCTTAACTTTATTATATATATACTTCCGACTTATAATACTATTATTATAAAGAGAAATCTATTCCTCTAATTCTAGGGTAGTAATATCTACTTTAACTTCTTTAAGTTATTAAATCTATAGTAACTCTTCTCGCTTACGCCTTACCTATATAAAGCGTTCTATTATAAAGGGAATACTTCCTTTATAATTCTCTAAATCTCCCTTAGGGGTATTTTTAGTATTATTAGATTTATTTATATCCCTTATATAACTTTCCTATTCCCTTTCCTATTAGCTAGGGTTATTATTAAAAGTATTTAATAAACTACTTTTATCTTAACTTTATTATAACGGCGTATTACTTATAATACTACTAGAGCGAGTTATATTTACTATAACTAATAATAGATTACTACCCTTAAATAGGTAGAAGAATTAAAATTATTATATTTATAAATTATAAGGGTTATATAGTAATATAAAATTAGTCTATTTTTTATAATAAGACTAATTCTTAAGAAATCTAAGAACTATTCTATAAGGGATCTAATAAACCCCCTAAAGAGAACTAGTAAGCCTTATATATTATTTCCTCTTATAAGTTAATATAAGGATATAATATATACTAAGTATATATAATATAGAACCTATTTAGTTAGTTATAATACTAATATAGTCGCTAGTCTATTACTTATTTATAGAAGCCTTTTATAAACTATATAAGTAGCCTTTAATAGAATTACTAATAGCTAATTAATTAATCTATATAAACTAGATAGAGTACTTATTAATTAGTAGTAATACTATACTATAAGCTTTATAATACTATCTAATTATTATAAATTATTAAACCTACTAATACTACTCTTATAATACTATTAATCTTATAATCCTCTAAGAGAAGTCTTTATTAACCCTTCTCTATAATTAAACTATCCTTATATCTTATATATCCTTACGTCCTTATAATAATAAGGCCCTTAATAGTAGGACTATATAAGTACCTTACTAATATTATAATAGCTACCTATTAAAACCTTTAATAGCCTACCTTTATACCTTATTTTATATAAGTACTATATTCCTTTTATTCTTAAAATCTTAGTAAGATTATAATTAATAGTCTTTTTTAAAAACTACTATTATAATATCCCTACTACCTCTTAATTAAAACCCTATTATTATAACCTACTAGATCTACAAGTTTATTAATACTACTAGAAAGGCTTATAAATACGAAGTATTAGAAATAATAGGCTATTATATTAACTATATTATTAAACTTTATAAATAACTTAAATAATTAAGTAGTATTAAATTATAGACTTAATATTCTACTTTAGTTAAACTACTATAGTTTTTATATAATTAGGCTACTAATACCCTAGTATTTTAGAGAGCTATTAAGTCCTTTATTAAGGATACTAAATAGTATTATAACCTTCTATAACTCTAGGTATACTTTATAAAGTACTAGAACCCTCTAGTAGTAGGAGTAATAAGCTCTACCTTATCTAATAATAAGACTATTAATCCTACTACTAGGGGTATATTAGCTAAAGAAGCTATCTATAATTATCCTATTAAACCTTCCCTACTAGTTATAAAGGAAAATATAGGCTTTATTAAAGTATAATATACTAAGCTTTATAAAATAATTACTAGTATTATCTTATAACTACCTACTAACCTTATTATAAATCCTATTATAAGTATAAATAATAAGATACTAAGATTTAACTCTAATAATATTAGCTACTTTAATATATTTTATAATAATAAATTAGTAGAAATAATATTAAGTATTAAGTATACTAGTAAGATTATATACTTCTATAATATATATATATTTATAGACTAGATTAAAGATATTATTTATATAAGAGGAGATATTATTTACTAGAACCTTTAGCTATATCTTTATAAAATAGTTATAAGCTAGTATACTTTAAAGTTAAGAGAAGTTAATAAATATCTTATTACTTATAATATTAATAAGTAGTACTAACTATTAATAGAATATTAGAAGATATCTTATAATATTAATATAAGTATTTTAATTTATAAGAGGTATATTATATAAGATACTTTATAATATTAAGAGCCTTATAAATATACTTAAGCTATTATAAGAGCTACTTAAGATACTAAGCTTAATATAATAAAGGACTATATCTTACTTATTTAATATAGATTTAATATAGAATTCTAGCGTAATATCCTAGAGCCTAGTAGAACTACTAACTATAATAATTTCCTTAATTTATTAGATAAGAGAAAGTACTAGTAGTAGACTTATACTTCTTATTATAAGAAACCCTATTAGTAGTAGTAATAATAATATAGTAGGTATTAATCTTAATTTTTAGTTTAGTAGAAATAGCCTTATAAGTCTTTATAATAGCCTCCCCCTTAATATTAACTTTATTAAAATAATAACTATAATAATACTTATTATAATAACTTATATTAAAAGCCTTTAATTAGCTATTAAAGCTACTAGCTAAATTAGAATTAAAATTAGTAGTTTAACTAAGAAGTTAATATTTATACTCTACTTATATAACTAATAAGATTATAAATTATAGTACTAGTAAATATATCTAGTTCTTAATTTAATAGATAATATTAATCTTAATAAGGTCTTTAATATAGATAGAATTAAAATTAATACTAATAGGGCTAGATACTATTTAAGTTAAGAGGTATATACCTTATATTTATATTTATATTTATATTTTATACTCTACTATCTAGCTACTTAGAGCTAATAAGGGCGGTTTATATCTAGCTTACTAGAGGAAACTATAATCTATAAAAGAAAACCTTATCTCCTATCCTATTTACTATTATATTTCTAGAACTCTAGATATTATATACTACCCTATCTTATACTCTTTATACTATCTTATCTCTTCTTTTATTAGAGTTACCTACCCCTTTACCCTCTAGTTAGAGCCTATCTACCCTTATATAGCCCCCCTAAGTTATTTCCTTATTAGTATAAACTAGCTAAGTATACCTTATTAAATAACCTACTTAGTTACTACCTTTAACCCCTTTAAGGTTAATACTATCTAGTAGAAGTTACTTAACCCTATCCTTTAAAGTATCTACCTCCTCCCCTTTATATAATTAGGGTAGAATATAAGTATATACTTAGTATCTTAATACCCTTATTTATATTTATAATTAATATTATTAACTCTTAGTACTCTTCTCTTATATAAGAAGGCGCGTAGTCCTATCTTCTCTATATATAATTAGATACCTATAAAGCTCTTAGCCTTAAAAAGCTTTATATAAAGACTAGCTCTTATCTCTTAAATCTTATCCCTTTATACTACTATCTTAGTATAGTTAGGGATACCCTCTTAATATCCTAGCTACCTCTCCTTTTATTTCTCCTTTACCTACCTTCTAATTTCTTTAGGGGTAAGCTAGGCTATTATACTAGTATCCCCTCCCCCTATTATTATTTAGAGGGCTCCTTTTACTTAAGACTACTTCTCCTCTATTAGAGTCTTTATAACCTTTTTCTCCCTTCCCTTTTTCCCTTTTAACTTATAGTAGATCCTTATATACCCTTCCTTAATTAGTAGGTAGATCCCTTATACTATTAATATATATAATACTAATTTATTAAGGCTTATCTTTATTAATAAAATCCTTAATTCTACCTTTAATACTTATATATTAATTATTTTAAAAGCCTTAAGTACTATCTTTAAGTACCTATTTTATATAGTTTTTAGCGTTATAATATTAGCCTTCTTTACCTCTAATATCCCCTTTAAGTTATATTATATCTTTATTATATAAGTTATTACTAGTTAAATTATTATATTATAAACCTATCTTATCTTATTAAGTATAATACCTTATATTAAGTTAATAATAATTAATAGAGCTAGCTTTTATATCTCTATCTTTAATCTTATCTTATTAATATATAAGCTCTACCTTAATTTATTATTAATATAAAGTCTAAGAACTCTTATTAATATCTCTAGGTATATTACTATTACTTTAAAGTCTATTATTACCTTTATATTAAACCTCTTTAAGCTCTTTAATAAATAGATTAACTTATACTTATAAGAGGTAAAGGTTACCTTATATATATTTACCTAATAAAGGTATACCTTATATATCTTTACTAGGATCTTATAATTCTCTTTAATACTTTTATTATATATTATTAAGTAAATATTATTAATAAAGCCTTTAATTTATACCTAGAGTTTTATCTTTATATACTCTTTTATAAGTAGGGAGTTAAAAAATAGAAATAAAATAAGTAATATTAGGGATCTTTAAAAGATCTTATATTAGTAAACTAGGAACTTATATAGAAAATCTAAACTACTAAATCTATTAAAAGCGCTCTTTTTAGGTAAAATACTAGTAAAAAATAGGAAAATTTCAGGTTTTTTTTATTCTAGCCTAAAAGTCCTAAATATAGAAAATCCGGATTTAAGGCCTTAAATCCGTGATTTTCCTCTAGCGCTAGGAAGAAACGGGAAGCTCGCTAGAGTTATAGTAGCTACGTCGTTAACGCTAGTATAATATAGGTTTTAAATACAGTTAATTCACGTGATTTATATACGCGTAGAGTACCCCCCTTTAACCTAGCCCTATATCCTATCCTTATATTACGCCTACGATTAATTCTCTTACTAAGTACTAGTACTAATTATTAATAAGACTTAGTACCTTATTATAATTACCTAGTTAGTACTAGCCTAATATAGTTATATTATAGCTAATTAGTAGGACTTATCCCCTATTAGTCCTATTACCTAGTATTTTTAAAAGTTACTAAATATATATTTTATAACTTATAGTATTATTATTAGCCTTAAAGCTAGTATATAAGCGCGCCTATTATTCGTATATATAATACGTATAATACGTATAATTTTATAAAATATAGGTTCCCCTAGTTTACTAATATAGTATAATTATTATAACCCTTTTTATTAAGAAGCTTTATACCTATTATATAATAAGGGTTAAGACCCCTTTCTTTAAGTTATATAATAACCTCTTATAAGAGATATTATTAAAGGCCCTTATAATATCTAATAATAATATACTTATTATATTAAACTTATTATAATTTTATTTTATATATACTACCTCTACTATTATCTTAAAGGATATTATTATTAACCTCTCCTTTCTTACCTTTATTTATTATTAGGGTAGTAGTTTATATTCCTTTATAAGGTCGCCTAGCTTCTTTATTATAACTACTTTTAATACCTTTCTTAAAGTATTAAGAAGGGTAATTAAATAGTATAATTTTAATTTAAAATAGTCCTCTTTCTTTAACTTCTTTAAGATAATTATATTAGCCTTCTTAAACTCTATTAAGTAGTATCTAACTCTTAGATAAGCTTAAAATAGGTATATAAAGCTAGGTAGTAGCTTCCTCTTTATTATTCTTAAAAACCTATTTAGGATCCTATCTATCCTAAGTATTTTATCCTACTTTAACCTATTAATTACTTTATAAACTTCCTCCTTAATAACCTTTATATTTATTATTAAGGGTATCTTATATTAAAACCCTTAAGTATTACTTAAATCTACCCTTAAAAGTAGGGGGAAGAAGGTCCTTTAAAGGACCTCTACCTTCTCTTAAAATAATTTTACCTTAAAGCCTCCCCTATCCTTCTTAAGGGTAGGGAACTTTAGGAGTTCTTAAGGTAGTATATTTCTCTCTTAGCCCTATTTAACTAGTTTCTAAAGCCTATTAAATAATTAAGATACCTTATATACTTCCTTTTTAAAATAAAGTACCTTTACCTTTTTTAATACTCTCTCTTTAATCTTCTAGGCCTCTTATTATACCTTTAAACTCCTCTAGCTTCTCTTATAATTATATTTAGCCTTAAGCTTTAATACTATCTTTATAACCTTTATATAATCTAAGTTTTAAAAGGACTTTATTTTTAAAGAGGGCTTTACTTATAATACTACCTTTTTTATAATATCTACTAGGCTTTAAAGTATATTAGCTAGGTAGTTATTTATCTACCCCTTAATTATTAACTCCCTATTTAGTAGTAAGTATTAAAGGGCGCTTATTTACCTCTTTATCTCCTTTAAATCTACTATCTTTTATACCCTTTATAAGTATAAGACTACTACTTCTACCTTAAGGTTAACTTTAATATATATTAAGATATAATTAGACTTATAATAAAAGTCTAGCTTAATATAATATTTTAATAGTATTTACTTAATAGCTTTTATTATAAGTACTAGATTAATAGTACTCTCTACTTTCCTTATCCTTTAAGTTATTATATCTTTTAATTAGAGTAAGTTTTATTCTCTTTTTTTTATAATATTTATAAGTATATCTACTACTTTATAATATATATATCTACCCCTATTATTCTAATTTAAGTAATAGAGGTTAAAGTCTTCTATTAATATATATTCCCTAAGCTAATTAAGCTACTCCTTTACCCCTAATAATATAAAGGGGCTATTTAACAAGGTCTTATACTCTAGGCTAGGGTTATATATATTATATATCTAGAGATATATTAATACTCCCCCTTCCTTTCTTATAACTTATATCCCTAGGGAGTATAAGTCCTTTAATATAAATTTAACCTCCTATTTATTAATATTCTAGTACTTATTTATAAAGAAATATATCTTTATATCCCTTTCTACTTTATATATTAAGTAGAATACTTCTTTATTTAAATTATATATTAAACCCGTCCTCTTTATATATAATAATTCCTAGATAACTAAGATATATATTTATTATATCTCTTTATCTTCTAGTAGTACTATTATTATTATAGTCTACTCCCTTTATATATTATATTATAATAGTTTTATTATTTTTTATACCTTTATAAGGATCCCTATTAAATATCCCTTATAACTTCTACTCCTTTAATACTTAAAGCCTCTTATACTAGTATTTCCTTTAATATCTATTAATCTATCTCTATTACTTAGAGAGTAATTAACCTTCCTAGCCTATTTTATAATATTACTATTAATAGTAGTATAGTTCCCCTTTCTCTTATATCCCTTTAAGGACCTATTTATATTATAACCTTACTAAGGTCTTTAAATCTTAATATAAGCTTCCTCTTCTTCTTTATTACTACTATTATCTACTCCCCTTAAAGCTACTTCTAAATATCCTATTATCTATTTCCTCTTATAAAGCTCTTATATAACTTCTTCTTATTTTTTTACTATCTTTTAATAAAGTTTATTTAATTCTCTTACTTTAATTATAGGGAGGTATTATAGTTATACCCCCTTTACTTATAATTATACCCCCTATTTATTTATATTTATACCCCCCTAGTTTAGATATAGCTTAGGGCTCCTAGGGTAATATAGCCGTATACCTACTAATACCTACCTTTTAAAGCGGTACCTCTAGGGCTACTAGACTCTTAAAGGTGAATAAGCCTTAGCTTAGAGTATACTAGCCCGCCTTATAACCTATACGCGTATAAGGGTATTATAGTCCCTATACTTTATAATAGTCTAACTATTCTATATACTAACTTTATAGAGTTTATAGTAGCTACTAGTACTTAAACCCCCTAGAAGTAGAGGCGGGTATAAGTAGGTATATAGCTATATTACCCTAGGAGCCCTAAGTTATACCTAAACTAGGGGGGTATAAATATAGGTAAATAGGGGGTATAATTATAAGTAAAGGGGGTATAACTATAATACCTCCCTAATTATATACCTTTACTTCTAGGTTATATAACTATTCTTCTTATAATTATTATACCTCTTAACCTCCCCTTCTTTTACCTTATACTTCTTTAAGTTATATCTATTAATATAGATTTTATATTATATTAAGCTCTTATAATATCTTATTATATACTTATATTACTAGTAGTTAAAGTATTATATTATAACCTTATTTCTCTTCTACCTCTTATACTTTAAGAGGTTATATCCCTTTATTAAGCCCTTCTTAATTACTTTATCTACTATCTCTAATATAAAGAGCTTTAATAGTAGTAAGGCTCTCTTCTTTACTACCTCTCCCTCTCTCCTATCTTATATAACTACTTATAACTAGGCTACCCTTATAATCTTTAGCCTTAGAAGATTCTTTTTATTCTATTAAATAATTATTTCTTTAACCTCTTTTTATTTTAATATATCTACTACCTTCTTTAATACCTTATATATTATAATTAGGAAGGTTTATCTTAATACCCTTATTAACTTATATACCTTTTTTACCTAATTATTATTCTTCTCTAACTCCTCTCTTATCTTTATCTCTATTATAAATAGTATTAAATTACCTCTAACTAAGTACCTTACTATTATAATCTCTTATATCCTTAAGAATATAATTATATTAAATCTCTTAACTAGCTACTCCTTAATAAGTACCCTTACTACCTCCCTTTTAATTCTATTATTAATTTAAATTATTAAGGTCCTAGCCTTCTTATTATTTATTACTCTAGATCCCTTCCTTATAATATTACTTATTAGTATTATAATAAATATCCCTCTAAGGCTTATATTACCTATTTTTATATTTATTAGACTCTAGCTAGCTATTTATATCTAGCTCCTTCTACCCCCTTATATCCTCCCCCCTTAGAATTATTCTTCTACTACCTATTACGACCCGTTCGTCTTCTAACTAGAAGGCTATAAGGTCTAGGTAGATCTCGTAGAGAGGAGTATTAAGGACTAAGGTAAATAGGCTTCGTACTAAACTAGTCTAGTATAGGTATAGTATTATATTTAATATCTAGGAGATAGTCTAGTTAATAATATAAGTTAAGTACGAAGCTCCTATCTAGATAGAAAGTAACGCTATTTATATAGATATAGGAAAGTTTATACTCGTACTAATTACTAGTACTTATTCCTTATTAACTAGAGCGACTAGTCGCGCGATCGCCTAGCTCGTTATAGTTATCTTATATTAACTAGAGCGACTAGGTAAGTAGTCGCTCGACTTATTATACTAAGGTATATTTAACTTAGTAAGCGCCTATAATATATACTAAGGCTCGCGTACTAAGGGTGTAATATTACCCCTCCTTCCTTAAACCTTTATCTTAAAGGTTAATAAGTATTTATATTATTAGTATAATAACGACACCGTATTAAACTATTAGATCGAGTGGCTTATAAGGGAGTAATTACGATAGTATTATATCTGCGATATACTAGGTCTTAAAAGGAGTATTAGGTATCTTCCCTTTCTTAAAGGTATGTAGAATACATTCGGCTAGGGAAGTAGTATAAGCCTATTATACTAGTTATCTACTTCTCCGGTATTAATAAGGTTATAAAGAAGCTTAAGCGTAAAGAGATAGAGATAGAGGTAGCTTAAGAGGCCGCTAATAAAGCTACTCGCTAGAGTAGTAAAATTACTTATTAGAAATAAATAAAACTAAAACGCCTTTATTAGTAGAAGTATTTCTTAAAAGAGTATAAATAACTAATATTTAATAAGGGTCTTAATAATATCAAGGAGCTAGAACATTTAAAAGAGCTTAAAAAAGCTAGCGAGGTTAAGAAAGTACTCGCTACTTATCCTACTTTTTTAGAGTTCGAGGGTTCTAGGACTCTCTTACCTAGAGCTTTTAAGTGGATCGCTTAGGGTATATCCGGGTTTAATAATATTATTAGAGGAGCTCTTAATAGTTTATAAGATTTATAACTAGTTCCTAGGTATTCTCTAAGTCCTTATATCCTTTCTATTTTACTAGGTAGCTCTAACCTTTTTATAATAGAATCTTTTCGGCTTCGAATTTATTCTCTTCTTCTATTCCGAAATAGAAGGTTTTCTATAAAGGTGTATTAGGGTCTACTAGTTCTAATATAAAGATATAGAATACTAGATATACTTTAACGTCTAGCGGGAGTTATAACTTATAATTAATAGGTCCTTTTTCTTTAATAACTAAAAATAGTCCGACCTTAATATAATCTAGTTTCTTACTTAGTCTTATACCTTTTAGATTTTTTATAAGGAGGTATACTTTATCCCCCTTCTTTAACTAAGGTCTATTTTTTCTTTTCTTATTAACTAACTTCTTTATAAAAGTATTAACCTAGCTAATTTTTTACTATATATCCTTATATAGGCTTTTTATATTAGATATTAGTACTAAGGCTTTTTTAGCGTCTAGCCCTCGTCTAGGGTCTAAGAATAAGTTAGTATATCTCCTGTAGTTTATAAAAAACGGTAATAGCCTCGTAGTATCTAATCTTTTATCGTTATATACTAATTATACTATTAGGAGTAATACGACTTAATTATTTTATCTTTTATTAACGTAGTATCTAAGGTATACTTCTATTATTTAGTTAGTCCGTTTTATTTATCTATCTATCTATAGATAATATACTATTAATATTTATAGTTTAGTTCTAATTAACGCGATTAAAGTCTTCTAATAGTTTAAGGTAAAGAGCTTATCTCTATCTAAAGTAATTAATTCTAGTATACTATAATCCCTAATAAGTCTATCTAATAAAATAAAACTAAGCTAACTAGCGTTATAGGTTTCTTTATATAGTATTATAATTATATACTTAGTAAGTTTATTTATAATAACTATTATTAAGTTATACTTATTATTAATTACTAGGTTAACTAACGGTAGTAATTTAATAATAAAGTCTATTATAATATCCTTTTATAATATATCTAGAACTTTAGTAAACTAAATTTATCTGTATTTAATATACCTTATAAACTTATTCTACTAGTAATATATATATTCTTTAATATATTATTTAACTAACGCTTATAAGTTTAGTATAACGTATAGTCTTTAAATAAGTTCTAAAGTCTTAGATACTCCTAGATATCCTAGTAAAGGATTATTATAATAATCTCTAATTACTCCTTTAACCGCCTTTAGTAGTAAGTATAACTTTTATTTATATAATAATAGGTCTTAGTTAGGCTATTATTTCCTAAGCTTACTAGCTAGGGTATTATTAATATATACTTCTATTAGGTTTAGAACTACATGTATTATAATATATATAGTCGTTACTAAACTTCTTATTAATACTAATAATCTATCTTTCTCTTATTTAAGAATAGGCTGATTTATAATATCCTTTATTTATATATAGTTAGATTATCTACTTAAAGCGTCTACTCGTCTATTTTCTTTACTTAAGGTATACTAAATTTTAAACTTATATTATCTAAGGAGCTTAGACTATTAAACTTATTATTAATTTAACTCCTTAGTTATTATAAAACTAACTAGGTTCTTATAATTAGTAAAGATAGTAAGTTTAGAATAACTTTTAGTATAAACTCTCTAATATTATAAAGAATAGATAATAGCTAAAAGCTCCTTATTATATATATTATAATTCTATTCTACTACTATTATTTTACGTAAGTAGTATACTACTAGGTACTATTTACCGTTACTCTATTAGTATAAGTAGGCTCTAATAGTAAGGTCTAAGGTATCTATCTTAATCCGCGCTAGTTCTCCGTTATAAAAAGTATAGAGTACTAGAAGATCTATATATACTTACTTAAGTTTAGTAAATACTTTCTATTAGTTAGTATCCTATTAGAATCCTATATCTTTCTTTATAATTTCTATTAAAGGTAAGGCCTTCTTAGAATAGCCTTCTATAAAACATCTATTAAAGTTAGTAAATCCTAGGAATCCTTATACTAATTTAATATTATATAGTATAAGCTATTCCTATATAACCTAAATCTTTTTAGGGCTTATATAAACGCCTTTAGTTATTATTATAAACCCTAAGAACTTAATTAAGGTCTTATAAAACTCGTACTTTTCTAGTTTAAGGAGGAGCCTAGCCCTAGATAGATATATTAATATATTCTATATATAAGGGACGTGTTCCTCTATTAACTTAGAGTAGATTAATATATTATTAAGGTATATAATAGCCGAATAGTCTAATTATACCCGTATAATATTATTAACTAGTACCTAGTAGGTTACTAGTATATTAGTAAGGCTAAATAGTATAACTAGGTACTTATAATATTTATATCAAGTCCTAAATACTATTTTCTACTTATTACCTTCCTTTATTTAAATAAGATTATACGCTCCTTGTAAGTCTAACTTTATAAAGACTTTCGCTTTAACTAGCCGATCTTATAGTTTACTAATATTAGATAGCGGGTAATAATTCTTAATTATTATATTATTTAACTTTTAATAGTCGACGTATAGTTATAAGTATCCGTCCTTCTTTTTTATAAAGAGTATTAGATATCCTGCTAGTAATTTAGATTCTTAAATAAATCCCTTTTTTAGGTTCTCGTCTAAGTACTTATATAGTACTAAGAGTTCCTTTTTAAATAACGTATAAATAGGTCTAAATATTAGTACCTTCCCTAGTTTAAGCTTAATCTTATAATCCTAGGGTTAGTATATAAGTAGAGCTTTTACTATTATCTCTTTTATAAAGAGGTGTTTCTATTTTTAATACTCTTATAAGATATTAGGAGTACTATTAGTTACTCTAAGAACTCTAACTTTTTAGCCCTACTAACCTTCGCTAGTACCTATTAAGTTAGATCCTTTTCTTTTAAGGCTATCCTTATTTAAAATAGAGGTAATATATACCTTAACCTCTCGGTTCGATTTCTTATCTACCGTCGTCTACTATCGGCGTATAGGTTAGAATCTAGTGATATTACTAGTTCTCTTAAACTTAAGTACTTTTCTTTTCTAGTTAATTACTAGGTTATATTTCTTTAACTAAGGCATACCTAGAATAATATAATAAGTAGCTATCCTAATAATATTAAAGGATATTTCCTTATAATAGCGCTGAATTATAAATAGTAGCGAGGTTATTTCCTTATCTATACTTCCTATTAATAGTTTTAACCCGTTAGCCATTTATAAGTTATATAATAACTTCTTCTTTTACGTTAATAGGCCTACTAACCGTACTAGTAACTCGGAGATAAAGTTTCTAGATGCTCTAGAATCTATTATTACTATAGTTCTTTAACTATTTATTCTAACCGGTATATTTACGTGTATTATATACTCTATTAAGTATAACTAATATATTTTAAGGGTTAGGATATTAATCTCCTTATACTTCCCCTTAGTATAAGGGATTACTCTTTTCCTAAAAAGGATAGGAACCTAGTAGTTCTTTTTATATATATATGTTTTCTATAATTATTATAGAAATAAGTATACTAGTCCGTTAAGTAGTACTCTAATATATACTCGCTATACTTAAGGTGTTTATAAAGACTACTATACTATCTCTAGTTATAGTTTAGAAACTATTTCCTTAATCTCTTAGTTACTAAGTACTAGTAATAACTTATATTATAGTAACTTAACTAAATCTTTCTATACGTACGTATTCTAATTACTTTACCTAAGTCTATTTTTACTTAGTAATAAATTATATATATTTTATTAGTATAAGCTAACTAGTATATTACTCCGTATTATATTTACGCTAAGTCGTTTCTAAACTCCTTCTAAAGAAGTCCCCCTAATACTTTTTCTTAATAGAACTCTATTCGTTCCTCGAGTTTTATCTATAGATCTTTTAATATAAAAGCTCGAGATACTATACTATTTTCTTTCCCTTTTTCTAGATTTTTATATTTCTCGGAAATCTAGCTAAGGTTTTCCTAGTTAGGGTTGTCCTCGCTATCTTAGCTTTATTTAGGTTTTTTCTTCTAAACCTAACTACTATTACTATTATTATTAGAACCTAGCTCCCTAAGTTATTTATAAATATCCGCGAGCCTCTATTTAATTTTTATAATATTTCGCTATTTCTTAGCTATTTCCTCGCGTAATTCTTCTTCCCTAGCCTGAAGTTCTTTATTAATAGGCGGATTAACGAGGGCTAGTAAATTATTTATAATTATATCTAGCTTAGTATTATTATACTCCGCTTCTAATTAATCCCTTAGAGGTTTAATCTTCCTAACTAGAACTCTTTCTAATATATTTAACTAAGGTCGTTTTACTATATTTTTTAACCTATAGTCTTTAGTAATATAGCCCGGCTTATTATAGTTATAGTAATTTATTACTTTCTTCCCCTTATACTATTTCTTACCTCCGAACGTTTTCTTCTTCTACGTGAAGTCTAATTCTATTAGCATTAGTCTATAAGAATCGCGTAGAGCTTGTCTCTTCCCGTAACTTCCTCTTTAATAGAATCCGGTATAACTAAGTCTTAAAACTCTACTATTATAACGTAGTTCTATTATTAACTTATAGATCTAGTTATTAATTCTTATCGAATTTCTAATAAGCGAATTAAGATTATTACTCTAGGCTCTATCTTATATAAGCTCCTTTTTTACTTAGGGTTTTAGTCTACGTTAATACATTACTATTAGTATATTATTATCCTAGTTAGTTCTTATAAAGTACTATTAAAACTATGTCGTATACTCGGATACTAACTTCTTCTACGTTAAATACTAGATAACTCTTATTACTATACTTACTTTATTAGAAGGTCTAAATATTTATCTTATTTCTTCTTGGAAAAGCGCTAAGCTTTCTATCTATAACTTAATAGAGATATTATTATCGTTATTAAGATCTTCTATATATTATTTAAGAAATAGGGCGGACTACTACTAGGCCCGTCCTCTTATATAAGTTATTATAAATAGCGGTTATTTCTTTAATCTAATAGCGTCCTTATTAAAAGAGAAGTATAGCTATATTTATACTAACTACTCTTTAAGTTTATCTTAGTTATTATAATATAAGTCTAGTTTAGTAATCTTAATACCTTCCTTAACTTCTACTATTATTAACTATTATAGACCGCGTTTACTTAAGGTAAAGTCTCTTTATCCTAAGGTACTTATCTTAAAGGTACTTAAAGTATTACAACCCGTTCGTCTTCTAATTAAAAGGCTATAAGGTCTAGGTAGATCTCGTAGAGAGGAGTATTAAAGACTAAGGTAAATAGGCTTTATACTAAACTAGTCTAGTATAGGTATAGTATTATATTTAGTATCTAGGAGATAGTCTAGTTAATAATATAAGTTAAGTACGAAGCTTCTATCTAGATAGAAAGTAACGCTATTTATATAGATATAGGAAAGTCTATACTCGTACTAATTACTAGTACTCGTTCCTTACTAATTAAAGCGACTAGTCGCGCGATCGCCTAGCTTATTATAGTCGTCCTATATTAACTAGAGCGACTAGGTAAGTAGTTACTCGACTTATTATACTAAGGTATATTCGACTTAGTAAGCGCCTATAATATATACTAAGGCTCGCGTATTAAGGGCGTAATACTACTCTCTTAAACTTATATATCTCTTTAAGCTATTAATCTACCTTTATAATAAACTCCTTTATATATTTAAGCCTTACTCCTATTATCCTTCCTATCTTATATATTATTCTATCTTTTAACGCGTCTTATATAGTTATAGTAGCTTTTAAGGCCTTTACTAATATCCTCTTAACGCGTATTCCCTTATCTTTAGATTCTTTCCCCCCTATTAAACTTCCTAACCCTTATAAGGGTAGCTCCCCTCTACTTCCTAGTCTACTACTTCTACTACTACTACTACTACTACTACTTATAACTCCTCCCCTAATACTATCTCCTAATATTAGGACTTATCTTACCGTATATCTAAGTAGATTTATTAAGGCTTATTTTCTATTCTTCTTCTACTAGTACTAGAGTATTAATAAATAGTTTAGGTATATACCTTTAAAAGCCTTAATAAGCCTATTAAGTAGTTATAAAAGATACTAAGGACTATAAAAACTTATAGTAATATAATTAAGAATATAATAATATATCTTAGCTTACTAATAACTCTAATTAATACTATAATAAGGGTATATCTAAGTAATACCTAGATAAGCTATTATAATATTATTAAGTATTAGTTACTAAAGACTTTAAATAATAGGAAGAAGGTTTTAGTAACTACTTCTTATTTATACTTATATTATTACTAGATTATAGATATTAATATTATAATAAGAGATTCTTATCTAAGAATAAACTCTTTATTTACCTTTAAGACTAATACTAGAAATCTACTATATTAGACCTAGTAAAGCCTTTAATAAGGACCTTATTTACTATAGTAATAGTTATAATAGATACTAATATATTAAATCCTTTTATAAATAATCTAAGAACTATCTATTTATTAGTAGAGGTTATCTAAGTAATATACTATATATTTAAGAACTATTATTCTATATTAACCTCTATTAGCTAGACTACTAATAGGGAAGATATTAAGATATATACTAATCTAAGATATATAATATTAATAATAGATACTACCTTTATTCTTAAAAGTACTAATATTAAGACTATATCTACTAGTATTTTAATAAGAGGTCTTAGATTTAAATTATATTATTTAGATAAGTTTACTACTATTACCTTCTATCTTAAAGGTAGGGCTAATAATAAGTTAGTTATTACTTAAATTATATAAGAGGTCTATATTATAAATAACTTTAAGGCTAAAATACTTATAAGAGTAGATATTATAACTCTTAAAGAAATAGTATTAGATTTTACTAAGTAATAAATTATTATTAGTAGTTACTAGGATATTATTATACTTATAAGTACTTATATATAATCTACTTTAATAAGATATATTATTAAGAATAAGGCTAAATTTAACTTATATAATCTACTACCTTAGTTCTAGTAGTTTATAATAGGTCTCTCTTAGATAATAGAGATCTTCTCTTTAAGCTTAATTATAACCTTAATCTTAGTTATAAGCTAGAAAGATATAGGATTTTAGTATAAGATTAAGGTGATTTTTAGCCTAGAATAAGATATCTTATAAGATATCCTAGTAGTAAATCGCGAACTAGGCCTAATTAGGTAATATTTTTTATAGGCTAAAAATATAGCTTAAATCCTATTTAATACTAATTTTTTTAATAAAAAACTTTAAAACTCGCTAAGATATAAAGCTTTAAAGTTAATATAATAAATATATTAGTATATATAGTAATAAAATCCTATATCTTTCTAGTAAGTAATCTTAGTTATACTAGTAGAGTATTTACTTATATTATTAATACCTCTCTAAGCTAGGTATTTATTAATAATAATATAGACTTAGATATATTATCTCTAGGAAAGTAAGACTTAGTATTATAGAAGAGTTTAATTATAATAGCTATTTTATAGTTAATATATACTATACTAGCCTTACTACTACTAGGTAGTAAGATACTTAGAAGGGTAAATTTATTAAGGTAGCTAGAATAGCTACTATTATAGTAATAATAGCTTTATTAAGAAGTTTATAAGAGGCTTTTATAACTATAATATAAGCTTTTATAATACCTAATAAAGGCCTTAATTAGAACCCTTTACTAGATAATATAATTAACCTTACTCTAGAGTATATACTTACTAATAGAGTTAAAATCTATAGAGAATCTTATATAATTAATTAATTAATAAATATTAATAATTCTTATTAAGACCTTTTTATAAATAAAGGTAATATAATAGATATACTTAAAGAATAATAGATACTAATTCTATTAAAGCCTAATATAATATTAAGACCTACTTAAGTATATTCTCTTAGATAGAAGGATAAGGATATTATTAATAAGACTTTTAGTAAGCTCTAGGCCTAAGAGAAATTTATATATTTAAATTAGCTAACTTTATATAACTATCTTTACTTTATAATCTAATAAGATACTCTTAATAATTAGAAGGATTAAGTTATTATTAATATTAGAGAACTTAATAAAATTATAGATAGTAATATATACTTCTTACTATTATAAGCTAATATAATAGCCTTAATTTAAGGGTATTAATATATCTCTATTATTAATACTATTAAGTAGTTTTATTAGTTCTATATTTAAATTAAGGATTATTATAAGCTTATTATTATAAGCTATTATAAATAGAAGTAGTCTTTAATAGCCCTTATAAGTTATAAGGGCTTACCTTTATATATTTAGTATTAGATTAATATTATACTCTAGTAATACTAGGCCTTTATTAAGGCTTATATTAATAATATTATTATTTACTTATATACCTTATAAAAGTATATTAAATACTTATATAAAGTCTTTAATCTATTCTAGAAGAAGTATATAAGCCTATTACTATTAAAGTTATATATTAGCTACCCCTCTATTATACTACTAGGTTAGTATATTAATAGCCTAGGAATATTAATAATTAAAGAGAAGGTTATAACTATTATATCCCTATACTTTTCTTATAACCTTAGAGACCTAGAAATATTCCTTAGTCTTATTAAATAGCTCTACTTATCTATTACTTAATACGTCTAATTAGTAGATCTATTATAAAAATATAAGGTTATCCTTAATAAAAGCCTTATTATAAGAGTAAAAGGGCTAGTATAAAAGAGATATACTATATAAGTTATCTTTTATAAGCCTACGCCTAAGAAAATACTAGTATTTTAAGACTTATAAAAGGATTTTAGTACTTTATACTTTCTAATCTATTATAATTATAATAGAGTATTATATATTAATCTTAATACCTCTAAGGTTATTAGTCTAGTAGTAATAGTATATTATATAAAAGGGGACCTAATATCCTTAAAGCCTTTTATAAGGATTAATATCTAATTAATAAAGAATAGAACTATTAGCTAATAGAACTAGAAATAGTAGGAATTACTTAAGTTATAAAAAAGATTAGATATATAATTAAGTCTAATTTAAAGCCCTTTATTATTATATATATAGACTACTTAGTAGTTATATCTATCTTTAAGTAAATAATACTAAGTACTACTAGTATTAATAAGTTAAATTTATAACTTATTAAAGCCTCTTAATACCTATCTTTATTTAACTTAGAATTATATTATAAAGCTAGGAAATATAATATTATACTAGATACCTTATTAAGTCTATATACTACTATTATAAATATATCTAATTTAATTAAAGATATACTTAATATACTTTATAATAGGAATTTTAAAGCCTTCCTTATAATAAATACCTTTAATCTAATTAAAGATCTTAATAAAGGTAATATTATAGTATATTATATAACCTTAGTAGATATAACTAATAAATTTAGGTCTAGGCTATAATAGGGTTATAAGAATAATAGCTAATAAAAAAATATTACTAATATATTAAAGCCTTTAGTAAGTAATATACTTAGTAGTAAAAGAGCTACTAATTTAGTAAAACTAGGTCTATCCTTTATTCTTTAAGATAACCTTATATACTATATTAATAGTAAAGGAAAGTATAAGTTATATATACTTATATTATTAGAATAGAATTTTTTTAAATAAGTATATAATCTTTTAAATTATAGTAGCTACTACTAATATTATAATTAACTTTCTAACTCTATATATATTTATTATCTAGTAAAAAATCTATAGATATATATCTCTTATTACCTTTAATACTAGTTAAATTAAATAAAGAGATATCTATTATATAGTATATAAGTTTTAATATTAATACTATTAATACCCTTTTATACTATTATAATAGACTTTATTATTACTTTACTTATAATAATTATAGGAATAAACTACTTACTTACTATTATATATAAATTCTTAAAGAAGGTTCTTCTTCTACTAGGCTTAGATATATAGAAAGCTCTAGAATAGGCTAAGGTTATACTATATAAACTTCTATCTTATAATTAGAATATATTATAAAGTATTATTAGTAATAGAGACTCTTACTTTATATTAGACTTCTAGTAAGAAGTCTTTAAGTATCTTAAAGCTAAATTTCTTATAACTACTATATACTACTTATAAACTAATAGATAGAGTAAATATACTAATTTAATAGTAGAAATTATAATAAGATTTTATTTAATTATAATTCTAATAGGTAGAATAAATAGGATTTAATACTACTATATATCTAGGTTATATTAAATAACTTGCTAACTATTATAAGCTTTACTTTAAATAAGTTATACTACGGATTTAAGGTAAATAATATTATAGATATACTTACTACTAGGGATATACCTATTAAAACCTTTAATAAGTTATAGCTTATTAAGTATAAGGAAGTAGAGGACTATATATCTTTTACTAATACTATAATAAAGGCCTATTATAATAGTAAATATTTATAGTTAGATCTAAGAACTAATAATAAAGTCTTTCTCTACTTATATTATAGTTATAAATTTCCTAGTATTACTAATTATAAATTATCTTAATAATAAGTAGGACTATTTTAAGTACTATATAAAATTAATTTACTTATATATAAGTTAGACCTTCCCTCTATTATATATATCTAGCTAGTTATTTTAGTTATATAACTAGAATTAAAGATACTAGGCTAAGACCTTTATAGAAGGGAGTTTAATTAAATAAACCCTCTACTAATTATTATAAAGGATAGTATAAAGTATAATAATAAGTATAAAATTAAGCGACTAATTAATAAGTATATTAACTAGAATAAAACCTAATATCTTATTAAGTAGGTTAGATATAGTAATAAATATAATATATAGTATAACTTAAAGGATCTTAGTAAGGCTAGTAATATAGTAAAGGCTTATAAGGATAGGTAGGTAATATATAAAGGACCTTAATAAATAGTTACAAGTAATCTAATTACTATTTACTTTTATAACTAATAGTAGGAATAATAAGGATATTAGTCTTATTTATTTTCTAGGTATATTAATATAATTACTAGGCTATTACTTATTTATAAAAGCCTTTTATAAACTATAAAAGTAGTCTTTAATAGAATCCCTAATAGCTAATTAATTAATCTATATAAACTAGATAAAGTACTTATTACTACCTACTAATATATCTAATTTACTCTCTACTATTTATCTTACCTACTAGTATATCTAATATTAACTTAAATAGAGGGAAATATTTATCTTATTACTAGGTATATAATACTATTAGAATAATTTATATTATTATATAAGTCTATAAGCTAATACTATTATATTTATAAGCTAGCTACCTACTAATATACTTCTTACTATTACCCCTTACCTACTAATATATCTAATATTAGTTTAAATAAAAGGAAATATCTATCTTATTATTAGATATAGAATACTATTAGAATAGGTATATATATATAATAGCTAATACTATTATATATCTAGACTATCTACCTACTAATATATCTAATATACTTCTTACTCTTTATCTTACCTACTAATATATCTAATATTAATTTAAATAAGAGGAAATATCTATCTTATTATTAGATATAAAACGCTATTAGAATAGGTATATATATATAATATAGCTAATACTACTATATATATAAGCTAATATATCTAATATACTTCCTACTATCTTACCTACTAATATATCTAATATTAGTTTAAATAGAAGAAAATATATCTAATATTAATCTAAATAAGGGGTTATATATATCTTATTACTAGGTATATAATACTATTAGAATAATTTATATTAGTCTATTAGTATATATATAAGCTAAAATATCTAATATACTCCCTACTATTTATATTACCTACTAAATACTAGGTAGTTAGGATAATATTCCTAAGTAAAAATCTAGATTTTTATAAGTATTTTCTAGTACTTAATATATTAATAGATTATTACAAGATATAAGTAACTAAAATTAGAGGTAAAGAGTAAGAGGAAAAGAGTAAGAGGAAAAGAGTAAGAGGATAAGAGTAAGAGGATAAGAGTAAGAGGATAAGAGTTAAAGATAATATAATAAATAATTAATATAATTATAATTAACTCCTCTTTAATTAATATTTAAAATAGGTTAATTAAATATTTTTATTTAAACTTATAAAAATATAATAGTAGTTAAAGAGTAGGAAGTAGTTAAAGAGTAAGGAGGAGTAGAGAGGGAGTATAAGAGAGTAATAAGGAAGTAGGAGAGAGTAGTAAGGGAGTATAAGAGAGTAGAGGGAGAGTATATTAATAAAGTAGGCGTTAGTAGAGGAGTAAAGCGGTAGTATCTAAGTTAGTAGGCGGTTATATATTAACTTTAGTTCGGGGATGCTATATATATATATATATATACCGGAGGGATATAAGTATATAGGCAGAACGCCTCGGACATTAAGATTTGCTGCGCTACAGGTCAAGCTCCATTATTGTTCTTCCACTCCACCAATTGGCGCCCAACCTCTTCCTTAGGGTTGGTGAATGATGTTCTGCCTGCTATTATGGATTGGACTACGGTGCGATCGTAGGCGCAAGCACTGAAAGTAGGTCACCACTCTTCTTTCCTTCGTACCGATGTATACTTCATGCAGATCTCGAATCTCGCAGTCTCCTCTTCAAATGTGGCTATTACCTAGCTAGGTGTGGAGCTAGACCGAAGCAAATCTCTGCTGGTCATGACGAACCAGAAGAGTATTGTAGACGCGAACGATGCCGGCAATGGTGCCGGAAACGCCTCTAACGATCGTTGTTGTGCTAAAGGGGACAGATTGCGGAATTTAATGGTTCCGAGTCATCGAACTTCCCTTTATGCCTCTGTTCACAGTGGTATCTGGTGCAGTGAGCATTGCTCATGTTGAAGGCTGACGCGCCACAGCAAGGGTTGCCCACAGCGCAACTTCTTTGAGAATTCCATTTATTAGCTTCATTGCCTCCAACCGTACGATCAAAGTTGTCGAAGGGGTTGAACGTCGAAATATGACAGTACGTTGGTGGTCGATGGTTCAATTTGCAGCTTGGCGACTGGGCTCGGAAATAGGCTATGATCAACCATCATAGCAGGTGCCTCATGGCGAGAAAACCCGACTTTGTACTAGGTATGGAGCAAACAAAGCAGCTGCGTCATGAAGCCACTGACGTGACGAGAAGACCTGCCGAAATAATTTGGACCGTACCTCGCAGGGGCGGGTACGGCTCAGGACCTGGGAAATCTCTCACCTATCGGTAGAGAAGAAAATGGGTGAGGCACAAGACCACATGGCGAAATCGACCACAACGAATCTGCAGCTAGTACTTGACATGTGTTGACATTCGTAAGGCGGCTGGAGGAACTCGGAAGGTCTACCCCCAATCTTCTTCTCGGATCCAGAAGAGTTCAATGAGAGTGTCCATGTCTCCATTCTTTCCTATATGTCGGTAGTATTGCCTGACACCCCCGTCAACCCCTGCTCCATCAAGAAACCGATATGGTATCTTCTCGTCCTCAAGCTTGAGCGCCGGTCGTAGTGGACCGACGTAGTGATCCCAACCTTTGTTGGTTGAGTTTTCGACCGTCATCGGGTCAACCCATGTATGCTCCACCTTATCGAATCTGCTTTCATTATGGGGTTTCAAAAGTTCGCCCTTTGGATACGCAGAGATAGAGTAACCATTCGTGAGGATGATGTCTGTGCCAAACTGCCAGCGTTGCAAATAGCATCTATCGCACACGTCTGTCACAAGCGCCATTTTTTCCATGGGAAACCATCTCTGATGTCTGATACCGTCGGGTCCATCACCATGCTCGTCCCAATAGCCCTCTTTCCAATGATGAATCGTGAGAATTTGGCGGCCACTCTCAAAGATGCCGGACCGATCACCGTGGATATCGATTTGATACAGACCAGGCAATACCGTCAGCCGGGTGTCTGTATGCCTCGCAATGCACTCGTAGATCTTGTGATCTCCAAAAGTCTTTTCTGAATTTCTTTTGCAGTCTTGATAATTTGCATTGACGATTTTGGCCAAAGGTAGGGAGAGGAATATGCCAGCACCACCCATACCTATGAGACCATACATCGTGACTGTCCACCACTCCTCAGAGAGGGCACCAAGGTAGCGCTGCTGTGTCCCATCATGTTTGTCGAGGGCGGATACCAGTGCTGTCATAGAAGTGACAAAAGTATCATCATCAACGAAGCCAAGCCACCGCGTCTTCTCATTTCGATTTGCGTACAGGATCTTGACAAGCGAGAAGTAGCGCTCCGTATTCCCATCTTTCCGGCTGAGTGGCGGTACGAGCGTTATCAAGATCCCGAGATCACGTATGTGCAATTGCAGATCGCCCATGCGCCGTGGATCCGGTTTACTGTCATCCGGTCCGGTAACGATCACGAATAATCTGGCGTTGGTGTGGGCTAGCCATCTTTGAAAGAAGGGGATCGATGCATCCAAGCGATCTAAAGAAGTCGCCGCACCAAATAATATATGGGAGGCATCTACAGGACTCTTGGCAAACACAGGAACCTCTAATGTAAGAGGTTCCATGCAATGCGCCAGACCGCTTTGATTGCCACTTGCAGGATCCACTACTTGCAGGCCTCCGAACAAAGGCTCATCAACCTTGGTAATCGAGGAACGCTGTGCTTGCGGGCTGAATTTAACAATGATATCTCTTCGGGCATATCGAACAGGGAACGGAATATCAAGCTCCTGTAGCCAGTCTGGAGTACTCTGGCATATGTTCGGCCGTGGTGGGTAGTGCTGTGCTGTATCGACATGGGAAGGCAGAGGCGCCGGCGGAGGCTCATTGAAGCCAGCAAGTACTTGGGCGCTGTGTATAGCTCCAAGCTGCCAAAGAATTAGGCTCACAACGAGGAACAATACAAATAACAGGCTTGATTTCCAACTGCGCACAGATAGCGGCAGCAGTGGTGGCAATTGGCGAAACATTGGTCGTGAAACGGGGATGAATGTTCGAAAGCGGGTCGCCATGGAGATGAAAGCATTCATACAATCGTCAGAAACACAGGCATAACGGGAGAGACTATAGAACAACAACGAGTGACCAATGCGACACGAAACAGATGCACCTATCGTATTCAGCGCAACCGATCCAAGACAGCGATAAGAGAATAGAAGGTTACATTGTTATGGTTCGAATGCCCGCTACGCCCCGCCGATTTCCCGTGTCCCGCTCGGACACAAAGCTAGAATAAGCGCCTGGCCATTTTTGTCGCCGGGTGTACGCGCGGGGTACACGGGCGGAAGGGTCCGCGCACAAGAACGGGCGGTACCGGGAGCACCAGCGTATTCAAATACTAGAATTAGGGCGGCGCTGGTATTGTGTTTTACATATCGTATCAAAAATCCAAACGGAAGGCTGCTGCCAACACATAGCATGGTCGGCTCCAATGCCCCTGGAAAAGGATACTCGACACTGCCTCCACTTCTTCTCTCCATTTGACAGTTCAGCCATCATCCGTCATTATGGCTACTGTTTGGTCACTTCAGTCAATGGCAGCACTTGTTTTGATTGCAACTTCAGTCACATACTTCTTCACCCATCTCTATCATGCTCGCATATTAATTTACGAAAGGAAGAGAGCTGGCTCCCTAAGTCAGGCTGCATGATTCTACGGCAGACATAGACATGATTTCTAATGGATTTAGCCTGTGGCTCCTGGTCATAATTTCTTCTTCGGACATTTGCTGTACCTCAAGTCAATGATCGATAAGCTGCCAAGGAACGCCTACTATCAAAGTGCATTCGGGGATGTTGCTCGAGAGCACTTCTCCGAGGAGGGAGCCTTCTACCTTGATCTATGGCCAGTGAGCGGCCTGTTCCTGGTAGTCGTGTCGCCCCATGTGGCAACACAGATCCACGCCAACCCTGCCATGTCTCTGCAGAGACCAGAGCTCTTGCCTCGCTTCTTCCTTCCCATCTGCGGCGGTCCCAGCATTTTCGATTTGCCCGAGGAAAAGTGGAAGCCGTGGCGTGCAGTATTCAGTAAAGGTTTCAGTGCCGACCATGTTCTGTCACTGGTGCCAGATATGGTCGATGAAACCTCGGTCTACTGCGATACGCTACAAGCTCTTGCTCGCCAAGACACCATGTTTTATCTCGACTCCACGACCTTACGATTCACTATCGATGTTATTGGGAAGACAGTACTGTGGGTTACGTGCCATCCTTCTCTCACCAGGTCGAATCTCACATATTAGTAGAAACGCCCCTTTAGGTGCTCAAAGAGGTTACAACACTTTAGCGGATTGCATGTTAAGTCAAATTCGATGGCATCAGGCAAACGCTGACACAAACCCTCTGGAATACCTGAACGTTGCACGCCATGCTGTGCACTGGTGGAATGGTCGAAAGGTGGACAAGTGTATTGGGAACGAGCTAGATAAGATATACTACGAGTACAAGGCTGATCCGGATGGGAGTGGGACTAAATCAGTCATCGACTTAGTTTTGCAGGCCTATCTCCCGGAAAACGCAAAAGTAAGGCCCGAAAAACTCGACCCCGAATTCCGGGCATTTGCCATCAGCCAGATTCGCCTCTTTGTGTTTGTGGGCCACGACGCCACCAGTAGCACGATATGCTACATCCAACATCTCTTGGCAGCTAACCCCAACGCACTTGTCAAAGTCCGCGCCGAGCACGATAGGCTTCTAGGTTCGGACTTGTCGGCGGCTCCCTCCATACTCAAAGAGCAGGCCCATCTCACCAACGATTTGACATATACTAATGCTGTCATCAAAGAAGTGTTGCGCCTCTTCCCTCCGGGAGGCGCCAGCCGTGCAGGTAGCCCAAGCGCTGACCTGGTCGACGATCAAGGCAACTGTTGTCCCACGAAAGATTGTGCGGCGGTATTTACAGTCCATACAGAAATGCATCGAGCACCAGCTTACTGGAATCGACCCGACGAATTCATTCCAGAGCGTTGGCTCGCCGAGTGTAGCGATGAGCTTCTACCAACCAAAGGTGCTTATCGCGCTTTCGAAATCGGGCCTCGAAATTGTATTGCACAGGGCTATGTGATGACCGGGTTGCGGGTGATAATGGCCTGCATAGTACGTCAATTTGACTTCACACCCGCATACGACGAATGGGATAGGTTTCATCCTGGCAGAGGCCTAAAAACCTACAGGGGAGAGCGGGCATATCAGATCGAGGAAGGGGCGGCACATCCTGTAGATCATTATCCGTGCAGGGTCTCCGTTCGAAAATTCTAAAATCTCTTGAGGCACTGAGGCGTTGCTCCTCCTGTCACTTTCGTTACACAACTATCTGGGTACAGAAATTACGAAGAATAAATGGCTTGAGCAGATGATCCATCACTTAGGAACCATTCATGAAGCTCAAAGCCAACTACCTCATAAATGGCGATACAAGCTTGATAGCACCACCTGATCTTCCAAGCCATCTAATGTGTGCGAACCCCTGCCTACTACCGGGCGGCTCTTACGCCATGTGCCTTATTGGGCATTGATCAGAATCCAGCACCAAAGGCTCATGAGTGGACACAACGTCCTTTCATAGAGATTTGAAGTTCTCAAGTAGGGGATACTTGTTGTGTTTGGCTTTATGGTGTATTCCATCCTGAGATAGTGGAGTAAGGGAGCAAGTTGGAAGATCGCGCTCAGTAAAGATCTATTCAATTACTAGGATTGCTAGTATAGGATCTCTCTACTCTCTACTTCCTTTCCTTCTCCGTACCTTTGAAGGGAATACGTCTCAATGGTCGTTGAGTGCCAATTCCGTAAAAGGCACCTTCACTTCAATATTCCCGTCCAGTGTGAGAATCTCCATATCGAATCGCTCAACGGTTATGGCAGCAGTGGTATGAATCTCACAACGAGCGAAGCCACGCCCGGGACAGATTCTTTCTCCTACGCTCCATGGTATGAAGGCGTCGCTTAGTCTTGAGTTGACAAATCTGGCTATTCCGGGCTTCAAAGTCGGCTGCTGTGTCCTCATTGTCGCCTCCGGCGACAATATCGCTCCGTTGAGGCCCACTCCGAGTATGTCCTGGATAAGCGAGGAATCGGTCGGCCTAAAATTTGTCGACAGGATACTCCCCATCCTTCGTGTTCGAAAACGCCTGATCCCGATGAGCGGCACCTGCAGGGATTATAACCAGGCTCTTCTTGGGAAATCGCCATTCATTGATGCGGATGTCTTCTTGGTCGCTGGAAAACACTGTTTGTACTTCGACCCGGAGGCGGAGCAACCCTAACAGCACTGTATCAACGGCTTGGCTCGAAGTCTTTCCGTGTAAGTCTGCAGCTGTGAGCTCCTCCTGGATTCTAGAGAGAAGAATCTTATCGCGATAGATGTCAATAATGTTCCAAATAGCCATTGGATGGAAATTTACACTCGATCTGCAGGATTACAATGGTTAGCTATCTGACAGGCCTGCGAGGATAGTAATATTACCCCCATAGTATCTTGGAATTCTGAGGGTGCAATGGCGTCTGATGAAGGCTGACTCCCACCAGAGGTCGCCACTACCAACTCCTTCATAGTCGGTTTCCCTGAACCATGCTCTTGCTATAGCATGCTATTGTTTGACAAAGCGTGATAATTATAATAGAATATGAGCCCCGCCTTTAAGTCTAGAAAAGGTATAAAGAGACTTAGTTCCCTTCTAACCTTTTTGACTACTACCAAAAGGAACACTTTATAATAGTATTCATTTCTCTATAGTATCCTACTGTAAGTGCTAAGAGCAGGCTTACTTCAATACTATGGCTTATCGACGAGTCCCTAGTATAAGCACGCACGGCCAGGTACATTTCCTAATCACTTCTTCACCACCCATAGCCTCTGTTAACTTTACAAAAAGCCCATCGATCTCATCATCCCCCTCCCCAATAGCCTCCTTGAAACCGGGGAATAGCACGCTAAAATATCTCTTCACCGCCGCCGCATCCCAAGTGTTCATCCAAAACTCGGGGTTTTCGCTTGTAACAACTTTGTCCCCCTCCGCCACATTCGACACGGGCTCGATCTCAAATCCGCACGCCTCTTTCCCGAAAAAAGGTAGTGTTCCATGCGTGTTCCACTTGAGCCTCTGGACGTCCTTCCAGGTATCAGCGGGGAACCGCACGCAGTCGAGCCAGCTATCCATGGCGTCGGCGCAGCGCTTGAAACCCCACATACGCGTGGGTCCGCTACCGCGAATGACTTTAGCCCAGTTGAGGACCATGATCTGGTCGAGGATCGGCTGGCATGCGACAAAATACGCACGCTCTGAGAAGGTCGGGCGGCCGTAGAACCAAGCGGCGAGCGTGCCGCCCGGCTTGAGCAAATTGGCGAAGTTTCGCAACCCCAAGTCTGCGTCCATCAAGACGATAGCTTCGGCGGTAGCGATCATGTCGGCAGAGGCTGGGGGGTGATGAGAGGCTATGTCTTCGGCTTTGGACAGGCTGTATGAGATCCGCGATTCGTCAAAGTCTGTAGTCAAGCGCCCTTTGGCTACAGCGATATGGCTGTAGTTGTTGTCTGATGCGACGACGTGGGAAAAGTGAGAGGCCAGTTCGGCAGCGACTTGGCCGGCGCCGCAGCCGACATCGTGAGCGACGGCATAAGAGGACGAGTGCGCTGCATGATACTTATACAGGAGTTCGTAGAAGGCCTGGTCATAGTTGGGGCGAGTAGAGACATAGGCCTGCCAGAATTCCGAATCGTCGGCTGCCACTTTCCAGAAGTTCTCTGAGTCCTCGTGATTCAACGATTTGCTAACCATGATTAAGTGGTTCTACAAGAGATGATGAGAAGGGAACGGGTTTGTGACATTCGCAGCCTTGCTGAGAATGTGGCTTCCGGGAAAAGGGAAGGACTGGGCACTAAGATTGCAGACTTTCAGCTGCGTCGATAAGAGATGTTCACGCCAACGCCCGGATTGAGTACACAACACCCAATGTCTACAAGCGCTGAAATGACATATAAGTGATTACGCTTGAACCTATCATCAATCATTCGAAATGCATAGTGACGGCGGTAGCTGCACGTAAGCAACCATCATCTAAGCTTGGTGGACATACCCGCTCCGAGGTAGATTGGAGGATTTTTGCATTACAGTAGCGCAGTATCCATTGGTGGGGTTCGGAGAGGATTATATACGTGCTGTGCATTGTCGATCGTTTCCTATCTTAATCCTACAATACTACTTCACGATGGCAGCATCAGATTAGTGAGGATGGCTCAGGCCCAGTAATTCTACTGTAGTACACGATAGCTCTCCCCGTATCTTCCCTATAACGGTTGTATCATGTCCGGCTCTCGCTAGTCTCAAGCATTGGCCGGCCGGTCCGCTCTCCTCAGAAATCCAACAGGAATGATAGTAGCCGAAGCGTCGGTCCCTTGCGACGAGCCAACGTACCTTATAGATCAACTTTTCCGAGAAAGAACTCGATGAAGCGTCACAAAGTAGCCTGTGTTAATGCTAAAGGCAGATCATACTGAGGCCTTGTATATGACATGAGACTCGCTATCTCGTGTAATTTGTGGAGAGTGTTGTCTTAACTTGAATACCTTCCTGTGGCTTATCGCCAAGAGCGATACTATCTGCAAGAATGTTAGTTGCGGGACCCAACGCAACCAACTGACGAGCAGAAGCGTCTTCGCCATTGTTTGTATGCTGGTATGGACCTTCGAGTTCATTGTATGGGTTTGAGCTGGATGTCTTCCAGAGTCTTTTGAGGTACGATCCACTTCTGGAGGTGGGATGCTGCTTCCTGCTCCACAATGGGGCCAGGGTAGGCAGACAAGCGCCGATGATAGCAATGGCATTCTCAGCAAAGACCCAGAATAGAGGCCCAGCCGTATACCCTACGAGCGAAGGGCGTTAGTAGCTTGATGGAACAGAGAATGCGTTCCCTCATTGGGCGAACTTACATAGCGTATCTTTGAAGTATGCCTCCGGATTCCGATTTGTGAACCCAACTACTTGCATGAACGAAACGACTCGAGCAATTCCAGAACCGAGTACTCTATGAAGATTGTTGATTGTCAAGCATCCATTGTGAAAATGTGAGAATGCACGTACACTGAGCCTAGCATGAGAACGTCGATGACTTTAATCTTCGTTTTCCACGGCAATTGAAGCGAAGCTACCATTGGAATTGGAAGCGACAACACCAACACATCAAGGATAAGATCAGAGTATGCCAGTCCTTCGTACATAAGCTGAACTTGAATGCAGTGCGCCGGGTAGTCTATCTCAAATGACTTCCAAAAGTACGGGGGAGGATTGCACTGGGCTGCCATGGCGGATGTAAAGGATACTGCCCAGCTGGCTACAAGTGCCATCATCACGCTACTCGCAACCATGAAAGGCTTGACTACAAAGAGCCTGCGATAGAATAACAAGATGGATATCTTGATAACGCCAAGGTTTAGCGTGGTAATCACTTCGTTGATATATCGGCACTTTCACGTTTCCATCAGCCTGATATTTATCCGTTGGCAGCTTCGCAGTCCCGGCAGTGGTTTACGCGGAGGGTGCCTCTTACCTTTTCATAATTTGTAAGTTCAGGCGTATGTATGAGCTCGCCATGAGGTCCTAGTTGCTGCTGCTGACCCATGCCTCCTATCTCCGCAGCTGTAGGTAATCAGTAGGGTTTTCCTTTCGGTTCTACAAGCGTTGCAAATCACTTGACTTGCATGTCGTCTTCATGTTAAGAACATACCGATTATTTCCACAATTCCGCCTGCTGTGCAAAGAACCTGCGATCAAACTTAGATACAGATACTGAGAAGGAGCTTGAGATCTTGAGCCTGAGTGCTTACTAGAGCAACGACTATGCACCAGTCGTCGATGCCAACGGCAGCGCGAGTAAAACGGCGAGCATGGAAACGAAGGCCAACAACGATGATTGGCAAGATTGTGAAAGTTACACCGACACCAACAAGTACTGGTTTTGAGTACTGGGAGAAAACATGATCTGATGTCGACATTCTCGCATACAGGAATCGACGTCAGACCCGACTTGCTGATTTCCGTAGACTTGTGTGTAGAAGTACAACGAGAAACGAATGGCGAGAGAGGTGTGATTGAGAGTAGTCCTTCGAATAAGAACTGCTTCTCGGCGTAGCTCAAAATATTCCGAGTATGTTCGTAAATTTGAAAGGCGCACTTGCAATCATGATCAATATCTTGGTATCATCGATTTACTCTGCATTGTCCAATGGGTGAGAAGACAACGACAGCAGCAGCAGAGCAAAACACTGAATCCCCGGACACTCTCAACAAGGATCCCACGGGAACCTAAGCTTCTACCTTCTCTTGCTCGCGGCAGGACTAGTTCCAACATCCTCCTGCGTTGGGACACCGGCGATCAACCCAAACCGGGCTACGTGAATCAGATAATTGAGGCGGGTTTGCACGACGCTAAGGTACGGCTGTGAGCGCATGCAGGAGGCAAGTTCCCATACTATACATTGATGTGGCACAGTCTATGTAGCCGGAGTGATTGTGCAGTGGCACCTCATGCTGAAGGGAAATAGCGGTGTGTTTCGGCTGGTGGACACCCTACCTCGGGACATGCGTAATTTGAGTTTGTGACACCTGCAGTACTTAGAAGAGGGTGTGCGGCAATTTTTTATCGCACCAATCTGCTCTCTCCGTCCGCCTCAGCCCCGGATCGACACTGATGCTAAGCTCGGAGCTCGGCGCTTATATAAGGCTGAAGTTGATCTTTTCCCCCCACGTCGCTCCTCCTCGGAGAGCGGGTACGATAATTCGCTTCTGGGCCGCCACTCAACCGTTCCGGCGTCGTTCATCCTTGTGCGCTTACCTTAGCGCTGTGTCATCTCATGTACAGCTCGCAAAAGAAGGAAGAAGGCCACCGATGGTTACACTTCATGTACATATCTTGGTGCTTGGCCGCTAAGCCGCTGATCTGCTACCATTCTGGAGAAGTGTGATTTGGGAAGGCAGCAGTACTAACTGTACGTACCTGTGATTCCTTGATCGACAGACTCCCCCTCATTGACTTCAAGCTGAATTCTTGGAGCGTCGAGGATCGGGAATAATCCTTCGCCTTGGCCACAGCCTTCACATAATCGTAGGTGTGTGTAAGGTGGGTGCCGATATTTCGTTTCAGGTTCATTGACGTTTGGATCCCAATCCTCTTTGTAAGTCTCAGAATTGTTCGCAAGTCGATTTTCCACTTTTTGGTTTGTCCTTAGCTACCACTTCCCAAGCCGTGGAAAGCGCTAGTACCTTGCTGATTCTTCCATCCCCTCAAACTTCAATGGAGAGCTTCATCAAAGACTTGTACCGCAAGATCTCAACGGACTCGGCAATCTTAACCGAGGACAGTCCAGGGTTTGCCGCTGCTCATGAAAGATGGACGGACATTGACCGCAAGACACCAGCTGTGATTGTTCAGCCAACTAGTGAACGCGATATTGCAGTATTGGTCAGTCAATTACCCCATGTTCTCCCCCTAAAATGGAGCCGATGGACGCTGAGCCGTTACCTCTTCATTTTACAGGTTAGAGAAGCCCGCGCGGTAAACATTCCCTTCGTCCCTGCCACTGGGGGCCACAGTCAATGGTCCACCGTTCAGCATGGCATGATTATCGATCTGTCTCGGTACAGAGAGGTGGTCGTTGATCCAGCCCGGCGCATAGTTGCAGTGCGGGGAGGGGTCTTAATGAAGGAGCTTCAAGTAGCTCTCAGCGAAAAGGCGCAGTTCACGAGTATGAATAGAGGCTATATCTGCGCCACAGAGTTACTGACCGGATTTTAGCCGTTGCAAATGGCAACACTGTCGGTGCAATTCCATACATGATTGGAGGTGGTATCAGCTCCTATACCCCTCTCATTGGCTACGCATGCGAGAACATTCTCTCAGCAAGAATCGTGGTAGCCAGCGGTGACGTAGTTGTCGCCTCAGAGACTTCTAACAATGATCTTCTATGGGCAATCCGCGGAGCAGGACAGTTTTTCGGTATCGTCACCGAGCTAGTCCTGCGCACGTACAGTCCTTCGCTCATGGGTCCTGACGGCGTGCGTCAGCTCGGCACAATTTTCTACCCCCCTGAAAGAGCATCCGAAGTATGCCAGGTCCTCAAGAGTGTGGTTTCAGCGAACGACCATGCCTCCGCAGGGCACTTCATGGCCATGAATGACCCGTCAAACGGCCGCGTTTTGATGGTTGCTCCGCAATTTTTTGGAACAGAGCCTGAGCTGCAAGCGACATTCAAGCCTCTGATCGATATGGACCCCTTGCATCACGACCACCAGGCATCTGAATTCGTGAACCACAGCGACCATCTAAGCTGGATGTGTCCTAAAGGGGAATTCAAGCGCTTCAGCCAGACGGGCCTGCAATCTATCAATCCGGACAACTTCGGTAGGCTTGTGGATCTTCATCGAGAGTTGCTCGAGACGCTACCGGGAACCGAGCGCTCGGTCTTCACCATCGAATGGCACACGCAGACGCCCAGCAAGGGGGCAAGAGAGACGGAGACAGCATTTGGTCTTAAGGACGTTGAGATATGGCTGTGGGTTAACCCTTGCGGTCACACATCATTAACTAAGATACTTGCTGACACCGTGAGCATGGCTTAGTAACATCCTTACGTGGTACACGAATCCTAGGCTACATGAGAAAGTCCTGCAATTCGATCAGAGGGCACAGGAAATAATGCGTTCAGATACTAGGGAGGACGCTTTTATCGCTTATACAAATACAAGCCGCAATGATCCCATCGAGCATAGGTACAGAGACGCTACAGCGGTTAGAAAGCTAAAGGAGTTGAAGGAACATTGGGATCCGGATGGCTGCTTTACTAAGGAGCTGTTGTGAATAATTAACGTCGTAGCCTCGAGATTGTAATAGATACGGACTACTGTAAGTTCTCTCATACAATAGTAACTATATTTTTCGATGACAGACGCAAAGCCAAGGGTTCGAAGCGGGTATACCGCCAGTACTTGCCACTTCGGCGTACGAATTGAAACAGCAGCCCGGGTGTAAAGACAAGAGATGGCACTTATTCTATCTACATTAGAGATAGTCAGTGTGAGGCTCATGCGTGGGGTTCAAACCAGCGTGGATCAAGCAATTGGAAACCACTGGTTGAACCTGTTTTGTGGGTCGTGTTGTTCTTTCAAAGCTTGTAACTTCATCAGGCTTTTTCCATAAATAGTCTCTAGGGGCTCATCGCCGTGCGCAAAAGTGATGTAACTAAGGGATTCAGATCAGCAAGGTTCAAAGGAGAAAGGAGAAGGAGGGAACGGGATTACTGATTCCACTCACGTGCTGTTTCGGACTAGACCATCCGTGGAGCGCAACAAGTCACGTACGCGGGATCCAAAAACGTTAGCTGCTGCGTCGAGACTGCTGTCTGCGTACAAGGGAATCGCGACGACATGGATCGGAACATCACGAAAAGGATACGAGGAGGTGGTACCACCAATCGCAACCGCTTTCTGTACAGGATAATATTCAGCTAAGATGCTGGAATTGGCTGCCTGTGGATAAGAAGCCACGAATGTCTTGAAGTCGTTATATATGGCACGCCAGGTCTTGGGTTCAAGACCCTGCCGGCCCAGTGATGCTCCGTATGCTGGTTTGCGCTCGCCCTTCTCGCAGAAGGAGTCTGCGAATTGACCCCACTGGGTGTAGGGGACTTCTGTTGCTCCATTAGAAGTTGGGCCGACCTTCAGGATTGGTGCAAATGCTTCCTCGGCCGCAGAAGCGTTGCCAAGGAAGAAGGGTATTGCAGTGATCGTGGGCTTGTACGACGGCGGGCCGCTCGTGGCGAAGAGAAAGTCTATTTGCATGTGAGGTTTAAGATCCAAAATATGGATGGCATGAATCAAGGCTTCGAGTTTGTCGTCGGAGAACGTCACTGCTCCCTCCCATGCTATATTAAGAGCCTGGGGGGTAGGATAGGCTTTGACCACGGCAGAAGTGACGATACCGAAGTTTGCTGCGGCGCCGCGTATTGCGTACCAAAGATCAGCGTTGTGGGTATGGTCCACTAGCAGTGCTTGTCCGGACGCTGTCACCAGATTTACGGATACAATCTGATCAACACCTGCACCGTAGAGGCCCATCGCACGCGTGATTCCTCCTCCGAGCATAGCTCCAAGGAAGCCAAGACAGGCACAAGTGGGATTGGCGAACCTCGTATTATTGCCGTAGGCTGCAATAACCATATCATTCACCAAAGTGCCTCCTTGGATCGTAGCCTCTGTCTTATCAGAGTTGAAGGTTATCTTGTTCAAGCCGGCTATGTTAATCAAAATCCCGCAGTCACCAAGGCGAAAGGTGTCGGCCCAACCATTGCCGCGACTTTGTACGAGGAAGGATAAATTGTTCTTGTTACAGTATTGAACCTGCTCACGAGTTATTAATCACATATTGCTTGATATGTAGAGTTTGGAACGGACAGTGGTAGCAACGTCTATCTCGGAAGCGACATTAATGACGAATGCTGGCCTCGGAGCGCCATAGAGGCTCCATCGCGGAGTATTGGCCGTAGAGTTATCGATGGAACTGCCTGGTGTCAAGTTCTTACCCAACTCGGCTTCGACAGCGCCATGGTTTGGGCACGTAGCTGCGAGCGCCAGAGGGAGGTGCAGCAGAGACTGCACCGCAACTACAGACGCCGAAGCCCATATCCTGTCGCTCATAGAAGGCCACATATTATACGAATTGAAGACAAACGTTTAAAAGGGGAAGCCACAAGAATAATATTGATTACATTGGAGCAGACGTGTGGATAGTCAAACAATGACTCTTATCTTCCCGAGAATGTTCCGAGTCCTTTCTCCATTCCTAACGGCGGTGTCTACGCTGGGGGGCCATCTCTAAATAGCCAGGTCTTGCCGCGTAAAAGACCCATGGGAGTGGCTATCTAGCCGAAGCAAGTAATAATCGACGGCTACGTGCTTGTGACTTCACCGCCTCTAATGTCATCCTCGAGATAACGTAACACTACCACTTGCAGGAAATGATCTGCTAGGCGGCAATAAACGTGGGATGATCTGGTATCCGAACAACAAAGGATGCGAGTGCAGATGCATGGCGTCAATACCACTTTCTAGATTTGGCTCAAGCTTACCACGTGTAACTTTCTACCAGCCGCTTCGTAAGGCGCTAAAAACCGGTGTCCGAGGTAAGCGCTATCTTACTATCTAAGTTCCTTAGTAAGAAGTAAAATCTATCTAGGATAGTACTTCTAGCTATAACTACTATATTTATTAGAGAGTACTCTTATACCTACTTATCTTTTATTAATATATAATTATATTTATTTATTTACTTATCTTCCTATTACTATTATAAAATCTATATCTTCTTTAAATAAGGAATTATTAGAAATTATAAGAAAAAGAATATACTAATTAAAGTAAGTATTAATTTAAAAATAATATTAATAATATTAATCTTCTTACTATAATAGAATATAGGTAATTTAAGACCTTAAGCTTATTATAACTTATTAGTTAGTTTATAAGTACCTTAGATTCCTTTTTTAAACTAGTATAAAAAATAGAATTCTAAAATTTCTTTATATTCTACTTATATATATATCTATCCTTTATAATATTTTCTATTTAAATAAAATTATATAATATATTTATAACTATTTAAAATAAAAATTATAAAAATTAGTATAATAGTTTAAAAGATATATTATTATAAATAAATTTACCTATTAAACTCTATATATTAATAGCTAGAGTAATTAGATTAGTAATAAAAATCCTATTATTTTTTATAAAGTACTTATTCTACTACTAATATATCTAATATTAGTTAGAATAGAAGGTAATATCTATCTTATTACTAGGTATATAATACTAATAGAATAATTTATATTACTATAAAAGTCTATAAGTTAATACTATTATATTTTATAAGCTAGCTATCTACTAATATACTATTTATATTATCTATTAATATATTTAATATTAACTTAAATAGAGGAAATATCTATCTTATTACTAGATATATAATATTATAAGAATAATATATATTACTATAAAAGTTTATAAGCTAATACTATTATATTTTATAAGTTAGTTATTTACTAATATACTTTCTACTATTTATATTACCTACTAATATATCTAATATTAGTTTAAATAGAAGGTAATATCTATCTTATTACTAGGTATATAATACTATTAGAATAAGTATATAGATATAATATAGCTAATACTATTATATATATAAGCTAGCTATCTACTAATATATCTAATATACTCCTTACTATTTATATTACCTACTAAAATATCTAATATACTTCCTACTATTTACTTTACCTACTAATATATTTAATATTAGTTTAAATAAAAGGAAATTTCTATCTTATTAATAGGCTAATATATCTAATATACTTCCTACTACTTATATTACCTACTATTTATTCTAGTTACTAATATATTTAATATACCTCCTACTATTTATATTACCTACTAAATACTAGATAGTAGAAGTTATTTTCTAATAGAAAAATCTTAAATTTTTACAGGTATTTTCTAGTATTAGATATATTAGTAAGTAGGGTAAATAGTAGGAATTATATTAGATATATTAGTAATATTAGTATTAGATATATTAGTTATAAAGAAATACTATTTATATTTTAACCTAGATATAAGGTAAGTCTATATATAATAATAGATTTACTAGAGAAACGGGAGTAATAGTAATTTAATATCCCGGAGTAGACTCTTTAATAGATAATAGGCCTCTGAAATTAATTACTAGGATAGTCCCTTTAATAAATCTTAAATATATAAGAAATACCTTAAGTAAATCCTATAAGTATATATAGCTAAAATGCCGCGTAGGCCTTACTTCCTAGCGATAGCCCTCGTAAAAGGCTTGATTTAAAAGTCCGCTACTATATAATTAGATAGCGGAGGCTTAAACTTTTAAGACGGAGGTAATTATTTACTAGTAGGAGGTATAGCTACTATTAATATATATTATATAATATTAAATAAGTATTAAGCTTCCGGCTTAATAACCCGCTCTCTCTTTAATATACGGTCTAGCCTAGTATTCTACTATTATAAGCTACCGCTTAAATAGTTTAAACCTACTAGGGACTCTTAACTAAAAGAGACCTTTAGGATTATACTTTTAGCTAACGGCCTGTAAGTTAGCTTTACTTACAGCGCTATATCTATTAATTAGATTCTACGTCTTATTAGTATAGTTTAAGTAGACGAATCTATTAAATAGTCCCTTTACTTTAACTAGTATATTAACTTCGTAGATAAATCTAGTAGCTACGCGGTTAATAAGCTTATTATTACTTAATAAAGCCTAAGATATTATTAGTAGTATATTTACTAAGGGGCCTTTAGAGCCGCTAAGGCCTTAAGAGTTCCCTCCTTTTAAAGCTAATTTAGTAGTAATAGCGGGAATAATAGGTTGAAACGTTAGGGCTTATATAATTCTAGTAACCTTTTCAACTTAATTAATAGTATTACTAAACTTTTTATAGACGGCGTTAAGTAAAGACAGGTCGTTCTTAAACGTATTCGTAATATAAAGCTCCCTTTTAACTCGTTAATACTCTTAGCTCTAATTTAAGAGGGGCTAATAAAGTTTCCTTAGATATATAAAGTAAGTTAGCTTACTAAAGTCTATTAAGGGAGTTTATACCTTGTTTTATACTAAGGTTTAACAAGCTATTAATCTGTATAGTACTTGTAAGCTGTAGTTTAATAGCGGTAAACCCTTAGAGGGTAGGAGGATTAGCTTATAACTTAGTATAGTATAGACCGTTAATTATAACGCTCCCCTAGCTACTACTAAAGCCGAAGCTTTAAATAATCGCGGAGTAGTAATTATAATTTAAATTCTTAGTAAAGCCGTAAAAGGTAGTAAGCTACTACGAGGCTATTATAATAAGATAGTAGATAATACTACCCTAGAAACAGCCTTATTTAAAGGTTTCTAGATTAAAGCGAGTTATTATACTAAAGTTATTTAAGCTACCGCGAAGCGTAATTTATAGGTTAGGGTTTAAACTTTAATTAACGTTAGTAACGGTACTATTAGTAAGTATAATTTCGTAGTTTACTATATTATCGCAGATAAAGCCTTTACGAGCCGAAAAATATAAGAGACTACCTAAGGATTATTAATACCCTACTTAGTAGTATTATAATTAAAAGGGTTCTACGAACCTCTAAGTATAAGACTACTAACCCTAACTTATACCACGCGACTACTAGATACAGCTAACTTCTTAGGCTCTAGGTAAGAATATATATTAGACTATCTCGCCTTACCCCTAATAGAGGTAATATTTCGATCGCTATTTAAGGTTACGGCCTTAATAGATATTATATTAACGACTACACTACTTTAAATTAAAGTACTCCTAGCTTAAGGAGTATACCTACCTCCTTTAACAGCGAATTTTATAAAGCTATAACTTAATTTATATATAGAAGCTAGTACTTTAATAGCTACTACTATATCTTTTATATTTAGCGGTTTAATAATATAACCTAGAGAGATCTCCTCTTCTTACTTAGAAAAGTAAGATATCCTAGAAGCCTAGTAGGTAGTATTAGAGGGAAGTAGAACCTTCTCTAGTAGTACTTTCGCTAAAGTATTATACTAAGCTCTAGTATTTAAGCTAATATTAGCGATTATATAGGAATTATCCGACGCGCTAATTAGTAGTAGAGCTATTATACTTAGGGATTCTACGGATATATTAAGTATAAGGCTAGAGAAGAGAAGGATAGCGACTCTAGAGAGCCGAAGATAAGTAGATATAAGTATCTAGACTTAAGGTATAAGTATTAAAGGGGGTAGGTAAAGCCGAAGTTTATAGTAACGGCTAGAAAGAATATAGAGTATAAGAAGTTTAAAGTTAAAGCCGGAGGCGGTACAGAGTTATTAAAAGGTAGTAGGTATATTATACGCCTAATTATAATATTATATTATTAGTTAGAGTATAGAATATAGTAGTACGTATATAGTATAAGTCCGTTATACTACCCTAGATTACTTAACAGCGTTAGCAAAGAGCTCTAGCGCCTAATACGGACTAGAGTGGCCCTATAATTCGTGTTATCTACGAGCACAAAGTAGCCGGGGTTAGAGCGGCACTAAACGCGGAACGTGGTCCACGGGTAGCTTAGGGTTAGGGTTAGGGTTAGGGTTAGGGTTAGGGTTAGGGTTAGGGTTAGGGTTAGGGTTAGGGTTAGGGTTAGGGTTAGGGTTAGGGTTAGGGTTAGGGTTAGGGTTAGGGTT
>JAABUR0100001032.1_pt1 | contig 53149 bp, 55 predicted proteins | sample 5560091 | NCBI WGS metagenome assembly JAABUR01 (sample SAMN10711879, study PRJNA513375) | rock metagenome | isolation source: Antarctica rocks | place: Antarctica: Victoria Land, University Valley sud | reverse complement strand
TTGCCGCCGCCCGACTTCGTGCTCGCCTGGTCGCGCTGGCGTCGGCGACACCAGGCCCAGGCCCGGCGCAGCCACTACCAGCGCCGCCTCGCCCGACTCGACGCACAAGTGCAACTGTAGAATTACAGCCTGTCCTGAAAGTCGGATAGCGTGGTATCCTGGGGGGATGGGAAGGCATGATGCCGGCACGGCGGCGACGCCCGTGACGCAGGACGATCCGACGATCTGGCGCGTGGACGACGCGCTGTGGGCCGAGATCCAGCCCCTGCTGATGATCGCCAAACCCCGGAAGAAGCCGGGGCGGCCCCGGCTGGACGACCGCCCGCTGTTCGACGGGCTGATCTGGCTGGCGCGCAACGGCGGGCAGTGGGCCACGCTGCCCCGGCAGTTCGGGGCGAAATCGACCGTCCACGCGCGCTTCCAGGAGTGGGTCGAGCATGGCTGCCTCGCGCGGGCGTGGGCGCGACTGCTTGCGGTGTATGACGATGACGTGGCCCTGGACTGGCAGTGGCAGGCGGCGGATGGGTGTATCGTGCAAGCGCCGCTCGGCAAAAAAGGGGGTCCGGTGCCGCGGAAGCGACCGGGGCCAACCCCACCGACCGGGGCAAGTGCGGCACCAAGCGGCACCTCCTGACCGACGGGCGGGGTGTCCCGCTGGCAACGGTCATCTCGGGGGCCAATCGCAACGACATGAAGCAACTCGCGGACCTGCTCGACGCGCGCCTGCACGACGGCCCCGCCGACCCGCCCGGCGACGGGCCGCACCGCTGCCTGGATCGCGGCTACGACGCTGCCGCCTGTCGGGCGGCGGCGACGAGTCGGGGTTACGCGCCGCACATCCCGCCGAAGCGCAGCGCGGAGCACCCCTTGCCCGCGCCCGGCGACCCCGAGCGGCACCCGCCCCGCCGCTGGGTCGTCGAGGCCGCGCATAGCTGGTTCAACCGCTTTCGCCGCCTGCTCATCCGCTGGGAGAAGAAAGCCGACAACTATCTCGGCTTCGTCCAACTCGCCGCCATCCTCATCATCTACCGCAAGGTCCGCCATGCACGTACACTTTCTGGCTAGGCTGCTACTTCCAGAGGAGGTGGGACTCGTGGGGCAAGATTATGAACCAGCGGGCGGACCTTGGTCGCTCCTCTTCGATCTGCTGGCAGTGGCGACGGGTGCGGGGGTGATCCTGCTGATGCTGCGGTGGCTGGGGCTGGTCATCCCGATCTTGCACCAAATCGGTTTCGCCTAGCCACTGCCACACGCTGTGCCGATACCTTTCCTAATAACTACGCCATTGCGGTGCCGCGCAAGTACGCAGCAAACGCGACAGATCAACCCCCCGTTGCGCTGGAACAGCGCATAGCCGTGTTCCAGGGCGGTGACGACGCTCGCCAGCGGCATCATCGTCGCTAGCCGCGTTCGGCACCCGGCTATCGCGCACGCCGATCATGTGCGGTAACGGTGGTTTTAGATATTCCGACCGCCAGGGCTTACTCATACCAACTACGGTGTCAGGAGACCGGTATATCGCTCACGGACGCCGTTCGCTGTAGGAAACAGAGTAGCCCTGGACGCGCAGCCGCGACGACAACTCCTCCAGCGTGCGAACCAACGAATAGACCCGGAAGGCCAACGCCGTTCGGATCCCCGATGTGAGCGCATTGCAGGCCATCGTAGTGGTGCATCAAGGCTGTTTTGATGAGTTCCGAATGGCTCCACACCATGCTGGCGGTATCACGCCGACTCAGCAATTGACCCCTCGACACGCCGGTAGGCTCTCGCACGCTTCTACGCCGCGGTGTCAGGCGTCCCCGCCCTGCCCATCGCGCAAGGCGCGCGCGACCTTTTCAAGTAACATGTCGAGATCGAACGGCTTTTCCAGCGTGTCGCAACGCAGATCGTGGAGCGCGGCGGCTTTCTCGCGCAAGAACTGGGCATCGGCGGAGCAGATGATCACCGGGATGCGCGTGGTCGCCGGATCGAGGCGGAGCAACTCCAGGATCGTCCAGCCCTGCTCGGCGTGATCGAGGCGTACATCGAGAACCACGAGGTCGGGTTGGGCTTCTTTGATGACCGCATACGCTCGATCGCCCTCGCGGCAGATGAGCGTCTGGTAACCCTCCAGCGTCAGGAGGTCGTTCATCAGTCCGAGGAAATCGGTGTCATTGTTGACGACCGCGATCGTCTGTTCCGCCATGCTGCTTCCCCCCGCTCACGTTGATGCCGGAGGATCATACCACGCGCACAGCTTTTGTGTGTCGGAGTGAGCTAATCGGCCAAGTGCTCCATCGCCGGCAACGGAATCTCATCGGTGAGTTGTAGGCCACCTGCGGCGAGCGCGTCCGCGAGATCGCCGTGGCGCGCGAGGGCGACGACGCGCCCGGCGGCCACCTCGAAAAGGGTGGCGAGCGGTCGCTCGTCGCCCAGCACCCCGGTGGCAGGATCGCGCCAGCGCCCCACCTGCGCCACCACCACGCGCCCCGCGCGCGCGAAGAGGCGCACCGCCCGCAGTTGCTAACCCCGCCCGATCGAGCCAGGCGAGCACCTCTTCGCGCCCGCGCGTCGTCCCGCGCGGCCCGGTGATCGCGAGAGCTTCCGCCGAGAGGGCCAGCAGCCGCTCGCGATCCGCTTCATTGCTCGCCCGCTGCCAGGCCAGCGCCACCTCGATCGCCTCGCTCATTATCCTCTCCCTTCCCGTATGGTTGTGTGATACATACATATTATACCATCGCGGCGCGACCTGGCAATGGTAGACTGCCCCCCAGAAGCCGGATCGGAGGGGTGGGGCGATGCAGAATAGGGACGGCGCGCAGGGCGATGATGAGACGCTCCTGACGCGGGCGGGTCAGGCGCTCTTCCAACTCGGGCGGGCCTTCGGGCGCGTCCCGCCAGGGCGGCAGCCGCTCGACCAGGCCGGACGCCCCATCGAACGCTCGCGCATCCAGGTCGTGCAGGCGGTCGCCGCGCATGAGGCCGATCCCGCGCGCGGCGCGATCGGTGTCGGGGCGGTGGCCGAGGCGCTGGGGATCGACCCCTCCACCGCCAGCCGCCTCGTCGCGGAGACGATCCGCGACGGCTATCTCAGCCGCACGATGGCACCGGGGGACGCGCGGCGCGTCCGGCTCGCGCTGACCCCGATAGGGCGGGATCTCGCCGAGGGTGCCAGCGCCTATCAGCGGGCGGTCTTCGAGCGGCTGACGCGCGACTGGCCCGCCGACGAGCGCGCCCGTTTCGCGGCGCAATTCGTCGCCTTCGTGGCGGCGGTCGCCACCCTGCTCGACGAGGAAGAGGCGTCTCCGGCACCGGGAGAGCACTGATCCCGCAAGCCCGCTAGCGTCCATACGGGAATGTCCGCGCGACCTGTGGCATTATGATCGGCAGGACCGGCGCGAGGCAGCGCCCACATGGAGGAGGCAGCACCATGACCCAGCACATCCGCCCGCGCGTCCGCGAGGCTCCGTTCGGCTACACCACCACCCTCGTACCGGGAGCGAAGGAGGCGCTGGCCCAATTCTCCGGCGCGATCTGGAGTCCCGAGGGGTCGGTCAGCGAGATCACGAAGGAACTCGTCTTCCTACGAACCTCGATCGTCAACCGCTGCGAAGCCTGCACCCGTGCCCACACCGCCTCGGCGAAACGGCGCGGCCTGACCGAGGTGCAGCTCGCCGCCCTGCGCGATCCGGCCCTCTGGCAGGAGACGTTCGCCCCGCAGGAGATCGTCCTCCTCGACCTCGCCGACCGGATGATCGCCCATGCGGACGAGCTCGGCGACACGTTGATCGTCCGGCTGCGCGAGCATTACACCGATCAGCAGATCGCCGAGATCCTGCTGGTAGCCGGGCAGGCGAACATGAACAACCGTGCGGGCGAGGCCGCGAAGCAACTCTTCAGCGACCGCTAGGGCACGCTTCGAGCACACAAAAAAGGGGCGGCGGGTCGATCGGCCCGCCGCCCCTTCGCCATCCCCACGCTCAGGCGCGGACGCGCGCCGCCCGCCCGGTCCAGACGCCGACGAGCGCGATGGCGAGCAGGCCGACGACGAGCAGCCACGCCGTCGCGGTGAAGACGGTGGGCAGTCCCGCGCGCGTCGCCAGCACACCCAGCGCCGCCGGGGCCGCGACCCCGCCGAGGCTGGCGGCCATGCCGTAGAGGCCGGTCGCGGTGCCGCGATTCTCCGGCGTCGATTGATCGGCGATGTATGCCTGCCCGGCCACCAGATACGCGCCATAGGCCAACCCCTCGCAGGCGAGCAGCAGGGCGAGCAGGGTGGGCGCGCTGACGTGCCCCAGCGCGAACATGATCGCGGCCTCGATCGCCAGGGCGGCGAAGAGGACCGCGCGGTTGCCGAAGGCGCGCACGATCAGGGCATTCGGCAAGCGGCCCAGCGCCGACACGAACGCGCGCAGCGCGAAGAACGAACCGAGGGTCGCCGCCGTCAGGCCGAGCGTCGCCCCATAGAGAGGGAAGAAGGTGCTGACCGCCCCGGCGAAGGTCCAGGTGATCAGCAGATTCCCGAGGCAGACCAGCGCGATGTCGGCCCGCCCCAGGATCGCGGCGATCCCGCGCAGGCCACGCGCCCCTGCCGCGCGCGCGCCCTTCGGCTCAGCGGGGTGGACGGTCCGCAGGGTGAGGACGACGCCGATCAGGGCGATCACCGCGCCGACGAGATACGCGGTGGGGATGCCCGCGCGCTCGGCGAGTTGTCCGCCGATCAGCGGCCCGATCGTGAAGCCGAGCCCCATCGCGGTGGCATAGAGGCCGAACGCGAACGAGCGCTGCCCCGGCACGGTGATGTCGCCGAGCTGCGCGGTGCCGATCTGGAAGGTGGCGACCGGTGCGAGGCCGAAGAAGAGCCGCCCGAGGATCAGCAGCGGCAACCCCCCCGCCAGCGCGAAGCAGAGTAAACCGAGGCCGAAGCAGGCCATCCCGGCGACCATCATGATCGGACGCCCGACCCGATCGGAGAGGATGCCGAACGGGATCGACGCCGCGAGTTGCACGATGCCGCTCAACGCGCCCAGCGCGCCCAGCGCGCCGAGGCTGATCCCGAGGTGTCGGGCGTGGAGGGAGAAGGTGGGAGCAACGATCCCCGCGAGGATATCGGCGAGAAGGATCACCAGACAGAGCGCGCCCACATCGGCCGGGACGCGCACCCTCCCCCTCCCCCAACCAGCAGTACGCACCGCACCAGCCACGCCCCGCCCTTTCGCCTCGCACCACCCGGCCAAACCGAGGCAGTATAGCGGTTCCGGGGGTGCGGGCGAGAGAAAGAGCGGTGCCACCCGGCTAACTTCTACGGTTGCCCTTCGACGTTCGTCCTACTTTGCCTGATGCGGCGGGTCGGCGGCGAGGGCACAGCCATACTGTGCTCACCATCGCTCGATGATCCAAGTGCAACTGTAGGAGTAAGGCCAGAGGGCTATTGCCATAACGTCCGTCAGCGCTCACGCTAATCGACGCAAGCCTATATCCAGCCCACGTCATCGACCAGGGCGATTGCATCTAATTTTCGTTCCTCTGTCCGCAGAAGCGCCCGCAACGCGCTGGTGCGACACGAATTCCGGCGACGCGGTCGCACACCACGCCCCGAACGCGGGCACCGCGGCCCGCCGGCACGGTTCGCGGGACGCCCGCTCGTCGCTTCTGCGCGGTCTGCGGCGCACTGGCGCGCCTTGCGTACCATTGTCGGCAGCGTCGACCGCAGCAGCAGGCACCGGTGGGACCAGGTGTTCAGACAGTAGATGCAATCGCCCTACGTCATCGACGTTGACAGGGCAGCGTGTCGCGCCGCATGTGCTATACTCGGCGGTACTTATATCCTTCTCCACGCCGCGAGGCCGCCGATGGCCGACCAGCTCGCATCGCCATTCCCCTTCGCGTCGTCCCTCGTCGATCGCGAGCGTGGGCTAGCCACGCTGCGCGCCGCCCTGGCTGCGGCGCTAGCCGGACGTGGCTCACTGGTTCTCATCGGGCGGGCAGCGGGCAGCGGCAAGACCTGCCTCGCCGAAACGTTCCTGGCCGAGGCAGAGCGGCGGGGTGTGCTGGTGCTGGTGGGGCGCTGCTACGACCTCGCCGAGACGCCACTCTACGGGCTCTGGGCCGAGGCGCTCACCCGCGTCCCCCGCATCGATGGCGCGCCCGCGCTCGATCTCGGCGGTGGTGGGGCGGCGAGCCAGTTGGCCCTCTTCGCCGCAGTGCGGGACCACCGCGCCGCGCTCGCCGTTCGCGGCCTCTCGCGCATCCGAGGTGCCCATGTCGAACGGTGATCCTGGGCCGACGCTCCTTGGTCGGCGCCGCGAGTGCGACGCCCTCGATCGCCTGCTAGAGAGTGTGCGGGCGGGGCAGAGTCGGGTGCTGGTCTTGCGCGGCGAGGCGGGGATCGGCAAGTCGGCGTTGCTGCAGTACCTGGTAGGGCGGGCGTCCGGCTGTCGGGTCGCGCGAGCGGCGGGCGTCGAGTCCGAGATGGAGCTGGCATATGCGGGTTTGCATCAGCTTTGCGCGCCGATGCTTAATCGCCGAGAGCGTCTGCCCGGCCCGCAGCGCGATGCACTCGCGACGGTGTTCGGCCTGAGCGCGGGACCGGCCCCCGATCGCTTCGTCGTCGGTCTGGCCGTACTCGGCCTGCTGTCTGAGATCGCCGAGGACCGGCCGCTCATCTGCGTGGTCGATGATGCGCAGTGGCAGGACCGGGCGTCGGCGCAGACGCTCGCGTTCGTTGCGCGCCGCCTGTTGGCGGAGCCGATTGGCCTGGTCTTCGTGGTGCGTGAGCCCAGCGAGGTGCGGGAGTTGGCGGGGCTTCCGGAGCTGGTGGCGGAGGGGCTGAGTGAGGGTGATGCCCTGACGCTGCTGGACTCGGCGCTCCCCGGGCGGCTCGACGAGCGGGTGCGGAAGCGTGTCGTCGCCGAGACACGCGGCAACCCGCTCGCGTTGCTCGAGTTGCCGCAGGGATTGACGCCGGCAGAACTCGCGGGCGGGTTCGGACTTCCCGACGTTATGCCGCTCTCGCATCGTATCGAGCAGAGCTTCCTGCGACGGCTTGAGTCGCTCCCGGTTGAGACCGGACGACTGCTGCTGACGGCGGCGGCGGAGCCGCTCGGCGACGTGGGCTTGTTGTGGCGCGCGGCCGGGCGGCTCGGGCTTGGCGCTGACGCGGCTGCGCCGGCGCAGGCCGCAGGACTGATCGATCTCGGTGCCCTGGTGCGGTTCCGCCATCCGCTGGTGCGCTCGGCGGTCTACCGGGCGGCAGCGCCAGACGACCGGCGGGAGGTCCATCGCGCGCTGGCCGAGGCAACCGATCCCGACGTCGATCCCGATCGCCGCGCATGGCACCGCGCGCACGCGGCGGACGCACCGGACGAGGACGTCGCCGCAGAGCTCGAGCGTTCGGCGGGCCGGGCGGAGGCCCGTGGAGGCGTCGCGGCGGCGGCCGCATTCCTCGAGCAGGCGGCCACACTCACGCCCGATCCTGCCCGCCGTGCGCGGCGTGCGCTGAACGCCGCCCAGGCCAAGTTCGACGCCGGCTCGCCCGATGCGGCATTCGGACTCCTCGCGACCGCCGAGATCGCCCCGCTCGACGCGTTCCAGCGCGCGCGCCTCGAGCGCCTGCGCGCCCAGCTCATGTTCGCCCGTACGCGCGGCAGCGACGCTTTGCCGATCATGCTCGCCGCCGCCAGGTGCCTCGAAGCGCTCGATGTCGGTTTGGCGCGGGAGACGTACCTCGAGGCGCTCGGAGCGGCGATCTACGCCGGTCGCCTCGGCGGCGGCGGCGGCGTCCGGGAGGTGGCCGAGGCGGCTCGGGCCGCGCCGCCGGGACCGCAGCCACCAGGGTCGGTCGATCTCCTCCTCGATGGCGTGGCGTCGTGCTTCACTGCAGGCCCTGTGGCCGACTTATCGCCGCTGCAGCGCGCGCTCCACGCGTTCCGGGAGAAGCTCCAGGCGACAAGAACGCGATCATGCGCTGGCTCTGGCTGTGCCCCGTCGCGCTGGAGACGGCGTTGCACGAGCTCTGGGACGACGAGACATGGCACGCGATCGCCACGCGCGCGGTTCGGCTGGCTCGCGAGGCGGGGGCGCTGACCGCCCTGCCCGTCGCGCTGATCTATCGCGCCGGGATGGACGTACACGCCGGCGACTTCGCCGCAGCGTCGGCGCTCATCGAGGAGGCAGACGGGATCACGGCGGCTACCGGCAATGCGGCCATCGGCTACACCAGGCTGGTACTCGTCGCCTGGCGTGGCGAGCCGGCCCGGGCGCTTCGGCTGATCGACGCCGACGTCCGGGCCGCGACTGCGCGAGGCGAGGGGCGGTTGCTCGGCCTGGCCGGGTACGCGACTGCGGTGCTGTACAACGGTCTCGGCCGCTACGAGTCCGCGCTCGCGGGTGCCCAACGCGCCTGCGAGCACGAGGATCTCGGGTTCTATGGCTGGTCCCTCGCCGAGCTGGTCGAGGCGGCGGCGCGAAGCGGCACCCGCGATGTCGCCGCCGCCGCCCTGCAAGCGCTCGTGGAGCGAACACGCGCGGCTGGCACCGACTGGGCACTCGGCATCCAGGCACGGTCGAGCGCGCTGCTGAGCGAGGGGCAGGCGGCCGAGTCCCGCTACCGCGAGGCGATCGCGCGGCTCGCGCGCACCCGTGTCGCCGTCCACCTCGCCCGCGCGCACCTGGTGTACGGCGAGTGGCTGCGCCGGGAGAACCGCCGTCTGGACGCTCGCGAGCAATTGCGCGCCGCCCATGCGATGTTCAATCGCATGGGCGCCGAAGCATTCGCCGAGCGCGCGCGCCGCGAGCTCTCGGCCACCGGCGAGACGGTGCGTAAGCGCACCGTGGACACGCGCGACGCCCTCACACCCCAGGAGGCGCAGATCGCCCGTCTCGCCCGCGATGGCCTCTCCAACCCCACGATCGGCGCACAACTGTTCGTCAGCCCCCGCACGGTGCAGTACCACTTGGGCAGGGTCTTCGCCAAGCTCGACATCACCTCGCGCAACCAACTCGCCGGCGTTCTCCCCGACCGCCTCAACGCGACCTAGTACAGTGCGCTCGGAATACCTCGGGAGTATCCTTGGCGACATAGCAGGGAAATCGTACGGTGAAACCCCCGAGAAATACCAGACACGCTGTACTAGCTGCCCTAGCCGCCTTCACCGATCAACCAAGCTGACAGATACGGGTTCCCGAACACGCGGTCGCGTCGCGACTGGCAGCCGTCGCTGGTGCCCTGGCCGGGGCGAGCGCGCCCCGCCGTGGGCCGCTCGCCGGTCAATCGGACGCGGGACTCGCCGCAGTTGGGGCCGTGACTGGCGACTCAGGCTGGCGTCCTGGCGGATGCGAGCGTACACCCGGCCATGCGATCCTCATTGCATGACGGACGCACCGTCACCGATCCATCGGGGTAACCGATAGTACAAGCGAAAGGGGCACGACATGAAGATCGTCGTTATCGGCGGAAGCGGGCTCATCGGGTCGAAACTCGTCACGAAGCTCCGCGAGGACGGCCACGACCCGCTGGCGGCATCGCCCAAGTCGGGCGTCGACACGATCACCGGCGCGGGGCTGGCCGAGGCGCTCGCGGGTGCCCAGGTCGTCGTCGACGTGTCGAACGCGCCTGTCTGGGACGACGCGGCGGTGCTGGACTTCTTCCAGACCTCATCGCGCAACATCCTCGCCGCAGAAACCGCCGCCGGGGTGGGCCACCACGTCGCGCTGTCGGTCGTCGGCACCGAACGGCTCCAGGAGAGCGGGTATTTCCGCGCGAAGCTCGCCCAGGAGGATACGGTGAAGGCCGGGACCGTCCCCTACACGCTCCTCCGCGCGACGCAGTTCTTCGAGTTCATCAAGAGCATCGCCGACACGAGCACCGACGGGGCGACGGTTCGACTGCCACCCGTGCTCATGCAGCCCGTGGCCGCCGATGATATCGCCGCCGCCCTTGCCGACATCGCGGTGAGCGCGCCGGTGAACGGCACCATCGAACTGGCCGGCCCCGAACCGTTCCGCCTCGACGAGCTCGCCCGGCGCGTCTTGCGCGCGAGTGCTGATCCACGCCGGGTGACGACCGACGCCCGCGCCCGCTACTTCGGCTTGGGCGCAACGCTGGATGACCACTCGCTCACCCCCGGCGACAACCCGCGCATCGGCCCGACCCGCTTCGAGGACTGGCTCAGCCATGCCAGAGCCCGGTAAACGAACGTCAAGGGTGCCCTGACCGGAAGGCGGCGCGGTCCCGCCCGAAAGGCGTTCCTCTTTCCCGACGGCAGTTCCTCAGCGTGCTGGGGGCACGCACCCTCGGCACGCTGGCGCTGGCCGCGTGCGGGACTGCAGCAACCGCGACAACCGGGGTGACGTCGAGCGGTACTGGCGACGATCTCCGCAACGCAGCTTATGGGCGCACCAGGTTCTCGGGTACCGCCGTGGCGCAGGAGGTCGACTTCACGGTGATCGCTGGCGCGCTCAAGTGGGACAAGGGACAGCACGCGACGACAGTCGGCGATGTCACCTTCGTGGTGAAGGATCCGGGACCGATGCGCTACCAGTTCGGCATCCAGGGGGAGGGAGACGATGAGAGAACTTGATTCGCAACCGACGATTCCACCGCAGCTACCCGATGAGCAGCGGCCACACGGTGTCGCTGAAGCAGGCTCGCCGCAGCGAGAGCGGCATTACACCGGGGTGATCGGCTGGTTCAACGACCGGATCGGGATCGAAGGACTGTATCGGACGTTCGGTCACAAAGCCTTCCCGGTCCATACCTCGTTCTTCCTCGGCGAGCTGGTGCTGTTCAGTTTCATCACGCTGGTTGTGACCGGGGCATATCTCGGCCTGTTCTATGTGCCATCGCTTGCTGAAGTCGACTTCAACGGGCAGAAGTACCCCGCCGCCTTTGCCAGCGTGAAGCTGATCGAGTCGATCCCGATCGCGAATCTCTTGCGGAATGTCCATCACTGGAGTGCTCACCTGATGATCGCCTCGGTGATCTTGCACGCGATGCGCGTCTTCTTCACCGGGACCTATCGCAAGCCGCGCGAGTTGAACTGGGTCATCGGTGTCGGCCTGTTAGTGCTGACACTTGGTGCCGCCTTTTTTGGTTACGCGCTCCCCTATGATGCCTTCGCTGCCACCGCAACGGGCATCGGCTATGGGATCGCCCGCTCGATCCCCTATCTTGGGAACTTCGCCGCGCAACTCGTCTTCGGCGGGAACTTCCCGACCCTCGGCTCGTTGTCCCGGCTCTACACGCTGCACATCTTCATCATCCCCGCCCTCCTCGCCCTGACGCTGGCGGCGCACCTGGTGCTGCTGGTCAAGCAGAAGCACAGCCAGCCGGGCTACGCGCGCAAGCTGGCCGAGCCCGGCAAGGTGCTCGGGACGTCCCTCTGGCCCTACCAGGCGGTCCTCGCCGGACAGTTGCTCCTCTTCATGCTCGGCGGCCTCTTCCTCCTCTCCGCCTTCGTCCCGATCCATCCGCTCGATGCTTTCGGCCCTCCCGGCCCGGAGACGCCGGAGGTGAAGCCCGACTGGTATCTGATGTGGACCTACGGCTTCCTCAAGCTGGTGCCGCCGCAGGCGCATATCCCGTTGCCGGGCGCGGTAATCGGGCCGGAATTCCTGGGTGGGATTGTGTTTAGTGGCCTGGTCTTCGGCATCCTCTTCGCCGTGCCCTGGCTCGATCGTACTAACCAGATGAACCGGAGCTACGAGTATATCGAGCCGGTTTGGCGGGCACCGCTCCGCACCGCGCTCGGCGTGGCCTTCCTGACCTACCTCGCCTCCCTGTTCATCGCCGCGTACTACGACACACTCGGGTTGACGATCGCGCAGACGTGGTTGATCACCATCGCGCTCCCGCTGATCAGCGGGGGGCAATCTTCCTCTGGCAGAAGAACGCCGCGATGTATCACGCGGAGGACTTCGATCCAACGGGCACGGTCGATTAAGGCTACGTCGCGGGGCGAGCATGTCCTTCGAGCCGTGTTGCGGCGGGACAACGTGGCGACTAACTCCTACCGTTGCACCTGGATCATCGAGCGATGGTGAGCACAGTACGGATGTGCCCTCGCCGCCGACCCGCCGCACCAGGGAAAGCAGTACGAACGTCGAAGGGCAACTGTAGAAGTAAAGCGCGATTTGGTTGGCCCGTTGCCCGTATTAACTAGTCCGGGGGCTGAAGCCTCCGGCTGGGGGTGCCTGGCGGCACCGGCGAAGTCCGCCGCTGCGAACTGGGCAGGGGCAGTCCAGCCATCATGCGCGGCGTTGTAATAATCGGGTGGCACTGTCGAGAATATGACACGGCACGCTCAGCGCGTGCATCCTCTCAGTAGAGGTTCTTGATGTAGCTCTGCGCCAGCGACGCCTCCATCTGCTCGACACTGACGCCCGGCTGCGGCATGTGATCGAGGAACATCTGGGCGCGCGACACCAGCGCATCCTCATCCGGCCACGACGCTTCCTGCCAGAGCTGCGAGCGTTTCAGCGCCTTGGCGCAGTGCAGGAACGCCTCCTGCACCTCCACCGCAATCGCCAGTGTCGGCACCTTGTCGCGCACCGCCATCCGCTCCAGCACGTCGGCATCGCGGATCAGGCGCGCGCGGCCATTCACGCGCAGCGTCTCCTCGACGCCGGGGATCATGAAGAGGAGCCCTACGCCGCCGTGCGCGAGGATGTTGCGGAGCGAGTCGAAGCGCTTGTTGCCAGGGCGGTCCGGGATCACCAGGGTCTTGTCGTCGAGCACCTGGACGAAGCCGGGGCCATCGCCGCGCGGCGAGACATCGCAACGCCCCGCGTTGTCGGTCGTCCCGAGCAGCATGAATGGCGCGAGCGCGATGAAGGCGCGACAATGCACGTCCAGCGCGGCCTGCTGCTTCTTGATCACCCGCTCGCTCGGATGGCCGAGCAGCGCCCGCAACTCCGCCTCGGTCGTCACCACCTCGGTGAACTGCCGCGCCGCCGCCTCGATCACCATCGGTTCCTCCTTGTTCATCGTGCGCTTATGGGCAGTAATTGGATGCTCGCCCTATTGCGGTTTGCCGCGCGTGGGACCTTCGGACTGAAGCACCCCGAAGGGCACCCTGTACCCCGAAGGGCACCCTGTACCCCGGAGGGCAGCCACTACCCCTGAAGGGCAGCCTATCCCGGCTGCATGGCCTGCGGCCACGAAGCCCCACGACCCGGCCTGGGAGCACCGCCGCCTACGCGGGCTGGGAAGGGGCGCTCAAGATCCAATCGCCAGCGGCGAAATCGAAGCGCTCCACCCCATATCATCATGTGCCGCCGATTGTAGCACCTTGCCGGGATGGCGGGCGGTGCAGACCGCGTGCCGCGCGACGACCGGCCCGCAGCAATCGCGGGGAATCGGCGGTACAATGCGCCGCAGCAACGAGGACGATGGGGCACAGGGGGAGGACTCCGTGACAGGCGCGAACAACGGCACGACACACCGCCTCGGACATGAGGCGATCCACACCTACTTCGACAATTGCTTACCGGAGGCGCTGACGATCACGCCAGGCGACACGGTGATCTTCGAGACGCTGGAACCATCGCGCGGGCGAGTGGCGCGAGGGTTCGCCGCCGCCGAGTATCCCGAGGTCACGCCCGATCTCGCCGCGCTTGTCGCCTCCGCCGCCCGCCCCGACGTACCGACGCCAATGGGCGGGCACGCCCTCACCGGCCCGGTCGCGATCGCGGGCGCGGAGCCGGGCGACGCGCTCGACGTGACGATCGTCGCGGTGGAGCCCGCGCGGTGGGGCTGGACCGGCGTGGGGCCGCAGAATCCGCTCGTCGGCGACCTGATCCCGCAGGGAGAGACGCACTTCTGGGATCTGCGCGCGCGCGATTACGCCCCCTTCGGCCCCGACATCCGCATCCCGCTCGCTCCCTTCTGCGGCGTCATGGGGGTCGCGCCCGCCGAGGCCGGGATGCACCCGACCCCGCCGCCTCGCCGGGGGGGTGGCAACATGGACGTGCGCCAGCTGACGGCGGGCACGGTCCTCACCCTGCCGGTCCTCGCGCCCGGCGCGCTCTTCTCGACCGGCGACGCCCACGCGGCGCAGGGCGACGGCGAGGTCAGCGGCACCGCGATCGAGTGCGACGCCACCGTGACCCTCCGCTTCGCCCTGCGGAAGGGGGCCGCACCGAATTGGCCGGAGTTCCGCACCGCCGGGCCGCTCGCCCCGCGCACCGATACCGGCCCGCACTTCGCCGCGACCGGCCACGACACCGATCCGCGCGCCGCCGCCCGCGCCGCCCTGATCGGCGTCCTCGACTATTTAGGCCGCGAACACGGGTTGTCGCGCCCGCGCGCCTGCATCCTCGCCAGCGCCTGCGTCGATCTGCGGATCAGCCAGGTGGTTAATGCCGGCACCTGGACCGTCACCGCATTCCTGCCGCTCAGCATCTTCGTCGGCGCACATGGCTGAGCAGATAAGTGCCGGGGCGACGAATGACCTGGCGCTGCTCGATCGGCAGATCGCGACCCTCTTCCGGCTCGATGCGGCGGGGAATTTGCTGGCGGTCAATGAGCAGGACGAGCCATCCGCGCCGCGCCTCTTCCTCGGGCGCACCCTGGCGGGGAATCGCTGGCACCTACGCCACGATCTCCCCGACGACCTCCGCGATGAACTGGCGCGCATCCTCGCCACCGAGCCGGTCGCCGCCGACCTCGCCGCACCACCGGTCACAGCGACGGCGCTCCGTGCCGCGCTCGCGGCCCAAGCGCCGCTCGTGAACGAGTGGAGCGGCCCGGCGTGGCACTTCCCCGAGGCGTTGCCCGGAGCGGAAATCCAGGCCACCGTGCTGACCGACGCCGCGCCGTTGCAACGCACCTTCCCCGGCTGGGCGAGAGATTTCGCCACGAGTCAGCCCGGCGCGGCGATCCTCCGGGAGGGCAAGGCCGTCGCCGTCTGTTGCAGCGCGCGCACCTCGGCGGGCGCGGCGGAGGCGGGAGTCAATACGCTGCCGGAATGGCGCGGGCGGGGGTATGCGCGTGCGGTCGTCGTCGCCTGGGCGGGGGCGGTACAGGCGGCGGGACGCATCCCGCTCTACAGCACTTCCTGGGACAACGCGGCATCGCGCGGGGTCGCGCGCAGGCTGGAGTTGCGTCTTTACGCCGCCGATTTCCACCTGACCTGATCGCCAGGAGCGCACCGCCGCCGCCTTTACCCGCCCTTTTCAGGGGAGGGGTCGCCGCCCCACCGTACAATACGAACCCATAGACCTGATTCGCGTGACCCGTGCCGCACCAGCATGGAGGACCAAATGCCCCTCTCCGATCAGCACCCGACCCCCGCCACAGAACTCCTGGCCGCGCTGCCCGCCGAATGGCCGGACGACACGCTGCGCGCGCAGATTCGCGCCGAACTGGCCCGTTCCGGTGAGGTCGTCGTCTCGCTCGATGACGACCCGACCGGCGTGCAGACGGTCCACGGCATCCGCGCCCTGATCGAGCCGAGCGCCGACGATGTCACCCGCGAGTTCCGCGACGCCGATACCCTCTTCGCGGTGCTGATCAACTCCCGCGCGGGGGACGCCGACGCGGCGATCGCCACCAACCGCGCGCTCGCCGCCGCGCTCGCCGCCGCCTCGGCGGCGACCGGGCGACCCTTCGCCCTGATCAGTCGCTCGGACTCGACCCTGCGCGGCCATTACCCCGCCGAGACGGACACGCTGGCCGCGAGCCTCGGGCCGTTCGACGCGACGCTGCTCATCCCGGCGTTCTTCGAGGGGGGCCGGATCACCGTGGAGGACATCCACTTCGTCCGCGAGGGGGACGCCTTCACCCCCGCCGCGCGCACCGAGTTCGCGCGCGACCGCGTCTTCGGCTACGGCGCGTCGAATCTGCGGGAGTGGGTGGCGGAGAAGACCGGCGGGCGCATCCTCGCGAGTATGGTCGCCTCGCTCGGCCTCGACCTGATCCGGGGGGGCGGGCCGGAGGGGGTCGCGGCCACCCTGCGCGCGTTGCGCGTCGGTGTCCCGACGATCGTCAATGCCGCCAGCGAGCGCGACCTGGAGGTGGTGGCTCTCGCCACCCTGCTCGCGGAGCGCGAAGGCAAGCGCTTCCTCTCCCGCAGCGCCGCCTCCTGGCTGCGTGCGCGCGCCGGGATCGCGCCGCTGCCGCCGCTGCGCGGGGCCGATCTGCCGCCGCGCGCGGGGCCGGGGCTGATCATCGCGGGCTCCTACGTCGGGCGCACCAGCGAGCAGCTCGACGCGCTCCTCGCGCCCGGCGACCTGACCCACTTCCAGCTGCCGATCGCCCCGCTCCTCGACGAGCGCCGCCCGGAGTTCATCGCCGCCGCGACGCGCTCCCTCGTCGCCACCCTGCGCGGTGGGCACGACGCGGCGCTCTCCACCGCGCGCGAGCACGTCGCGGGCGCGGATCAGGCGGACGGCCTGGCGATCGGGCGGGCGGTCTCGACCGCGCTGATCGCGATCCTGCAAGGGGTCGCCGCCGAGGTCCGGCCCGGCTACCTGATCGCGAAGGGGGGCATCACCTCGCACGACCTCGCCGCAGAAGGACTCGGCGCGCGGCGGGTGGACGTGCTGGGGCAACTCCTCCCCGGCGTCCCGCTCTGGCGGATGGGCGACGAGACGCGCCTGCCCGGCCTGCCATACGTCGTATTCCCCGGCAACGTCGGCGGCCCCGACGCGCTGCGCGAGGCGTTCGAGATCCTCCGCACGACGCCCGACACGGCGCGCTGAGCGATGCGTTTCGTCATGCTTGCGAGGACTTCCGCCCGCACTCTCGCCGATTCCAGCGGGGGCGGCCCTCACCCCCGGCTCGCTGCGCTCGCCACCCCCTCTCCCAATTCTAGGAGAGGGGGCATCGCCATCACTGGCACGCATAATCATGGGATAGGCAGGTGGCGTTGTGAGCGCAATGGCCCAGCCCGCGCAGGCGGGCTTCGCCGGTGCCGTGAGGCACCCCCAGTCGGGGGTTTTAACCCCTCGGCTACTTACGCGCGGCAAACTGCGATACGGCGATCAATCAGTCAAGCCCCCTCTACCCCCACCCTGCTCCTCCCTGGCATTACAGCGCGATCCGCTGCTCCACCTTCGCCTCGTCGATCGCGATGCCGAGGCCCGGCAGCGTTGGCAGGGCCAGGGAGCCGCCCGCCGCGACGTATGGTGCCTCGTGGAAGTGCTGCGCGTGCGCCTGCGACCGCAGCAGATACTCGACCATCGGGAAGGTCGCGGGGGGCTGTGAGGCGATCACGTTCAGCGCCGCCGGGACCGAGTGCCCGTGCGGAAAAACCTGCCGCCCGAACGCGGAGGCGAGGACACCGATCTTCACCAGTTCGCTGATCCCGCCGCACCAGTCGGGATCGGCCTGGATCACGTCCACCGCGTCGGCCTGCAACAGGGTCAGGAAACCCCAGCGGGTGTACTCGTGCTCGCCGGTCGCGATCGGGATCCGCGTGGAACGCCGGATCTGCGCGAGATCGTTGATGCGGTCGGGTGGCACCGCCTCTTCCATCCAGCGCGGCCCGAACTCCGCGATCCGCTCCAACATCCTGATCGTGTAGGTCATGTCCCAGCCCATGAAGGCGTCGAGCATGATCTCGATGTTCGGCCCCACCGCCTCGCGCACCGTTCGCACCATCGCGACGTTGCGCTCCATCCCCGCCAGGCCATCGCTCGGCCCGTAGCGGAAGAACCACTTCTGCGCCTTGTACCCCTCCGCCGCCACCCGCTGCGCGCGCTCGCGGATCAGCCCCGGATCGTGCGAATGGCCGAGCATCGAGGCGTAACAATCGACGCGCTCCCGCGTCGGCCCGCCGAGGAGTCGCATGATCGGCTCGCCATAGACCTTGCCGCGCAGATCCCAGAGGGCACAGTCGATCGCGCTGATCGCCAGCATCTGATAGCCCTTGCGCGCGTGGCGATCCTGGCGGTACATGACATCCCAGAGGCGCTCGCCCGCCAGCGGATCCTGGCCGATCAGGTACGGCGCGAGGCGCGCGCGGATGAGCGGTGCCTGTTCCGCGAAGATCGGCCCGAAGATGCCGGTCGGGCCGTCATCGGTCACGATCTCCACGTAGGTCTGGCGCAGGGTTCCATCGCCCGCGCGCGCCGCCGGACCGCGCGCCGCGAACTCCGGGTAGATGTCGAGCATCTGACTCTGGCGCTCCTCCGGCGACGGCGCATCCGAATGCCCCACAAGCGTGAAACAGCGCACTTCCGTGATCTTCATGGCCGCATCCTCCCCTGCCACATCGCTGTATTCCCACCACTGCGGCGGCATCATAGCATCGTGCGCGCGGGCGTGGACAAGTGCCCCGGATCGTGCTAGTACAGCGCGCTCGGAATAGCTCGGTAGTATTCTTGGCGTTGTAGCAGGAAAATCGCGCTACGAAACCCTGGAGGAATACCGAGCACGCTGTACTAGGGTGCGATGCCTCCGATGGGGTAGGCAGGGCGAACGGACCACAAGTCCAGGGGAGGGCGGGGTCGTGGCGGACGAATTAGGGGTATTGATTCTCGGGGCCGGGCGCGTCTCGAACGGGCACTCGCGCGCGATCGCGGAGACGGCGGGCGCGCGGCTCGCCGGGATCTTCGACATCGACCAGGGGCGCGTGGCGGCGTTCAGCGCGCAGCACGGTTGCCCCGGCTGGACCGATCTGGAGACGGCGCTGCGGGAAGCGGACGCGCAGGTCGTGATGATCGGCGTGCCGAATCACCTCCACGCCCCGATGATGATCGCGGCGGCGGAGGCCGGGAAGCACGTCTTCGTCGAGAAGCCGATGGCGAACACCGTCGCGGAGTGCGACGAGATGATCCGCATCATCGCGCGCACCGGGGTGAAGGTGCTGATCGCGCACTCGCAGCGCTACTTCGCCTCGACGATCAGGGCGCGCGAACTGGTGCAGGGGGGCGAGCTCGGCGCGCCGGTCTTCGCGACCGACACCTGGTACAAGCCGTTCGGCCTGGCCGCGCGCCTCCCCTGGTTCCTCGACCGCACCAAGGGCGGCGGCATGTGGCTGATGAACGGCGCGCACATGATCGACCGCACCTGCTGGACCCTCGACACCGAGGTGGTGGCGGTGAAAGCGCTGATCACCACGAAATTCCACGACATCCAGGCCGACGACGCCAACATGGCCCTCTTGCAGTTGAAGAACGGCACCTATGCCACGATCGTCCACGCGGGCTATGCCCATCGCGGCGTCAACAAGTGCGAGGTGGAGATCACCTGCACCGGCGGCATGGTCCGCTTCGACTCCTACTCGAACATGCTCGAAGTCGATAAGGATGGCACGTTCGAGCCGGAAGCGCCGACCCGCCTCAATCCGTTCGCCGAAGAGTTGAAGAACCTCGTCGGCGCAATCAACGGGGTCGAGGAGCTGCGCCTGACCCCGCAGTGGGGCCGCCACATCGTCGCCGTCCTCGAAGCCTGCGAGGAATCATCGCGCACCGGGCGCGAAGTGCAGGTCCGCTAGAGCAGCGGGTGTTCCGCGATATAGCGCTCGAACGTCTCGTGCAGGGGCACATCGAGGACGAAGGAGACGAACGCAATCCGCTCCGGCAAATCGTGCCGCAGGTATTCCTGGGCGATGGCGGCGGTTTCCGTAGCCAAGTTGCCGACCCAACCCGGCTCGGTGCGGGTCATGCCACGATGGCGGGCCAGTTCGGGAAGTTCCGGCACCGCCGGATCCTCGATCAGCCCGCGCGCCTCGTCGCCATCGATGTAATACCACAGTTCGGGTATCAGATTCACGACGCCGACCGCGCCGATCTCGCCCGCGAACATGCGCGCGTCGTCAGGCTTCAGAAGCGCGCTACTGCCCTTCAATATCGCCCGATCTCGGTACCGCTCATAGAGAGCAGTGAGACGCGCATCCATGTCTCCCCACATAGCTATTCATAACAGGCGCGGCAATAGATAGCCGGATAGCGACAATCAGTGGCGGGGCGCTCAACTAGAGCGCTCCGCCCTCGAATGCGATCCTGAGTTTACGGGCGCTGCGGGTGCCGCGCGTCCTGCCCGAGTTCCGCGAGGCGCGCGTCGAGCGAATCCTGCGCCGCCTGGAGCGCGGCCATCGCGGGGCGGACCGAGCGGGCGGAGATCGCGGGCTCGCGGTGGTCGCGGATCGCCGCGAAGAAGTCGGCGTCCTGGCGCGGGATCGGGGCGTCGCCCCCCTCCTTCTCGGCCTTCGGCACGATCGTGCGCTCGTTGTCGCGCAACACGCCGTCGTCGAAGAGGATCGTCGCCTCCTCGCCGATGATCAGGTAGTCGTGGATCGGGAAGGCGATGTTGTAGGACATCGCCACGGTGGCGAGCTGATCGCGCGCGGTCCGCATCGACACCGTCAGATCCATCGGGATATCGAGATTGCCGCCCGGTAAGGCGACCTGCGCGCGCACCTCGGCCAGTTCGCCGCTATCGGCGCAGCCGAGCAGCCAGAGCGCCGCATCGACCGCGTGGCAGCCGTGGTGCCAGAGGAGGTTATCGGTCCAGGAGCGCCGCCGCCCCTGCCAGTTAACGTTCTCGCGCCGCCCGAACATGTAGCGGCTGACAATCGCGTGCAGGTGGAGTTCACCCGTCGCGATCCGTCGCCGCGCCTCGATCAGCGCGGGGTAGAAGCGTTGCGTGTGGCAGACCATCAGCCGCCGGTCGACCGCGTCCGCCAGCGCGCCCAGGCGATCGGATTCGGCCAGGGAGAGGGCGAGCGGGATCTCGCAGAGGACGTGCTTCCCGGCGCGTAACGCCTGCTCGGCCTGCGCCGCGTGCGCGCCGGACGGGGAGCAGACGATCACCGCGTCGAGTTGCGGATCGGCCAGGAGTTCGGCGAGATCGGTCGTCGCCATCGCCGCGCCGAACTCTTGCGCGAACGCCTGCGTCGCGTCGGGCAGGCGACCCATCACCCCGTAGAAGTGCAGGCCGGCCCACTCCGGGGTCGCCGCGAGCGCCGTGATCGCGCGCACATGGGAGCGCGCGATCGAACCATAGCCGAGGGTTGCGATGTTCACGGGCTTATCCCTCCATATAGTAGGCGAAGTGGGCCAATGGGCCAGTGGGCGAAGTGAGAAACAACGAAACATGCCGATCGCTACGGCTGTTCCCGTAACCCCTACTGGCCCACTCCGCCCACTCCGCCCACTGGCCCTGCTTCGTCGCCCTTTACGTGGGGCGCTGCTGCGGCGAGTATACCGCCACGCCGTGCGATAGGCGGCGACACCAACAGGGCACGCCGCGCGATAACGGCGACATTACGAGGAGGGGGAGCCGCCATGACCTATATCGACGCCCATTGCCACGTCTCGCCGATCTGGTACGAGCCGGTGGAGTTGCTGCTCGCGCAGATGGAGCGCAACGAGGTCGCGGGCGCGGCCCTGATCCAGATGCAGGGGCAGTTCGACAACAGCTACCAGTTCGACTGCGTGCGGCGCTTCCCCGGTCGGTTCGCGCCGGTCGTCGCGCTCGACGCCGACGCGCCGGATGCGCCGCAGACGCTCGAACGGCTGGCGAGCGCCGGGGCCAGCGGCGTCCGCCTCTTCCCCACGGTTCGCTCGGCGGGGGACGATCCGCTGCTGCTGTGGCGGATGGCGGCGCGACTCGGCCTGCCGGTCAGTTGCGCCGGGAGCGCCGCCACCTTCAGCGACCCGGCCTTCGCCGCGCTGATCGCCGCGCTGCCGGACTTGCCGATCGTCCTCGAACACCTCGGCGCGGTCGCCAGGCCGGATGAGGATGAGGCGACCGCAGCGGCGCGCATCCGCGTCTTCGCGCTGGCGCGCTTCCCCAACGTGACGATCAAGATCACCGGCCTCGGCGAGTTCGCCCGCCGCGCGACGCCGGTCGACAACGACTTCTCGTTCGTGCGTCCCATCCCCGATTACCTGACGCGGGCCTACGCAGCGTTCGGCCCGGCACGGCTGATGTGGGGGAGCGACTACCCGCCGGTCAGCGGGCGCGAGGGCTACACCAACGCGCTGCGCCTGCCGCTGGCGGAACTGGCGCGCAGCCTCGACTTCGGCGATGCCGAACGCGAGCAAATTTTCGGCGGCACCGCCCGGTCGATCTTCCCCCTGCGAGGCTGAGGGGATCCACCCGCGCGATATGCCGCTGCCGCCGATCGTCGCGTCTGCACATTAGCGAACAGCACAGAAGCCGACTTTACCACCAACGTCATTGAGTAGCGGCGAGACTTTGTGATAAACTACGCAAGCGATGGAGGCGTGACGCCGATGGGTGGGGAAGAACCAGGGCGAGAGCGCAACAATTCACCGACAACCCGATCAGACGACGAGCGAAATCGTCTCGCTCAGGTGCGTATGATCGGGCTTGCGTTGCAATTCGCCTTTACCATCCTCGGCTCATTCATCATCTTCGGCTGGCTCGGACTCTGGCTCGACGGACGATTCGGCACCAAACCGCTCTTCCTCCTGATCGGTGTGGTGCTGTCATTCATCGCGATCGGCTATAACCTGTATGAGATCGCGACGGTGAAGTTTCCGCAACGGAAGCCGACCGCCGCGTCGGGCACCAAGAAGTCGATGCCCCGCCCACCCGCGAAGGGCTGGGACGATGAGGGGGATGAAGAGGAATGGCCCGTGCGACCGCGCACGGGGACGAGGGACAAGGGGGAATGATGGGGTCCGGTATCCTGGTCTTTCCGGCGATCCAAAGTCCGCACATCAGTTTGCCAGCGGAGAAGCTATTCGGCATCGGGCCGCTGAACGTTACCAACTCCATGCTGACCATGTTCATCGTCATGATCGGGCTGGTCATCTTCTTCGCCTACGCCACCAGGCGGCTTGCGGTGGGGGGGACGAACGGAGCCTATCAGGCACCGCGTGGCGCACAGAACTTCGCGGAGTTCTGCGTCGAGGCGCTGCTGAATCTGGCGCAGAGTTCGGCGGGGCGCAGCATGGGGCGGCGGATGCTCCCCCTGGTCGCCACGATCTTCATCTTCGTGCTAACCGCGAATTACGTCGGTCTGCTGCCGGGCGTGGGGACGATCGGTCGTTGCGAGGTGGAAATCTCGCAAACAGGCGGCGAACACGCGGCGAGCGGCCCCGGTTGCCCGGAGGGTCAGGTGCTGGTGCCGTTCCTCCGCGCCCCCAACGCCGACTTCAACATGACGATCGCGATGGCGCTCGTCGCGATCGTGGTGGTCCAGTATCAGGCGATCAAGGCGCATGGCATCGGGGCGTATCTGAAAGAACTCTTCCTGGCCCCGCCGATCCCGTTGCTCCACTTCATCGGTGAGGTCGCCCGGATCATCTCGCTCTCCGCCCGTCTCTTCGGCAACGTCTTCGGCGGCGAGGTGCTGCTGACCGTCATCATCGCGCTGACCGTGCCGCTCTGGGGTCTGCTCGGTATCGTGCCGGCGGTCTTCTACGGGTTGGAAACGTTCTTCGGCTTCGTCCAGGCGCTCCTCTTCTCGCTCCTCACGCTCAGCTACATCTCGATCGCCGCGAGCGGCCACGACGAGCAGGAGGAGCACGGCATCGAAGGGGCGGTCGAGCGCGGGGCGCAGGAACTTGCGGTCGGCTCCAGCGACTGAGCGCCGCGCCACCCTGGCGGGCGAGACACATCGTGTCCACTATTTCGGGTGAGACGCCCGGAATATGGTGATAAATGGCGGTGGCGAGTGTCACCGAAAACAAGGGAGGGCTACACGTGGATCCAGCAGCTGCTAAGCTCCTCGGTGCGGGTCTGGCGATCGGGCTTGGGGGCATCGGCCCGGGCATCGGCATCGGGCTCCTGGTGAACGGTGCGCTACAGGCGATCGGTCGCAATCCCGAGTCTGAAGGGTCGGTGCGTACGCTGATGATCGTCGGCGCTGGTCTGGCCGAGTCGGTCGCCATCTACGCGCTGGTCATCGCCCTGATCCTCCTTTTCGTCGTCTAAGGGCGTCGGGCGGGTCCAAGCGGTTCGTCGTCTGAAGCGGCGAACGGGTCCAACGATTCGTCGTCTAACGGCGTCGAGCGGGGCCAAGCAAGGTGAGCCACTGTGGGGCCAGCGCGCCCCGCACGCTCTTTGAGGTCCATCGTATTCCGGCATCGAACGCGGTGGCGGAGTAAAGGGGCGAATAGCGATATGGGCGCACTCGGTATTCAAGGGGGTCAGCTGATCACGCAGCTGCTCGCCTTCCTGATCCTCATCTTCTTGCTCGGGCGCTTCGCTTATCGCCCGATCGTCAATGCGCTCGATGCGCGCGCCAGGCGCGTCCACGACAGCATGGAGCAGGCCGATCGGATCGAACGGCAGTTGGCGGAGACGGAGACGCGCAATCAGGAGATCCTGGCCGAGTCCCGCCGCGAGGCGCAGCAGATCATCGCCAATGCGCGCGAGATCGGCGACCGCCAGATCGAGCAGGCCCGTCAGGTCGCCCGCGAAGAAGCGGACAAGCAGTTGCAACTGTCTCTGGGGCAACTGCGCGCCGAAACGCAGCAGGCGCGCGAGCAGTTGCGCCAGGACTACGCCGACCTCGTCATCCGGGCGGCGAGTCGGGTGGTGCGTCAGGAACTCGATCCACAGAAGCATCTGCAACTGATCGACAGCACCCTGCGCGAGGCGGACACACAGGCGAGCGGGCGACGCGCTTCTTAAGCGCGTCGGCCCCCACCGGACAGACGATACAAGGGGTGGGGATTTCCCTCGCCCCGTTACTGCGGGAGGGTGGGCGTGCCAAGTGGAGCGGCCGTCAGGCGCTACGCCCAGGCGGTATTCGAGCTGGCCGACGAGCAGGGGACGCTCGACCGGTGGGAGCGCGATCTGCGCTCCCTCGCGGAGGCGTTCCAGGATTCGATGGTCGCGACCTATTTCGATAGTCCGCAGGTGTCGGCGCAGCAGAAGCTCGCCACCGCCGAGCAGATCATCGGCCCGGAAGCGCAACCACTGATGCGGAATCTGGTGGGGCTGCTGATCGAGCGGCGGCGCATCCGCGATGTGCCGCAGGTGTACAATCTCTTCCACGATCGCCTGCTGGAACGTCAAGGGATCGCGGTCGGCGAGGTCACCACGGCGGTGCCGCTCAGCCCCGAAGAGATCGAACTGGTGCGGCAGCGGCTCGGTCAGGTCGTCGGGAAGCGGGTCGAGATCCGCACGACGGTCGATCCGGAGATCATCGGGGGGATCGTGGCGCGGATTGGCGATGAGCTGATCGATGGCGGCGTGATCGGGCAACTCCGCAAACTTCGCGCGCGTCTCGTCGCGGCGGAACGGTAGCGCAAGCAGGGCGCGCGGCGGAATCGGGCGCCCGATCCTGGTGCGCGTCCACACCATTCGGACAACGGCATTGTCTCGGCACGGGAGGGAACCATGAGCGTTCGCGCGACGGAAATCAGCGACATTCTCCGTTCGCAGATCGAGAATTTCGGGCAGCAGCTGACCGTCACCAACGTCGGCACGGTCGTCGAGGTCGGTGACGGCATCGCCACCGTCTACGGGTTGAGCCAGGTGCAGGCGTCCGAGCTCGTCGAGTTCGAGAGCGGGGTCCGCGGCCTCGCCCTCAACCTGAACGAGGATAGCGTCGGCATCGTCATCATGGGCAATTACACCGGCATCGAGGAGGGCCAGACGGTCCGTTCGACCGGCGAGATCGCCTCGGTCCCGGTCGGCGACGCGCTGATCGGGCGCGTGGTCAACGCGCTCGGCGAGCCGATCGACGGTAAGGGGCCGATCGTCACCGACAAGACCCGCGTGATCGAGCGGATCGCGCCGGGCGTGATCGAGCGCAAGAACGTCGATACGCCACTCCAGACCGGCATCAAGTCGGTCGACGCGATGATCCCGATCGGGCGCGGCCAGCGCGAGTTGATCATCGGCGACCGTCAGACCGGCAAGACAGCGGTGGCGATCGACACGATCATCAACCAGCAGGACACCGGCGTCGTCTGCATCTACGTGGCGATCGGCCAGAAGCAGTCGCAGATTCGCCAGGTGCAGCGGACCCTCGAAGAGCGCGGCGCGATGGCGAATACCATCATCGTCGCGGCCTCCGCCTCCGATCCGGCGGCGCTCCAATACATCGCCCCTTTCGCGGGCTGCGCGATGGGCGAGGAGTTCATGGAGACCGGGCGCGATGCGCTGATCGTCTACGACGATCTCTCCAAGCACGCCTGGGCCTATCGCCAGGTCTCCCTGCTGCTACGTCGCCCGCCGGGCCGCGAGGCGTATCCGGGCGATGTCTTCTACCTGCACTCGCGCCTCCTGGAGCGCGCGGCGCAGCTGAGCGACGCGCGCGGCGGCGGCAGCCTCACGGCGCTCCCGTTCATCGAGACGCAGGCGAACGATGTGTCGGCCTACATCCCGACGAACGTGATCTCGATCACCGACGGGCAGATCTTCCTGGAGACCGACCTCTTCAACTCCGGCATCCGCCCGGCGATCAACGTCGGTATTTCCGTCAGCCGCGTCGGCGGCGACGCGCAGATCAAGGCGATGAAGTCGGTCGCCGGGCGCATGAAGCTGGACCTCGCGCAGTTCCGCGACCTCGCGGCCTTCGCGCAGTTCGGCTCCGACCTCGACCCGGCCACGCGCGCCCAACTCGATCGCGGCCTGCGCGTGCAGGAAGTCCTGAAGCAGCCGCAATATCACCCGTTGCCGGTCGAGGAGCAGGTGGCGATCATCTACCTCGTCAACAATGGCATCCTGGATATCGTCCCGGTGGAGCGGATCGCGGAGTTCGAGCGCGACTACCTGGACTATCTGCGGACGAGCCACCCGCAGGTGTTGGAGCAGATCCGCGATAGCCGCGCCCTCTCCGACGAATCGACCAAGACCCTGGCGGCGGCGGCTCGCGAGTACATGCAGGGAGCCGGATTTTCCAAGTGACGGATGACGGATGACGAATAGGCACCGAGTACCGGACTATCCCGCTTCGTCCTTCGTCGTTCGTACTTCGTACTTATTCGTCATTCGTCATCCGTCATGCATCTGGGGGGTATTGTGGCGAGCTTTCGCGAGATTCGCGGACGAATTCGCAGCGTCAAGAACATCTCGCAGATCACACGCGCGATGGAGATGGTCGCCGCTTCGCGCATGCGGCGCGCGATCTCCCGCGTGACCGCGACCCGCCCCTATAGCGAGCGGATCGGCGCGGTGATCGCCAACCTCGCCGGCGGTGCCGGGACGTCCGAGGGGGACGACAAGTTCCCGCTGCTCGACCAACGTCCGATCAAGCGCGTGGCGATCATCCTGGTGACAACGGATAAGGGGCTCTGCGGGGCGCTCAACTCCAACGTCATCCGGCGCGCATCACGCTACATCCTCAACGAGGCCGGGGTGCCGGTCGAGGTCATCGCCGTCGGCAAGAAGGGGCGCGACTTCATGGTCCGCTACCGCCGCGATGTGGTCGCCGAGTTCACGACCCTCGGCGATTACCCGACGCTGGCGCAGGTTTCGCCGATCGCCCAGGTGGCGGTGGACGATTTCATCTCCGGGAAGGTGGACGCGGTCTACCTGATCTACACCCGCTTCATCAACACGCTGTCGCAGCGCCCGGAGATGCAGCAACTTCTCCCGGTACAGGCTCCGGAGCAGGCTTCTAGCATGGCGGGCGATGTGATCTTCGAGCCGAGCGCGGGCGCGGTGCTGAATGCGCTGCTGCCGCGCTACGTCGACCAGCAGGTCTATCGGGCGATCCTGGAGAGCGTCGCGTCCGAGCAGAGCGCGCGGATGGTGGCGATGCGGAATGCTACCGATAATGCGCGCGATCTCGTCTCGGAACTGACCCTCTCGCTCAACAAGGCGCGTCAGGCGCGGATCACCAACGAGGTCAGCGAGATCTCCGCCGGTGCCGCCGCGCTGGTAGGCTGAGTCAAAGTACGAGCGCCGAAGTACGAAGTACGAGTATTTCGTCGGTGTGCCGTAGCGCTCGTGAGTAGCAACCAGGATGCGTTCTCGCTCGTACTTTGTCGTTCGTACTTCGTACTTCTTCTAGGGGGGGTGACATGACCGCAACAGTGCAGGGTGCGACCGGCACGATCAAGCAGATCACCGGGCCGGTGATCGACATCGAGTTTCCCTCCGACCGCTTGCCGGAGATCTACAATGCGCTGATCCTGGAGCGCGCGGAGGGCGGGAGCCTGACCCTGGAGGTGCAGCAGCACCTCGGGAACGATTGGGTCCGCGCGGTGGCGATGTCCACCACCGATGGCCTACGACGCGGACAGGAGGTCGTCGATACCGGTGCGCCGATCAGCGTGCCGGTCGGGCCGCAGTCGCTCGGGCGCATCTTCAACGTCGTCGGCGAGACGATCGACGGCAAGGGGCCGGTCGAGGCGGGCGGCGAGATCTACGCGATCCACCGCCCCACGCCGACCTTCGAGGAGCAATCGACCGAGGTCGAGGTCTTCGAGACCGGGATCAAGGTCATCGATCTGATCGCCCCCTTCACCAAGGGCGGGAAGATCGGCATCTTCGGCGGCGCGGGCGTCGGCAAGACGGTCACGATCGCCGAGTTGATCCGCAACATCGCCGCCGTTCACAAAGGCTACTCCGTCTTCACCGGCGTGGGCGAGCGCACCCGCGAGGGGACGCAGCTCTACGGTGAGATGCAGGGCTACGGCGTGATGGATAACACGGCGATGGTCTTCGGCCAGATGAACGAGCCGCCGGGCGCGCGCCTTCGCGTCGGCCTGACCGGGCTGACGATGGCCGAATACTTCCGCGACGAGGGGCGCGACGTGCTCCTCTTCATCGATAACATCTTCCGCTTCGTGCAGGCCGGTGCGGAGGTTTCCGCGCTCCTCGGTCGTATGCCGAGCGCCGTCGGGTATCAGCCGACCCTCGCCAGCGAGATGGGCCAGCTCCAGGAGCGGATCACCTCCACCACGCGCGGCTCGATCACCTCGGTGCAGGCGGTCTACGTCCCCGCCGACGACTACACCGACCCGGCCCCGGCGACGACCTTCGCCCACCTCGACGGCACGGTGGCGCTGGAGCGGGCGATCGCGTCCCGCGCGATCTTCCCGGCGGTGGACCCGCTCACTTCCACCTCGCGCATCCTCGACCCGCTGATCGTCGGCGAGGAGCACTACCGGGTGGCGCAGGAGGTCAAGCGCGTCCTCCAGCGCTACAAGGACTTGCAGGACATCATCGCCATCCTCGGCATCGAGGAACTGGGCGAAGAAGATAAGGTCACCGTGGCGCGCGCGCGCCGCATCGAGCGCTTCCTCTCGCAGCCGATGTTCGTCGCGGAGGCGTTCACCGGCACTCCCGGCGAGTACGTCTCGCGCGAAGACACCGTGCGCGCCTTCGACGAAATCCTCAAGGGGCAGCACGACGATCTGCCGGAGCAGGCGTTCTACATGGCGGGCAACATGGATTCCGTCATGAAGAAGGCCGAGGGGCTCCGCCAGCCGAGCTAAGCGGCCACGATACAACGGGCGCGGATGCGGGGGCGGGTGATGAGCCCGCCCCCGCGTGCTCTACCCGACGCCGCGAGACGCGATAAGCGGCGAAGCGCCGTAAAAAGGAGAGGCGACAATGGCGAAATTGCGCGTCGAAGTGGTCACCGGCGAGCGCGAGGTGCTGGTCGAGGACGATGTGGACATGGTGGTCGCGCCGGGGGTCGCCGGGGTGCTCGGCATCCTGCCGCGCCACGCGCCGCTGGTGACCACGCTCGATCCGGGCGAACTGCGGATCAAGAAGGGCGGCAACGAGGAATCGCTGGCGATCGGCGGTGGCTTCTTGCAGGTCGGCCAGAACCTGGTGCTGATCCTCGCCGATTCCGCCGAGCGCAGCGAAGAGATCGACATCGCCCGCGCGGAAGAAGCGCGCCGTCGCGCGGAGACCCAGCTGAGCAACCCGCCGGGCGCGGTCGATCCGGGCCTCGCCCAGGCGGCGATGCGTCGCTCCACGGTGCGCTTGCGCGTCGCCAACCGACGTCGCCGCGCGACGCAGCCGGGGCAGTAACCGTACGGGTACGGGCGACACCGCGCGGCATGGCGCGCACCCATCGCCCGTAGCTCCGATCCTGCGCGAATACTCGAATCGTGATCGGCGACCGACAGGGGGCGACAGAGCGTGGCGAAACAAATCGGCATCGATCTCGGGACGGCCAACGTCCTTGTCTACGTGCGTGGCCGGGGGATCGTGATCAACGAGCCGTCGATGGTCGCCATCTCGACACGGGACGGGAAAGTCAAGGCGGTCGGCGTCGAGGCGCGCGACATGCTCGGGCGTACCCCGGAGACGATCGAGGTCGTGCGCCCCATGCGCGATGGGGTGATCGCCGATTACATGGTCACGCAGGCGATGTTGAAATACTTCATCGACAAATCCTGCGGGCGCTTCTCGCTGATCAAGCCGGAGGTGATGATCTGCATCCCCGCCGGTACGACCGGTGTGGAGACGCGCGCGGTGCGCGACGCCGCGCTGCACGCCGGGGCGCGGCGCGTCTATCTGATCCGCGAGCCGTTGGCGGCGGCGATCGGGGCCAAAATCCCGGTGGCCGATCCGAGCGGGAACATGGTGATCGACATCGGCGGCGGCACCACCGAGATCGCGGTGATCTCGCTCAATGGCATCGTCGTCGCCAAGTCGCTGCGCGTCGGCGGCAACAAGTTCGACGACGCGATCGCCACGTACATCAAGCGCCACTACAACCTGGCGATCGGCGACCGCACCGCCGAGGAAGTCAAGATCGCGATCGGCTCCGCCATGCCCCTCGAAGAGGATGTGGTGATGGACGTGCGCGGGCGCGATCTCGTCGCCGGACTGCCGCGCACGGTGCAGGTCCACGCCAACGAGATCACCGAGGCGATCACCGAGCCATTGGAGGCGATCATCGGGGCGGTGCGCGCGGTCCTCGAAGAAACCCCGCCCGAACTGTCGAGCGACATCATCGACAAGGGGATGATCCTCACCGGCGGCGGCGCGATGCTCCGCAACCTCAACGATCTCCTCACCGAGGTCACCGGCGTCCCCTGCTATGTCGCCGACGATCCCCTCTCGTGCGTGGCGATCGGCACCGGACTCGCGTTGGAGCACCTCGACGTCCTCAGCGATAGCCTGGAGGAATAGTGAGGTCATGGACAGGTACAAGCGCTTCGTTCAGCTTGCCGCGCCGCTGCTGGTCGGGCTGCTCGTGGCCTGCGGCCCATCCCAGCCGAACACCACCACGCCGATCTTGAACACCGTGACAACCGCGCCTGTGACGTCCGCACAAATCTCCTCGGACCCAGGTACGCCGTCGCCTCGTATGTCCCTGCCCGGCACCGCCACACGCACGCAAACCACCCCCGCCGCCCTCGCATCAGCCCCGGTACGTACCCCGCCCGCATCCCCCGCCGTCCCCTTCGCGCTCTCGCCGACCCAGCCCGCCTCCTGCTTCGCGGCGGGTTTCTCCGCGCCCGATCCGCGGACGTTCGCGGAGATGCTGCCTGTGGTGCTCGAATACCTGTACTACCGCAAGCGTGCCGTCATCTCCGGCGAGACGCGGGAGTTCCTGGACCGCTACCCGGCGCTCCGAGAGGGGGCGAACGCCGCGAGCGGGGTCAACGACGAAGCACGAATGATCGCCATCTTCAAGCAAGCATTCACCCTCATCGATGGCGATATCGATCCCGAACATTATGAGCGGATGAAAGTACGGCGCGATGGGGCGTCAGTCGAGGTCATCATCCACATGCTCGAAACCTATCTGCGGCGGGGCTTCTCCATCACCGGCGGCGAGTCTCGCCTGAAACTCTCGTTGCAGCAATCCGCCGACACCTGGACGTTGGTACGGACCGATGCCTTGACCGACGGAGAACTTGCCCGCGAGCGACAGTGCCATTAGCGCGGCGGCGTGGCAGCGCCCCATCACGATCGGAGTATGCAAAAAGCGCATGAGTATCGCGATCCGCTCCCCCCATAGCCTGCTGCACTTCTTCCCACAATTCCTCCGACGCAGGCGGCGCAACTTCGGTGGTGTGGCCGCGTTGCTGGCCGAGACGGGACTGAGCCGCCCCGCCCTCTTCCAACTCGTCCGCCTGGCCGAGGAGCCGGACGGGCGCGGCACCGTTGAGGCGCTACGCCCCGGTTTCCCTTACACCACCCAGGACATCCACCGCCCCTGGCTCGCGGAGGCACAAGCTGGCGGCTACATCGCCCGGGATGGCGACACCCACGCGCTGACCGCGCGTGGCCTGGACGTGGTCACACGCCTCGAAGCGGCGGCGGCGGACTATCTCGCGATGCTGGCACCACTGCCCGCCGAGGAATTGCGGGAACTCGCCGTTGCACTAGACGTCATCGCCGCAGGGCTCGACCGCCTGACGATCGAGCCAAACGCGCACCTGCATCGGGCGGATCGGCTGGCAACGCTCATCACGGCACGCGCCGACGCGCCGCTCGTCGGCATCGAGCGGGCGATCCACGCCCTTTGGATGGCGCGCGACGACGCCCATATCGACGCCTGGAACAGCGCCCGCTTCCCGCCACAGCCGCTCGCGATCCTGACATGCCTCTGGCACGGCGAGGTCGATAGCCTCACGGGGTTGAGCGCCGCCCTGGCACCAGGGCAATCGACGGAGGATGTCGCGGGCTTCGTGGAGGAATTGATCGAGCAGGGCTACGTGGAGTGGCGGCTCGGTGCGCTCCAACCGACGCGCGCCGGGTACAACGTGCGCGAGACGATCGAGGGGGACACCGACGAACTTTACTTCCGGCAGTGGCCCGATCTCGACGCCGCCACCGTCAACCGTCTCCACGAGCTCCTCACCCGCCTGATCGCCGCCCTGCCCGAGGCTGCGACGCAGCCTTGACCAGTTCCCCTACACATCTCGCGCGCCCGGACCAGTGAGGACGAGATGGTATAATGGTCGGTATTGGGTCGGGGAGCAACAACGGCGATGGGTTGCGTTTCGCAATCACCGGTAGGGTTGATCCTTCCCCCTCGCCTCGGCTGGGCGGGTCCCCCGGAGGCAGTGCGCCCTTCATGGGTGGGCGCTACTGCCCTTTGGGCGGCGGGGTGCCGCCCAAAGGCGGCGGGGTGCGGGTGGACGGGTGGACAAACTCCACAAGCGATCGTGAAACGGACCACTAAGGCACCATCGAGCGTCCGTAGCAGGGTTGTGGTACAGGGGGGCGGCGGTAGGCGATGCGACGCGCGAAAAGGAGGCTAAACGGATGACCGAGTTGAACGGGCACAGCGCGCCCGAGGCACCCGCCGAGACGTTCGGCAAGACGGCGAGCGACCCGGTCGATGTGCTCGTGATCGGTGGCGGCCCTACGGGCCTCTTCGCGGCCTTCTACGCGGGGCTGCGCGGCGCGTCGGCCAGCATCATCGACAGCCTGGAGAAGCCGGGCGGCGCGGTCACGGCGATGTACCCCGAGAAGTACATCTACGATGTCGGCGGCTTCCCGAAAGTTTTGGGCAAGGATCTGGTCGCGAACCTGGTGGAGCAGGCGGGACAGTTCAAGCCGCTGCTGAACTTCAACGAGCGTTGCGAGCATCTGGAACACATCGCGGACGACAATGTCTTCCGCCTGGACACCGATAAGGCGAGCCACTACGGCAAGACGGTGATCATCTGCGCCGGGGTCGGCGCCTTCGCGCCGAAGAAGCTCGATCTGCCGAATCTGGCCGAGTTCGAGGATCGCGGGCAGATCGTCTACTTCGTCACCCACAACGAGGATTACCGCGACAAGCGGATCCTGATCGTCGGGGGCGGCGACTCGGCGGTGGACTGGGCGCTGACCCTCCAGCCGATCGCCCGCGAGGTGACGCTGATCCACCGCAGCGATAACTTCCGCGCGCACGCCAAGTCGGTCGAGCAGATGCACGAGTCGGGCGTCGATGTGAACACGCACTGCGAGGCCCACGAGCTCCACGGCGAGGACGGGCACCTCCGCGCGGTCACCTTCCGACACAACAAGACGCAGGAATTGAAGACGGTCGAGGTCGACGCCATCATCATGAGCATCGGCTTCGTCGCCGACCTCGGCCCGCTGAAGAGCTGGGGGCTGGAGGTCCAGCGCAACCAGATCGTCGCCGACCCGCTGACGATGGCGACGAGCCTCCCGGCGGTCTGGGCGGCGGGCGATATCGTGACCCACCCGACCAAGTTCAAGCTGATCGCCACAGGCTTCCACGAGGCGATCACCGCCGTCAATCACGCGGTCCACCATCTCAACCCGAAGACCCGCCTCCACGGCGCACACTCGACCAACCTCGAAATGCCGATGAAGGCAAGCTAATCACGCTCGAACGTCCTGCGCTGACGGCCCCGGCGAGCGCTCGCCGGGGCCATCGCCATATCAGCCCGGCTTCGCTTGCCTACTGGCCCGGGTAGCCGTTGGGCTAGAGTACCCCGGGAAGGGCAGCCACTCCCGGCTGAAAGACGGCTAACGCCGCCACGAAGTACCCATAGGGCATACTATCCCCCTGCGGGGACCGGGGTAGGGCCATCGTGGCGTCGTTCGCCTTTGCTGCGGCTATAGCCGTCAGCAACGGCGCTGCCCCCCGCTCCTCGGCTGGGCGAGTGCCCCCCGGGCGGCGGGGTGAGAGTCCCCCGGAGGCATTGCGCCCTTCATGGGTGGGAGCTACTGGCCGCCATGCCCCTCCCCCTTCGCAACGAAGCCCCTCTCCTTGAGAGGGGGAGGGCCGCACCGGCACCGGATGTCGCCTGGCCCACGCCGGAGTAGCCGAGGGATTAAAATCCCCGGCTAAGGGCGGCTCCCGCCGCCACGAAGTCCACCTCGGGGGGCTGGGTGCCGAAGTAATCGCGCCCACCGCCGCTATGGACCAGCGCCAGCGAGAGGAGTTCCACCCCATGCGTGTCAGCGGCGCTCCACGACTGCCAGGGTTGCTCTTCTGCCTCCTCCTGCTCATGCCGACCGCATGTAGCGGCACGACAACGCCGACGATCATCCCTGCCCCCTCCGCCAGCGTACCCACCTCGACGCCAGACAGTGTCGCCCCGACAGCCACCAGCCCTGCCACTGCGCTAGCGATCACCTCACGCACAATCACCGCGACGACGCTGCGTGCTACGCCAGCCACGCAGATCAGCGGGACGCCGCCCGCGACCGACACGACATGCGGGGGTGGCGTCGATCTCCTCGGCTTCTCGGATGCCCTCGATGGCGCGCGGTTCGCCGATACGGATGTGGGTGGCCTCTCCGCGCTCGCGTACGATGCGGCGAGCGGCAGCTATCGTGGCGTCGTGGATAACGAAGGGGAGACCCCAGCGCGCGTCTACACCTTCACGATCGCCCTCACCGATGCCGGGCTTGGCACACCCATGCTCACCGCGATCACGCTCCTGCGCGACGCCGCCGGGACACCTTTTACCGGGCACACCAGCGACAACGAGGGGTTGACGACCCTCCCGGACGGGGAACTGCTGGTCGCCTCGGAGACGGAGCCGAGCATACGCCGCTTCGACCCGGATGGCATGCTGCGCGGCGAGTTGCCGGTCCCGGCGCGCTTCCTGGTCGCGCCGCGCGGGGAGGCGACGAATAACCTGACCTTCGAGAGTCTCGCGCTGGCACCGGGCGGCGACACGCTCTACACCGCGACCGAGGGGCCGTTGCGCGCCGATGGCTTCACCGCCGATCTGCGCGGGCGGCTGCGAATACTGCGCTACGGGCAGGGGGCGAGTGGCGATTTCGCGCCGGACGCCCAATTCTTCTATCTCGCCGAACCGGCGCAAGGGGTATCCGATCTGGTGGCGCTGAGCGCCACCGATCTCCTGGTCCTCGAACGTGGGTTCTTCCCCGGACGCGGCAATACGGTCCGCATCTTCCGCGTCTCGACCATCGGCGCGACCGACGTGACCGACCGCGAGAGCCTCGCCACGTCGGGAGTCGCGCCGCTCGCCAAGATATTGCTCGTCGATCTCGCGGCCTGTCCGCCTGGAGCGGCACAGCATCCAGCACAGCAGCCGACCCCACTTCTCGACAACTTCGAGGGACTGGCGCTCGGCCCGCGCCTCAGCGACGGTCGGCAGGCGCTGCTGCTGCTCAGCGATAACAACTTCGGGCGCGATCAGGTGACGCGCATCATCGCGCTGGCGTTCATGCCCTGATGGCACCCGCCCGCATTTCCTGTCCGTAAGGTCAGCCCCTTCGCGCCCCCCGAGCGCGCGGTGAGATGCTAAGCTTGTATACCCTGCGACCGGACGATGAGCCTGAGCGCGCAGCCATTGAATGAACGACACGCTAGGCACGATGGTGAACGATGTACGACGCCCTGATGCTCGCCGCGATCGTCGATGAGCTGAACGATCGCCTCCTCGATGGCAAGGTGCAGCGCACGCTGCTCCTCGATCCGCTGACTTTCGGCTTCCAGATCTACTCCCACAGTGGTCGCAACCAACTGCTGGTCAGCGCCGGGGCGAGCAATACGCGGATGCATCTCGTCGGGGCGGGCGAGGAGCCGACGCGCCTGACCGGTGACGCCGCCAGGGTCACGCCGCTCCTCCTGCTCCTCCGCAAGTATGTGCGCGGCGCGCGCCTCGTCCGCATCTACCAGGAATCGCCGCTCGAACGGGTCGCCTTCCTCCGCTTCGCCAAGTTCATCCCGTTCGACCTGCCCGCCGCCGACGCGGAGCCGACCGACGAGGAAGAGGACGACGAACTGGCGCTCGATGGTGAGCTGGTCGAGACGACCCTGGCGGTCGAGATCATGGGGCGGCACAGCAACCTGATCTTGATCGACAGCGCCGGACAGATCATCGATAGCGCCAAGCGGATCCCGAGCCACCTCAGCCGGGTCCGCCCTGTCCTCCCCAAGCGCCCCTACGAGCCGGTGCCGCCGCAGGACAAGGCCGACCCACGCCAGATCAGCCCGCGCGACCTCGCCGCGCTGCTCGCGGCCAACCCGGACGCCCAGCTCCAGCAGGTGCTTGTCGGTGCCCTGCGCGGGCTGAGCCCGCAGACGGCGCGCGAGGTGGCCTTCCGGGCGACCGGTGCGGCGCGGACCAAAGCGGGCGCGGCGCAGGAACAGGTCGCGGCGATCCGGCAGGCGCTCGATGAGATTTATGCGCCGCTCCGCACCGGAGCCTGGGCACCGCGCCTCTATCTGCGCGCGGATGACGCGCCGACCGCCGATGAGGAAAACGCTGACGCGGCGAAGAAGGGCGGCGTGCCGGTCGCGTTCTCGCCCTTCCCGCTCTTCCACCTGCGCGAGCTCCGTGAGGAGCGCTTTCGCAGCGCCTCGGCCCTAGTGGAGCGCTTCTTCGGGGCCACGGCGCGGGTGCAGGCCCACGCCCAACGGAAGGACGCCCTCGCCGCTACGATCGGCCAGGAGCGCGAGCGCCTCGCCGGACGGGAGCGAGCGCTGCTGGTCGAGGCGAAACGCGCCGAGGAAGCCGAGCGCTGGCGACGTTGGGGCGAGGCGATCTACGCCTACGCCTGGTCGCTGGCACCGGGACAACGCGAACTCGTCGCGGACGATCTGACGGTGCCGCTCGAACCGGGCCTGACGCCGAGCGAGCAGGCCCAGGAGTACTTCGAGCGCTACCGCAAGGCCCAGAGCGCCGCCGCCAACATCCCGGCCCTCCTGGCCGAGACGCGCGGTGCCCTGGCCTACATCGATCAAATCCTGACCCTGATTCAACTCGCCAGCGGCTACGACCAGATCGCGGCGCTCGACCGCGAGTGGCAGGACTGGCGTGCGGGCCGCCAGCGCCCGCACGATGGCGCCGCGCCGCAAGGGCGGGGGAAGAAGTCGGGCCGGCGCAACAAGGGCAACGCCAAAGGCTCCGGGGCGGGTCGCCCACAGGTGTTGCGGGCGCGCGGCGGGCATCAGATCTTCATCGGGCACACCGGCGCGCAGAACGACGCCGTGACCTTCGATATCGCCGGGCCGGAGGATAGCTGGCTCCATAGCCGGGGCGTGCCAGGCTCGCATGTGATCGTCAAGTGGTCCGGTGGCAACACGGACGATGCGGTCCTTCAGGCCGCTGCCGAACTCGCCGCCTACTACAGCGGCGGGCGCGAGGCGGGTCGGGTCGAGGTCGATCACGCCGCGCGCCGCGATGTCCGCAAGATCAAGGGCGGTGGCCTGGGGATGGTCACCTATCGCAACGAGCATACGGTACGTGTCACGCCGCGCGGCGAGGATGAGTTGCGGCGGATCGGGCTGGTGGACTGACCGAGGCGAACGAACAAAGGGGCGGGGCCGGGCTTGATAGCCCGGCCCCGCCCTCATTGTGCCCAGCTATTGCTCGCCGCGCTTATACCCCGGCGGTGCTAGTGGCAGCCCGCCGCTTCGACCGGGCCACGAGCCGGGCCAGCAGGAGTCCCAATTCGTAGAGGAGGTACATCGGCGCCCAGACGACCAGCATGCTGATCGCGTCGGGGGTCGGGGTGATCACGGCGGCGGCGATCATCAGGCCAACCGTCGCGTACTTGCGCGTCTTCCGCATCGTCTCGAACTGCACAATGTTGAGCGCGGCGAGGAGGAACATCACGATCGGCATCTCGAAGAAAACGCCGGTCCAGAGGGACAGGCTAGAGAAGAACCCAAAGATATCGCCGATGCCTAGCAGATTCGTGATCCCTAGTGTGGCGCTGAACCTGAGGATGAAGTGGAGCATATTTGGGATCGCCACCAGCGAGGCGAAGAGCACCCCACCCGCGAAGAAAAGCATCGCGAAGGGGAGGGTGGCGTAGAGATAGCGTCGCTCGGTACGGGTGAGGCCCGGCGCGAGGAAGCGGATGATCTGGTAAACGAGGACCGGCATCGCGAAGCAAACCCCGAGGTAAAGAGTGATCTTCAGGTACGTGGTAATACCATCGGTTACCTGGGTTTGCACTATCTGGGCACCGGCATCGGAATTCTCAACGACATACTTAAAGTAGTCGATCACCCGACGCGCGAAGAAGAAGCCGCCGATCATGCCGATCAACACCGCAGCGCACATCTTGATCAGCCGGTCGCGCAGCTCTTTGAGGTGATCGACCAGCGTCATTGGCTGATCGTCGCTCTCCTGTTGCGACGGTGCTGGCGCATTATTGCCGACCGAGGTCAGCGCGCCCCCTGACGCGGCGGTGTCACTGATCGACCAGGCTCCCGCCCGCTGTTCTTCCTCGACCGTCGCCATGTTACCCATCCCCTTGCGTCGCCACGGACTGCTGATGCGGAGCGGAATGTTGCTCCGTGCAGGGCGACAAGCCCGTATCCGCTGTTCAATGACTGATACGGAAGTATACATGAAACGGGTCACGGGCAACCCTGTCGCTATGACAGGACTGCCCGTGACCCGCAAGGTTCTCGCTGCCGTACACCGCGCGTGTGCGGCAGGAGCCCTAACTCATGTGCTCGTTGATGTACTCTTGCGCGATGCCAACGGTCGTCAGCGTATTGGCATCTTCGTCGGAGATCTCGACGCCGAATTCCTCTTCGAGCGCCATGATCAACTCGACCAGATCGAGAGAGTCGGCATTCAGATCCTCGATGAAGTGGGCATCGGGGGTTACACGCTCTTCCTCGACGCCAAGCTGATCGGCGATGATCTTCTTCAGCTTCTCATTCACCGACCCGGTATCTGCGGTCATGCCTGCTCCTCCTCTGGTGCAATCACCGGAATAGACCGAACACCCGGCACTATCCCCCAGTAATGGCGAAGTATAGCGACTCCACGGGCGCATGCAACACGCGCCGCGCGATCACTCCGATTCAGGGCGCTGCTCGGTCACCACCGTGCCGAGGACGCCATTGACAAAGCGCCCGGAATTATCGCCGCCGAAGCGTTTGGCGAGTTCCACCGCCTCGTTGATCACCGCCTTCACCGGCACGTCGCGTTCGATCAGCAGTTCCCAGAGGGCCATCCGCAGGATCGTCCGGTCGATAGCGGGCAATTGCGGCACCGGCCAGGCGGGCGCATTCTTGGCGATGATGGCGTCCAGGCGCGAGCACTCGTTGCCGACGCCGCGCACGAGGCTCTCGATGAACTGCCGTGTCGCGGGGGGCATCTGCGAGCTGCCGAGGTAGCGCGCCAACACCTCGTCGGTGCCGTGCGTCGCCGTGTCGATCTCGAACAGCGCCTGCAAGGCGGTGATCCGCGCCTCGTGCCGTCGCCCCGATACCACCGTGCTCGATCCGCCGCTCATCGCATCCTTGTGTCTGGGAGTTATCATCGCGGGCGGCACGCGCAGCCCGTAGGTGACGAATTGTACCATCCCGGTCCGCTCACCGCGACACATTTAGACGCGCCCGGTCCGCTCACCGCGATACGCCTCAGGTGTGGGACGGCCCCTCCCCGCCGCTGAAGAGGGCGGGTGGGGGCGCTGGGACAGTGCTGGCTTCCCGCGTGGCCGCCGCGCTGTTATCGAGTCCCTCCTCCCGCTTCGGGGGCGGGGCCGGGGGCGGGGTCAACCCCGAGTGCGGATATCGTCCACGTAGACATTGATCGCGCCGACCGCCATGCCGACCATCTGCTCTAGCGCCTCGCTGACCTCCTGCTGCACGCGATGCCCGAGTTCCAGGATGTTAGCGTCGGCGCGGGCGATGATGGCGATCTCCGCGCTGACCGTGTCGTCGGCGACCCGCACATGCACGCCGCTCGGCGGCTGGCTGTCGCCGAGCGCCCGCCCGCGCAGCCGATCGAAGCGCGGGTGGCGCGAGCACATCGCCGCCACCCCCGGCACGCGCAACGTGGAACGTTCCACGATCTGCGCCAGCACCGCCGGGGCGATCAGCACCCGCCCGAGCGGCATCCCCGACTCGATACCCGTCCCTTCGCTACTGCTCATCATTCCCCTGCCTCCTGCGGGCGGATCCGCTCCAGATAGTGCGGGATGAAGTTCGTGCTCAGTTCCCCGCGCCGGAAGAGCGGATCGCGCAGGAGGGCAAGGTGGAACGGCACCGTCGTCTTGATGCCGGTGATGACGCACTCTTGCAGGGCGCGCTCGGCGCGGGCGATCGCCTCGTTCCGATCCTCGCCCCAACAGATCAGCTTCGCCAGCAACGAGTCGTAGTAGGGCGGGGCGACGTAACCGGGGAAGAGATGGGTGTCCAGGCGGATGCCCGGCCCACCCGGTGCGAGGAAGGCGGAGATCGTCCCGGCATTCGGCTCGAAGTTGCGGTTCGGATCTTCCGCCGTGATCCGGCACTCGATCGCGTGGCCGCGCGTCTCGATGTGGCGCTGTTCGAGGGTCAGCGGCTCCCCGGCGGCGAGGCGCAGCTGCCACTTCACCAGATCGATCCCGGTCGTCATCTCGGTGATCGGGTGCTCCACCTGGATGCGTGTGTTCATCTCCATGAAGTAGACGTGGCCGTCCTTGCCGAGCAGGAACTCGAAAGTGCCGACGCTGGCGTAGCCGATCGCCCTGGCCCCCTTGATCGCCGCCTTGAAGAGATTCTGCCGCACGCTGTCGCGCAGGCCGGGCGCGGGAGCCTCCTCCAGCACCTTCTGGTGGCGGCGCTGCAACGAGCACTCACGCTCGCCCACCGCCACGACGTGGCCCTTGCCATCGGCGATGATCTGCACCTCGACGTGGCGCGGGTCTTCGAGATACTTCTCGACGTAGATGTCGCCGTTGCCGAACGCCGCCTCGGCCTCGGCCTGGGCGACCGGCAACGCCGTCAGCAGCTCGCGGTCGGAGCGCACGACGCGCATCCCGCGCCCGCCGCCGCCCGCCGCCGCCTTGAGGATGATCGGGTAGCCGATCTTGCGGGCGATCGCCTGCACGGCGCGCGCGTTCGGCAGCGGCTCCTCGCTACCGGGCAGCATCGGCAGCCCCGCCTCTTTCATCAACTTGCGCGCCAGAGCCTTGTCGCCCATCTTCGCGATCGCCGCGCCGGGCGGGCCGATGAAGGTGAGGCCCACCTGCGCGCAGACATCGGCCAGATAGGCGTTCTCGGAGAGGAAACCGTAGCCGGGATGGATCGCGTCCGCCCCGGTGATCCGCGCCGCGCTGATGATCGCCGGGATGTTGTTGTAACTCCGGGCGCTTTGCGGCGGGCCGATGCAGACCGCCTCTTCGGCCAGGCGCACCGGCAGGGAATCGCGATCGGCTTCGCTATAGGCGACCACCGCCGGGATCCCCAGATCCCGACAGGCGCGCAGGATTCGCAACGCGATCTCGCCGCGATTGGCGATCAGCACTTTTTTCAGCATCGGCCCACCCTGATGAGTGACGAATGACGAGTGACGAATAAGTACGAAGGACGAATGACGAAGGACGAAGTGAACGCGGGGAAATACCCTCGCCCCTCCGTACATCCTTACATCGCCATGCCGCCGTCCACGCTGAGGACCTGCCCGGTGATGTAGCGCGCGGCGGGGGAGGCCAGGAAAGCGACCGCCTCCGCGACATCGTCGACCTCGCCGAGGTGCCCAAGTGGGATCGCCTTCAGCATCCCCGCCACCAACTCCGCCCCAAGCGCGGCGGTCATGTCGGTGCTGATGAAGCCGGGCGCGACGGCGTTGACGGTGATGCCGCGCGAAGCGACCTCCCTGGCGAGGCTCTTGGTCAGACCGATCAGCCCCGCCTTAGCGGCGGCGTAGTTCGCCTGCCCGGCGTTGCCGACGATCCCGACCACGGAGCTGATCGAGATGATCCGCCCACTCTCCCGCGCCTTCAGCAAGGGGCGCAGGGCCGCCTTGGCGCAGAGGAACGCCCCTTTCAGGTTGGTGGCGAGCACGGCGTCCCAATCTTCCTCGCTCATCCGCAGGGTAAGATTGTCGCGCGTGATCCCGGCGTTGTTGACGAGGATATCGAGCCGACCGAGCCCCGCGACGGTATCCGCGACCAGCTTCGCGGCCCCCGCGCCGGTGGCGACATCGCCGCCCAACGCGAGCGCCCGCCCGCCCGTCGCCTCGATCTGGCCGACGATCGTCGCCGCTGCCTCGGCGTTGCCGCGATAGTTGACGGCCACCGCGATCCCGTCCCGCGCCAGGCGCAACGCGATCGCGCGTCCGATACCACGGCTCCCGCCGGTGACCAGGGCGACCCGCCCCGTTGCCCCGCTCATCGCCCCCTCCGCGTACCCCATCACCGCTCCCTGGACAGGTGGCCCCACACCGATCACCGATCCCTGGACAGGCGGCATGGTAGCACAAATCGGCGTGCGCGCGTCCCGATGTGTTACCATCAGCCCGTAGAACAAAGGTGCGGTTTCCGGCGTCATGTCGCGACATTTTGCGGCGTCGGCGAGCAATACGCGCCTCGTGCGCCGATCGGACCGCTGCTACGATCAAGGAGAAGCCCTCGCTGTGACCGGTAACTCGCATGTCACCATCGGCGTGATGACCTATGCCGCGCTCTGGGCGCTGCCGCTCGGCCCGCTCGGCGTCCCACTCCTCGCCGATGTGCGCTCGCTCCCCACCCTGCCGCTCGCGCTCGTACTCGTCGGCTTCGGCGCGCTCTTGCCCGATGTCGATCACCCGGAAGGGCGGCTGGTCAACTCGCGCCTCTTCGGCATCCGATTCTTCCGCATCTTCCCTTGGCTCCTCGGGCTGATCGGCGCACTGTACAAGACGCTGACCCTCCCGGTCTCGTTTGTCTTCCGGCTCTTCGGGGTCCGCCTGCGCGGGCACGGCTTCCGCGCGAACTTCGGTCACCGGGGGATCACCCACTCGCTGCTGGCGCTCGGGCTGCTCGTCGCGCTCGGCGAGTTACCGCTCTTCCCCTGGCACTGGCTCCACCTCGGCCTCCTGATCGGCTGGGGCTACGCCTCGCACCTCCTGGCCGACGCGCTGACGAAGCAGGGGGTGCCGCTCCTCTGGCCGCTCGACCGCCGCTTCGGTTTCCCCCCCTTCCGCCTGCTGCGTCTCACCACCGGCACCTTCACCGAGTACGCGATCGTCGCCGTGCTCACCCTCCTCTGCCTGATTAATATCGCCAAAGCCTTCCCGTAGCCCGCCGCAATGGGGACATCAGGAAGCACGCTGGCTCGCCGGGGAGTGGTGCGCGGCTCGTGCGGCGCACTACAATCGTTACGGGAATAGAGCGTAGCGACGGAGCGAGCGTGAGTGACGATTCGGCCACAGAGGCTCTACACATCCGCATCGGTGGGCGGCAGTTCGCCTTCACCGGCCATAACCCGCTCAAAGCGCTCTTCGGTGCCACGCTAGAACTCCTCGGTCGCTTCCCGCTGATCACCTTGCACAGCCGGTACATCGCGCCACGCAGCCTCCACCTCGAAACGGTCCGTGTGGGCCTGCCGACCGTGACGCCTGATCTCGCCGGGCTGCGCGTCGGCTTCATCACCGACGTTCATCACGAGCCGGGTCGCCCGATCGCGCTGCTCGAACGGGCGGTGCGCCTCCTCCGCGAGGAAGCGCCCGACCTGATCCTCCTTGGCGGTGATTATGTCAATAGCGTGGCGCGCGACTTCGACCGCCCGCTCGCGATCCTGGCGCCGCTGCGCGCGCCGCTCGGCGTCTACGGCGTCCTCGGCAACCACGATTACTGGGCGGGCGGCGACTATCTCGCCGCCCGCCTCGCCAGCATCGGCGTGACGATGCTCCGCAACGAGTCGCGCCGCCTGCGTGCGCCCGGTGGCGCGCACTTCTGGCTCGTCGGGGTCGATTCCGCCGTGCGGCGTCACGACGACCTGGAAGGGGCGCTCGCCACGATCCCCGCCGATGAGTTCCGCCTCCTCCTCGCCCACGAGCCGGATGTTGCCGATATCGTGACGCGGCGCGGCCTGCGCGTGGACCTGCAACTCTCCGGCCACAGTCACGGCGGGCAGGTCGTCCTGCCGCGTATCGGCGCGCCGATGTTGCCACGTCTCGGGCGGCGCTACATCCGCGGGCTCTACACCGCGCCGCCGATCTACACCAGTCGCGGGCTCGGCGCGGTGCCGCCCTACCTGCGCTTCAACAGCGCGCCCGAAGTGACGGTCGTGACCCTCGCCCAACCGGAAAATCTGCCGCCGGGGCGCAGCGAGGCGATCTCGGCCTATGCGGTCACGGAAGTTCAGGCGACAGCGGGGTGAATGGAGCATCCTTCGCATATTCAGCGCTGCCCCGGCGCAAAGCAACAGTCACCCATAGCCAAGGCAAGGCGGCGTCACCAGAGCACGTAGGTAGCGGGATGGTGCCGTGCTACACCCCGCCCCGCATCGCCGCGAAACGCGCGAAGTAATCGGGGAAGGTCTTGGCGACGCAGCCGGGGTCCGCGATGCTGATGCCGGGGACACGCAGGCCGGTCAGCGCGAAGCTCATCGCCATCCGGTGATCGTCGTAGGTGGCGACCGTGCCGCCGTGCAACGCCGAGGGGTGGACCGTCAGCCCGTCGGGGCGCTCATCCACCCGGCAGCCGAGGCGGCGTAGTTCGGTCACGACGGCGGCGACCCGATCGGTCTCCTTCAGGCGCGCGTGCGCGAGGCCACGCAGCGTCACCGGGCCGTCGGCGAACGGCGCGATCGCGGCGAGGGTCTGCGCGGTGTCGGAGATGTCCCCCATGTCCACGTCGATGCCGCGCAGTTGCGCGGGACCGCGCACCACGATCGCGTCGTCGCCGCGCCCCACGACGCAGCCCATCCGCTCGAGCACGTCCACGAAGGCGATGTCCCCCTGGACCGCGCCGCGTCCCAGGCCCGCCACGCGGACAGTGCCGCCGGTGAGGGCGGCGGCGGCGTAGAAGTACGAGGCGGCGGTGGCGTCGGGTTCGATGGCGTAGTCCCGCGCGGTGTAAACACCACCCGGCACAAGGTAGCGATCCCCCTGCTCGATCGTCGTGATGCCGAAGTCGCGCATGATCGCGGTCGTGATGCCGATGTAGGGGCGCGAGACCAGCTCCCCCTCGACCTTGATCGTCAACCCGCCGCCCGCATATGGCCCGACCATCAGCAGGGCACTGAGGAATTGGCTGCTGAGATCGCCGCGCACGCTACAAAGTTCGCCCGGCAGCCCGTTCGCCTCCGCGACGATCGGCGGGCTATCGTTCCCTTCCTGACCGTAGATGTTCGCGCCGAGCTGGCGCAGCGCCGTCAGCAGCGGCGCGATCGGGCGCTCGCGGATGCGTGGGACACCATCGAGGACGTAGCGCCCCCGCCCGAGCGGCAATGCGGCGGTGAGGAAGCGCGCCGAGGTTCCCGAGGCACCGATGAATAACGTCGCCTCGCGGGCCGGGAAGTGGCCGCCCTGCCCCGCGATGGTGAAGCGCGCGCCGTCCGCCGTATCCTCCTGCTCGACCGCGATCCCGAGGGCGCACAACGCCCCGGCCATGTAGCGGGTATCGTCGCTCGCCAGCGCGCCGGTGAGGACCGAGCGCCCGACACCCAGGGCGGCGATCAGGAGCGCGCGATTGGTCAGACTCTTCGAGCCCGGCACGGTCACGGTCGCGTCGAGCGGCCCGGCGAGGGGCGCGATCGGCAGGGCATCCTCGGCATGTGCGGTCATCATCGGCGACCCCTCCCCCTTCTTCCGCATGTAGCACAGAGGGAGTATACCCGAGCCGTGAGACGCGCTATCGCCCCGGATAATGCCACGCAACCTCGTGCCAGAAGGGCGCGTTGTACGAATAGCCTATGGGGGGTGCCGCGCGCGCGTGGTAAACTACGCCGCGTTCCCGGTCGCCCTGGTGCGGCCCGACAGCGATGAACGTGTGAGGCAAGGGTAGAGGAGGATCATGCAGAGCGATCGGCACGCGGCAGGCGGGGTGGCGCGACGGCGCTGGCCCGGATTGCTGCTGATAGTGATCTTCCTGAGCGGTTTCGTGGTGGCCTGCGGCGGCAATACCGCACCAACCGCCCAATCCATCGTCCCGACGGTCGTCGCCACACAGGGCAGCGTGCCGACCTCCCCCACCGCCGCGCCGACCCGCGCGTCGAGCGCCCCGACGGTCGCCGCCACCCGCACCGGCACGGCGACGACGGGTCGCCCGCCGACGCAGGCGATCACGACCACCTTCCCTGGCAAGGTCGCGGGACTGGACTACGGGATGAACGTCTGGCTGCCGACCGCCGATCAGGATAAGACGCTCGATCTGCTGACCGGTGCTGGCTTCGGCTGGGCGCGGCAGTGGATCTCCTGGGAGAGCGTCGAGCCGACCCAGGGCAGCTACAGTTGGGACACCCTCGATAAGCTCGTGGACACCGCCCAACGCAAGAACGTGAAGCTGCTGCTGATCCTGCTCCGTTCCCCCGCCTGGGTCGGGACGAACGGCGGGATGCCGAAGGACAAGCAACTCTTCGCCACGTTCGCCGGTAAGGTGGCCGCGCGCTACAAGGACAAGGTCGCGGCCTACGAGGTCTGGAACGAGGAGAACCTCGCGGGCGAGACCGGTGGCACGGTCAATCCGGGCGAGTACGCCGAACTGTTGAAAGCCTCGTTCCCGGCGATCAAGGTCGCCGATCCGCAGGCGCTGGTCGTCTTCGGCGGGCTGACCCCCACCGGCGAGAACAATCCCGCCCTGGCGATCGACGACGCGATCTACCTGAAGCAGATCTACGCCTATAACAGCGGCGAGATCAAGCAATACTTCGACATCCTGGGGATCCACGCCACCGGCACGCTCAACCCGCCGGAAACGCTCTTCCCGGAGAAGCCGGGGCCGGGGCCGGGCTACTTCGACAACCGCTCGTTCTACTTCCGCCGCGCCGAGGACCTCCGCAAGGTGATGGAGGACGCGGGCGACGGCCGGAAGCAAGCCTGGATCACCGAGTTCGGCTGGAGCACCAAGAACGCGGCGAAGGGCTACGAGTACGGCGAGTACGTCAGCGAGGACCAGCAGGCACAGTATCTCGTCCGCGCCTACGATTGGGCGAAGGTGAACTGGCCGTGGGTGGGCGTGCTGTTCCTCTGGAACCTCAACTTCTCCACCGTCTCCGCAGCGACCGACGAGAAGTCGCCGTGGAGCATCATCTACGCCGACTATTCGCCCCGCCCCGCCTACGATGCGATCAAGAAGATGCCGAAGCGCTAACCGAGCGGATAGGACAAGTACAAATAGTAGAGCGGGGCGGGGCCAGCGTGGCCCCGCCCCGCCGCACTGGTCTATGGTGTACAATGAGAGCCATGCACGCTCCGGCGTGCATGGCTCTCATTGCGGATAATAGGGGGTGAGATGAGCACGATCAGCGTCCGATTGGGGCACCTGCGCGTGGCCCGCGGCCTCACGCAACAGCAACTCGCCGACCACACCGGCCTGCGTCGCGACACTATCTCGGCGCTCGAACGTGGCAAGAGCCAGGCGATCGAATTCGGTACGCTCGCGCGCCTCTGTGATGCCCTCGATGTGGGGGCGAGCGACATCCTCGCCCTCGCCCCTACCGCCCATACCGCACCGATCCTTGGCGGAGATGACGAAGATGCGATCATCGCCGAGCGCCGCGCCGAGGCGGACAGCGAACTCGCCGCTATCCTCGCTGATCCGGCGCGCGCCGCCGCCGTACTCACCGGCGAGTTCGGCCTATCAGCCTCGGATATGCCATCACACGGCGTAGTGGAAAGCTCCTTGCCGGATAGCGCACCCGTATCCGTGCGTGTATGATCTACCCCAGCGATCGTACAGGCACGGATACCTTAGCGTTGAGCATACTCTTGATCGCCAGGGCTTCGCCTAGATGCTGAAAATTATGGGGCGCGAGTGCCGAGACCAACAAATCGGCCCTGGTCCTGCCACGCCAATATCCTTCCACTCGCAGCGCGCCATCTACGGGATTGGCAAAAGCGCCGACAGCGAGCAAGCGTTGCGGCTCCACCATCCCAGCCCAGTCATCCTGGCGAAGCGATGTGATGTAGGCACGGGTACGCTGCCCAACCGCGATCTGATAATCGAGCAGGGCGGGGAGCGCGACCCGCACGCTGACCGCATCGACCTGGGCGCTGGTCATGCCCGTCCCCATATCGCGCTCCGCGAGATCGAGCCGGGATGACCAGTCAGCGGTATCGAGAATCTGCACCGTATCGGCGAGGAGGACATTGACGAGCACATCCTCACTCCGCGCCAGATGCCAGAGCAACCACGCGATCGAGTTGAGGTACGGTGCAGGGCGCGCACGAAGTTCGTCCTCGCCCAACCCTGCCAGCAACTGATCCATCAGCAGCGGTCCAGCACTGCCCGACATGGCGGCGACGTGGCCCCGTGCGTGCTGCGCCAGCAGAAACTCGATGGTTTGCACGCTGCCCCCCTCTCCTCTCGCGCAATCCCGTGACGAACGATTCGCAGACGATAGCCGCGCCACGAGCGCTGGTCAGTTACGGATCACTCGCCCTGTAGACTACCGCCGGGCGGCGTTGAGGCGGCTCGTCAGGCCACCATCGACCCAGATGATCTGCCCGGTCAGGTAGCGCGCCCCGTCCGAGGCCAGGAAGACGGCGACCGGCCCGATGTCATTCGGCAGGCCGACCCGCCCGGCGGGGATGCGCGTCCCCCAGTCGTCGGGATCGTAGTCGCCGTTGGCGAAGAAGCGCGGCACCTCGATCGCGCCGGGCGCGATGGCGTTGACCTGGATGTTGTGCTCCGCCAACTCGATCGCGCAACCTTTGGTGAAGAGATTGATCCCGCCCTTACTCGCCGCGTAGTGGACGTGGCTCGGGGCCGCCGCGAAGCCGTGGACCGAGCTGAAGTTGATGATCTTCCCACCCTCGCCCTGCGCCACCATCTGCCGCGCGGCGTGCTGCGTGCAGAAGAATGCGCCGCGCAGATTGATGTTGAGGGTGCGATCCCACTCGTCCGGGGTCATCTCCAGCAGCGGATGGCCTTCGGTGATCCCCGAATTATTGACCAGGATGTCGACCCGCCCGAACTCCGCCACCGCCGCCGCGATCAGCGCCCCGACCTGATCGTAGTCGCGCACGTCGCACTGTTGCAACAGCACGCGATGGCCGTCCGCACGGAGCCTGATCGCCAACTCCTCCGCCCCGCCCCCGCTGCTGTTGTAGCTGACCACCACCGCCGCGCCCGCCTCCGCCAGCGCCTCCGCCACCCCGACCCCGATGCCGACACCGGCCCCGGTGATGATCGCCACCTTCCCCGCCAGGGTATCGCTCGTGAACATGCGCCCCTCCCCACACCATTCATGATGCCGTTCCATCGCCACCCGTGTGATGCATCGTAACGCGCGCCTGCCAGGGGGGCAACACAGGCACGAGCGCCGACGTGTCGGGTGGGGACAAACAATGTGGCGGGGCCACTCCTTGGAGCGGCCCCGCCACGACCCCGCAGGATCTGGCTATCGCGTGCAGGCTAGTACAGCGGGGCTGAAGTAGCCCGGTAGTTTTTGGGCACTGTAGCAGGCTTCTCAGCCCTGATACTATGGGGGCATCTACGCCGCCATGTACTAGCGCTCGTCGTTGCTCCCTGTCGCTGCGGACTGACGATTTCGCCGCAAGGCGAGTGCTCCCGCCGCCGCAGCCCCGAGGCCGAGCGCCCCGAGCGTGGCGATGGTCCCCTGGCCGTTGGAGCCGCCACCGCCACCGGTGTTCGGTAGCCCCGGCATCGGCATGGGGGTGGGGGTGGATGGCATCGGCGTCGCGGTCGGCACGGGAGATGGGCTCGCGCTCGGCTTCGGGGTCGCGCTCGGGGATGGGCTCGCGCTGGGAGCCGGTGCGGCACAGGCGACCACCGGGCCACCCGGAGTCCGCTCGATCACGCCGGTCGCATCGATCGCCCCCGGTCCGGGGTAGGTGATCTGCGTGCCGGTGCCGCCGATGAAGCCGAGTTTCTGGAGTGCCGCCGCCTCGCCGACGCTCGCGAACAGCGCCTTCTCGAACGCGACATCGTTCGGCGTGCCGGTGAGCGCCCCGGCCTGGATGGCGTAGAAGCGCACCCCCGCGCGGTGCTCGGCCTCGACCCCACCGATCTGGAGCGCCACCTGGGCATACTTGGCCTGCCCGAGGATGGCGAACTCCTGCGCCGCCACGATGTAGGCGGCGATGAAGGCTTCTTCCGGGGTGACCAGCGTCTTGAGGAAGGTCGGCACATCGGTGACGATCTTGGGGTCCGGGATCGTGAAGGTCAGTGTCGAGGGCTTCGCGCCCGCACCGATCAAGAAATCGCAATGCGCCTTCTCCGCCGCACGGGACGCGCGTAGCGTCTGCTACTGCTCGGCATTGAGAGCCAGCAGGCTCTTCGCGGCATTGTCGAGCGCCCCGCCGAGCGCCGTGACGGCGAAGGCTTCGGCGGTCGCCGCGATATTAATGATGTCCTGCAAGCTCTCGCAAGCCACCGCCTGTTGTCCCGCCACAGTGGTACTCGTCATGCCCACATGCTCCTTTGGCATACATAACCATCGCCCACGACGAATAAGCCGTCGCAGGCGCTTGGAACACCGTGGCCGATCGATAACCACCGTAACCCCAAATTCAATGGGTACCTGGCGTACCGTTGAGCGTTCCTTATGTAACTCCGATGCCACGAAATGCGGTGCAGGAGGAGGGCCGATGCGATCATTGGGAGATATACCGTTATTGCTGCACGCTGAGGTTCCATGCCCCGTCCGCGAGCACAGTGATCAGGTAGATACCGTCGCGGGGGATGCGGACGAGGCGATCGCTTGGCATCTTGCCGATCTCATTCGCCGCCAGCCCTATATGATTCCCGTCGCTATCGATCACATCGGCAATGAAGTTTGAGCGCCCTACTTGGCTGCCGCGCACAAACAGCGCGCCCTCGTGTGCGTAGAAGAACTGGGTAACCGTGGTGCGCGGCCCGGAGAACATCTGCGGCAGGTTGACCGCCTGTGAGCGTTCCACGTCGCGCGGTGCGAGCAGCGTGATCGTCCACGGGCCCGTGGCGGTGACGCTCACGATATACCCTCCGGTCGTGGGCACTCTCACGGCCCGTATGGATCCGCTGATGGGTGCGATCTCGTTGACCAGGAGCGCCACATAGTTGGCCTGCTGATCCTTGAGTTCGGCGATGAAATTCGATCTGCCGGTATTGGTGCCGCTGGCGAAGAGGAGCCCACCGGGCAGGGTAACCGATAGCGTCTTACTCCCAGTCCCGCTCAGCGTCAGCGGGACCGCGCCCTTTGGTCCTGCGGGTGTGGGGGTCGGCGTCGGTGCCGGGGATGGCAAACCAACCCCGCCATAGCCGAAGCAGCTCGCCTTGAAGTGCGCGTAGCAATAGTCGCGCCCGACCTGGGACAGCAGCACCGCATTCGGGGTGCCAGCGTATTCGGGGTGGTATTCGAAGACTGCGCGCTCGAAATATTGCACGATGTATGGCTTGCCATCGACTTTGCTGCGCTCGGTGAATGAGTTTGTCAGCGGGTAGCCTTGCTGCGCGAGTGCGCCGTGGCTATTCCAATAATCGAGGAAAATGCCGCACGCCGACTGCCCGGTTTCCGGGAACGCCGCACAGTTCGCCATTGGATCGATCGGCACGGCACTCGGCTGCTGGCCCTGGTACGCTTCGTCGAAGCGGACGGCCCCTAAGCGGGTGAGCAATACCTCGTTTGGTGTGCCCGCAAACTCCTCGTGATACTCGAAGATCGCGCGCTCGAAGAACTGGCGGGTCCGCATCTGTGTGTCATCGATGCCGGATGTGGTCATCTCGCTGGTAATCGGTAGCCCCTGCTGGGCGAGCCCGCCGTGCTCCTGCCAATAGTGCAGAAAGGTGCCACAGACAGTCATTCCTGTTTCCGAGAACGTTTGACAGTCGCCCGCTGCTGACGCGCCGGGCGTGACCGGACCACTATTGAGCCCACCGAGGGCGAGCAGGGCACAGAGAGCCATGAGGAAGCGACGCAACATGCAGTACCCCTTTCATCCTTCGTCACACTGTTACCAATATAGCGATAGGGAAGTGGGAGTGCCGTGTACCGATCGGGCTATTCTTCGGGGTACTTTCGGGGCGGGACTGGAGACGGTTGCTTGCAGGCACCGGTCCGGGCCGCAGCGGCCGTCCGCTAACGCTGGAGCCCGGTGGGAACGTGTTGAAGATATGGACGTCTGGGTGCTGACTGGAATAATACGCGTACCAACGTGCCTCGGCACTATCGCTCTTCTCCAGGTAATCCCTCGATTCCATCGGTTGCAGTAGCACGAACTGGAATTATTCTTCGCTTGCGACTGCCCATACCAATTGCAAAGGCATGCTGTGATGCCGTCCATTCCGTAATTCGCGCATATGAGCGCGCCAACGATCCAAGATATTTCCCGCCATGCCGATAGATATGTCTACCAAGACATTGATTGAACCGAAAGTGATCCGAGCAGGGGAAGCGGTCGAATGGGCGCTCAGGCGAGGCGATAGTGGGCCACAGCGGCGGGATCGAAGGCGAGGCCCAGGCCAGGACGGTCGGGCACGGTGACGGCACCATCCCGCGCGAGGAGCGGTTCTTCGAGCAGCGGTGTGGCCCAGGTGACGAATTCGAGCGGG